>OKWJ01000142.1_pt1 | contig 108962 bp, 91 predicted proteins | sample 1607121 | NCBI WGS metagenome assembly OKWJ01 (sample SAMN04414080, study PRJEB24778) | human gut metagenome | material: faecal | host: Homo sapiens | reverse complement strand
ACAGAGAAAAATGGTGCTAGGACAACAGTCCTAGCACCACTTTGTCTACAGTCTGAACAGAACCTTATGTTGATTATATCAACATAAGGTTCTGTTTTGATTTATTACACGTAATAAATCAAAAATGGTACATTATAAATCAATGCAAACAAAAAGGAATGTGATAGAATGAAAAAATCGGAAAAGAAAGGACGATTAAAAATGAAAAACAAAAAGTTAAGTACCACAATTACAATTACCATTTCCCTTGTTGCTGCTGTTTGTATACTGGGATTGTTTTTGTTTGCAAATGGAAGTATGACCTCTGTAATGAAGAAAAACAGTATGGATAATATGAAAACTTCTTTAGAGTCTAGGCAGAAGGTAATTGAGGATTATGTGAATAATGCAGAAAATCAGCTGGTTTCTTATAGTAAAGGAATCGAAATTGTGAATTTATTAGAACATCCGGACGAACCGGATGTTGTAGAAACAGCGCAAAAGTATACAGAAAATTATTATAAAGAGTTGTCCGGATGGGAAGGAATTTATGCCGGAGAACCAAATACGCATGTGCTTGCTCATAACAATCCGAAAGTAGTTGGTATGACTACAAGAAAAGGGGAGGCGCTGAAACAACTGCAGAATGCGATGAAAGAATCAAACCGGTTGTATAATGCCGGAATTATTGTTTCACCTGCTTCACAGAAATTAACACTTTCTATGTATTGTCCGATTTATAAAGGGGACAAAATGATTGGCTATGTTGGTGGCGGTCCGTTTGGTGAACAGCTTCAGAAAAGTTTGGATTCGTTAAAGGTTGAAGGTCTTGCACATGCGTCATTTACGATGATAAACACTAAGACAAAAACATACATATTCAGTCAGGATTCTAAAAAGATTGCAAAAGAAATTAAGGATCCGATGCTTTTACAGGTAATTAAAAATACCGAAAATAATACAGGAAATCAGATCCAGGAAATTGAGTACAAGGATACAAATGGAAATGATTCCGTCGGAGTGTATCGTGCGATTTCTAACCGCGGCTGGGCTGTGGTTATGACAGATACGGAAGATGAGATTTTTGGTATAGCAAATACGAACCGTAAAACGCTTGGCTTAATTTGCATTGGATCATTCCTTTTGATTGTAATCCTTACTTTTGTGGTAATCCGATTCTGTCTAAGTCCATTAAAAGTGGCAGAAAGAGCTATTTTGAAATTGAAAGATTTGGATTTAAGTAAAGACAAGAAAATTCAGAAATATGTAAATGGTAAGAGTGAAATTGGTCATATTGCGACGGCAATTGATTCGTTATATGATACGTTTTCTTCCATTATTGATACGCTTAATGGTTGCTCAAGCTCTCTTTTGGGATCAGCTGAGAGGATTACGGAAACTTCGCACGAATTGTATGAGTGTGTCGGAGATAATGCTGCAACGGCAGAACAAGTTGTGGCAGGTGCGACCATGACTAAGGAAGCGGTCGAACAGGTTGGTAAAGAAATCAGCAATATTTCAAAATTAGTTGATGAGGTTGGCGAACAGGTAAAAGCCGGAAGTGAGCGAAGTGAAGAACTGATTCAGGATGTTATGAAGATGAAAGAAGTTGCGAATGAATCTTTGGATGTAAATAGCGAAAAGATGAAATCAAACGAGGAAAGAATCGAGAAGGCAATGAAAGATCTGAAGTCGCTGTCACGAATTAACGAGATGGTAGATCAAATTCTGGAAATAACAAGCCAGACGAATCTTTTGTCTTTGAATGCTTCAATTGAAGCGGCTCGCGCCGGAGAGGCAGGCCGTGGGTTTGCTGTTGTTGCAAGCGAAATTGGTAACCTTGCCCTGAGTTCATCGAAAACGGCTACGGAAATACAGACAATCTGTAAAGACACGAATAAAAATATTGAATATGTACGACAGTGTTTTATGTCAATTTTAGAGTATTGGAAAACAGATGTTACGAACCAGTTTAAGGACTTTATTGAAATGTCAAATAACTATAATACGTCCATTGAGTCCATTGAAAATGTAATTAGCGGAATTCAAAATTCAACGGATTCCTTTGTGGATGGTATGTCAGCAATCTGTCAGCAAATGGAGCGTGTGGAACTGGCTGCGGATGAAAATGCCCAGGGGATGGAGCGTATTATCGATAAAATTGGCAAGACAACAAAGAGTGCAGAAACGATTTCCGGTGTCACGAAGGATAATCAGAAAAATGCAGAGGAAATTCGTGATATTGTGAAAAAATTTACAAAATAAAAAATCACGATTAAGGATTGACCAAAATAGTTGACAACCCTGTCAATATTCGATAAAATAATAAAAATACAAATAGAATACAAAAAAGAGAGGAAGAGAAAAGATGGGAACTATTATTGGTGAAGGCATTACATTTGACGACGTATTATTGGTACCCGCATATTCTGAAGTAATACCGAATGAAGTTTGTTTGAAAACTCATTTGACAAAGGACATTGAATTAAATATCCCTATGATGAGTGCAGGGATGGATACGGTAACAGAACACCGCATGGCAATTGCGATGGCACGTCAGGGTGGTATCGGAATTATTCATAAGAATATGTCTATAGAGGCGCAGGCAGAAGAGGTTGATAAGGTAAAACGTTCGGAGAATGGTGTTATTACGGACCCATTTTATCTTTCTCCGAATCATACATTGGCAGACGCAGATGATTTGATGGCAAAATTCCGTATTTCAGGTGTTCCGATTACAGAGGGACCAAATAAAAAACTGGTTGGTATTATTACAAACCGTGATTTGAAATTTGAAACTGATTTTACGAAAAAAATCAGTGAGTGTATGACATCGGAAGGTCTCGTGACAGCACCGGAAGGTATTACATTGGAGGAAGCAAAACAGATTTTGGCAAAAGCCCGTAAGGAAAAACTGCCAATCGTAGACAAAGACGGAAACCTGACCGGACTTATCACAATTAAGGATATTGAAAAACAGATTAAGTATCCAAATTCAGCAAAGGACAAGCAGGGCAGACTTTTGTGTGGTGCCGGTGTTGGTGTAACGGCTAATATCATGGATCGTGTAAAAGCACTGGTAGATGCACAGGTAGATGTCATTGTTATTGATACGGCACATGGCCATTCCGCAAATGTGTTAAAAGTTGTAAAAATGGTTCGTGACGCATATCCGGATTTGGGTATTATCGCAGGTAATGTGGCAACCGGAGAAGCTACCCGTGCTTTGATTGAAGCCGGTGTTGATGCAGTAAAAGTTGGTATCGGACCTGGTTCTATCTGTACAACCCGTGTGGTTGCTGGTATTGGTGTACCACAGATTACTGCAATTATGGATTCTTACAACGTAGCAAAAGAGTATGGTATTCCGGTAATTGCCGATGGTGGTATTAAGTATTCCGGAGATATGACAAAAGCAATTGCGGCCGGTGCAAATGTTTGTATGATGGGAAGTATTTTTGCCGGTTGTGACGAGAGCCCGGGAAGTTTTGAATTGTTCCAGGGAAGAAAGTATAAAGTATATCGTGGCATGGGTTCCATTGCAGCGATGGAAAACGGAAGTAAAGACCGCTATTTCCAGCAGGATGCTAAGAAATTAGTTCCGGAAGGAGTAGAGGGACGTGTTGCATACAAAGGTTCAGTAGAGGATACGGTATTCCAGTTGATTGGCGGAATCCGTTCCGGCATGGGATATTGTGGAGCAAAGACGATTGAGGATTTGAAGGAGAACGGACACTTTGTGAAAATTTCCGCTGCTTCTTTGAAGGAGAGCCATCCACATGATATCCACATTACGAAAGAGGCACCAAACTATAGTGTCGAATAAAAAAAGAAGATACTCTTCGCGGACGAGAAAAAGACGGACGTCGAAGAGAGGGCGCTGCGCACTGATTATCAGTGTCGCAGCGTTTTTCATCCTTTTATGCTGTGTGATTGTTTCCTTTATAGTGAGAAATAACCGAGACAACACCGTGCAGGCACAAAAAATACTTCCGAAATTATCGATACAGACAAAACTGATTCAGAAAAATAAATATTCGAGGCCGGGAATTGCGCTTAAAAAGGTGAAAGGTGTTGTCATTCACTATACGGCAAATCCGGGAACGGATGCAGAAGACAACCGAAATTATTTTAATAATCTTCCAAAACTTAATGCCGGAAAACAAAAGGCGACTTATGCCAGCAGCCATTTTGTGATTGGCTTAGAGGGACAGATTGTCCAGTGTATTCCGTTGAATGAAATTGCCTACGCCTCCAATGGGAGAAATTACGATACCATATCCATTGAGTGCTGTCATCCGGGAAAAGATGGAAAGTTTAACAATACAACCTATCAGGCGCTTATTGAACTGGTTTCGTATTTGTGTTTGAAATATGATTTGACAAAAGAACAAGTGATTCGTCATTACGACGTGACGGGGAAACTTTGTCCGTTGTATTTTGTGAAACACGAAGATGAATGGAATCAATTGAAAGATAAAATAGAAAAAAACTGCCAAACCATTTCCGAGTCTTAAAGGATGGGTGGCAGTTTTTTGTTTATAAAGTCATGTGAACTTCTGTTTCCTCCGGTGAATAGGCATGGTATTTGATTCCTGCGGATTTCATCATTTTTTTGGATGCGAGGACAGAAGCGGTGTTGGCATATTTATCTTCAGCGTAGATGACTTCGCGGATACCGGACTGAATTAACGCTTTCGTACATTCATTGCAGGGAAACAGTGTAGTGTATATTTTTGCCCCTTTTAAATTTGTGCCGGTATAATTGAGTAGTGCGTTTAATTCTGCGTGGCAGACATATAAATATTTAGTCTGCAGCGGGTCATCGCTGTCGCTGTCCCATGGATAAATGTCATCGGAGCATCCTTGTGGCATACCATTGTAGCCAACTGATAAAATTTTATTATCCTTTCCTACAATGCAGGCACCGACGCTTGTGTGTGGGTCTTTACTGCGCATGGCGGAAAGCTTTGCAATTCCCATAAAATACTGGTCCCATGAAAGATAATTCGTTCGTTTCATAAATGCCTCCTTATGTGTAGATGCAGTTATTCAGGATTCCCCGCCCCAATATTCGCATTTTGTAAAAAAGAAGGAGCCGTTTACCAGCTCCTTTCTATTCATTCGACGGGTAGAATTGTAGTTGCAGTACGACTGCCCTCTACATTACGCAAGTTTGTTTACAGCGATTGTTAAACGAGAAACTTTTCTTGCAGTAGTATTCTTATGATAAATACCTTTTTTAGTAGCTTTATCAAGCTCTGATACAGCAGCTTTCAATGCAGCTTCAGCAGCAGCCTTATCGTTTGCAGCGATAGCAGCATCAACTTTCTTTACAGCTGTCTTTACGCGAGAACGAACAGATTTGTTTTTCTCAGCTCTTTTCTCAGCTACTAAAATTCTTTTCTTTGCAGATTTAATGTTTGCCAATTCCAGCACCTCCATCGTAATAATTAAAATTCATTCTTTGTTCGGTTTGGCTTGTCGGACACGGACAACAGCACAAACACACCTAATTATCTTATTATATATGCCACATATTGTCAAGTAAATAGTTGCAAATTAACATAAAAATTAAAAAATAGGACACAATAAATTTGTGATTGGATGCAAAACAGTGCAGGAGGCGGCAAAAATGACGGAAAAACGGACGGACTTAGCATTAGAGGCAAGAGAGAGTTTTCCCAGAAATCATGTAGAAATACAGGGGGTTGTTCTGGAAAAGAAAAAATGTCTGCAAGGAAAGGTAAAAATTACAACGGTAATTATTCGGGATGAAGCAGGCAGCAAAGCGATGAAAAAACCAAAAGGAACTTATATTACAATCGAATCACCACTTATGCTTCATGGAGATATTGACGAGAGAGAGCCATTTTTGCTCTGTGTCTGTGAACAGTTGGAAAGTATGATAAAGGGACTTCGTAAAAAAAGTGTTTTGGTTGTTGGATTGGGAAACCGGGAAGTGACCTCGGATTCATTAGGACCGAAAATGACAGACGCCCTTTTTGTGACGAGACATTTTAAAGAAGAATTTGGTGCATCTTTTATGCAGGAAAATGGATATGGCTGTGTGAGTGCAATTGCACCCGGTGTCATGGCACAGACCGGAATTGAGACTGAAGAGGTATTACAGGGTATTATACGGAAGACAAAACCGGATTTGGTAATTGTCGTGGACGCATTAGCATCCAGAAGTGTGCAAAGGCTTTGTACAACGGTACAGATTACAGATACGGGAATTGAGCCTGGTGCCGGCGTTGGAAACCGCAGGAAGGAATTAACCAAAAAGACGCTTGGAATTCCGGTTGTTGCGATTGGTGTTCCTACGGTTGTAGATGCGGCAACCATTATTTCCGACCATTTGGAGCATGTATTAGAGAAACAGGGGTATTCGGAGGAGGAAATTGAGCGGTTTATTTATGAAATTCTGACTGAAGAGACAACCGATGTGATGGTGACGCCGAAAAATATTGACGAATCGGTGAATCAAATCAGCAAAGATCTTGCAAAAGTATTAAATCATTGTTTTCAAAAACGGGATAATTATGGAAGCGGCAGCATATCCTTTTATGAAAAAGAAGATATGAAGAGAGAATGAAAAAATGAAGTTTGGCATGCGGGTCGCAATTGGGGTGTTTGTCACCTCTTTAGCAGGAGCGCTTTTTGTTATAAAAGATGCAGGAAAAATGGAAATAGCAGAGAAAGCGGGAGGATTTCTTGCAAAGGAGAGTTGTTTCTGCCTTTGGAATGGACAAGAAGGACGATATGTGTTAGCGGAACTTTTAGGGGGGCAGTCTTATTTTGAGCCAAATCAGGCGCTGGCAGAAAGTGATGCGGGAAAGGAAAAACTGGCAGTAGTTGAAAACCGTCAACTGCAGGAAGGACAGATACCAAAACCAAGTGAGCCGCTTATTGGTGACGTGGAAGAAAAACAGCCGGCAGTGGAAGTGTCAAACCAGGTTGTCCGCCGCAAAAACAGTACAGTGGAACAATTGCGGGAGTCACTCAGTGTGGATTATCTGTGGAAAAATTTTTATATTATAGATTCAACGACTTCTGTGACAAAAAAGCAGTTTGATGTGGCTGCGATGTTACATAAAAATTTGAAATTAAAAAAGGAAAAAGGGAAAAAACAAATTTTGATTTATCATACGCATGGTGCTTCGGAAGAGTTTTCAGACAGCAAAAAAAACGATATTAACGATTCCGTTGTCGGCGTTGGTACAGAACTTACAAAAGAACTGGAAAAAAGGGGATATTCCGTTTACCATGATACGACGAGATATGATTCTATTAACGGGGGCATTGACAGGAGCCTTGCGTACAATAAATCACTGGAAGGGGTTCAAAATATACGCAAAAAAAATCCGGATATTAAAGTGCTGATTGACTTGCACCGTGATTCGGTTGGCAAAGGAAAGCATACGTATACCACCATTCAAGGAAAAAAAACGGCGATTGTCATGTTCTTTAATGGTATGAGCAGAACAAAATCGGGTGCCATTCCTTATTTGTATAATCCGAATTTACAGGGGAATCTGGCGTTTAGTCTTCAGATGAAATGCACGGCTATGGAATACTATGATGGATTTACCAAACCAATCTATCTAAAAGGATACCGCTACAATCTGCATTTGGAACCACGTTCATTATTGATTGAGCTGGGAAATGAAAATAATACGGTAGAAGAAGCAAAAAACGCAGCAGCACCATTGGCAGATGTGTTAGATAAAGTGCTTTCTCGGTGATTGCGGTATACATTTTTGAAAATTTTTATGAAAAAAAACAGAAAAAAACCTTGTAATTTGGTGCTTTGTCGTTTTACGTCAAAAAAAGTCGTCCAACGAGCGCTTCTTTTTGGTAGAATAGAGACTAAGGAGGAGAAAAATTATGGTTCAAGAACAAAATGAAATTATTGGAAGACGTTTACAGGATGTGAGAGAAAGTGCCCATATGGATTTTTATGATATGGCAAAACTGCTTCGCGTGAGTGTAGGACATTATCGAAAAATTGAGAGAGGAGTGTATGGGCTGGATGTTGAAAAACTTGTTATTCTATATGAGAAGCTCGATGTAGATCCGCTGTATCTGTTAGCAGGCAGGCAGAAGGCAAGACGGGAATCAGTGGATTCACATCTTGCGATACGAAACCGCAGGGTGTGTGAACTGCTCGAATACTGCAAGCAGCAGCTAAGTGATGAAGGAGAGGAGTATCGGTGACAAAAGTTCTTGTTTTCTCAAAGTCAAATCCGATTAAAGACTGGGAAGCAGCCAAATGGAATCTTCAATTCTTATGTGTCGAAAGTCAGCAGGAAGCAATCCATATGTTAGAGACAAACACCATTCATGTTGTAGTAGTAGATATAGAGGAGAGGGAACAGGAAGGACTAGCCTTTGTTTCTTGTCTGAGAGGCTTACAGCGTTTTTATCTGCTCCCGGTGATTTTACTGGCAAAAGATGATACGTATGAAAGTCTGGCATTTCATGTATTTCATTGTTTTGATTATGTGATAAAACCAATTGAGAAAGAGCGATTGGAAAAACTACTTCACTGGATTGACGGACGTTTTGATAACAAGGGTGCTGCAAAGGCGCTGGTGATAAACACACGGCTTGGTATACACATGTTTGAGGCAAAGGATATTTTGTATCTGGAAATCTGCAATAAAACGCTGTATGTTCATACCCGGTATGATGTCTTTTCGTTTCCGTACCGCAAACTTGGTGTCTGTATGGAGCAGTGTGGCGGTGACTTAGTGCAGTGCCATCGCTCGATTGCGGTAAACTGTTTGTATGTAAAAAAAATTGATTATGTAAACCGGCAGATTTGTCTGGTAAAGCAATATGGAAATGTCGCACTAGGAAGAAAATATATGAAAGGTCTTCGCAAACAATTTGACGAGAGAACACAGATTTCGTATACTGATAGTGTTTTTTCAGAGAGTTAAGGAGGTGCGAAAGATGAAGGATATCTTTTTGATTCGGCATGGAAGACAATGTTCTAAATTGTGTAATGTCGATGTTTCTCTGGATGAAAGTGGGCGTAAACAGGCAAAACTTGCCGGAAAGCGTCTGATTTCTTATCAGTTGGAAAAGTTATACTGTTCACAGTTAATTCGCGCAAAAGAAACGGCAGAAATTATTGGACACTGTGTGAATCTGCCGGTTGAAGAAGTGGCAGACATCGAAGAAATCCATTTTGGTGGATTTACCGGAAAAACGGATGAACAGATTCGTACGGAATATGCTGAGTTTCGAAAGGAGCGTGCGGCTCATAAAGAAGACCTTCCCTATCCGGAGGGCGGTGAGTGTGGATGTGATGTTGCTAGGCGAGTTATGCCAAAAATCAAACAAATTTGTCAAAGAGAGGAAAACAGAGTTGCTATTGTAACGCATGGCGGCGTAATACGCTCGGTGTGTGCCGATATTCTTCATACCGGTCAGGAGAACAAATTAAAATTTGGAATCGACCTCGAAAATACAAGTTTTACCCATTTGATTTACGATGAGGATAGAGACTTTTTTATTCTGGAGCGTTTTAATGATTTTGCTCATTTGGAGTCTCATCCGGAGTTACTTCGAAAAAACTGGAAAACATCTTTGGAGAGAAATGGATGAAAACTGGCATGGCAAAAAAATAAGAAACTGGCAGTTTTCATATAGCCAGCCTTTTGTATAATAAGAGAGAAATTTATACAGGAGGACAAAACAATGGATTCAAAAACAAAACAACAAACAGTACAGATGGGTACAGGAAAGATTACAGTATCCGAAATTACGATGTGCGGCGTATTTGCTGCCTTGACTTTTTTACTGACAAGATACATTCAGGTGCAGATTATACCGGCAAAAGGTGGTCTGGTTCACTTAGGTAATGTTCCGATGTTTTTTGCGGCGGCATTTTTTGGCAAGCGTGTTGGTGCGATTTGCGGCGGCGTTGGCATGGCATTATCGGATGTACTTTCTCCATGGATTGTATATGCTCCGGCAACTTTGATTGTAGTTGGTCTGATGGGCTTTGTATTTGGTTTGATTGTAAAGAAAAAACCAACGATTGTTAATCTGATTGTGGCAACGGTTGTTGTTCTTGCAATTAAACTAGTTGGTTATTATTTGTTTGAGGTATTACTTACATCAAGTTTTATTGTGCCGCTGGCTTCGATTCCGGGCAACATTATGCAGATTGTAACAGGAGCAATTATTGCCATTCCGATTATTTTAGTATCACGTGTCGGTATGGCAAAGGTAAAACGTTCTATGGAAGCTTAATTGGCGAAAAGAACGGACAGAAAGGATGATAAGAATGTATCAGATGATGACACCGGGACCTACGATGCCGGCAGCTTCTGTAATGGAAGCAAGAAGCAGGGCGTTTGCAAACCCGGATGTAGATGAGACATTTTGTGAAGAATACCATCAGGTATGTAAAGATTTGTCAAATCTTCTTGGCACTGACAATGAGACTTATGTATTGGGCGGCGAGGGGATTCTTGCCTTGGAGGCTGCCTGTGCAACCTTGACAGAGCCGGGGGATAAGGTGTTGGTTATTGATAATGGTATTTTTGGAAGAGGCTTTGCTGATTTTGTAAGTCTTTACGGCGGAGAGCCAACCTTATATACCGTTGATTACCACTATCCGATTGTAGTAGAAGATTTAGCAGAATACTTAAAAGAAAATCACGATTTTAAGTACGCAACAGTTGTTCATTGTGATACACCAAGTGGTGTGCTCAATGATATCAGTAAGATTTGCCCGCTGTTAAAGCAGTATGGGATTCTTACGGTGGTCGATGCGGTTGCTTCTATGTTTGGCGAAGATGTGAAAGTCAATGAATGGCAGATTGATGTGATTTGCGGCGGTTCACAGAAAGCCTTGTCGGCGCCTCCCGGACTTGCGTTTGTTACAGTGAGTGAGGATGCCATGAAAGCGATGGAAAGCCGGAAAACCAAAGTGGCTTCTTTCTACTGTAATATTCTTGCATTTAAGAACTATTACAAAGATAAGTGGTTTCCATACACGATGCCAATCAGTGATATTTATGGTCTCTGTGAGGCGGTAAGACTGGTGAAGGAAGATACCGAGCGTGTAGCCCGCCACCATAAGATTGCTGGGGCGGTAAGAAAAGCGGTGAAGGAAGCAGGTTTATCACTTTATCTGGATTACGGAGATTCCGCTACTGTGACTGTTATTAATGTGCCACAGGGACTACGTGATATAGATATTATCAACACTATGAAAGATAAATACGGTATTCTGATATCAGGCTGCTTTGATGTTCTTGCCGGTAAAGTAATCCGTCTTGGACATATGGGAAATAATGCAAGAGTTGAAAAGGTGGCAGATATGTTATCTGCGTTTACGAAGGCATTAAATGATTTAGGTTTTTCCTGCCGGTGCGATATGAAAGAAAGTTTTTACCGCAGCTTATAAGCGAAGATTGCAAAATCCCTCTTTTCATGATATTCTATTGTGAAATGGGGGATTTTTTGAAAGTGAGGCAACAAAAGAGTGGATTTTAGAGAATTTTTACGACAAGGATTTGTGGTATTAGACGGTGCAACCGGTTCAAATTTGCAGCAGGCCGGTATGGAAAGCGGGGATTGTCCGGAGCAGTGGATTGCAGAACACCCGGAAGTGTTTATTGACTTGCAGTGCCGATATATTGAGGCAGGTTCGGATGTCCTTTATACGCCGACATTTACTTGTAATCGAATTAAATTAGATGAATATGGTCTTGCGTCTAAGCAGGAAGAACTTACGAAAACCTTGGTGGGTCTTACAAAAGAAGCGATTCGCAGAAGTAAAGCAGACCGCAAAATTTATGTTGCCGGCGATGTTTCCATGACCGGGCAGCAGTTAGAGCCAATTGGAAGTATGCCGTTCGAAGAACTGGTAGATGTTTATAAACAGCAGGTTCGTTTGTTGGCGAAAGAGGGCGTCGATTTATTTGCGATTGAGACGATGATGAGCTTGCAGGAGTGCCGCGCTGCTCTGCTGGCGGTAAAAGAAACTTGTGACATACCGGCGCTTGTGACGCTTACGTATCAGGAAGATGGACGGACGTTATATGGAACGAGCCCTGAGACAGCATTGGTTGTTTTGCAGTCGATGGGGGCGGATGCCATCGGAATTAACTGTTCGACAGGACCGGATAAGATGGTAGATGCGGTAAAAGCGATGGCTAAATATGCTTGTGTTCCGCTTGTCGTAAAACCAAATGCCGGACTGCCGTTTTTGCAGGATGGTGTGACGTGTTACGATATGGATGCTGAGAGTTTTTCAGAGGCAATGATGCCGCTTGTGGATGTTGGGGCAACTGTGCTTGGCGGATGCTGTGGAACAACGCCGCAGCATATTCAGAAACTTGTCAGCCGGTTAAAAGAGAAAAAAGCAAGAGAAATTCCGGAGAGGAAAAGTATCCGTGCCTTGACAACAGAGCGCAACATTACACCGATTTCATTAGATGGAAGATTTCGAATTGTCGGCGAGAGAATCAATCCTACCGGGAAAAAAGAACTGCAGGAAAAACTGCGTGCAGGTGATTTGAGTCTTGTTATGGATATGGCAGAAGAACAGGAAAAATTAGGTGCATCAATTCTGGATGTCAATATGGGAATGAATGGAATTGACGAAAAAGAGATGATGTTGCGTGCGGTTAATGAGTTGACAATGACAGTGGATTTGCCACTTAGCATAGATTCGAGTTATGTTGATGTTGTAGAAAGTGCCCTTCGTATTTATCCGGGACGAGCATTGATCAACTCAATTTCTCTGGAACCGGAAAAGTTTGAAAAATTAATACCGATTGCAAAAAAATACGGTGCAATGTTTATTCTGCTTCCTTTGTCGGATGCCGGACTTCCAAAAGATTTGGATGAGAAAAAAACAATCATCCATACGATATTAGATGAGGCGAAACGTCAGGGAATGGCAGAAGAAGATATTGTCGTGGATGGTTTGGTAGCTACGATAGGAGCAAATAAAAATGCCGCGCTTGAAGTGTTGGAGACGATACGCTACTGTAAAAATGAATTGGGTGTGGCAACAATTTGCGGTCTTTCCAATATATCCTTTGGACTGCCGGAACGAGTTTTTGTTAATACAGCATTTTTAACACTTGCGATTGGACAGGGACTTACGATGGCAATTGCGAATCCATCTCAGACGCTGCTTGTCAATGCCGCACTTGCTTCGGATTTGCTTTTGAATAAAGAAGAAGCGGATTTGCATTATATTAATGGTGTGGCGGGAGCTGTGATTACGCAGAGCCAGCCAAAGAATGAAGTAGCAGAGGAAGACGGGCACCCGTTGTATTTGGCGGTTGTCAAAGGAAAGAGCGGACATGTGCTTGAACTTGTGGAAGAAGAACTGAAAAAGGGAACCGAGCCGTCTGAGATTATTGATAAGTATTTGATTGCGGCAATTAATTATGTCGGCGAATTATTTGAGCAGAAGAAATATTTTCTCCCTCAGCTTATTGCCAGTGCCGAAACGATGGAAAAGGCGATTAACCGTTTAGAGCCGCTTTTGGAGGCGGCAAGAGGGAATGAAAAACTGGCAACTATCGTGGTGGCAACCGTAAAGGGCGATATTCACGATATTGGGAAAAATCTGGTGGCACTGATGCTGAAAAACTATGGGTATCATGTCATTGATTTAGGAAAAGATGTGGAAACACAGACAATTTTAGATACTGCGAAAGCTGAGAATGCTTCGATTATTGGTCTGTCTGCCCTTATGACAACGACGATGATGGAGATGAAAGAAGTTGTGGATGAGGCAAAGAAGCAGGGCGTAAAAGCCAAGATTATTATTGGAGGCGCAGTAGTGACAGAAAGTTTTGCTGAAGAAATTGGAGCAGATGGCTATTCGGCAGATGCCAGAGAGGCGGTTAAAGTAGTGAACCGTCTGCTTGAGAAGTAAGAAGAGAGGATTTTGATGGTGGTTGATGTAATTATTCCGGTATACCGTCCGGAGAGAGAAAAATTGACAAAACTAATTGACTGGCTGAACAAACAGACTGTAAAACCTTCACATGTATTTTTTATGCAGACGTTAGTTGAGGAAAAAGAAGATGAAGAAGTTTTACAGATGTTACAAAAGGCGGAAAATGTGGAGATTGTTCCGATTGAGAAAAAGGATTTTGACCATGGCGGTACGAGAAATAAAGGGGCGGCTTTGTCAAGGGCAGATTATATGCTCTTTATGACGCAGGATGCAGTTCCGGTTGATGCTTACCTCATTGAGAATCTGGTACGGGCAATGGAAGAGGAAGAAGCCGCAACAGCCTATGGAAGACAGTTGCCGGATGACACGGTTGGTGTGATTGAACATTATACAAGAGAGTTTAATTATCCGGCAAAGAGCTATGTGAAATCCCAAAAGGATTTGGAAACAATGGGTATCAAAACGTATTTCTGCTCAAATGTCTGCGCAATGTACCGTAAAGATGTATATGAAAAAATGGGCGGCTTTGTGCTTCATACCATTTTCAATGAAGATATGATTATGGCATCGAAAGTGATACAGGCAGGATATAAAATTGCTTATGTGGCAGAGGCGATGGTTATCCATGCTCATAAATACACTTACAGGCAGCAGTTTACGAGAAATTTTGATTTGGCAGTTTCCCAGCGCCAGTATCATGAAATTTTTGATGCGGTGAAATCGGAATCCGAGGGAATGCGGTTAGTGAAAAACACGATGAAATATTTGTTTCGTCATGGAAAATGGTATCTTGTGCCGGATTTGATTTTCCAAAGCGGCTTTAAGTTTTTGGGATACCGGTTTGGTAAGAAGTATGATAAACTTCCGCTCTGGCTGGTAAAGAAATTTTCGATGAATCCATCGTATTGGAGGGACAAGGAGTGAAAGAACAAGTTGAGATTGTGATGGCAACATATAATGGAGAAAAATATATAAAAGAGCAGTTGGATTCCTTGCTTTCACAGAGTCATCCGTATCTTTTAGTGGATGTATGTGATGACGGCTCTACGGATGACACGGTTTCGATTGTAAAGGAATATGAAAAAAAGGACAGTCGTGTCCGTCTCTTTGAAAATAAGACAAATCAAGGGTATATAAGAAATTTTATGTCTGGCATTGTTCGTTGTGACAGCCCGTATATTATGCTGTGTGACCAGGATGATATCTGGAATTGGGATAAGGTAGAGCTTACCTTGGAGAAAATGAAACTGATGGAGAGAGAAAATCCGGAAAAGCCGGTGCTTGTCTTTACCGATGCCATGAATTTTGACAGCAGTACCGGAAAAAAACTGGGACGTTTTCACGAAATGAGTCATTTGAATGTAAAAAAGGTTGACACCGCACATCTTTTTATGGAAAATAAGTGTATTGGCTGCACCATTATGATGAACCGGGCAATTCTTCCGTATTTGAGAGAACTGCCGGAAGAAATACGGGTGCATGACTGGTGGCTTGCTTTGATATGCAGTCACTTTGGTGCCATTGGATATTTGCCGGAGGCGACACTTATGTATCGCCAGCACGAAGGAAATCAAATCGGAGGAACATCGTATTCCGGTTACTTAAGAAAAAGAATTTCCAAAATGAAAGAGCAGCGGCAGGTACTTTTTGACACGTATCGGCAGGGAAAAGCTTTTTTGCGGGTCTTTGATTCACAGATGACCAAAGAACAGAGAAAAACGGCAACGAAGTTTGCCACAATGGCGGATGCTTCCTTTTTTGGACGACGCTATCTGGCATTGCGGTATGGTTTTTTGAAAAGCGGTCTGATTCGAAATGCAGGATTGTTTTTCTTATTGTAAATACGAGAGAATAGAAAGAGAGGCCTGATATGGGTAAAACAAAAGCGGGAAAAGGGAAGATTGTGGCAAGAATATTTCTTGTGATTGGAATTTTGCTGTCGATGACCGCAGGTAGTGGTTTGGCTTATGTTAAGCATACCGGAGATAAAATGTTGGGTTTGATGAATTACGACAAATCGAATAAAGTATCCGGGATGGATTTGAGCAAATATGCGTTAGACAGTGATACAGAAATTGTGAATATTTTATTGGTTGGTGCAGATAAGAATCTGGATGAACAGGATAAGGATGTTGAGAGACGTTCGGATTCGATGATGATTGCAACCTTGGATATTAAACATAACAAGCTGAAATTGACTTCTTTGATGCGTGATATGTATGTGGATATACCGGGATATGGCGGTTATAAATTAAATGCTGCTTATTCCTTTGGCGGTATCAAATTGCTTTATAAAACATTGGCGAAAAATTTTGGTATCAAATTAGATGGTTATGTGGAAGTGAATTTCGACGCCTTTGTTAATGTTATTGATGAACTTGGCGGTATCGAGGTAAATCTGACTGACTCAGAGGCACTGAATCTTCGCCAGACCAATTATATCAAACGAAGAAAGTACCGCAGTGTGAAAAAGGGAAAACAAATCTTTAACGGGCAGCAGGCACTTGGCTACTGCCGAATCCGTCATGGTAAGAGACAGCCGGACGGTCATTATCCGGGCGTTTATACGGCAAGCGGAAAAGGAGATGATTACGGAAGAACAGAACGTCAGCGTCTGACGATGCAGGCAATTCTTAAGAAGGTAAAACAGTTGTCTCCGGAAGAGATGATTGAACTGGCAGAAGTGATTATGCCAAACGTAAAAACAGATGTAGATGAGCGGGATATTTATTCATATCTGCTTGCTGTTGTACGGATGGGTACGACAAAAATCCATCAGTTCAGTCTGCCGATTGAAGGCGGCTATACAAGCCAGACAATTCGCGGTCAGTCGTGTCTTGTACCGGATTTGCCAAGCAACAAATCCGCACTTAAAAAGTTTCTCTTTAAGAGTTGACAATAAAGACCTATATTGCTACAATTAAATGAGCGTTATTTCAGATTAATACGCTAGGATTTTCGATAAAGAGGGGGCGTATCCCATGAGTAAAGTAGTTTTATCTATATTGGTAAATAATACCTCCGGTGTGCTGAGCCGTGTTGCCGGTTTGTTCAGTCGCCGTGGTTATAATATTGACAGTCTGACTGTTGGTGAGACAGAGAATCCGGCATTTTCTCGTATGACGGTATCCGTTACGGGGGATGATATTGTGCTGGAGCAGATTGAAAAACAGGTTAATAAATTAGAAGATGTAAAATCCGTCAAACAGCTTACCGGTGAAGCATCGGTATGCCGTGAATTGATATTGGTTAAGGTTGAAGCAGATAAAGACGCAAGACCGGCCATTAATGCGATTGTTGATATTTTCCGTGCGAAAATTGTAGATGTTGCAGATAATTCAATGATGATTGAGTTGACGGGTAATCAGGCAAAACTGGATGCTTTTATCAAACTGATTGAGGGCTATGAGATAAAAGAACTGGTACGTACCGGTATTTCCGGTTTGGCTCGTGGTTTTTATGATGGAGCCAAAGAGAGTAAGTAATTTACTACTTAGAAAACCATCCACGGGATTTTATCCCGGATAGGCTTTAAATACAATTAATTTAGGAGGCTGTAAATATGTCAGAAGCAAAGATTTATTACCAGGATGACTGTAACTTGGCAGCACTGGACGGTAAAACAATTGCCGTAATCGGTTATGGTAGTCAGGGACACGCACATGCATTGAACGCAAAGGAGTCCGGATGCCACGTAATTATTGGTCTTTATGAAGGATCAAAATCATGGAAGAGAGCAGAAGAGCAGGGATTTGAAGTATATACGGCAGCCGAAGCTGCTAAAAAAGCTGATATCATCATGATTCTTATCAATGATGAGCTGCAGGCAAAAATGTACAAAGAGTCCATTGAGCCAAACTTGGAAGCAGGCAATATGCTTATGTTTGCTCATGGTTTCAATATTCACTTTAACCAGATTGTTCCACCGGCTGACGTTGATGTAACGATGATTGCACCAAAAGGACCGGGACATACGGTACGCAGCGAGTATCAGGCAGGAAAAGGTGTTCCTTGTTTGGTAGCAGTACATCAGGATGCAACAGGAAAAGCTCTGGAGCTTGCACTTGCTTACTCCCTTGCAATTGGTGGTGCAAGAGCCGGCGTTTTGGAGACAACTTTCCGTACAGAGACAGAGACTGACCTCTTTGGTGAGCAGGCTGTTCTTTGCGGTGGTGTTTGTGCATTGATGCAGGCTGGTTTTGAAACTTTGGTAGAAGCTGGTTATGACCCAAGAAATGCATACTTTGAGTGTATCCATGAGATGAAACTTATCGTTGATTTGATTTACCAGAGTGGTTTTGCAGGCATGAGATATTCCATTTCTAACACAGCAGAGTATGGTGATTATGTAACAGGACCAAAAATCATTACAGAGGATACAAAGAAAGCTATGAAGAAGATTCTTTCCGACATTCAGGATGGTACTTTCGCAAAAGACTTCTTGCTTGACATGTCAGAAGCTGGCGGACAGGTTCACTTCAAGGCTATGAGAAAAATAGCTGCTGAGCATCCATCAGAAGTAGTTGGTGAAGAAATCCGTAAATTGTATAGCTGGAATGGCGAAGATAAGTTGATCAACAACTAATTTTAAGACATAAACAGATAATTAAGAAGAAACTCGGTTCATTTTGTGAATTGGGTTTCTTTTTTTGTGCCTCTTTTTGGGGTTCCGTAATTTGGCAGAAAGGCTTTCTGCCAAATTACTGGAATCGAAAAAAGACCGCACAAAAAAACTATTTACCACAACCCAAAACTGTGTTTAGAAATAGACGCTGCTCTTTTAGGCTTTTAGCAGGAGTTCCAGAAAAGATTTGTATTTCGTGGGTACAAACACGTGGGTATCAAGCTTGCGTGTTTTGCAAGCTGATACCCTTACGCGTTTGTCTAGCGGGAGCGCCTACGAGATACAAACTTTTCTTGAATCCTTACTAAAAACCTAAAAAAGCAACATCATCTATTGCCTAAAAACCATTTCATGATTTTTATTGCAAAATATTAGAATTTATGATATGATAACAAAACGGTAAAAATAAAATAAAAAATATTAAATATAAGTTCTAAAAATGAATTATACGGCATATATATAGTTATGTAAAGAAAAATGCTTGATTCAAGCAGACAAAAAACAAAGGGGGTCATGAGAAATGGCAGATAAGATTTTGGGAAACAATCAGGTGAATATTTATGGTGAAGTGGTAAGTGAGTTTGCTTTTAGCCATGAAGTGTATGGTGAAGGATTCTATATGGTGTATCTTTCGGTAAAACGATTGAGCCAAGTGTATGACAAGATTCCGCTCATGGTATCGGAGCGGCTTATTGACATAACGAAGGATTACCGAGGTATGTATATGGAGGCGAGTGGACAGTTTCGCTCTTATAACCGTCATGAAGAAAATCATAACCGGCTTGTTTTATCCGTGTTTGTAAGAGATTTACATATAGACGAAGAAGAGATGGAAGTAGAGAAACCGAATTATATCTTTTTGGATGGTTACTTGTGCAAACCACCGGTTTATCGAAAGACACCGCTTGGAAGAGAAATTGCGGACCTTTTGATGGCTGTTAACCGTCCGTATGGCAAATCCGATTACATTCCTTGCATCTGCTGGGGAAGAAATGCCCGTTACGCCGATGGATTTGGTGTAGGAGAACACGTTCAGCTGTGGGGACGGATTCAGAGCCGTGAATACCAGAAGCAGGTTGGCGACGAGGAATATGAAACACGCGTTGCTTATGAAATTTCCGTCAGCAAATTGGAGTGTGTGGAAGAGAGTAATGAGATTACTGCGGCCTGTGTGATTGATGAAGAAGATAAAAAAGAGTGAACTAATGCTTGACCACTAAAGGGAAGAGTGATATTCTTTTATATAGAAAGGTAGAGGCGCGGACTTTATCAGTAGCAAATCGGACATGACAGGATGGATGATGATTTGTGAAAGGAACGTCTGCCGAAGGAGAGGATTGCCTGCACATGATTCTTCTGGGCATATGGTAAATAATCATATGACTGTCATCGCTATGATGGAGTGCTACTCGTTATCGAAAACAATGAGGAGTTGGCACGTGTGTCAGCTCCTTTTTTTGCAATCCATTCATAAGCACAAAACGTAATTCAGAAAGGATGAAGAAAATGGCTATTTTTACTGGAGCAGGTGTTGCATTGATTACACCAATGAATGAAGACGGAAGTGTGAATTATGAAAAATTGAGAGAACTGTTGGAGTTTCATGTGGCAAATAAAACAGATGCCATCATTATTTGCGGAACAACCGGCGAGGCATCTACACTGTCAGATGAAGAACATTTGGAGTGTATTCGTTTTGCCTGTGAAGTAATTAATAAACGGATTCCGGTTATCGCAGGAACCGGTTCGAACTGCACACAGTCGGCAATTGAGTTGTCAAAAGAAGCAGAGAAAAGTGGAGTGGATGGACTTCTCTTAGTTACTCCATATTATAACAAGGCAACACAGAATGGTTTGAAAGCACATTACAAAGCCATTGCAAAAGAAGTTAATGTTCCAATTATTTTATATAATGTACCAAGCCGTACGGGTACCAGATTAGCACCACAGACAGTTGTGGATTTGTGTCATGAAGTGCCAAACATTGTCGGCGTAAAGGATGCGACAGGTGATATTTCAGAAGTTGCGGAATTAATGAGTTTAGCTAAGGGAACCGTTGATGTATATTCCGGAAATGATGACCAGATTGTACCGGTTCTTTCTCTTGGCGGTAAAGGCGTAATTTCCGTATTGTCAAATATTCTGCCTAAAGAGACTCATGACATGGTGGCAAGCTATCTTGAGGGCGATGTGGCAAAGAGCTGTGAGATGCAGTTGAAATATTTTGATTTGGTAAAGGCTTTGTTCTGCGAAGTAAATCCGATTCCTGTAAAGAAGGCATTGAATCTGATGGGAATGGAAGTGGGCAGTTTGCGTCTGCCTCTTACAGAAATGGAAGATGCAAATGCAAAGAGACTGGAAGAAGAAATGAGAAAAGCCGGCGTTATCAAATAATTAGTTACGATTGAAAAAGAATTAGGAGGAAGACGATGACTCGAATTATTATGTGCGGATGTAATGGTGCGATGGGCCGCATGATTACCGGAATTGTGAATGAAGATGCAGAGGCAGAAATTGTAGCAGGAATTGATATGGTGGATACGAAAGAACATTGTTATCCTGTTTTTCAGAAATTAGCAGACTGTGATGTAGAGGCAGATGCTTTGATTGATTTCTCGACACCAAAAATTTTGGATGATATTCTTACATTCAGCAAAGAGAAAAAAGTGCCGGTAGTACTTTGTACAACCGGATATGACGATGAGCAGCTTGCTAAAATTGAAGAAGCAGCAACACAGACGGCTGTTTTGAAGTCTGCAAATATGTCACTTGGTATCAACACACTTTTGAAGCTGGTGCAGGATGCGGCGAAAGTATTTGCTGCAGAAGGATTTGATGTGGAAATCGTAGAAAAGCATCACAACCAGAAACTGGATGCTCCATCCGGTACGGCACTTGCATTAGCGGATTCCATTAATGAGGCAATGGGAAATCCATACGAGTATGTTTATGACCGCTCTCAGAGAAGACAGAAACGTGATAAAAAAGAACTTGGTATTTCTGCAGTGCGCGGTGGTACAATTGTCGGTGACCACGATGTGATTTTTGCCGGTAAAGATGAAGTGATTACATTTTCCCATACTGCCTACAGTAAAGCTGTATTTGGAAAAGGCGCTGTGGCAGCGGCAAAATTCTTAAAAGGAAAGACAGCGGGCCGTTACGAGATGGCAGATGTCATTGCGGCAAACTGATAGGGGTGACAAGATGAGACAGGTTCAGATAAAGGATATTGTGAAAGCAGTCGGTGGTAAACTTGTTTGGGGCGATGAAAATGTTATCGTGACAAATGTTTCAACCGATTCAAGAGAAGTAAAGACTGGAACCTTATTTGTGCCAATTATAGGAGAGCGTGTGGATGCGCACCGTTTTATTCCGGACGTGCTGGAGGCAGGAGCTTCTTGTGTATTCTTTTCGGATGATAGAGAAAAGGAAAAGAAGGGTGCCGGAATATACGTTTCCGATACACTTTTGGCAATGCAGAAATTTGCTGCCTGGTACCGCAGTAAACTTCCGGTAAGAATCATTGGTATTACCGGAAGCGTTGGAAAGACGACGACAAAAGAAATGATTGCTGCCGTACTGGAAATGAAGTACCGCACGGTTAAAACGTACAAGAATTTAAACAGCCAGATTGGTGTGGCACTGATGATGTTTGAACTGGATGAAGATACAGAATTTGCCGTGATTGAAATGGGAATCAGTATGCCGGGTGAAATGGACCGGTTAGTCGAGATGGTAAAACCGGAGTGTGCGGTTTTAACAAACATTGGTGTTTCCCATATTGGAAATTTGGGCTCAAGAGAAAACATCTGCAAAGAAAAAGGAAAGATTGTTACCTATCTTCCGGATGGCGGCACGCTGTTTGCCAGCGGTAACGGGGATGTGAGACAATTAGTAGAGACTCAGGTTCCGTTTGAACGCTGCAAAGGAAACTGTAAGGTTTCTTACTATGGAACAGAGTCCGGCTGCGAGTATTTTGCGAATGAAATGAGTGCAAATGAGGATGGACAGAGTTTTGTGTATCATGACAGCGAGGGAAAAGAAAAAGTTTCGCTGTCTGTGATGGGAACCCATAATGTAAATAATGCCGTGATTGCAATGGCGCTTGGCCGCAAGTATGGTGTGCCGGTAAAGGATGCCATTCAGGCTTTGAAAAATTATAAGCCAATTGCGATGCGTGGTGTTGTGCATGATATAAATGGGATTCACGTTGTTGATGATACTTACAATGCTAGCCCGGATTCGATTACGAGTAATCTTCATGCGCTGTTTGATTATCCGGGAGAGGGCAGACGAATTGCTGTTCTTGCGGATGTACTGGAACTGGGAAAAGATTCCGGAAAACTTCACGAGGGAATCGGACAGTTTATCATAGAGGAACAAAATAAGGGACGCAGGCTTGACTACCTCTTTACGGTTGGAAAAGAAGCGGCTCACATCAGTGATTATGTAAAGGCACATAGCGATATCCCGGTTTTTGCTGCAGAGTCTAAAGATGAAGTGATGAAAGAACTGGAAACAAAACTTCAAAAAGAGGACTGGGTACTGGTAAAAGGTTCCCGTGGAATGAAGATGGATGAAGTTGTGAAACGACTGATAAAGGAGTGACAGGTTGTTTGCAGATATTATCGTAGATTTGTCGGTGGAAGCACTCGACCGGACATTTCAGTATATAATTCCGAAACAATGGGAAGGTGAAGTGTTTGCCGGGTGCTGTGTCAAAATCCCCTTTGGAAGGGGAAATCGTCTGATTCGCGGTTATGTAATGAATATAACGGATCAGGCGGCATGGCCGGTTGAACGGATGAAGGAAATTTCTGAGATTGAGAAAAAGAAACTTCCGGTAGAATCTAAGTTGATTCAGTTGGCAGCATGGATTCGACAAAGATATGGAACAACAATGAATGAAGCATTAAAAACGGTGCTTCCGATTCGGAGGCAGATTAAGTCAGTGGAAGAACACTGGCTTAATTTTGCTTTGCCCGAAGATGAAATGAAGAAGGAATTAAACCGATGTCTGTTAAAGCATTATAAAGCAAAAGCGCGCTTGTTACAGGGAATGTTTGCAGAAGGTGGACAGATGACAAGCAGACTGGCGGCAAAAAAATATAAGATTACGAAACCCGTGATTGACGGCATGGCGAAGGCGGGATGGATTACCGTTACAAACCAAAAGAAATATAGGAATCCGGTCTTTGATGGAAAGGGATCTTCCGAAAAAAAGATGTTGAATGAAGAACAGCAGACGGCAGTGGATGCATTTACCGGGGACTACCGGAAGGGAAAACGGACGACGTATCTGTTATATGGTGTTACCGGTAGTGGAAAAACGGAAGTCTATATGGAAATGATACAGGCAGTTTTAAAGCAGAATAAACAAGTTATTATGCTGATTCCTGAAATTGCACTTACTTATCAGACGGTAGTTCGTTTTCAAAAGCGGTTTGGAGACCGGGTAACGGTATTAAATTCCAGAATGTCAGAAGGGGAAAAATATGACCAGTATGAGAGGGCAAAACGGGGAGAAGTGGATATCGTTGTCGGACCGCGCTCCGCTTTGTTTATTCCATTTTCAAATCTGGGACTTATTCTCATTGATGAAGAACATGAGATGAGTTATAAAAGTGAAAAGCCACCCAAATATCATGCAAGAGATGTGGCAATTGAGAGAGCAAGGCAGAGTGGGGCAAGTGTTGTATTAGGCTCCGCGACACCGTCAGTAGAGAGCTATGAGAAGGCAAAAACGGGGGAGTATACACTTCTTACGTTACCACACCGCGTAAACCATGTCAGTATGCCAAAGGTTTATGTGGCGGATTTAAGGAAAGAATTAGAAGAAGGAAACCGCTCAATTTTCAGCCGTGTGCTGCAGGAGAAAATCGAGGAACGGTTAAAACGAGGGGAGCAGACCATACTATTTTTAAACCGGCGTGGATATGCAGGCTTTGTTTCTTGTCGCAGTTGCGGTTTTGTGTTAAAATGTAGTCATTGTGAAGTTTCCATGACGGCACACAAAAATCATGTCGGTGATGTAGATACATTAGTCTGTCATTACTGTGGACATGCAATCGCGATGCCAAAGACGTGCCCATCGTGCGGTTCACCTTACATTGCTGCATTTGGGCTTGGTACGCAGAAAGTCGAGGAGATGTTGAATAAGCGATTTCCCACGGCAAGAGTTCTTCGGATGGATGGAGATACAACAACGGGAAAACACGGACATGAAAGTGTCCTGACACCCTTTCGTAATGGCGAGGCAGATATTTTAATTGGTACCCAGATGATTGTAAAGGGGCATGATTTCCCTAATGTTACGCTCGTGGCAGCATTAGCGGCTGACATGAGTTTATATGCGGGGGATTACCGAAGCAGTGAGCGCACATTTGAACTGCTTATGCAGGCAAGCGGCCGCGCCGGGAGGGCAGAAAAAGCCGGGGAAGTTGTGATTCAGACTTATAATCCGGAGGAATACTCAATTCAGGCGGTTGCCGGGCAGGATGCCGAATATTTTTACGAAAATGAACTGGCATTCAGGCGGCTTATGAAGTATCCGCCATATTCGCAGATGGCGGCGATTCTCATTCTATCGGAAGAAGAGAACGAAGCGAAAACATTGAGCGAAAAACTGGCAGAAAACATACATTCTGTGTGCGGTGATGCAGTTACGCTTATTGGTCCGTCAAAAGCCGGGTTAAGCCGTGCCAAAGACAGGTACCGGTATGTTCTATATGTAAAGAGCATGGACGAAGAAGCAATGGCTTGTGTCAGAGAAATTGCAGAAGAAGCAAACCGTCGTGTCGTAAATCAAAAAACATGCAGTGTGCAGTATGACAGAGACCCGGTAAATGGTTACTAAATCTAAGAAAAGAAAAGGCAGGTAGGAAAAAATGGCAATTCGTAACATTCGTATGATTGGTGATGATATTCTCACCAAAAAATGTAAAGTAGTAAAAGAGATGACAGAAAAAAATAAAGAGTTAATTGCGGATATGTTTGATACGATGTATGACGCAGATGGTGTTGGTTTAGCAGCACCTCAGGTCGGTATTTTGAAACGGATTGCCGTAATTGATATTACGGAAGACAGAAGTAATCCGATTGTTTTGATTAATCCGGAAATTATTTCGGCCGATGGTGAGCAGAGAGGCAGTGAAGGCTGTTTAAGCGTACCGGACAAAGTTGGTATAGTAACAAGACCGAATCATGTTGTCGTAAAGGCATACAATGAAGAGATGGAGCCTTTTGAGATTGAGGGAGAAGAATTGCTTGCCCGCGCTTTGGTACATGAAATTGAGCATTTAGATGGCGGTTTGTATGTAAATAAAGTGGAAGGGAGATTGTATACCATTGAGGAATTTGAAAAAGAATTTGGAGAATAGGAGACAGCACATGAATGTAATTTTTATGGGTACACCGGATTTTTCCGTTCCTGTATTAGAAGGTCTGATTGCCTCAAAAGAGCATACGGTTACAGCAGTTGTGACACAGCCGGATAAGGCGAGAGGACGCAGCGGAAAACTGGTTTTTACTCCGGTGAAAGAAGTGGCAGTTGAAAATGACATTCCGGTCTATACACCGGCGCGTGTAAAAGATGCGGAATTTGTGGAGCAGCTTCGAAAGATTCCATGCGATGTTATTGTAGTTGTTGCATTTGGACAGCTTTTATCCAAAGAGATTTTAGATTATCCAAAGTATGGCTGTATTAATGTTCATGCGTCATTACTTCCGCGCTGGCGCGGTGCGGCACCGATGCAGTGGGCAATCCTTGAAGGGGATGAAAAGACCGGTGTAACGACGATGCAGATGTCAGAAGGACTTGATACCGGTGATATGCTGTTAAAGGCAGAAACAGTGATTGAAAAAGAGGATACAGCGGAAACGATTCATGACAGACTTTCGAGAATGGGAAAATATCTTTTATTAGAAACTTTGGAGAAAGTGGAAAAAGGTGAGATTGTACCGCAAAAACAGGATGACAGTTTAAGCTGCTATGCGAAAATGCTTAAAAAAGATATGGGTAAAATTGACATGAATTGGGATGCTGCGAAAGTGGAACGATATATTCGCGGAATGAATTCATGGCCGAGTGCGTATGCCGAATTCCGAGGGAAAACATTAAAACTTTGGCGTGCGAATGTGCTTCCATGGAATACGGGACATAAGCCGGGCATGGTTGTTGATGTGTTAAAAAATAGTTTTATCGTTCAGACCGGTGACGGCTGTCTGGAACTTTTAGAAGTGCAGTTAGAAGGAAAGAAACGAATGGATGCCGGAAGTTTCTTACGCGGTGTAAAAATAGAAAAGGGTGATTGTTTATGCTAGGTTACGGATATGGATATGGAAGTCCCTTTTATATGTTCTGGGACCCAACATATGTATTGATTTTAATTGGCGTTGTTTTATCATTGCTTGCTTCTGCGATGGTTCGGAGAAATTTTGCAAGGTACAGTGTGGTAAGAAGTGCGTCCGGTCTTACAGGGGCTCAGGTAGCACAGCGCATTTTATCCTATGCGGGAATTAACGATGTGACGGTATGCCATATTAGTGGAAATCTGACGGACCATTATAATCCGAGAACGAAGCAGATCGGGCTTTCGGATTCTGTGTATGGCAGCAATTCAGTAGCGGCAATTGCGGTGGCGGCACATGAGTGCGGACATGTGATACAGCATGCCAATTCGTATGTACCATTATCCATTCGTACCGTATTAGTTCCGGTTGCAAATTTTGGTTCCGGAGTTTCGTGGTTTTTCATTCTTGCCGGCATTTTGTTTAGTATGCCGGTGTTAATTACGGCAGGAATTGTTTTTTTTAGTGCAGCAGTATTGTTTCAGGTTGTGACCCTTCCGGTTGAGTTTAATGCATCGAGACGTGCACTTGTGATTTTACAGGATACGGGAATTCTTGGAACAATGGAAACCGATGGCGCAAAAAAGGTTCTGCGTGCGGCGGCACTGACCTATGTGGCTTCTGCGGCTGCTGCAATTTTACAGTTGTTAAGACTGATTTTATTATTTGGAAGGAACAATCGTGACTGATGAGATTACAGGCATATGAAGTTGTTTATCAAACGATGGAAAAGGGGGAGCACAGCGACTCTGTTTTCCACCGGATTGTGGAACAGAATGATTTTTTGACGAGAGACAAACGATTTTTGAAACGTCTTTCTTACGGAACAATTGAGCGCAGTGTTGAACTAGATGCAATTCTGAATCAATTTGCAAAGATTCAGGTCTTAAAAATGACAGCACCGGTTCGCACGGTTCTTCGCATGGCACTCTATGAAATCCGCTATATGGAGAAAGTGCCGGAGGCAGTGAGCTGTCACGAGGCAGTGGAACTTTTAAAAAAGAAAGAAGGACAAAAACATACTGCTTTTGTAAATGGTGTGCTTAGGACAATACTGAGAAACGGGGATTCAATTTCTTTGAAACCGTGGGAAAGTTTATCTCTGCCACGAGATTTATATGACCATTTATGTGAACAGTACGGCAAAAAAACAACAAAAAAAATCGGTATGGCTTTTTTGGAGAATACAAAGGACATTACGTTACATATTGATACGTCTAAATGGACGAAAAAAATGTTTTGCGAGGAACTAAGGAAAGCCGGTGTCGCTGTCAAAAAAGCCTATTATATGGATGATACGGTGATTATTTCCGGTGTGGAAGATATAAAAAAAATACCGGGTTACGAAGAAGGGGTGTTTTTTGTACAGGATGAAAGCTCGATGCTCCCGGTTTTGTGTGCCGGAATCCGGCCGGGGGATAAAGTTGTGGATGTGTGCAGTGCACCCGGAGGGAAAGCGATGCATGCGCTTTTATGCTTAAAGGGTGAGGGCTCTTTGAGTGCCAGAGATAAAACGGTATCAAAGGTTAGAAAAATTGAGGAAAATTTTGGACGACTAAAATTCCAAAATGTCTCCTGTAAAGTGTGGGATGCGACAAAGAGTGATGAAGCATTTTTTTCGCAGGCAGATGTTGTTCTCTGCGATGTGCCATGTTCCGGAATTGGAATTATTGGACGTAAACCGGAAATCAAATACCATGCACTAAAACATGCCAAAGAACTTGTTCAAATTCAGCGAAAGATTGTAGAAAACGCTGAGAAAATGGTAAAACCGGGAGGTGTCCTAATATACAGTACATGCACAGTGAATCAGGCAGAAAACGAAGAAAATGTTCGCTATTTTGTAGAACACTTAGGATTAAAACTCGAGTCATTAAATTCTTTTTTGCCACCGATATTGTGTAATCGCATGACGGCAGAAGGGATGCTTACGATGATACCGGGACTTCAGCAAAGTGATGGATTTTTCGTGGCGAGACTGCGGAAAACGGATAGATAACAGAGAGGAAACAGATGGATATTCGGAGCATGAATTTAGAGGAAATGGAAGCACTTGCCATTTCTCTTGGAGAAAAAGCATTCCGTGGAAAACAATTGTTCCAGTGGGTGCATGAAAAACAGGCAGATGATTTCGATGAAATGACGAATCTGAGTGCTGCTTTTCGGGAAAAATTAAAAGAGAATTACTGCATATCCGGTGTGAGACAGGTGGAAAAACAGGTGTCGAAAAAAGAAGATACGGCAAAGTATTTATTTGCACTGGAAGATGACCATGTAATCGAAAGTGTGTGGATGAAGTATCATCATGGCAACAGCGTGTGTATTTCGTCGCAGGTGGGATGCCGGATGGGATGTACATTCTGTGCGTCTACACTTACCGGACTCACGAGGAATCTGACTGCCGGGGAAATGCTCTCACAGATTTATCAAATTCAGAAAGATACAAAAGAGAGAGTATCGAATATCATTGTGATGGGAATGGGCGAGCCCCTTGATAATTATGAGGAACTTCTCCGTTTTATAAAACTGGTTTCCTGTGAGAAAGGAATTGGAATCAGCCAGCGTAACATTACCGTATCGACATGTGGTTTAGTGGATAAAATCAGAATGCTTGCGGATGAAAAACTGCAGATTACGTTAGCAATCAGCCTGCATGCACCAAATGATGAAATCAGGCGTCAAACGATGCCGATAGCCAATCGTTATATCATTGGTGAAATCATACAGGCCTGCAAATATTATTTTGACAAAACCGGGCGCCGTATTACGTTTGAATACAGTATGATTCGCGGTGTGAACGATAAGGAAGAGCACGCAAAGGAACTGGCAGGCAGGCTTTCCGGTTTAAATTGTCACATTAATTTAATTCCGTTAAACGAAGTGAAAGAGAGAAATTGTTACCGCTCAACGAAGGAGGATATTGAGAAGTTCAAAACAATTCTTGAAAAATATAGAAAAACTGTTACAATAAGAAGAGAGATGGGGAGCGATATTGATGCTGCCTGTGGTCAGTTACGAAAGAAATTTCTGACGAAGAATGGTAGAAACTAGAGGAGGTCAGACAGTGGATACATTTTCTATGACAGATATGGGACTTCTTAGAAACAGTAACCAGGATAGTGTGTTTTGTGAAGAGAATCCCATTGGCAGATTTCCGAATCTGTTTCTTGTTGCAGATGGTATGGGGGGACATAAGGCAGGAGATTTAGCTTCCAGATTATGCATTGCAGAGATGGTTAAGCAGATACAAAGTTCGACGGCAAGGACTCCGGTTAGTGCTTTTGAACAAGCGATTGAGGCGGCAAATCAGAAGGTTTATCAGTGTGCGAAAGAAGATTTCGACCTTGCCGGCATGGGGACTACGGTGGTTGGCGCCATGGTAGAAGATGATGTTGCCTATATTGCAAATATTGGGGACTCACGTTTTTATCGTCTGCATGAACATTTGGAGCAGATCACTGTGGACCATTCGCTTGTGGAGGAGATGGTTCAGTCAGGTGAAATCCAAAAGGAAGAGATGCGGACCCATCCAAATAAGAATATTATTACAAGAGCACTGGGGACGGATGATACCGTCAGACCGGATTGTTTTGAGGTGAAAGTAGAGCCGGGGGATGTACTATTACTGTGCTCGGATGGACTGACAAATATGGTTGAAGACAGCCAGATAGAGAAGATTGTAAAAGAAAATAAAGAAGATATGAAACTGGCAGGGGAAAAATTGGTTCAACAGGCGAACGAAGCCGGTGGCAAAGATAACATCAGCGTGATTTTAGTTCGACTGTAAAGGAGTGAAAGAATGGTTAATATTGGTGCAGTAATTAGTGGAAGATATGAAATAATCGAAAAAATCGGAACCGGCGGTATGGCAGATGTATATCGTGCCAAAGACCATCGGTTAAATCGCTATGTGGCGGTTAAAATATTAAAAAATGAGTATAGCGAGGATGCGAAATTTGTTACAAAATTCCGTCAGGAGGCACAGGCAATTGCGTGTTTATCCCATCCAAATATCGTAGGAGTCTATGATGTCGGACAGGAACAGGATATGCACTATATTGTGATGGAATTTGTAGACGGCATTACTTTGAAAAAATACATTGAGCAGAAGGGTAAACTCTCGGTGAGAGAGGCAGTTGGAATCGGACTCCAGATTGCAAACGGTTTGGAGGCTGCGCATGCCAATCATATTATTCACCGTGATATTAAACCTCAGAATATTTTGATTTCGAAAGATGGTACGGCAAAGGTAAGTGACTTTGGAATTGCCAAGGCAGCAAGTTCGAATACAATTACAGCAAATGCCATGGGCTCGGTACATTACATTTCTCCGGAACAGGCTAGGGGAGGATTCAGTGATGAGAAGAGTGATATCTACTCACTGGGTGTATCGATGTATGAGATGTTAAGCGGTTCTCTTCCGTTTACCGGTGAGAGTGCAGTGGCAATTGCCTTAGCACATATTCAGGAAGATGCGACTCCGTTAGATGCTATTGATGCGACAATTCCACGCGGACTTAGTAATATTGTTGCAAAATGTATGCAGAAGAAAACGGAACTCCGCTATCCGACGGTGATGGATTTAATTGCGGATTTGAAGATGTTTTTACAGGATCCGACCGGTGAGTACGGTGTGATTCGTAATTTGTATGAAAATGCGGATACCATTTTTATTCCGAGTAATGACGTGAATTCGTTAAAGGCAGCTTCTACGAAACAGGCATTAGATGAAAAGACGGAAGAAGAGGCAGACGAAGAATCGAACGGTGAAGTTGACCCAAAATTAGAGAAGGCATTGATTATCGGAAGTATAACCGTTGCCATTATTATTGGTGTAATTATTATTTATCTGTTAGGTCGATTTGTAGGTTTCTGGGGAGGAAGTTCGTCCTCTAATGAAGCGACACCGGAGCCGACTTCACAAACGACACAGGCAAGTAAAGAGCCGGCCAGCACACCGGAGAGCACGAAAACACAGGTTCCACAGATTAAAGGTCTGACACAGGAACAGGCACAGAGCATGTTAGACAGTGCAGGACTTGATTATAAATTTGAGACAGCAGAGTCGACAGAAGTTGAGCCGGGACAGGTCATCAGCACAACACCTGCCATTGGTTCGGAAGTATCAGAGGGCGATACCATTACTGTTTATCTGCGTGAGTCCCAGTTACCTAGTGTCTGGGGCATGACACCGGATGAAGCAGAGTCGGCAATTAAAGCAGCCGGTTTTGTGCCAAAACGTGGTGCGGATGTATACAGTGATAAGACCGAAGAAGGAAAAGTTGTATACACAAGTCCGAAACAGGGAGAGAATGCGGCAGCCGGTTCTACGATTACCTATTATGTAAGTAAAGGTGCACAGACAGTAAGTGTTCCGGATTTGTTAGGCAAGACAAAGAGCCAGGCAAAGACAGCACTTGAAAAAGTTGGTTTAAAATTAGGTACGATAACAAGTATTTACTCAGACAATTTTGATAAGAATAAGATTTGTGTACAGAGTAAAGCAAGTGGTAAAAAGGTGAAAAAGGGAACCTCGGTGAATGTTACAATCAGCCTTGGACCGGAAAAAACCTATACCTATAAGATGTCGGGAACAATTCGCATTGATAGTCCGTTTGATTACGAGACTGACCCGGCAGCAATGATTAAAATTGTTTTAAATCAGGATGGTCAGACAAAGACTATTTTGAACCGCAGTTTGACACATATGGATTTCCCATTGTCACTTTCTGGCGATGAAGTCACCGGCTTTAGCGGCTCTCAGGGCGAACTGATTGTATACAAGGATTCCAAGCGTGTGGATTCCTACAACGTAACCTTTAAGAAAGTTGCGGATTAATGAGAGGGAAAATCGTAAAAGGAATTGCCGGATTTTATTATGTCTGGTGTGAAGATGACAAACTGTATGAATGTAAGGCAAAAGGAAGTTTCCGAAAAGAGGGAATTAAACCTTTAGTTGGAGATAATGTTACGGTTTGTGTGCTGGATGAAGAGAAGCATCTTGGAAATCTGGAGGAGATTTTACCGAGAAAAAATGAGTTGATTCGTCCGGCGGTGGCAAACGTTGATCAGGCACTTATCGTTTTTGCGATGGCAAATCCGATGCCGAATCTTAATCTGCTAGACCGTTTTTTGCTTATGATGGAATGGCAGAATGTAGAGACCATTATCTGTTTCAGTAAACAGGATATGGTGTCTGAGGAGGAAGAAAAGCATTTTTTATCAATTTATGAAGAATGCGCAAATGAGGTATTGACAATCAGCAATACCGAAAATATGGGAATTGATAAAGTAAAACAATGTCTGGAAGGGAAAACAACGGTTTTGGCAGGGCCGTCCGGCGTGGGAAAGTCCAGCCTTTTAAACCGTTTATGCCCGCAGGCGGCTTCTGTGACCGGTTCTGTAAGTGAAAAAATCGGCAGAGGCCGGCATACCACAAGACATTCTGAAATTTATTCTCTGGGGAATCAGACGTTTTTGTTTGATACTCCGGGATTTAGTTCCTTAAAGCCGCCGGAGGTGGAGAAAGAGGAACTGCGAAGGTATTTTACCGAATTTCTGCCCTATGAGGGGCAGTGCAAATATTGGGGTTGTACTCACATTCATGAACCTGGCTGTATGGTAAAAGAGGCTAGGGAACGAGGTGAAATCGGTGAAACTCGTTATGAGAACTACGTGCAGATATTTAACGAGCTTGCTGAATGCGAACGACGAGGGAATTGGAGGAATAAGAAATGACATACAAATTGTCACCATCAATTCTGGCGGCGGACATTACTTGTTTAGGTCAGGAAGTGAAGACCGCGCAAAGCGCCGGAGCAGACTATATTCATATTGATGTAATGGACGGGGTGTTTGTACCAAACTTGTCATTTGGTACAACAATAGTAAGAGGGCTTCGTGAGTGTACGGACCTGTTTTTTGATGTGCATTTAATGATTGTAAATCCGATTAAGCATGTGGAGCGGTTTGCGGGAATTGGTGCGGATGGAATCACGGTTCATGCAGAAGCCTGTGATGACTTGGAAGCAACAATTGACGAGATACGTCGATGTGGTGCCAAAGCGGCGGTGGCACTTAGTCCGGATACGGATATTGATGTGGTTCTTCCGTTTTTGGACAAGTTATCCATGGTTTTGGTTATGACAGTATATCCGGGGTATGGTGGACAAAAAATTGTTACAAGAACATTTTCAAAGATTGCAAAGCTTCGCTCAATTATTGATGAGAGGAATCTTTCCGTTGACATCGAAGTAGATGGCGGCGTCAATCTTCAGAATGTTGAGGAGATTAAAAAGGCGGGGGCCAATGTATTTGTTGCCGGTACGAAAATATTTAAAGGCAACATTGAGGAGAATATTAAGAACTTTAAAGATTTATTGAAGTAAATACAAAATAAGGAATAGACAGGCTGTAAATGTGTTGATGTGAATTGACGATGTTTACAGCCTTTATTATTGCTCTTAATGATAAATGTTATCATCAACTCCCTTGCAATAATAGCAAAATATGTCATAATGGTTAGTGATGACTAACCAAGAAAGAGATTGTTGCATGAAAGGAGTAATTATGTCAAATCATGAGAGTAAGTTTTTGGAGATTGTGGACTTAAAGAAAGGCTTTGGAAGCGGAGAAACCAGACAGGAGGTACTTCGTGGAATGAATTTTTCTGTTGCCAAAGGGGAGTTCTGTGTATTGTTAGGACCATCCGGTTCAGGAAAGTCTACTTTGTTAAATATTATTGGGGGGATTGATTCTGCCGATTCAGGCTATATTGCAATTCACGGTGATAAATTAGAGGATTTAAGGGAAAAAGAATTAACCCGGTACCGCAGAACACATCTTGGATATGTATTTCAGATGTATAATTTGATTGCCAATCTGAATGTGAAAGAGAATATTGAAGTAGGAGCTTATTTGTCGGATGATTCTTTGGATATTGATGATCTTTTACATACACTGGGATTGTATGAGCACCGCTATAAACTGCCAAATCAGCTTTCCGGTGGTCAGCAGCAGAGAGTTTCCATTGGACGTGCGATTGTAAAAAATCCGGATATTTTACTTTGTGATGAGCCAACCGGAGCACTTGATTACAACACATCAAAAGAGATTTTGAAATTGATTGAAGATGTAAACAAAAAATACGGAAATACCGTTATTATGGTAACCCATAATGAGGCAATCCGTCATATGGCAGACCATGTGATTAAGCTGCGTGATGGAAGCGTAAGACACAATGATATCAATGAGCAGAAAATTTCGGCAATGGATTTGGAATGGTAGGAGGATGAATGGAATGAAGAAAAACAAGACGAAAAATCCATTAATTAAACGTGTGCCGAGAGAATTAAAAGGGGATTGGAGCAAATATCTCTTAGTCAGTCTGTTTATGATTTTTGTAATTGGCTGTATCGCCGGTATGTATGTGGCAAATGAGAGTATGCTGACAGCGGCGACCGAGAATACGAAAAAGTCGATTTGCGAAGATGGACATTTTGAACTTTCACAAAAAGCAAAAAAAGGAACTTTTGATTCGCTTCCTGCCACGATATATGAAGATTTTTATTACAATTTAAATGAGGATAAAAATGGGGATGGAAAAAAGGAAGGCACCATCCGTATTTTTCAAAAAAATGATAAGGTCAATCTGGCAAGTGTTTTAGACGGAAGACTTCCGGAAAATAAAAATGAAATTGCGATTGACCGTATGCATGCAGACAATGCAGGAATTAAAGTTGGCGATACGATTAGCGCCGGCGGTGAAAAATATGAGGTTTCAGGTCTGATTGCGTATGTCAATTATGCGACATTGCATGAAAAAAGCACGGATTTGATGTTTGATGCCATAACATTTGATGTGGCAATGGTGACAAAAGAGGGATGGGAACGGTTAAATGGTACCTGCCATTATAACTACGCATGGCGTTATGATGAAAGACCGGCAGATGATGTAGATGAGAAAGAAATGTCGGATGATTTTCTAGATGATTTATACAAAGAGGTAATTACTTCCGGCAATCAGGTGGAGGATTATACACCGGCTTATGCAAATCCGGCAATTAATTTTGCAACAGATGACATGGGCTCGGATTTAGCAATGGGCGGTGTAATTTTGGATGTGCTCATTGTGATTATTGCCTTTATTTTTGCCGTAACAATTAGTAATACGATTAAGAAAGAGTCAATGACGGTTGGTACACTTCGTGCGTCCGGTTACACAAAAGGAGAGCTTGTGAGACATTATCTGGCGGCTCCTGTCATTGTGACATTTGTGTCTGCTATTATCGGTAATATTTTAGGTTACACGGTGTTTAAAGAATTAATTGTCTATATGTATTACAGTAACTACAGTCTGCCGACATATGTGACTTTATGGAATCCGGATGCATTTATAAAGACAACGATTATTCCGGTTGTCCTTATGTTTGTTATTAACTTATTGGTTCTTATACGGATGCTGCGTCATACACCATTGCAGTTTCTGCGCTGTGATTTGAAAAAGAACAAACGAAAGAAAGCAATGCGTCTGCCGAGATGGAACTTTTTGAGCCGTTTTCGTCTGCGTATTATTTTTCAGAACATACCGAACTATTTAATATTGTTTGTGGGAATTGCCTTTATTTCCATTATGTTAGCAATGGCAATCGGAATGCCGTCTACTCTGCAGTATTACAAAGACAATACAAAGGATATGATGTTTGCGTTTATTTTTGTTGGCTATTTGGTTGTCATGCTCTTTGACTTTAGAAGAATCCGTAAGATTCCTCTTGATGAAGCGTTAAAGAGAGTGGAGTAATAAGAATAGCTTCCTTATTGATAAAGATTACCAATAAGGAAAAACGGGGTGGACCTTTCTTGAAAGAGGACTATAATATTTTTCAAGAAATGGATAAAAACGGAGGTGTCGTTAAGATGAAATTATTGAAAAAAATTAACGGAAAACATACGGGATTATTTGCAGCAGGTCTGCTCCTTGGTACAGCAGGAGTGAAAGTTCTTTCCAGCAAAGACGCAAAGAATGTATATACAAAATGCACCGCTGCGGTTCTCCGTGCAAAAGAATCTGTTATGAAGACAGTTACGACAGTTCAGGAAAATGCTGGTGATATTTATGCAGAAGCACAGCAGATTAATGAAGATCGTAAAGCACAGGAAACTTCATATGCAGATGAAAGTCAGACAGAAGAATAAGATACTTATTAAAAAACACCTGTCGGTTTGTACAGGTGTTTTTTGTATATCTAAGAGGTGATAGATATGAAATTTAAAGTTTTGCATAATATGCGTGGCAGAATGCGTATTCATGTAATGACAAATGAAATGACGGATTTGCAGGCGGATAAACTTGAGTATGATTTGGCAGCACAGGATATGATTTTGACTGCTAAAGTTTATGAGAGAACAGGTGATGTAGTAATTACTTATACAGGAGAAAGACAAATCCTTCTCTCTTATCTGCAAACCTACTATTATAGCCGGAAGGTAGAAGAAGATGAGACACTTGCCCGCTCCGGCCGTGCGATGAACCGGAAATATTGGGACAAGTTAGTAAACCGCGTTGTGCTTCGTATGGGAAGCAAATTTTTTGTTCCGGCTCCGATACGAACCGGACTTGTTTTGGTAAAATCGCTTTCTTACATTAAGAAGGCTCTGTCCTGTGTTGGAAGGAGAAAGATTGAAGTTCCTCTTCTGGATGGTATTGCGATTACAACATCAATTGTAAGAGGCGATTATGGAACGGCAGGTTCTGTTATGTTCCTTCTTGATTTAGGTGAAATCATGGAGGAGTGGACTCACAAAAAGTCAGTGGATGATTTGGCAAAGAAAATGTCATTAAATGTAAGTAAAGTGTGGCTTAATGTGGATGGCAAAGAGGTTCTTACGGATGTTTCGAAGATAGAGACAGGCGATTGTGTGACCGTGCATATGGGAAATGTCATTCCGCTTGATGGCGTAATCAAAGAAGGAGAGGGCATGGTGAATCAGGCCTCTCTTACCGGCGAGGCAATTCCGGTTGCGAAGAAACCGGGAGGTTATGTTTATGCCGGAACGGTGCTTGAAGAGGGAGAACTTCTGATTGAGGTTAAAGAGAATTCCGGCACAACAAAATATGAAAAAATTGTTGCCATGATAGAGGAAACGGAAAAACTAAAGTCAACGGTAGAAAGCCGAGCAGAGCATCTGGCAGACCGTCTGGTTCCGTATACATTGGCAGGAACCGGTCTTGTTTATCTTTTGACGAGAAATGTTACCAAAGCACTTTCCGTACTGATGGTAGATTTTTCCTGTGCGCTGAAATTATCTATGCCGATATCTGTTTTATCGGCGATGCGCGAAGCTCAGTCACATGGCATTACCGTCAAAGGTGGAAAGTTTCTAGAGGCAATGGCAGAGGCAGATACGATTGTGTTTGATAAGACAGGAACTATTACAAAAGCACAGCCGGTTGTATCCGATGTGATTTCCTTCTGTGATGAAGAACCGGATGAACTTTTAAGAATTGCCGCATGCTTAGAGGAACATTTTCCTCATTCGATGGCAAAAGCTGTTGTACGCGCGGCGATGAACAAAGGACTTGTTCACGAAGAAAATCATTCCAAAGTGGAATATATCGTAGCACATGGTATTTCTTCACGGATTCAGGACAAGAAAGTAATCATTGGAAGTTATCATTTTGTATTTGAAGATGAACAATGTGTGATTCCACAGGGAAAAGAAGAATTGTTTGAATCTCTTTCGGGTGAATGTTCGCATTTGTATCTGGCAATTGATGGTGTTTTAGTTGCTGTCATTGCGATTACGGATCCGATTCGCGAGGAGGCACCGCAGGTTGTTTCCATGCTTCGCAAGTGTGGGCTCTCTAAAATTGTTATGATGACAGGAGACAGCGAGCGGACTGCGGAAGTGGTTGCAGCTAAAGTTGGCGTTGATGAATATTATTCGGAAGTGCTTCCGGAAGATAAAGCGTCATATGTGGAAAAAGAACATCAGGCAGGACGTAAAGTTATCATGATTGGAGACGGTGTAAATGATTCACCGGCACTTTCTGCAGCAGATGTCGGAATTGCAATTTGTGATGGTGCAGAGATGGCACGGGAGATTGCTGACATTACCATTGCAGGCGACAATCTGGAAGAATTAGTTACCTTAAAACGGTTAAGCAATGCGTTAGTAAAGCGGATTCACGGAAATTACCGACAGATTGTTGGTTTTAATACCGGATTGATTTTGTGTGGGATTGGTGGTGTTATGCAGCCGGCAACGTCAGCACTTTTGCATAATACATCAACCTTGGCAATCAGTGTTAAGAGCATGAAGGATTTGCTTAACGAAAAGGATGAAAAATAAGACATATAACCTTTGGGTTTATACGGCATGAACAAAAGGAGACTTTTTTTGGGACTTCACTTAGGGATTTTCTGAAAAACGATTATTTTTGAGCGAAGCCTTCAAACGGAAACGAAAACAACCGACTACACAAGAGTAGAAATGCTCCTGCGTAGTCGGGTTTTCTTTGTCACTATTATGTGGTTTATTAACTTGTTGTGCAGTAGGTGAGAAGATTAATTTGACGCGTGAAAATATAATATGATATAATTATCTTGTTTTTGTAATATCAACTAATTTTTAATGAGAAGAAAAAAACAACTGACTGCCTGTCTGCTCGCTTTTGCTTTGTTGCTTGGCATGATACCTGCAAGTGAGGTATCAGCGGCAAAGAAAGTCAGCCTAAGCAATAAAAAATTGACTGTCACAAAGGGAAAGAGTAAAACGCTCAAGGTCAAGAACACAAAGAAAAAGGTAAAGTGGAAAATCCTGTCTGGGAAGAAGTACATCTCCTTAAAGAAAAAGGGTAAAGTAGCGGTATCTGTTAAAGGCAAGAAAAAGGGAACTGCAAAAGTACAGGCAACGGTGGGGAAGAAAAAATTGACGTGCAAAGTTACCGTTAAGAATGTGAAAACTTCCAAAACAACACCTGCATCGCCTGTCACAACAACTCCGTCCGGGACATCAACACCATCTGCAACAACACCTGCAAATTCTACCAATGATGCAGAAGCATTAAAAAATTTGATTGCTAAACAGAAAAAACAAGGTGCGTCGAGCGAGCTTAGTGAAGATATACAAAATAACGAGCAATATACTTGGAAAAATGGTAGATTAGTAGGAATAGACTGGAGAAAAGTTGAACTTAAAGGAGAATTAAGTACAGAAAAATTTTCGGCATTACATTACTTATATTGTAACAATAACCAGTTGACAAGTCTGGATGTGACAAAGAACACAGCATTGACATCTTTATCTTGTTACGATAACCAGTTGACAAGTCTGAATGTGACAAAGAACACAGCATTGACATATTTATATTGTTACGGTAACCAGTTGAGGAGTCTGGATGTGACAAAGAACACAAAATTACTTGATGATGCTATTCGGTGCGATGCAAATGTTATCATTATCAGAAATAATAATTAACCAACCGAAAAGACTAGCTAGTTATAGTCAATACCTAAAATCGAAAAAGTATAATAATATAAAAAAAGCAGCTAAATACACCTATACATATTAGGAGAAAGGATATCCATGAAAAAAGTTAAAATGATCTCAATGATATTAATTTTCTGTATGTTATGTTCAGCTTGTGGGGGAACTTCGGAAGAAGTTGCCCCCATTCATACCGATAACACAGAAACAAACAAGCTTGCCCCCTATCTGAGTATTACCCGGTCGTTTTATTCAGAGAAATCTGAATCAGGGATGAGCAGCAAATGCTTTTTTTATGATATTGAAGAAAAGAAACTGGAACAAAAAGGAACGGTGTCATATACTTCTTCACATCCACTTACTCTGTATTCAACCAGAAATGATAAGATATACTATTCGGCCTTTAGCGGAAAAGGGAAAGGAAACCAAATTTATTTAGATAATAATGGAACCGGAGAAAAAAAGACGAATCAGTTTTGTGATTTTAATTATTTGATCCAGTGCGGGGAACAATATTTTATGGCAGCTGAATTGCTACACCATTACTGTATTGAACCAATTGTTTGTGATGCGGAGTTTCAGAATTGCAGCCGCGTTATGTTCGATAAGAAAGATGACCGTTTCACATGGATGGTAAGTACGGTTCCAAAGGAAAATAAAATAGTTTTCTCTCATTATTCAGACAATGAAATGAGAGAAGCAGATGACGTAGAAGGTGGTAATGCACCTTCTAAAATTGCCATGCTCGATCTGGAGACAAAAAAGACAGAAACTGTTTATGAAACGAAATATTATATAGACGGAATAGCATGTGAGGGAAAAAACTGATATTAAGTTGTGCACCAAATGGATTTACTACCAGACAGAAACATAAAATCTATGAGGTAAATTTAGATACAAAAAAGAGTGTAAGACTGAAACTGCCTTTTTATATAATGGATCAAATGGCTCTCTATGACAATATTCTGTATTTCTTAGGATGGAAGGGGGATACAAGGGGCATATATGCTTACAATCTTACTACAAAAGAATATGACGTTATTATGGAAGAAGTAGAAGATGAATTTATCAATGGATTTTCATTAAATTATTAATCTGAAAAAATTTATTTTTTATGGATTAGGTTATGCCATTGAGCGTGTCCTTGCCAGAACACACTCAGGCATAAAAGGATTCCTTTTGAAAAATGGGGAAACTCAAAGCTGTGTAAAAATGTTATGACTGATTAAAACTTAAGTGTGAATAAAATGCTTACGATACGAGGAGGGTGTTTCCTGCATGAGCTGTAGGAAGGCACGATTGTAATAGCTGATGTTGTTGAACCCACAAAGGGTTGCAATTTCAGCTATTTTTTTGTTGCTCTGGGTCAGATATTCACAACTTTTTGTAATTCGTTTCCGGTTAATATACTGGAAAGGCGTAAATCCGGTAAAATCTTTAAACAGGCGGCAAAAATGTCCCTCACTAAGTCCTGCATTATGGGAAAGAATCTTCAGGGATATATTTTCCATATAGTGATTCGATATGAAATCAACACATTCCCGTAGCTGCGGATATGTTTGGTGGCAGGAATGGTTCATTTGTATTTGTGCCATATGGTGATTGTACAGGTGTTGCCAAATAATAAGAAGGTTGCCACGCAATATAAGTTCACAATCTTCAATTTGGGTGTTAGATTGTATAAAAATATTTTTTAAAAGTTCCAGAATATGGAATTGCCATTCCTCAGAAGAATGAATCGGGAGCATACAATTGGAAGCACTGTATAAAACTGGATAAAAGTAATGTTCGCAATAAGATGGAGTTATATCCATAATCATTTTGAGAGAGAAAACAATCGCATAAAAGGAACAATCTTCTGTTGGATCACCCATACGTTTTGCGCTGTGGAGTAGGTTTGGTGGGATAAAAATGGCATCGCCTGCCTGCAAAGTAAATTTAGCATCTTCAATCTGGAACTGTACATTTCCTTGCTCAAGGTAGAAAAATTCCATCTCGGAATGGCAGTGGAGGTATAAGGCAGATGTCATGTTTGGGTAAACAACTGTATGGTGTAGGGAAAAAGGACGGGATTGAGTCTGGTGTAAAATTTGCTCAATCAGATAAGAAGATTTGTCTGGTTGCATAGGTATCACATCCTTTCAGGTTTTTATTTGTTTCAATATTATGAAGTTAAATGTCTTTTGTGTAAGCATAATGGCACTTAGACCGTTTACTCCTAATATCATATTACCATAATATCAAAATAGTGTAAATATATGATAATATAGTTAAAGAAATTGCTGATATAAAGCAATATAATATTAGTATAAGAAAGAGAATCCAGTGGAGGTGCACGAAATGGGAAAAATTACAATTTTAAAGGATAAACTGATTTTTGAGCGACGGGATGAACTGACAGTGATAGAGGCATATGGAGAAAACTGCCTTCGCTGCCGTTCTACAAAAAATTCAAAGCTTCTTGATGAAAATTGGACATTATTGCCACCGGCCAGTGAGAGTGAATGTTTTGTAGAAGGAGATGAAAAAGTGGCAACAATCCGTAATGGAATGGTATCTGCTACCATTGAAGCAGGACAGCCATGGTATGGGGGAATTATTTCCTATTATCGGAAAGACAGGCAAATTCTTCATACAAAGTTTGAAGGGGAATATACGGGAAGAAATGTACATACTGAGGGAGATCATTATCAGATTAAAGTTATTTTTGATGCAAATGAAGGGGAACATTTTTACGGTCTCGGACAAGAACAGGAGAATCAGTTCGATCGGAAAGGAAGCACCTGTAATTTGCAGCATTATAATACAAAGTCAGCAGTTCCGGTTGTATATTCTTCATTTGGATATGGATTTTTATGGAACAACCCGGCACCGGGACGGTGTGAAACAACAAACAATCATACGATGTGGGTGGCAGATAGTGCCTATCAGGCTGATTATTTGATTTATGCAGGTGAAACTCCCGCGGATGTGTTGAAAATATATTGCGATTTGACGGGATATGCCCCGAAGTTTCCAGAGTGGGCAGCCGGATTCTGGCAGAGCAAGCTTCGGTATGAGAGTCAGGAGGATTTGTTGGAAGTTGCCAGAGAATATAAAAAGAGAGGAATTCCGATAACAGCTATTGTTATTGATTATTTTCACTGGACAGAGCAGGGAGAATGGAAATTCGATCCGGAGTATTGGCCGGATCCGGCGGCAATGTGCAGGGAATTGAAAGAAATGAAAATTGAACCGGTTGTATCAATTTGGCCTACGATTAACCCAAAGAGTGAAAACTACGAGGAGATGAATGAAGCGAACATGCTCGTGCGCACGGAAAACGGGCAGTATGGGACATTTGAATTTTACGGACAGCAGACATTTATTGATGTAACACATCCGAAAACAGGAAGTTTTGTATGGGACAAAGTAAAAGAAAATTACTATAAATATGGAATTCGCACATTTTGGCTGGATGAGGCAGAGCCTGAAGTGCATCCGCAGCAATATTCGAATTTGAAATTCTATGCTGGAAATGGCGCACAAAGTGCAATGTTATATCCTTATTATTACAGTAAAATGTTTTATGAAGGGCTTAAATCTGAAGGTGAGACGGATATTATCCTGCTCACTCGTGCCGCTTATCCGGGAACGCAGAAATTTGGCTCTCTTGTATGGAATGGGGATATTATGTCAACGTTTGAAGCACTTCGTATGAGTGTAAAAACAGGACTTTCTATGGCAATGAGCGGTATCCCATGGTGGAATAGTGATATTGGCGGATTTCTTGTGGGTGATATTGAAAGCGATTATTTCAAGGAACTTGTTGTGCGATGGGCACAATTTGGGGTATTTAGTCCGGTTATGCGCCTTCACGGTTCACGGCTGCGAACAAAAAATCAAAAGGACCGCCATCCGGATGTGAAAGAAAGAAGCGGCGGTGACAACGAAATATGGAGTTTTGGAGAAGAAAACTACAAAATATTAAAAGGACTGGTCGAACTGCGTGAACGATTACGCCCTTATATCTGCCACTATATGGATTTGGCTTCGGAGACGGGTGCTCCCATTATGCGTCCAATGTTTTTTGATTATTACGAAGATGAAGTTTGTTATACACTGGAGGATCAGTATATGTTTGGGGAAGACATATTATTTGCTCCAATTTCGGCTCAGGGGCAGACTGGGCGTGAAGTGTATCTTCCGGAAGGAAGCTGGATTGATGTCAATACAAAGGAGGTGTATGAAGGGAAAAAATGGGTGACCTGTACGGCACAATTACATCAGTTTATTGCATTTGTAAGAGAAGGAAGTAATGTAATCAATGTATTTTAAGAAACGAAGGAGGGTTTTGAAATGAAAATGAAAAAATATTTATGTGCATCATCTCTTTTCTAGTGCTGGCGGGGATGTGGCTGTTTTTAAAGCAATACACGAAAAAGGAACCTGCATAAAAACAGGTTCCTTAAATGAGGGAAAATCCCTGTCGAAGAATGGAAGTCCAGTTACTTTTCTGATAGAGAAATCGGACTATGATTACAGTCTGCTTTTCTTCATCAATTATATAAAAGGCAAGATAATTATTGATTATCACAAAACGAATGCCCCAGCTTGCAAGAACCGGATCATCTACCAGACGGAACTTCTGTGGCAGGTCTGCTAATGAGCCTATCTGTTCAGTCACAGCATCTAACAGATTATTTGCGGCATTAGGATTTTTGAGGGCAAATTCGATGTAATCCGCAGCACGCATAATATCGTGTTCTGCGGTGGAAGTGATATGAACTTGATAGCTCATCGACTGCGGCGGCTCCTGATATCAGCCATAGCTTCGGAAAATGGTCTGGTATTGCCTGTGGCTATATCGTCCATTCCTTCCTTGAGTTGGCTGTAAAGTTCAAAGCGGCTGGTCATTTCTTCGTAGGCTTCAATGCTCATAACAGCAAGATCACCTTTTCCATTCTTCGTAATGAAAACTGGTTCAGGATAATTATGACAAAATGTAGAAATTTCATTGTAATTATTCCGTAAATCAGCACTTGATTTGATTGTTGGCATAAAAACACCTCCTTGCTTTATAACAAAATTATACATAAATTTTGTTATAGCGTCAATGATATATTAATAGAGAATGATTAATTCTTATCTCAAGAGTACTTTTATTAAATCATGCATATTTTGCCTGTATGGTAATTTGGTGTTATATACTTGATGGATGAGGAGATGGAGACGGCGATTATGACACAAGTTAAGTTTGTATCTTTATGGACAAAGAAAATTTAATATGATATAGTATAAGATGTTTGTTGGTTTTCTTTATGTGTAAGAAAACTTGTATGTGGAAAAAAGGAATGGAAAGGAACTTGATAGCATGAAACTCGGAATCGTGGGGCTTCCCAACGTAGGAAAAAGTACATTATTTAATTCATTAACAAAAGCAGGAGCGGAATCGGCAAACTACCCATTTTGTACCATTGACCCGAATGTCGGAGTCGTACCGGTGCCGGATGAAAGACTGGATGTATTGACTAAGATGCATGAGTCGAAGAAGACTGTACCGGCAGTTATTGAATTTGTAGATATTGCAGGATTGGTAAAAGGAGCATCCAAAGGAGAAGGATTAGGAAACCAGTTCTTGTCAAATATTCGAGAGGTGGATGCCATTGTACATGTTGTCCGCTGCTTTGAAGATACGAATATTGTTCATGTAGACGGAAGCATTGATCCGCTGCGTGATATTGAGACAATTAATCTGGAACTTATTTTCTCGGATGTTGAAATCTTAGACCGCCGTATTGCCAAGACAGCACGCGGTGCGAACAATGATAAGAAACTTGCCAAAGAAGTAGAAATGATGAAGCGTTTGAAAGATTTTTTGGAAGAAGGACATTTGGCAAAGAATTTTGAACTTTTGGATGAAGAGGAAGAAGAGTGGTTTAAGGAATATAATCTTTTGACAGCAAAACCGGTTATTTATGCGGCAAATGTATCAGAAGATGATTTGGCAGACGATGGTGCATCCAATGAACAGGTAGCAAAGGTGCGTGAGTTTGCAAAAGAGGAAAAATCAGAAGTGTTTGTTATCTGTGCGCAGATTGAGCAGGAGATTGCGGAACTGGATGACGATGAGAAGAAGATGTTTTTGGAGGATTTGGGACTTACTGAGTCCGGTCTTGAGAAACTGATTCGTGCCAGCTACCGCATTCTTGGTTTGATTAGTTTTTTGACAACCGGTCCGGATGAGACGCGTGCATGGACGATTACAGAAGGAACGAAGGCACCGCAGGCGGCAGGTAAAATTCATACGGATTTTGAACGCGGATTCATTCGTGCGGAAGTGGTAAGCTATGATAATCTGGTAGAGTACAATGGATATAACGGAGCAAAAGAAAAAGGTCTTGTGCGCTCCGAAGGAAAAGAGTATGTTGTACAGGATGGCGATGTTGTATTGTTCCGCTTTAATGTATAAAATGAAAGAGGGGTATTTGGGATGAGCCAAGGGGCAGATATTGCATTTCCACATTTGGGAATTACCATTGGACATTTGCCAAAAGGAATTACCATCGGTGGATTCACGATTGCTTTTTATGGTATTATCATTGCCTGTGGTATGCTTGCCGGGCTTATGCTGGCGAGATGGCAGGCAAAGAGAACCGGGCAGGAGCCGGATGTTTACTCCGATTATGCGATTTGGGGAATTATTTTTGCGATTATCGGAGCACGCTTATATTATGTAGCGTTTAGCTGGGATGCCTATAAGAACAATCTATTGCAGATTTTTAACACACGAGGTGGCGGACTTGCGATTTATGGCGGTGTAATTGCTGCTGTACTTACTGCAATTGTCTATTGTAAAAAGAAAAAATACAATTTCTTTTTATTTGCCGATACAGCTGTGCCGGGACTGGTGCTTGGACAGATTATCGGACGGTTTGGTAATTTTATGAACCGGGAGGCATTTGGAGAATATACGGATTCGCTGTTTGCCATGCGCCTAAAGGTGAGTGATGTCACATCGGCAAATATTACTTCTACGATGAGAGAGCATATCAGCATACAAGATGGCATTCGTTATATTCAGGTGCATCCGACGTTCTTGTATGAAGCGGCATGGAATGTGCTAGTACTGACGGCAATGCTTCTTTATACGAAGAAAAAGAAATTCGATGGAGAGATTTTTCTCATTTATCTCATCGGATATGGTCTTGGCAGAGCATGGATTGAGGGACTGCGTACCGACCAGTTACAGATTGGAACAACCGGAATTGCTGTATCACAGGTATTTTCGGCGGTTCTTGTAGTGGCTGGGGTGGTTGTCTGGATTTATCGGATGAGACGGTTGAAAAAGAAAGAAAAATAACAAAACAGGAAAAAGGTTCTGTTTATCTACGATATAAAGTAGATAAGCGGGGCCTTTTTTTGCGTACAAACAGGAAAAAAATTGGAATTAGGCTTGCCAATTCCCACTAAGTGGTGTATTATTAATGTAAAAGTGGTGAGAAGTGGAGTAAAGTGTCACGAAGTGGTAAATTTTATGACTTATGTGGCAGGTTCACAAAGCCATGATGGGAAGTTGGTGAAGCACGATGTTTATGGGAACGTATGAGCATGGCCTTGATGCGAAAGGACGTGTGATTATTCCGGCGAAATTAAGAGAAGACTTAGGGGAGTCTTTTGTTGTGACGCTTGGATTAGACGGTTGTCTGTTTGCGTATCCAATGAACGAATGGGAGGGTTTCATCGAAAAATTAAAAGAACTTCCCGGCACGAAAGAGGCCAGAATGCTTCAGAGACATTTCTTGGCAAATGCGGCACCATGTGAACTGGACAAGCAGGGACGTGCTTTGATACCGGCAAAATTACGTGAATATGCCGGACTTGCCAAAGAAACCGTTTTTGTCGGCGTCCTTTCTAAAATTGAAATTTGGAGTAAAGAGCGCTGGGATGAAAATGATGATTATGACAACATCGATGACATTGCCGAACATATGTCAGAGTTTGGCCTTAGTTTTTAGTCGGTGCAGGCAAGGAGGCAGTTATGGAATTTAAGCATGTGTCGGTTCTGTTAGAAGAAACCATAGACAGTCTGAATATTTGTCCGGATGGAATCTATGTAGATGGTACAACCGGTGGCGGCGGTCATTCGTATGAAATTGCAAAGCGATTAGGAGACAAGGGGCGTTTAATCTGCATCGACCAGGATGCGGAGGCACTTGCTGCGGCACGCGTGCGACTGGCACCTTTTGAGGAAAAAATAACTTTTGTAAAAAGCAACTACGTACATATGAAAGAAGTGCTTTCGGAGTTGTCGATACCAAAAGTAAATGGCATCGTTTTAGATTTAGGTGTTTCTTCTTATCAATTGGATAACGCCGAGAGGGGATTTTCCTATCGGGAAGATGCACCGCTTGATATGCGGATGGACAGAGAGCAGAGCGCAACTGCCAAAGACATTGTAAATGAATACCCGGAATCCGAACTTTTCCGTATTATCAAAGAATATGGCGAGGAGCGGTTTGCAAGAAATATTGCGAGAAACATTTGCAGACAAAGAAAAGAAAAACCGATTGAGACAACCTTGGAATTAGTCGATTTAATACGCACTTCTATGCCGGCGAAAGCAAGAAACGGAAAAAGCCATCCGGCAAAGAGAACCTTTCAGGCAATCCGAATTGAATGCAACCGCGAATTGGATGTGTTAAGACAGGCGCTTGACGACATGATTGATTTGCTTTGTGATGGAGGAAGACTTAGCATCATCACCTTTCATTCATTGGAAGACCGCATGGTAAAGACAAGCTTTAAGAAGCAGGAAAATCCATGTACCTGCCCGCCGGATTTCCCGGTATGTGTCTGTGGAAAGAAACCAAAAGGAAAAGTTGTTACAAGAAAACCGATTCTTCCATCAGAAGAGGAATTAGAACGAAATACACGCTCAAAAAGTGCGAAATTAAGAGTGTTTGAAAAAATAGAATGTTAGGAGGAAGTTACATGGCAACACAGAGAACGCCATACGTATATGGAAGTGCGGCACCGAACATTGAGGTAATGCCGCGCAGGGAGGATGATTACGAGAGAAGGAGACAGACAAGACCCGTCTCCAGACCAAGACCAAAACGGAAGGCCAAAATTGATAAAGTTGCCGTGTTATTGACAGCACTTACTTTTTTTGTTGTAATGGCTGCCGGTATCTTTTATCTGCGTTTGCAATTTCAGTCTACCTATTTGAATAAAAGTGTGGTAAAATTGCAAAGTGAAGTAGTTGAAATGGAAAAGAAAAATGCAACTGCCGAGAAAGAATTGGACGACTCGGTTGATTTGACTGCCATTTATAATAAAGCAACGAAACAGCTTGGTATGGTGGCAGCAAGTGAAAACCAGATGGATACTTATGAGAGCCGGAAGAGTACGCAGGTTCGCACTCATGGGGATATTCCGGCAGAATAATTGTGAAAAGCACAACCGGAATGGAGAGTAAGATATGGCTACACAGTATAATCAAGGACGATACTCCTATCGAAGACGCAGAAGAAGAGGAAAGCCGAAACGTTTTAGCAGAAAAATGTGTATTACGGTATTTCTCGTCTTTTGCGTTTGTTTGTTTACTTTTGGGGTGTTGTTGTTTAAGATTTACCGCATCAACAGTAAGGATGGAGACCGTTACCGCAAAGAGGCACTTTCGCAGCAGTCATATACAAATACGGTGTTGAATTACCAGCGCGGTGATGTTAAGGACCGTAACAATACTACATTGGCAGTCAGCGTGCGCAAATATGATTTGGTATTAGAGCCACGGACACTTGGCAAAGATGAAAAGAAAAAACAGGCAACGGTAGATGCAATTGCAAAAACATTTGGCGTGGCATCGTCTGTTGTGGAAGAAGTAATTCAGAAAAAGCCAAACTCGATGTATGAGCACATTGACAGTTTAAAGGAACTGCCTGCAAAAAAGGTGGACAAGTTTAAAAAACAGATAAAAAAAGACCGATTAGAGGGCGTTTGGTTTGAGGAAGTGTACAAAAGAAATTATCCGCTGAAAACGGTTGGTGCAAGTATTATCGGCTTTATGAACTCGAATAATCAGGGAACTTATGGTGTGGAAGAACAGTACAATTCTGTGTTAAATGGAACGACAGGAAGAGAGTATGGTTATTTCGATTCTAATATGAATTTACAGCGGACCATTAAAGAAGCAAAAGACGGCAATTCGGTCGTTCTCACGATTGATGCCAATGTTCAGAAAATTATAGAGGATGAAATTGCAGATTTTCAAAAGAACGGAACCGGTGCGAAGACGATTGCGATGATGGTTATGAATCCGAAAAACGGAGAAATTCTTGCTATGGCATCCAACTCCACATTTGATTTGAATGACCCGCAGAATCTGGCGTCTATGTATTCGGAACAGAAGATAGCGGCGATGACAGACAAAGAGAAAAACGAAAATCTTCTGTCTATGTGGTCGAATTTTTGCGTTGGCTCTGCCTATGAGCCGGGTTCAACATTTAAGCCGTTTACAATTGCTGCGGCATTAGATGAAAATATTATCTCCGGAAAATCCACATTTCAGTGTAACGGTGTAAAGAAAGTGGCTGACAGAGAAATTCACTGCAGCAACCGAAATGGACATGGCATGCTTGATTTGCGCCATGCTTTGATGGAATCCTGTAATGCAGCACTTATGGATATCGGACTTGGACTGGGAAGAAATAAATTCAGTAAGTATAACAAACTATATGGTTTTGGACAGCGTACCGGTGTGGATTTGCCGGGCGAGACTTCCGGTTTGATTCACACGAAAGAAGAATTGAATCCGGTAGAATTAGCGACAAGTAGTTTTGGACAGACACAGACGGTTACGATGGTTCAGATGCTGAGTGCTTTTTCTTCTCTGGTTAATGGCGGAAATTATTATCAGCCGCATTTGGTAAAAGAGATTCAGAACAGTAACGGTGATGTGGTAAAAACGATTGATCCGGTTGTTGTGAAACGAACAACGAGTGAGGATACCAGTTCAAAATTAAGAAGTTACTTAAAATCAACAGTAGAAGAAGGAACAGCAGCACCGGCACAGGTAAAAGGATATTCCATTGGCGGAAAGACCGGTACGGCGGAAAAACGACCGGTATCGGCAAAGAAGTACTTAGTTTCTTTCATTGGCTGTGAGCCGGCAGAAGACCCGGAAGTGGCTTATTATGTGATTATTGATGAGCCTCATGTAAAAGACCAGGCGCACTCTACCTATGCGACCGAATTTTCGTCGAAGGTGATGAAACGTGTTCTTCCGTTTTTGGGACAGTATGCTTCTTCGTCTCAAACAAAGCAGGATGCGAAACAAGAATAGGAATGATGATGGGGCATATCTGATCTCTCCATACAATACACTGTAATAATGAGAAAATCGGGAGCTTGTTTATGGAAAACCGACATCGAACATACCAACGTCAGTCAATGGGGTTGGTATTTTTTCTCTTTGTGCTTGTACTTTTAACACTGCTTGGCAGGCTTTTTTATCTCATGATAGGAAAAGCGGATTATTATGGAGTACAGGCAAAAGAACTTCATGAGCGTGAGCGAAAGATTAAGGCGGAACGAGGAGAAATCAAGGACTGTCACGGCAATGTATTAGCGGCAAATCGGTCCGTATCGACCATATCTGTAATCCACAGTCAGATGAAGGAGCCGGAACGGGTGATAACCCTTTTGTCGAAAGAATTGATGTTAGACGAGAAAGAGGTTCGGAAAAAAGTGGAGAAGGTTTCTTTGCGTGAAAAAATTAAATCGAACGTGGATAAGGAAACTTCGGATCGGATACGAAATTACAAATTGGCGGGAGTCACTGTCGATGAGGATTATAAAAGAGAGTACCGCTATGACTCGCTGGCATCAAAGGTGCTTGGTTTTACCGGCGGTGATAATCAGGGAATTATCGGTTTGGAAGTATCTTATGAAAAATATTTAAAAGGATTGGATGGTTCGATTTTGACAATGACGACCGCTTATGGTACGGAAATTGAAAATGGAGCCGAAGACCGCATTGAGCCGGTGGCGGGCTGGACATTAAATACCAGTCTTGATTTGCCGGTGATGGAATACACGGACCAGTTAGCCAATTATCTGCTGAAAAAGAAACAGGCGAAAAGTGTGGATATTATTGTTATGAATCCGCAGAATGGTGAGATTTATGCAATGGCATCGGCACCGGAATTCAACTTAAATGACCCATACCGGATTTCCGGGGATTTGAATAAAATGTCGGCAAAGGAAAAAAGCGAAAAGAGAAATGCCATGTGGCGTAACCCTTGTGTGTCGGATACTTACGAACCGGGTTCCACATTTAAGATACTGACAACGGCGGCAGCACTCGAAAAAGGTGTTGTGAAGATGACGGACCGCTTTCACTGTCCCGGTTATAAAATAGTGGAAGACAGACGGATACGCTGTCATAAAAAAGGAGGACACGGCAGCGAGACTTTTTTAGATGGTATTATGAATTCGTGCAACCCGGTTTTTATTGAAGTGGGCGCAAGAGTCGGTGTATCTGACTTTTTCCGCAAGATGTCAGATTTTGGATTGATGAATCGGACGGGGATTGATGTGCCGGGGGAGGCGTCGACCATTATACATAAAGAGAAAAACGTTGGAGCAGTTGAACTGGCAACGATGTCCTTTGGACAGTCCTTTCAGCTCTCACCGATAAGACTTGTAAGCCTTGCAGGTTCCATGATAAACGGAGGGTATTCCATTACACCGCATTTCGGTGTCAGCGCAGTTAGTGCCGATGGCAGTCTTATGAAACATTTTTCATATGGAAAGAAAGAACGTGTTGTATCAAAGGAAACTTCGGATTTGATTCGGATGGCACTTGGCAAGGTTGTTTCAGAAGGAACCGGACATAAGGCTTCTGTGAAAGGGTTTTCCGTTGGAGCAAAAACCGGAACAAGTGAGAAACTTCCACGCGGCAATGGAAAATATATTGCGTCAACCATTGGTTTTGCTCCGGTCGAGAATCCGAAAGTAATTGCGCTTGTGAGGATTGATGAGCCGCAGGGACTGTATTACGGAGGTACCGTTGCAGCACCGGCAATTGCTACACTGTTTGAAAACATTCTCCCTTATTTATGTAAAAACTGATTTGCTGAATAAGTGCTTGCGGTAAGGCTCGTAATGGTATAAAATAGACACGTGCGTTGACGTACTTAATAAGATAAGAAGAGGTGGATATGAATGAATAATCTAAGTCTTAGTGTGTTTATGCCGGTTATAATTTCTTTTTTAATCAGCGTGGTATTTTGCCCGATTTTGATTCCTTTTCTGAGGAAATTAAAGTTTGGACAGACCGAGCGTGAAGAGGGACCTCAGTCCCATTTGAAAAAGAATGGAACACCGACAATGGGTGGTCTTGTGATTTTGGCAAGTATTTTGCTGACCTCCTTAATTTATATTGGCAAATTTACGGAAATTCTTCCTGTTTTATTTATGACACTTGGTTTTGGACTGATTGGTTTTCTGGATGACTACATCAAGGTAGTAAAAAAACGCTCGCTTGGGTTGACTCCTTTGCAGAAGATGGCGCTGCAGTTTATTGTGACCGGTGTATTTATTTACTATTACTTTAAAATTGCCGGCTTGGATACGTCTATTAAAATTCCGTTTGTAAGCGGAGATGGCTTTGTCATGCCGACATGGCTGTTTATCATTTTTGTTTTTATTGTCGTACTTGGCACGGTAAATGGTGTAAACTTTACCGATGGCTTAGATGGTCTGGCATCCGGTGTGACCGTAATTGTGGCAACATTCTTTACGATTGCAGCATTGAGCCTGAATCCATCAATGACACCAATTACCGGAGCTGTGGTAGGAAGTCTTTTGGGATTTTTACTGTTTAACACATATCCCGCGAGAGTTTTCATGGGTGATACCGGTTCGTTAGCCCTTGGTGGTTTTGTGTCCTCCATTGCGCTGATGCTTCATATGCCGTTATTTATTGTGATTATCGGCTTGATTTATCTGGTAGAAGTCCTTTCTGTTATTTTGCAGGTTGGTTATTTTAAATTGACTCACGGAAAGAGAATTTTCAAAATGGCACCGATTCATCATCATTTTGAGTTGTGTGGTTATTCAGAGACACAGGTTGTGGCAGCATTTAGTATTGTTACAGCATTGTTATGTCTGGTTGGTATTATGGCATTGTAATTTACCGGAGAAGGGATGAATAAAATGGATTTAGAGAATCAAAAAGTATTAGTTGCAGGACTTGGAAAAAGTGGCATGGCAGCATATGAACTGCTGAAAAATATGGGCGCCAAGGTCAGTTTATTTGACGGAAAAAAAGATTTGGATGTGTCCGGTTATGACGCACCGGTTTATCTCGGTGAAATGACAAAAGAGGAACTTGCCGGTTTTGCTTGTGCGGTGTTTAGTCCGGGTGTTCCGTTAGATATTGATTTGGCAAGTGAACTGCGTGAATTAAACATTCCAATCATTGGTGAGATTGAACTTGCTTTTCTCTGTGAAAAAGGAGTTGTGGCAGGAATTACCGGAACGAATGGTAAAACAACGACAACAACGCTTGTTGGCGAGATTATGAAAGCTTACAAGGAAAATGTTTTTGTTGTTGGAAACATTGGAAATCCGTATACGAAAGAAGTGGAGAAAAGCTCTGCAGATTCGGTTACGGTGGCAGAAATCAGTAGTTTCCAGTTAGAGACGATTGATACGTTTCATCCGGTTGTGAGTGCGGTTTTAAATATTACACCGGACCACTTAAACCGGCATAAAACAATGGAAGAGTACATACGGGTAAAATTATCCATTACGAAAAATCAGACAAAAGAGGATTTGTGTGTACTCAATTATGAGGATGACGTTTTACGCGACAGTGCGAAAGAAATGCCTTGTGAAGTGACATTCTTTAGCAGTAAACAAAAGATTGCAAATGGTTTGTACCAGAATGATAACAAAGATATTGTGGATGCCAAAACAGGTGAGGTTCTGATGAATATGTCGGAGTGCAATCTGCCGGGTGACCACAATTGCGAAAATATTATGGCAGCTATTTTAATTACAAGAAAATTAGGCGTTCCGATGGATACGATTCTTTCTGTTGTAAAGAAATTTCAGGCGGTGGAGCACCGTGTTGAATTTGTCAAAACAGTAAGAGGTGTTGATTATTATAACGATTCGAAAGGAACGAATCCGGATGCTGCAATTAAGGGAATTCAATCGATGAGCAAACCGACGGTCCTGATTGGCGGCGGCTATGATAAAGGCGGCGAATTCGATGAGTGGATTCAAAGTTTTGGCGGCAGAGTAAAAAAACTTTTGCTTATGGGTGAAACCAAAGATAAAATTGCAAAGACTGCTGAGAAACTTGGATTTACCGATTACGAGTTTGTCGAATCTTTGCAGGAGGCGGTATCGCGTGGTGCAGAACTTGCATCCGAAGGTGATGCGGTGCTGTTATCTCCGGCTTGTGCGAGCTGGGATATGTTTGATTCGTACGAGCAGAGAGGAACTTTGTTTAAAGAGTATGTTCGAAATTTATAAAGGGAGTCAGGAGGGACTGCTGTGAATAAGAAAAGGGCAAGAGCCGGCAAAACAGAACAGAGTTCATTTGATTACAGTCTGCTGTTGATTACGCTGTGTCTGGTTGGATTTGGTATGCTGATGATTTACAGTGCCAGTTCCTATACGTCGCAGGTAAAATATGGGGATTCTGCTTATTTTCTTAAAAAACAGGCGGTTGGTGTTATTGTCGGTGTTGTGGCGATGTTAATTGTTGCGAAATTTGATTACCGGCTGTTTACGAAACGACTGCCTTTATTGCGGATACGATTTGTGACTTTTCTGTATTTGACTGCCGTTTCCCTTCAATTGGCAGTATTGTTCGTGGGAGCGGAATTAAATGGTGCGAAACGATGGCTGTTTATCGGACCGATTTCCATTCAGCCATCCGAGATAACTAAAATTGTTGTTATTCTGATAACAGCTTATTTAATTCAAAAGAGACCGCAGGATATGAGTAAACCGATTGGAATTATAAGAGTATTTCTTCCGATTGGATTTTTAGCGGTTTTAGTTGCCATGGAAAACTTAAGTACCGCGATTGTCATTTTTATTATCTGGTTTGGCATGTGCTTTGTCTCGGCAAAGAAAAAATGGTGGTATGTCGGTGTGTTTCTTGCCGCTGCTGCATTGGTGGCGATTTACATATCCTTTGGTGCGGGATTCCGTTCTGACCGTATTGAAGTGTGGCGGAATGTAGAGGGAACCGAAAAAGGATATCAGATTTTACAGGGATTATACGCCATTGCTTCCGGCGGTTTATTTGGAACCGGACTTGGTGAAAGTATGCAGAAACTCGGATTTATTCCGGAATCGCATAACGATATGATTTTTTCTATTATATGTGAGGAACTTGGCATGATTGGTGCCGGAATTGTCATTATGATGTTTGTTATTATGATGTGGCGTATTTTGAATTCTGCCATGACATCACCGGATTTGTTCTCCGGTCTTATCTGCACCGGCGTCATGATTCACATTGCGGCCCAGGTTGTCATTAATATTGCTGTTGTTACGAACTCTATGCCATCAACCGGAATTCCACTTCCATTTATTAGTTATGGTGGTACATCAGTCATGATTTTGATGGCGGAAATGGGCATGGTTCTCGGAATTTCCACAAAATGTAAAAGCACGTAAGGCACAGGCAGGCATACAATAAGTTTGAGAACGTATTGATGTGGTGACTTTATGGCGATTGAAATATGGGGCGGACAATGCGTACATGGAGAAAGTGTGGTACAGGGCAGTAAAAATGCAGCTCTGCCGCTGATTGCGGCTGCACTTTTATGCGGTGGACAGACGATGCTCACAAATTGTCCCCAAATTCATGATGTAGAAGTGATGCTGTCTCTAGTGGAAGAATTAGGGGGCAGCGTTTTGGTTGAAGGACACCAGGTGATGATTGATTCGCATACGTTCGACAAGGCGGTGATTTGTCAGGATGCCGTAAAAGAACTGCGAGCTTCTGTCTTGCTAATGGGGGCATGTCTTGCAAAATTTGGTGAGGTGACAATTTCTTATCCGGGAGGCTGTTCGATTGGAAAGCGTCCGATTGATTTTCACATTCATGCCTTTCAGAAAATGGGAGCAGAGATTGTGGAAGAGGAAGATAAGATGATTTGCCGGTGTATAACACCACTGCATGGTGCGCATATTGAACTTCCATTTCCGAGTGTAGGAGCAACGGAAAATATTATTTTAGCGGCTTCTCTGGCAGAGGGAGAGACCATTATTGAAAATGCTGCACGTGAACCGGAAATTGTAGAACTGTGCCGCTTTTTAAAAGTGGCAGGAGCAAAGATTTTTGGTGAGGGAACCAGACGAATTCGGATTGTGGGACAGAAGAAACTCTGTGGTGTTCCGTGGACTATATGCGGTGACCGGATTGTGTTTTTTACCTTTGCCATGTTAGTGGCGGGCTGCGGCGGCAGTCTTACCTTAAAGTCTGAGGATTTGTTTGGCGAAAAGGAAAGAGAAATTTGGCATTGTCTGGGCGGCGAGGAGACTAGAGAAAAGCACTATGTCCGGTTAGAGAAAAAAAGACCGGCAAAAGCTGTTTCTTACGTTGCTACCGGACCATATCCGGCGTTTCCAACGGATGACCAGTCATTACTTCTTCCGGTTTTGGCAAAAGCAAACGGGGTAAGTACGATAGAGGAAAAAGTGTTTGAAAACCGTTTCCGCCTGATTGGGCAGCTTCATAAGATGGGGGCGAATATTGATTTTGTCAGCAACCGTGCAAGAATTATTGGCGTGACAAAGCTTCATGGGGCAAATGTCGTAGCATGGGATTTGCGAAGTGGAGCAGGACTTGTGGTTGCAGCGGCAATGGCAGATGGAAAAACCCGGATTGAGCAGGAAAATCTGATTGAGCGTGGCTACGAAAATTTAGTTTCCCATGTGAATGAGATTGGAATCCGGGCAAAAAAATGTTTGTGAGAAAGGATGACTTCTATGGAAGAACAAAGGAAAAGTCATAAAGGACTGTGGGTGATAGGAGCAGTTGTTGTGGTACTTTTATTCTGCACATTTTTCTTTCGTGTGAAAAAAGTATCGATTGAGGGAAATACCTATTACAGCAGCCGTGAAATGGAAGAAAAATTCCAGTCAAATATATTTGAGAAAAATATTTTGACATTCTGGCTTATGCGGAAGTTATCGTTAACTCCGGATTTGCCATTTGTACGTGAATATGAAGTGAGTTATCCGTCTGCGAATGAGATTCATATTAAACTGTATGAGAAAAGCATTGTGGCAGGAATTGCGTATTCGAACCAGTATATTTACTTTGATAAAGATGGTATTGTACTGCAAAGCTCGGACAAAGCCGTAAAGGGGATTCCTTTGTTTGAGACGAAGAATCTGACGACTTTTACATTATATTCAAAAGTGCAGATGGAAGATGATTCCCTTTTGAGCCAGATTTTAAATTTGGCAAATCTTTTTAAGCACTATAACGTGAACTGGGATAAAGTTGTATTTGACAGTAAGAACGAAGCTTATCTGTACGCTGGTGAAATTCAGGTGTCTCTTGGCAAAAAGGAAAATTATGATGAAGAAATTTCTGCGCTGTCGAGCGTGCTTGCCAAGGTTGAGAAAAACGGACAGACCGGCGAAATTGATTTAAGAAACTATAAAGTTGGTGGTGATGTCATTTTAAAACAGACTAAAAAATGAATAAGTTGCTATTTTTGTAAATTTGTACTTGATTATTCATGCAAAAAAACGTATTATATAATTATATGTGACTGTGCATAATGATTTCTATTGAATATAGAAGGAGGAACTGTTGTGTTAGAGATTATGACGAGTGAGGCAGAGAATGAAACAGCGAATCTACTTGTAATTGGTGTTGGTGGAGCTGGGAATAATGCCGTGAATCGAATGATAGATGAGGGCATCAAAGGTGTCGAGTTTGTATGTATTAACACGGACAAGCAGGTTTTGAAACGCTGTAAGGCACCGATTTGTATGCAGATTGGGGAAAAACTGACAAAGGGACTCGGTGCCGGAGCAAAGCCTGAAATCGGTGAGAAGGCTGCAGAAGAGAGCCGTGATGAATTAGCTGAGATTGTAAAAGATGCCGATATGGTATTCGTTACCTGCGGTATGGGTGGTGGAACCGGAACCGGTGCAGCACCTGTTGTTGCTAAAATTGCAAAAGATATGGGTAAATTGACGGTAGGTATCGTCACAAAGCCATTTAATTTTGAAGGTAAAATACGTATGAAAAATGCACTCGGTGGAATTGAGAAACTCAAAGAGTGCGTGGATACACTGATTGTAATTCCAAACGATAAACTGCTTGCAATCTGCGACCGCAGAACGACGATGCCGGAGGCATTGAAAAAAGCAGATGAAGTATTACAGCAGGGTGTTCAGGGTATTACCGATTTGATTAACACACCGGCACTGATTAATCTTGACTTTGCCGATGTTGTAACAGTAATGAAAGATAAAGGAATTGCACATATTGGTATCGGTGAAGGTAAGGGCGATGAGAAGTGCATCGATGCTGTGAAACAGGCAATCACCAGTCCGCTTCTGGAGACATCCATTGACGGAGCAACACATGTTATTATTAATGTGTCCGGTGAGGTTAGTCTGATTGAAGCCAATGAGGCTGCTACTTATGTTCAGGAACTGGCAGGAGAAGATGCAACAATTATTTTCGGTGCCATGTATGATGAGACAAGTTCGGATTCTGTTATGATTACAGTAATTGCAACCGGACTTGATCAGGAATCAAAACCTGCTTCCGCTTTCAGTTCCAATTTTGGTGCATCCGGTACACCAAGTTTTTTGAAAAATCGTCAAACGACTCCACAGAAAAGTGGTTTGAGTTTTTTAGATGGATTTAACAGTCAGGCAAAGAAAAGCCCGGTTTCCGGAGTTTCTCCGACAAGAGCCACAGAACGTCAGGCGGTAAAAGAAGAGATGCCGGTAGTGAGCCGTGGAATTGCAAATCCAATGTCAAATGACAAACAGGGAATGGATGATATTAAGATTCCTACATTCCTTACTAATAAGAAACAGGAGGACTAAAAAATGTCAACATTGAAGATGATTGCGACAGTAGCATATATCATTATTTGTATTGCACTCGTAATTGTAGTATTAATGCAGGAAGGTAAAACATCAGGTCTTGGCGCTTTGAGCGGTGCTGCAGACAGTTATTGGTCAAAAAACAAGGGTCGTTCCCAGGAGGGAATGCTTGTTAAAATCACCAGAGTACTTGCCGTATTATTTGTTGTATTATCGGTAGTTCTTTGTACTTCATGGTTAGACTAAAAAAGATTTGTTTGTGAATCAGGCATACGATAACAAAGTAAGACACTTCCTCACAGCAGTTTGAGGAGGTGTTTTGTTTTATCTTTGGAAATAGAGATATGAGGAGAAATAAAATGCAGGAAGAAAGAATGCACGAGCGGGAACACATGATTTTATCTTTTGTGGAAGATGAACATTACCGTCCGATGAAAATAAAAGAAATGGCAGCACTTATGAATGTTCCGAAAAAACAGAGAGGAGAATTTCATGAGGTTCTTGACCGCCTTATTGCAAAAGGAAAAATTGCAATAAACCGCAGGGGGCTTGTCGGACTGCCGGAGGAAAATATTGTTGTCGGAGAATTTATGGCAACCCAGAAAGGATTTGGTTTTGTAAGAGTGGAAGGACAGAAAGAGGATATTTTCATTCCGGAACCTTATTGCAACCATGCCTTTCATGGTGATTTAGTAAAAGTACTTTTGAAAAAAAGTGCCGGGATGTCGGGAAGACGGCCGGAAGGTGAAGTAGTTCAAATTGTGAAACGTGCCATTCATACAGTTGTTGGAACGTTTCAGAGAAAAGGGAAAATCACATTTGTCCTGCCGGATAATTTGAAATGGAATCAGGATATTTATATTCCAAAGGGAGCAACTTTAGAGGCGGAAAATGGGCATAAGGTAGTTGTGGAAATTACGGATTACGGAGATGACAACAAAAGTCCGGAAGGTTATGTGACACAGATATTAGGTCGTCCAAGCGATCCGGGTGTAGATATTATGTCGATTGTGAAAGGGTTTGGTCTGCCGGATTCATTTTCGGATGAAGTGATGGCACAGGTGGTAAAAATTCCACTTGTTGTGGAGCCGTCTGAGATTGGTGGACGTGTGGATTTAAGAAATCAGGACACGGTCACCATTGACGGGGAAGATGCCAAAGATTTGGATGATGCGATTACGCTAAATAAGACGGCAGAGGGTGAGTATGAACTTGGTGTTCACATTGCGGATGTATCCCATTATGTCACGGAACATTCGCCGCTTGATAAAGAAGCACTCAATCGTGGGACAAGTGTTTATCTAGTCGACCGTGTAATACCAATGCTTCCTTTTGCGCTTAGCAACGGAATCTGCTCGTTAAATGCTGGCGTTGATCGTTTGGCGTTAAGCTGTATGATGACAATTGATAAAAAGGGACAGGTGAAATCACATCGTATTGCAGAGACGGTGATTCGTGTGAATGAGCGGATGAGTTATACGGATGTGAATGACATCGTTACCAATCACAAAAAAGAAACCTGCGAGCGGTACGAGAAACTCGTACCGATGTTTGAAGCAATGAAGGAGCTGGCTTTGATTCTTCGAAAAAAAAGAAAGAAGAAAGGTTCCATTGACTTTGACTTTCCGGAGTGTAAAATAAAATTAGATGACAAAGGACATCCGATTGCCATTGAACCATACGACAGAAATATTGCAACCAAAATAATTGAAGAATTTATGCTGGCGGCAAATCAGGTAGTGGCAGAAGAATATTTTTGGATGGATATTCCGTTTGTATACCGTACCCATGAATATCCGGATGCGGAGAAAATTCAGGATTTAGCGCGCATGACGGCTGGCTTTGGACATCATATCAAACTGAGCCAGGGAGAGATTCACCCGCGGGAAATTCAAAAATTAATTGAGGAAATAGAAGGAACTAAGGAAGAGGCTTTTTTGAGCCGTCTGACTTTGCGGGCAATGAAGCGGGCACAATATACAACGGTAAACACCGGACATTTTGGTTTGGCGACTCAGTATTACTGTCACTTTACTTCACCAATCCGCCGTTATCCGGATTTGCAGATTCATCGAATTATTAAAGAGAATTTGCGGTATGGACATTCCCCAAAGAGAATTGCCCATTATGAATCCATTTTGCCGGGAGTTGCAAAGCGATGCAGCGACCGTGAGCGTCTTGCTGATGAGGCAGAGCGTGAAGTGGATAAAATGAAAAAGGTAGAATATATGCAGGCTCATATCGGAGAAATGTATGAGGGAATTATCAGCGGTGTCACGTCGTGGGGAATTTATGTAGAACTTGACAACACGGTGGAAGGAATGATTCGCCTTGCGGATATGGATGATGACCAGTATGAATATCAGGAGGAAAAGTACCGCGTGATTGGGCATTATTCCGGAAAAGAATATAGTATGGGGCAAACCGTAAAGATTCGTGTGATTGGAGCGGATCGGCTGACCAGAACGATTGATTTTGCGATTGCCGATAATTCGCCAAAAGACAGTGAATAAAGGAGAAAAAAGCATGGGAAAAGAAACACGCAAATTAATTGCAAATAATAAAAAAGCATGGCATGATTATTTTATAGAAGAAAAGTATGAAGCAGGTATAGAACTTGTTGGCACGGAGGTGAAATCCGTCAGGCAGGGGCATTGCAGCATTAAGGAGGCATTTATCCGGATTGACAAAAATAATGAAGTGCAGATTTACGGTATGCATATCAATCCGTACGAAAAAGGAAATATCTTTAACAAAGATCCGCTGCGTGTAAGAAAACTTCTGCTTCACAAATATGAGATTCGCAAACTGATTGGAAAGATGAATCAAAAAGGTTATACGTTAGTTCCGCTCAGTGTATATTTTAAGGGAAGTTTGATAAAAGTCGAGATTGCTTTGGCAAAAGGTAAAAAATTATATGACAAACGTCAGGATATTGCTAAAAAAGATCAGCGTCGGGCGGCAGAACGGGAGTTTAAAGTGAAAAATTTATAAAAAATGTTGACATCAAAAAAAAATGAGAGTATATTAGTAGCAGATGGAAAAACCGTTGACCGAGAATAGTAGGTGTCTATGTCGTTTTCAGAGAGTTGCCGGCAGGTGCGAGGCAATAGCCAGTGGACAGTGAATGGACTCGGGAGGGCAGCTTGAAATCAAGTCTGAGAGTAGACGCTGACGGAAACCTGGACCGTTATCTACAGGAATGCATGATGGTGCATGATTGAGTGGATTACTTTGTAATCAATGTGGGTGGTACCGCAGGAGAATTTACAGCTCTTGTCCCTATATCCGAAGAAGGATAGGGATAAGAGCTTTTTTATTTCCTAAGATTACTGATTATACTTCTGATTCAATCACACCGTTCCAAAAAGCGATAAATGCTTTAGAATGGAGGTAAGTATGACAACAAAAACGTTAGAAGAAGTGAAAGAACTGGCAAAAGGGTATGATTTAGTACCGATTCAGGAAGAAATTTTTGCCGATTTGGTTACGCCGATTCAGTTATTAAGAAAAATCGCGGCAGGAAAAAAGAATTATTACTTGTTAGAGAGTGTTGAGGGAGGAGAGAAATGGGGACGGTATTCGTTCCTCGGATATGACCCGGTTATGCGGGTTTCCTGCAGGGAAAATACAGTAACGATAAAACAAAGACAGGAGACAAAAACGGTTGAGACAGACGATTGTTTCCAGATATTAAGAGATATCTTAGCAGAGCATAAAGCTCCTAAGATTGAAGGAATGCCACCATTTGCCGGTGGGTTTGTCGGATATTTTGCCTATGCGATGATTGCTCAGGCGGAAAAGAAACTCTCGGTTAAGCGGGGCGAATTTGAGGATTACGATTTGATGATGTTTGATAAGGTGATTGCCTATGACCATTTGAAACAAAAAATTGTCCTCATTGTAAATGTCCGGGCGGATGGTGATATTGCCGCCAACTATGCAAAGGCAAAAGCGGATATCAAAGGAATGATTGCTTTGATTCGCGATGAGTCGAGGATTCCGGAAGAGCCAATTTATGACAAAGTGAAATTTGAGTGCAATGTCACAGAAGATGAATATACGAAGATTGTTGAAAAGACAAAAGAATATATTTACGATGGTGATATTTTTCAGGCAGTTTTATCAAGACGCTTTTCCAGTGATTATGAGGGAAGTCTGATTCATCCGTACCGTGTGCTACGGACAACGAATCCGTCACCATACATGGTATATATGAATTTGGAAGATGTAGAAATCATGAGTACCTCACCGGAAACTTTGGTTCGTTTAGAGAATGGGCGTTTAATCACATTCCCGGTTGCCGGTTCAAGACTGCGAGGAAATGATGAAAAAGAAGATGAAGCACTTGTTAAAGATTTGTTATCCGATGAAAAAGAATTGTCGGAGCACAACATGTTAGTGGATTTGGGAAGAAATGATTTGGGAAGAATCTCTGAGTTTGGTTCGGTGGAAGTGACCAAATACAAAATGATTCACAAGTATTCCAAAATCATGCACATCTGTTCACAGGTGGAAGGCAATATCCGCAAAGATAAGGATGCGCTGGATGCCATCGCTTCCGTATTGCCGGCAGGAACTTTATCGGGAGCACCGAAAATCCGCGCCTGTGAAATTATTGATGAACTGGAAAAAGAACCGCGCGGCATTTACGGTGGAGCGCTTGGCTATATTGATTTCAGTGGAAACTTAGACACCTGCATTGCCATCCGTATGGCAGTGAAAAAGAATGGTAAAGTTTATGTTCAGGCAGGCGGCGGTATCGTGGCAGACAGCAAACCACGGATGGAATACGAAGAGTCAGCCAACAAAGCAAAGGCTGTGATGCTTGCGATTGAAAATGCAAAGGAGGCGCTGAAACCATGATACTTCTAATTGATAATTACGATAGCTTTTCGTATAATCTGGTGCAGTTTTTTGGAACAGTTGAGCCGGATATCAAAGTGGTCCGCAATGATGAATGTACCATTGATGAAATTCGGGCGATGAAGCCAACGCACATTATTTTGTCACCGGGGCCCGGATATCCGAAAGATGCCGGTATCTGTGAGGAAGTAATCGGGCAGTTAAAAGGCGAATTTCCAATTCTTGGCGTGTGTCTTGGACACCAGGCAATTTGTGAAGTGTTTGGCGCTAAAATCTGTCATGCGAAACAGTTAATGCATGGAAAACAAAGTGTAGTAACGATTGATAACGAAAACTCTATTTTTATGGGATTGGACAAACAGATTCCGGTGGCAAGATATCATTCACTGATTGCTGACCTTGCTTCCATGCCGGATGAGTTACAGGTGATTGCCAAAGACGAAAATGATGAAGTCATGGCAGTCTGCCATAAAAAATATCCGGTATACGGACTTCAGTTCCATCCGGAATCAATTCTTACCCCGCAGGGGATGACACTGGTAAATAATTTTTTGAAAATACATTAGATTGGAGTGACTGTTATGATTAAAGAAGCATTACACAAAGTAATTAACAATGAGGATTTAACTTATGAGGAAGCACTTGAGACGATGAAAGAAATTATGACCGGAGAGGCTTCTCAGATTCAGATGGCAGCGTTTTTGACGGCACTTCGTATGAAAGGTGAAACCATTACGGAAATAACGGCATGTGCCAAAGGAATGAGAGCTGTTGGAACTCATTTGCAGCCAAAGAAAGAAGTACTTGAAATTGTTGGAACCGGTGGTGACGAAGTCGGAACCTTTAATATTTCCACAACATCAGCCTTTGTTATTGCAGCAGCGGGAATCCCGGTGGCAAAACACGGAAACCGCAGTGTTTCCAGTAAAAGCGGTGCCGCAGATATTCTTGAAAAATTAGGAGTGAATTTAATGCTTGAGACAGACCGGGCAGAAGAGGTGCTCGAAGAGACGGATATGGCATTTTTGTTCGCACAGAAATATCATTCGGCAATGAAAAATGTCGGACCGGTTCGTAAAGAAATGGGAGAGAGAACGATTTTTAATATTCTTGGACCACTTACGAATCCGGCAAATGCTTCCCGTCAGCTTCTTGGTGTCTATGATAAAGAACTGGTGGAAAAACTGGCAGAAGTTTTAGCAAATCTTGGTGTCACAAGAGGAATGTCGGTATGCGGCAGCGATGGACTTGATGAGATTACGGTAACGGGTCCTACACACTGCTGTGAGATTAAGGATGGAAAACTGACTTCATTTGAGATTACACCGGAGCAGTTTGGCCTTTCCACATACCCATTGGCTGAGTTGGTTGGCGGCACACCGGAAGAAAATGCGCAGATTACAAAGGATATTCTTTCTGGAACATTAAAAGGCGCGAAACGTGACGTTGTTCTTATGAATGCCGGTATCGGTATTTATCTTGGCTCTGAAAATTTGACGATGGAAGAGGGAATTAAAAAGGCAGAAGAGCTCATTAACAGCGGCAAGGCGTATGAGAAGATGGAAGAGTTTGTAAAAGCAACACAGCAATAAAGGAGGACGACATGATACTGGATGAAATTGCAGAAAAAGCAAGAGTACGTGTAGCAGAATCAAAAAAGAGGATTTCTCCGGATGTGATGGCAGAAAAAGCGAAACAAAAAGCAAAAGCGACAGAGCCGTTTCGTTTTGAAAAAGCACTGGCAAAGGATGGCGTTTCTTTTATCTGCGAAGTGAAAAAGGCGTCACCGTCCAAAGGTGTAATTGCCGGGGATTTTGATTATCTGGCAATTGCCAAAGACTATGAAAAAGCAGGTGCCGATGCAATTTCTGTTTTGACGGAGCCCGATTACTTTTTAGGCAGTATTGATTATCTGGCAGAAATTGCGGAGCACGTAAAAACGCCGCTTCTTCGTAAGGATTTTGTCGTGGATGAATACATGATTGATGAGGCAAAGGCGGCAGGAGCCAGTGCTGTATTACTTATTTGTGCTCTGTTAGATGAAGAGACACTGACCCGTTACCACAAGCACTGTGATGAACTGGGCTTGTCTGCATTGGTGGAAGCACATGATGAAGATGAAATTCAGATGGCAGTCCGGGCAGGAGCGAGAATTATCGGTGTGAATAACCGGAACTTAAAAGATTTCACGGTGGATATTCATAACGGAATCCGACTTCGCGAAAAGGTGCCAAAAGAAATCCTTTTTGTGGCAGAAAGCGGTATTAAGACAAGAGAAAATATTGTCGAACTGGAAAAGGGATGTGTCAACGCGGTATTGATTGGTGAGACCTTTATGCGAAGCGAAAACAAAGAACAAATGTTACAACAATTAAAAGGAGAATAGAGATTATGGCAAAAGGAAGATTTGGCATTCATGGTGGACAGTATATACCGGAAACCTTAATGAATGCAGTCATTGAATTGGAAGAAGCATACGAACATTATAAGAAAGATCCGGAATTTATTAAGGAGCTAGATACGCTGCTTCATGAATATGTAGGAAGACCGTCAAGACTTTACTATGCGGCTCACATGACTGAAGATTTAGGCGGTGCAAAAATTTATTTAAAGCGTGAGGACTTAAACCATACCGGTTCCCATAAATTAAATAATGCACTTGGTCAGGCCTTGTTAGCAAAAAAGATGGGAAAGACCCGTCTGATTGCGGAAACCGGTGCCGGACAGCATGGTGTGGCAACAGCGACTGTGGCAGCACTTCTTGGGATGGAATGTGAAGTTTTCATGGGAAAAGTGGATACGGACAGACAGGCTTTGAACGTATACCGCATGGAATTATTAGGGGCGAAAGTACATGCTGTGACAAGCGGCACACAGACATTAAAAGATGCCGTCAACGAAACACTCAGAGAGTGGACCAAACGTATTGAGGATACCCACTATGTAATTGGGTCCGTTATGGGACCGCATCCATTTCCAATGATGGTGCGTGATTTCCAGAGCGTGATTGGACGCGAGATTAAACAGCAGTTAATGGAAAAAGAGGGACGCCTTCCGGATGCCGTGCTTGCCTGTGTAGGCGGCGGAAGTAATGCGATGGGTGCATTTTATGAATTCATTCCGGATGAAAGTGTCCGCCTGATTGGATGTGAGGCTGCGGGACGCGGTATCCATACCGCGGAAACAGCAGCGACAATTGCAACCGGAACAATGGGTGTTTTCCACGGCATGAAATCCTATTTCTGTCAGGATGAATACGGACAGATTGCACCTGTTTATTCGATTTCTGCCGGACTTGATTATCCGGGAATCGGACCGGAACACGCTCATCTGTATGATACAAAAAGAGCAGAATATGTACCGATTACCGATGATGAGGCAGTGGAAGCATTTGAATATTTATCCCGGATTGAAGGAATTATTCCTGCGATTGAGAGTTCTCATGCCTTGGCTTATGCAAGAAAATTAGCACCGCAGATGGATAAGGATAAAATAATTGTAGTTAATATCTCCGGACGAGGAGACAAAGATGTGGCAGCGATTGCCAGATACAGGGGGATTGAAATCGATGAATAAGATAGAAGACGCATTCAAAAATAAAAAAGCATTTATACCGTTTGTTACGGCAGGGGATCCATCTCTTGATGTTACCCGTGAATTGATTTTGGCGATGCAGGAGGCTGGTGCTGACTTAATTGAAATCGGAATTCCGTTTTCAGATCCGGTAGCAGAGGGACCGGTCATTCAGGAAGCAGATGACCGCGCTTTATCCGCCGGGGTAACAACGGATAAAATTTTCGATATGGTGGATGATATCGCAGACAAAATCCATGTGCCTATTGTTTTTATGACTTATATTAACCCGATTTATGTATACGGTGTGGAGAAATTTGCAAAACGAGCGAAAGCATGCGGTGCTGCCGGCGTTATTGTACCGGATGTGCCGTTTGAAGAAAAAGAAGAAATCCGCGGCAGTTTTGAAGCAGAAGGACTGGTTGTTATCTCGATGGTGGCACCGACTTCAGCAGACCGTGTGCGGATGATTGCAAAAGAGGCAAAAGGTTTTTTGTACTGTGTTTCCTCACTTGGTGTAACCGGTGTCCGCACGGAAATCGGAACAGCAATTGGAGATTTGATTCAAACAGTGAAAGAAGAGTGTTCCATTCCATGTGCGATTGGCTTTGGAATTTCAACACCGGAACAGGCAGAAGCAATGGCTAAAATATCGGATGGAGCAATTGTCGGCAGTGCAATCGTAAAAATTGTAGCTAAATACGGTAAAGACTGCGTTCCTTATGTGAAAGAATATGTACATTCTATGAAACAAGCGGTTGAGAGAGCATAAGAGGACACAATAAGGACACTAAAAAATCACTTTTCATACCTCCCATCTTGTGCTATACTGATAAAAGATTATCGTTATCTAAGGAGGAAAGAAAATTGAAGAAGAAATATATCGTAGCAATTTTACTTGGTCTTATGACCTGTATGCTGACCGGATGCTCGACTGACAGTATCCCAAGTTTCCATGCGATGTTATTTGGTGAAGAGGAATATGTGTCACTTGGGTATGACCCATCGGATTATGTAACCCTCGGCAAATACAAAAACATCGAAGTTGAGAAGAGCGTTTCCGATAGTGATGTACAGTCCGCACTGGATTCTATGATTGCTGCCGGCGATGAAAAAGAAGTGAAAAGTTCGGATACGGTAGTAAAGAAGGATCAGTTAATTAACTTTGATTATGAAGGAAAAGTCAATGGCAAAGCTTTTGATGGCGGAACGGCTGAGTCACAGTTTTTACGTGTCGGTTCCGGTAAAATGATTGAAGGGTTTGAAGACGCTTTAATCGGTATGAAAGTCGGAGAAACAAAAGATGCCAAAGTAATTTTCCCGAAAGATTACCGTGAGACATCACTGGCAGGAAAAGAGGCTGTATTCACACTGAAAGTGAATTACATTTACAAAGAAGCTACGGATGCTTTGGTTGCCAAACTGGATTCGACATATAATACGAAAACGGTGAAAGCTTTTAAAGAAGCAGCGAAGAAAGAATTAGAGAGCCAGAATGAACAGCAGATGCTTTCCACGGCAATAAGTCAGATTACGAGCGAAGCAAAGATTAGCAAAGTGCCGGATGAACTGATTAAAAAGATTAAGGCAATTCAGTCAAAATCTTTGGAGAGTCAGGCAACACAGTCCGGAACGGATGTAAGCACACTTCTTGGCATGTATGGCATGACTGAGGATAGTTACTATGAGAGTATTGCCAAAGAAAGACTTTTGGCTGAGGCAGTAGCACAGGCAGAAGGCTATCGTGTGACAAAGCAGGATTATGAAGATAAAATTGCAGAAATCTGCAAGAGCAATAATATCTCAGAAGCCGATTATCGCAAGAATTTCAAATCGGCAACAAGCGATAATGCTTCTTTGGAAGACTACATTGTCTACATGATGAAATACGAATATTTTTATGATTTAGTACAAAAAACTTTGGTGAAAAAATAAAACCTTAGAATAACTAAGATTCCCCTTGCATATAGTTTAGCAGAAGGCAGATACGAGTGTGTCTCCAGCAATGCAAGGGGGATTTTTTTATGGACAAATACAATGTCTACCAGGATATGAGCCGGCGTACAGGAGGCGAAATCTATCTGGGAATAGTCGGACCGGTGCGCACCGGTAAATCGACTTTTATCAAACGTTTTATGGAACTTGTTGTGATTCCGGAAATGTCGGATGACAACGAAAAGGTGAGAACAATTGATGAGCTGCCACAGTCGGCAGACGGTAAAACAATTATGACAACAGAACCGAAATTTATTCCAAAAGAGGCGGCAGTGATTCATTTTTCCAATCAGGAAACCGGAAAAATAAGACTGATTGACTGTGTGGGATATTTGGTTCCGGAAGCCGTTGGTGCCATTGAGGAAGAAAAAGAGCGCATGGTGAAAACGCCGTGGTCGGAAGAGGAAATTCCTTTTTCAAAGGCGGCAGAAATTGGTACGAGTAAAGTAATCAGGGAACATTCCAATCTGGGATTGATTATTACAACAGATGGTTCATTTGGAGATATTGCTGCAGCAAATTTTGAAGAGGCACTGCAGAAAACGGTGATGGAATGTGAAAAAGCAGGAAAACCTTTTTTGATTCTTGTAAACACAAGCCGTCCGGATTCGCAGGAAACTATACAGTTTAAAAAACGGCTGGAAGCACAGTATGGGAAAACCGTGATGGCGGTAAATTGTAAGACAATGGACAGAGAGGATGTGTTTCGTATCATGGAGCAGCTGTTGGCGGATTTTCCGATTACAAGACTCAATTTCCTGCTTCCTAAGTGGGTTGAATTTTTGCAGCCGGATAACTGGCTGAAACAGGATTTGATTGAAAAGTGCAGAGATGTCATACAGAAGGTGCATACCATGAAGGATATTCAGGACGATTCCATTCAGATGCAGGCACCTTATATCAAAGACGTGTACATCCGCGATAAACAATTGGAAAACGGTGTTGTCAATCTATCGGTGGATTTTGAAGACCGTTATTATTATGAAATTTTGAGTGAAATGGTGGGAACCAATATAGAGGGAGAATACGATTTGATTTCACTGTTGAAAGAACTATCAGGCATGAGAAACAATTATGAATCTCTTGCAGTTGCCTGCAATCAGGTAAGGGGAAAAGGATATGGCATTGTACCGCCGGAGGAGAAGGAAATCCAGATTGCTGACCCGGAACTGATTCGTCATGGCAATAAATATGGTGTAAAAATCAAAGCAAGCTGCCCGTCCATGCACATCATTCAGGCAAACATTGAGACGGAGATTGCGCCGATTGTCGGCAGCGAAGAACAGGCGAAGGATTTGATTGATTACATCAGCCAGAATGCAAAGGAAAATCCGGATGGCATTTTTGATACTAATATTTTCGGAAAAACAATCCGCCAGTTAGTGGATGAAGGAATCCATTCCAAGGTAAACCGCTTGACAGAAGAAAGTCAGGTGAAGTTGCAGGATACCATACAAAAAGTGGTAAACGATTCAAACGGCGGTTTAGTCTGTATTATTATATGATAAATTGACAAAGAACATAAAATCATGGTATTCTTATAAAAGAGAATGATTTGGGGTTCGATGGAAGAATTACATGGGAAGAAGGGGTGTACATGAAACGACAGATTGATGCAGAAATTCAGAAGAAGAATTATGAGAAGGAGTTATTGTTGTGCAAAAAAGCAGGCGGTGATATTGAAAGATATCGCCGGCTTTCTTTTAATGCCCTGCAGTTAGAACAGATTCGCAAGGGATTGGAGAGTAAAGTTGATGTTGAACTTTTTATGGACCCGGCAAAAAACTGGCTAGAGATGGAACTAATCCGTACGTCTTTAGAGGCTGGAATTGACATTGAAAAATATATCGAGCAGGGATTTAGCTGGCTTCAATGTCAGGAAATTGTAAAAGGTGTGGAGGAAAAACTGGATGTAAAGAAATATCTGAACGTTCATTTTCTGGCACCGCAGATGAAAGAAATCCGAAAGGGATTAGAACGTGGTGTTTCGGTGGATATTTACTGCGACAATCGTTATGACTGGTATCAGATGCGCGAAATCCGCAAAGGCTTAGAGAGTAAAATGGATGTTTCCTGTTATGCAGATCCATCTTACAAATACACGACGATGCGTGCGGTTCGCAAAGGTATGGAAGAGGGAATTTCTCTGGCACCTTTTGCCAAACAGGGATATGCCGGAAAACTTTTGTTTGAAATTGGACGTGGTATCCGGATGAACCATGACATTACCCCATATTTGAAAGATGGTTATGATGAGGAACAGTTAAAAGAAATTAATGATGCGTTTGAAGCGGGAGTGAATCTGCTTCCATACATACGAAAAAATTTTCATGGGGTTCAGCTTCATGAAATTATTCTTGGTTTGCAGAAGAATCTGAATGTGGCAGTGTATGCAGACCCGGAGTTAAATTGGTTTCAGATGCGGGAAATCCGGTACGGTTTAGAGCAGGGGCTTGATGTAAAAGTCTATGCAAAACCGTGTTTTTCACAAAAACAGATGGAAATTCTTCGCAAAGGATTACTAGAAGGAATTGATGTTACCGAATTTGCCAAAGAATATTTTGAGCCGGAGCAGATGCTTGAAAAAATTGAAAAAATACACCAGAGTGAGCTTCTATTAGATGATGAAGTGGGTAAATTCCTAAGTGAAACAAAAGCAGAAGAAGTAGAACAAGAGGAGGAAGTACCGGAAAAGCAGGAAGATGATTACTTATTGGAATCCTGTGTGTTTGTATCGGAAGATAAGATGCAGGCAAGTATTAATTTTTCACTTGCAAGTGATGTTTTAAAAGAGGAACTTTTGAAAATGGATGTTTCAGATGTACTAAAACTTTTGAAACACAAGGATGTCAAGCAGGGGATTTTACGGGAGTCAATTGTGACGATGTTAAGAGAAAAACAGTTTGCAAAAGAAGTTGTTGTTGCTAAGGGAAAAGAGCCTATAGATGGTGAGGATGCACACTTTTGCTATTATTTTAAGAAAGAAGTGAATCCAAAACCAAAGGTACTTGCCGATGGAACTGTGGATTACAAAAATATGGAATTATTTGAATTTATAAAAAAAGATACCTTGGTTGCGGAATATTTTCCGGCGACGGCTGGTTCTTTTGGCTATGATGTGACCGGACAGATGATTAGTCCCAAACGCGGGAAAGAGCTTCCGGCACTTCGTGTGATTGGCGTGCGCGTATCCGAAGATAAAAAGAAATATTATGCGGATGTTGATGGAATTATTGAGTGGCACGAGGGTGAAAATAAGTTAGAAATACGAAATTTATATACGGTTCCCGGTAATGTCGATGCCGCAACCGGAAATATTCGTTTTAATGGTGATGTAAATATCATGGGAAATGTGACGTCCGGATTTTCTGTGCAGGCGGCTGGAAATATTGTGATTGACGGACACTGTGAAGCAAGCCAGATTGAAGCCGGCGGCGATGTAATTATCCGAAAAGGCTGTCAGGGAAAAGGACTTGGAAAGATTACCGCGGGAAAAAGTATTGTTGGCCAGTTTTTTGAGTCAGCAGTTTTGACGGCAGGAAAAGATGTGCAGGCAACGTATTTGCTGAACTGCCAGTTAAAAGCGAAAGGAAAACTTCTGGTGGAAGGAAGGAAAGGCGTGATTATTGGTGGCAAAACCTGCGCAAAATTAGGTGTTTCCTGTAATGGAATTGGAAATATAGCAGAAATTGCAACCGTTGTCAGTGTAGGAATTGACAAAGAAGATATGACGGCTTATCAGGAACTACAGAAAAAGATTGAGCAGACACAGGCGGAATTGCAGACGTGTGAAAATGGATTGAATAAATTAATGGCTAATTCGGTGCATGATGAAAAAGTTTCGATGATGATACAGCGACTGACACGAGCAGTATATACGTTAAAGAGCAGCCGTAAGGAGCTTTTTTCAGAACGGAATGCCCAGATGGAACAGATGACAAAGCAAAAAGAGGCAAGGATTCAGGTGTCCGGACGGGCTTATCCGGGTACGTTACTGTTTTTGAATGAGGATCCATTTGCAATTAAGGAAATATACAACAATGTGGAATTTGTAAAACATGATAACCGCATTGATACATTGGCTCATTAGGGGGTGAAGATATGATACAGGGAAAAGATATGTTGTTTAGTTATGTGATTTCTGTTATCGAAAACAGAGATTTTTATGCAGAGTATCATTGTGAAAAAGTGCAGCGTTTTACGAGGATTTTGCTTGAAAAAGTGATTCGGTTCTGTCCGGATTATAAAATATCGGAAGAGGATGTGGATACAATCTGCTTTGCGGCAATGTTGCATGATGTCGGGAAAATTGTCGTTCCGGACCGGATTTTACACAAGGCAGGACGCCTTGATTTTAATGAATTGGAAATTATGAAAAATCACACCAGAAAGGGCAGACAGATTTTTGAACGGCTGATGAAACTTGCCGGAAAAGACAGCGAAGAGTATGCATTGTATGAACGCTGTGCAGAAGTTTGCATGTATCACCATGAGCGCTATGATGGCGATGGCTATCCGCTGGGATTAAAGGGAGACGAAATTCCGATTGCGGCTCAGATTGTAGGGTTGGCTGATGCCTATGATGCGCTTATCAGCGAGAGAATTTATAAGCCGGCGTACAAACCGGAAGAGGCGTTTGAGATGATTATTGAGGGTGACTGTGGTGTGTTTAATCCGCGTCTGATTGATTTATTTTCTATGATTCGTATGGAATTAGAAGAGGTGCAGGAGGAAATAATTCGAAAGAAAGGTTGACAGATTACATAGATGTTGCTATAATTCTTAACAAATGTAACAATTTTGTAACAATTACAATTTGTAAAGAAGAAGGTAATAAGATGAAAAAATATGGGAAGAAACTTTTGGCACTTGCATTAGTGAGTGGTTTGATTGTAGGCAGTGTATGTTCCGTGCAGGCTGCCATGGTAGGTTCAGAAGAGCAAGTAGAGGGTGCTACCGTATTGCTAGAGCAGTATTGCAGTAATGTAGCAAATGGTACTGTAGATGCAAAGACATCTGAAGTATTAGTAGCATCGGAGCCAAATGCGACAGCTGTACCGACTGCAGCACCAGCATCAGATCAGACAGCGGATACAGCAAAGGAAACGGACAAGGATACACACGTAGAATTGAATTTAAATTATTCAAGACTTGGTGTTGCCAATAAAGTGGATACCTATTTGAATGTTAGAAAGAAACCATCGGAAAGTGGAAAAGTAGTAGGAAAGATGACAAAGAATGCCGGATGTCATGTATACCACATCAAAAAAGGATGGGCTAAGATTGTTTCCGGTAAGGTAAAAGGTTATGTAAAGTCATCCTATCTGACAACGGATGCGAAAGCAGAAAAACTGGCGACGAAAGTAGGCCGTGAGTGTGTAGAAATCCAGACGGATTCACTTCGTGTACGTGCTCTTCCATCGACTTCTGCTCCAATTTATTCCGTTGTATCGGAAGGCGAGGAGTTCACCATGAAAGAGGGCGAACTAACTTTAGATTATGTGAAAAAGATTGTGAAAAAACAGAAAATATCCAAAGATGCGATTAAGAGAGCCGGCGGATATGAGGCAATGCAGGAACAGTTGAAAGACTTTATCTGCATTTATGTGGATGATGATTATGCGTTTGTCGCAAAAGATTTTGTAAAAGAGCAGTATACGCTGAAACGTGCGACAAAGGTTAGCACCGTGAAAGCATCTTCATCAAGCGGTGTATCGTCAAGTCAGGCATCGATTGTGGAATATGCAAAACAGTTTTTAGGCAACCGTTATGTTTGGGGAGGCGCAAGTCTTACAAACGGAACAGACTGTTCCGGATTTACAATGAGTCTGTATGCGAAGTATGGACATTCCCTGCCGCATAACGCTGCAGCACAGGCTGGCTGCACAAGAAAAGTTTCGTCACCAAAACCGGGTGATTTGTTTTTCTACAGCAACGGTAGCCGTATTAACCATGTTGCGATGTATATTGGTGGTGGTATGGTAATTCATGCCAGCAATCCTCGTGATGGTATTAAGATTAGTAATGCTTATTATCGTCATCCGGCAAAAATCGGACGAGTTATGAATTAATTTTATAAAACAGTAAATGTTAGAAGCACAAAGCAAAGGCGTTCGCGCAGTTGTTTTGTGCTTTTTTGTATAAAGGCAGATATTTTTGACGATACTGTCCCTAAGAGCAACGATTGATTGAAAAGAATGGATGGTGGACAGCATGAATCGAAAATATATTGTGATATGCAGCTTTTTTGCAGCGTTTTTTGTATTGTCGTTATTATGTTACGGAAGTTTTGAGTATGCAAAAAAGCAGGAACAGAAAAAACTGGCGCAGCAAAATGCAGCCCAGACAAGCACCAAGCAGGAGCAGCGGGTTACAAGCGAGACAAAATTAGTGATTGAAAAGTGGGAAGAAGAATCCGAAGAACTGGTAAAAGAAGAAAGAGACATGCCACCGGAGTATGCCGGTCTTACAAGGGAAGAACTGGAAAAGCAGCTGACTGTAGAAATTAAAGATAAATCATGGGAGGAAGAAAAGGAGGGGTTAGTAAAAATAACACTGGAATCATTTTCAGAAGGTAAAATTGTTATTCGAAAGGTGTATAACAAATCAAGTGAGCAGGGATATATTTTACGATTAAAGGACGGAGAAGTAGTCATCTATCGGAAGGATGAGGAAGAACCGTTTGAAAAAACCGGTCTGAAAGAAGAAAATTTATCCAAGCAGGATAAAAAGATACTGCAGGGCGGATATGCTGTGCGGACAGAAAAAGAGCTGTATTCCGTCCTTGAAAACTTTTCCAGTTAAGGTATAATAGAGAAGATAAAAGGAAGAGACGGAGGATGTCATGAAGACACAGTGTGATGTGATTGTTGTAGGTGGGGGAGCTTCTGGCTTATTATGTGCTGTCATGCTTGCTAGGAAAGGCGTGCAGGTGACAGTTTTAGAAAAAAATCATCGAATTGGTAAAAAACTATCGGCAACCGGAAATGGCAGATGCAATTTTACCAATTTACATATGAATGAGAATTGTTATTATGGAAATTCGGAATTTATTTCTCGTCTTTTGACAGAGGTGTCTGCAAAATGCGTGATTACAGAGTTTGAAAAGTATGGTATTTTGCACCGGGAAAAAGATGGCTATGTTTATCCGCATACGAATCAGGCTGCGACTGTTGTGAATGGGCTGTGTCATGCCTGCACACAGTATGGAGTGACAATTTATGAAGACTGTGAAGTAGAGCAGATTACAAAGAAAAAAGAGTTCCTTGTCCATACATCAAAAGGAGATTTTAACAGTGCCTATGTTGTTTTAGCAACCGGTGGAAAAGCGGGGAAAGAGAGTGGAGGAAGTGAAAGCGGTTATTCGCTGGCAGAAAGTTTCCATCATACGGTTACTAAATTATATCCAGGACTAACCGGTCTTGTGTGCGATGGTGCGGTATGGAATAAGACGGCGGGAACGAGGGTGCAGGGAACATTTTCGTTGATGATTGATGGGAAAGCGGAGGCTTTTGAAACCGGAGAAATCCAGATTGTGAAAAACGGTGTATCCGGCATCCCAGTTTTTCAAATGTGCCGTATGGCAGCAAAAGCACTGGATGAAAACAGGTTAGTGGAAGGTGTGATTGATTTTGTTCCTGACCTTTCTAAGGAAGAAATAAAAAACTGGATTAAGAAACATGGTGTGGAAGGATTGCTGCCACAAAAATGGGTGCCGCTTTGCAAACGGGCAAAAAATCTGGTGGAATTTGTAAAAGCTTTTCGGTTTGTAATTCGTGATACCTTTGGCATGGAGCGTGCGCAGGTGACCGCGGGCGGTGTGCCGGTAGAAGAAGTGGTGCAGGATTCCATGGAGTCGAAAAAGGTGGACCATTTGTATCTTTTGGGTGAACTTTTGGATGTGGATGGAATCTGTGGCGGCTATAACCTGCATTTTGCATGGAGTACCGCAATGATAGCAGCAAAACATATTTTGCAGTCGAGGAAGGAGAATGAAAAATAATGCTTCAATTATCTCAGTGTAAATTGTCGTGGCAGGAAGATTCTTTTTCTAAACTGCAAAAAAAAGCAGCTAAACTTCTTGGAATTTCGGTGGAGGATTTCACACAATTTATGATTGTAAAACGCAGTTTGGATGCCAGAAAAAAGCCGAATCTTTTTGTGTTATATACTGTGAAATTTTCGTGCCGCAGAGAATCCGAGGTTTTAAAAAAAAATCGAAAAAATAAAAATTTAACGATTGCCAAAAAAGAGCCTTCCTTGTGGCGGCAGATAGAAGAAATTAAAAATCCGGAGCGTGTTGTTGTCGTGGGAGCAGGTCCGGCAGGACTTTTTAGTGCTTACTATCTGAGTCTGTGTGGTTATTCCCCGATTGTCATTGAGCGGGGAGCAAAGATGGAAGAGCGTCATGCCGATATTCAGAAATTCTGGCAGGAAGGTGTCTTAAAACCGGATTCCAATGTGGCATTTGGAGAGGGAGGTGCCGGTACATTTTCGGATGGAAAGTTAAATACCGGAGTGAAGGATAAAACCGGAAGAAAACAATTTGTTTTACAGAGTTTTGTGAATTTTGGTGCGCCGGAAGAGATTTTGTATGATGCAAAGCCGCATATCGGTACGGATGTTTTGCAGACGGTAATTACGAATATGAGGCTTGAAATGGAACAAAAGGGCTGTCAGTTTTTGTTTCACACGAAAATGATAAAGATTTTAGAAGAAAATGGACGTGTGCGTGGCGTGCTTACACAGAATGGAGAAAAAGAAGAGCCTATTTTGTGTGACCGTGTGATTCTTGCCATCGGACACAGTGCCAGAGATACGTTTGAACTCTTAAAGAAAGAACATATTACGATGTCGCAGAAACCATTTGCCATGGGCGTTCGTGTGCAGCACAGGCAGGAAGATATTGACTGCGCACAGTATGGATTTAATGATGAAAAACTGCCGGCATCGCCGTATAAACTGACGGGAAAGACAACAGATGGAAGAGGTGTCTATTCTTTTTGCATGTGCCCGGGCGGTTATGTAGTAAACGCATCCTCCGAAGAGGGCGGACTTGTCGTGAATGGAATGAGTAATGCTGACAGAGCATCCGGATTTGCAAACAGTGCGATTGTTGTTTCTGTTTCGGAAGAGGATTTTGAAGGAGACGATTGTCTGGCAGGTGTTGCATTACAGAGAAAGTATGAAAAACTTGCGTATGAACTTGCTGATGGGAAAATTCCGGTACAGCGCTATGAAGATTTTTGTAACAATCAGCCGACGAAAGCACTTGGAAAAGTTGCGCCATGTGTTGAGGGAAAATGGCAGTTTTCAAATATCCGCTTAGCGTTGCCAAATTATATAATCAATGGTATAATTGACGGAATGGGGCAGTTTGCGGAGAAAATTCATGAATTTGACCATCCGGATACATTGTTGCTTGGTTTGGAATCACGCACCTCATCACCGGTTCGTATTGAAAGAGATGAGGATTTTGAAAGTGTTTCTCTGGCAGGCCTTTACCCCTGCGGGGAGGGCGCCGGATATGCCGGAGGAATTATGTCGGCGGCAATGGATGGATTACGGATTGCAATGAAAATACAGGAAAAAAAGAAAGAGGAATCAAATCATGCGTGAGAATTTAAAGGATAAAAAAAGAATTGTATTTAAAGTGGGTTCTTCCACATTGACGCATAAAGAGACAGGAGCACTTGACCTTGTCAAGATGGAGAAATTTGTGCGGATTCTTACCGATTTACATAATCAGGGCAAAGAAATTGTTGTCGTTTCTTCCGGTGCAATTTTGGTAGGAAGAAAGGCACTTGGCAATATGGAAAGACCGACAGAGCGTTCCGTGAAACAGGCCTGTGCAGCGGTCGGACAGTGCCGCCTGATGACAGTGTATCAAAAACTTTTTTCGGAATACAATCAAAACACCGCACAGATTTTGATGACTAAAATTACGATTGCCAATGATATCAGCAGACACAATGCGCAGAATACATTCCGTGAATTATTAAACTTAGGAGTCATTCCGATTGTGAATGAAAATGATACCGTGGCAACCGATGAGATTGATTTAAGTTTTAGTGATAATGATTTTTTGTCTGCGATTGTGGCGGCAATTATTGGCGCAGATTTGCTTGTCTTATTAAGTGATATTGACGGACTGTACACCGATGACCCGAATAAAAATAAGGATGCCAAATTGATTCCTTATGTAGAGCGGATTACGGATGAAATGTTAGGCATGGCAAAAGGACCGTCGACCGATATGGGAACCGGCGGTATGAGTTCTAAAGTCGGAGCGGCAGGTATTGCAAATGACGCCGGAGCGGATATGGTAATTATCAATGGCGATGACATGGAGCACATTAATCAGCTTCTTGCCGGTGAGGAAATTGGTACATTATTTAAGGCTCATAAGACAACACATTTTCATTTGAAAAATTACTTAGACCGATAGAAAATAGGAGAGACAGAATGAATCAGGAAAAAATTAACCGTATCAATGAATTGTATAAAAAGCAGAAGGCAGGGACAATTACGCCGGAGGAAAAAGACGAGCAGTCACTTCTTCGCGCTGAGTATATTGCCGCAGTCCGCAATAATCTGCGAAACACATTAGAGCACACCTCGATTCAGGAGCCTGATGGCACCATTCATAAATTGAGAAAAAAGGAAACACATTGATGACAAAAAAAGAAATGCGAAAAAAGATGCTTTTTCTGCGCGATTCTTTATCCGAAAAGGAGCGTAAAGAGAAAAGCGGAGAGATTGCAAAACGGCTTTTTACTTTGGAAGAATTTCAAAAAGCAGATGTGGTTTTGTCATATCAATCGTTTCGTTCAGAAGTGGAAACGACAGAAATTAATCGGAAAATCCGTGAGAGCGGCAAAGCTCTTTATCTGCCCAAAACGTATGCGGACAGAAAAGAGATGGCATTTTACCGGGTGTATTCGGATGCGGATTTAATACCGGGCTATCAGGGGATTTTGGAGCCGCAGGAAAAAGAGCCCTTTACGGAAAAACTTGTGTTTTTGAAACCGGAGAAAGTTCTGATGTTGATGCCGGGGGCTGCCTTTGATGATAAGGGAAACCGCATTGGCTATGGAGGCGGTTATTATGACCGCTTTTTATCGCAGATGGGGGGATATATTGGAAACTGTTGTATGCTGGCATTTGAAATGCAGTGGGTGAAAGAAATTGAAGCAGAAGCATGTGATATTCGGGTAAACCGGATTTTGACAGACAGGAGGTAAATCATGGAATCAGCTGAAAAGATGTTACAGGAGCTTGGAGCGCGGGCAAAAAAAGCGTCCCGTGAGTTAAATAGACTTGGTGTAACGAGGAAGAATGAGGGGCTCGAAGCGGTAGCGAAAGCACTTATTTTACATCAGGATAAAATCCTTGCTGCAAATGAGAAAGATGTGAAAAAGGCAAAAGAGAATCAGATGAAGGAATCGTTAGTGGACAGACTTTCTTTGACAGAAGAGAGAATCGAGGCAATGGCAGAGGGGCTTACCCAGATTGTGGCACTCGAAGACCCGGTTGGAGAGGTGTCGGAGATGAAGACATCACCGCTTGGTATGCAGATTGGACAAAAGAGGGTGCCGCTTGGTGTGATTGGTATTATTTATGAATCCAGACCAAATGTAACAGCCGATGCGTTCGGGCTTTGCTTTAAAACAGGAAATGCTGTGATTCTGCGGGGAGGAAGTGATGCCTTAAATTCAAATCTTGCGATTACAAATGTAATTGCAGAGGCACTTTCTGCGTGTGATTTGCCGGCAGACAGTATTCAGCTTTTGACAGACATTTCCCATGAGACAGCAGAGAAATTTATGCGTCTGAATGAGTACATTGATGTGCTGATTCCAAGAGGCGGTGCAGGACTTATTAAGACGGTTGTGGAAAAAAGTACCGTACCGGTCATTGAAACCGGAACCGGAAATTGTCATGTGTATGTCGATGAGAGTGCAGACATTGATATGGCAGTAAATATTATTGAAAATGCAAAGACGCAGCGGTATGGTGTGTGCAATGCCTGTGAATCGCTGGTTATACATAAAAAAATTGCAAAGGACGTATTGCCAAAGATTGCTGACCGTTTAGCAGAACATGGTGTGGAAATGCGTGGAGATGAATACTCGATGCAGTGTGATCGTAGAATTATTAAAGCATCAGAAGAAGATTATGGAACCGAATATTTAGATGCTATTATTTCCATCAAAACGGTAGATTCCCCGGAGGAAGCGATTGAGCACATCAATCACTATAATACCGGACATTCGGAAGCGATTGTTACATCTGACTATCACAATGCGATGACATTTTTGAATGATGTAGACGCAGCGGCGGTTTATGTCAATGCCTCGACAAGATTTACCGATGGTTTTGAGTTTGGCTTCGGCGCGGAAATCGGAATCAGCACCCAGAAACTCCATGCGAGAGGACCAATGGGGCTTAAGGCATTGACAACGACTAAATATATTATTTTAGGAGATGGACAAATCAGGCAGTAAATAATGAGTTTTTGAGGTGACGTATGAAGATGATAGGAAATGGCTTGCGGTTAATTCGTGTGTTTTTTCGGCTTGTTTTTGAAATGATACGGAATTATAAGAAGTTGAACAATGACCCGGATCACAATTTCCTAATATGCAAAGAAATTTGTCAAAAGATTGTAGAGTGTGCCAAAATTCAATTAGAGATTGTTCAAAAAGAGGCACTTCCAAAATTGGAAAACTTTTTGCTCGTGTCAAACCACCGTTGTTTTTTTGATGTGGTTTTTCTACTGGCAGCAATTGAAGATACAATTAGTTTTGTGGCGGCGAAAGAACTTTGGCATTATCCAATTCTATCCCGTTATTTGGATTCAATTGGGTGTGTGGCACTCGAACGGGGAGCAAAAAAACCGGAAATGATAAAAAGCAATATTGTTTCCATGCATCAGGCACTTGCCAAGGGAAATCTTGTCTTATTTCCGGAAGGAGAATGCAGTTATTATGATGAGCAGATGCATAAGTTCCGAAAGGGCGGTTTTATCGGGCTGGATGCAAAGCAGCCAATTGTTCCGGTTTATATGAAACCGGAACGACTCTCAAGCATTGGAAGATGGATTGTCCCAAAGGGGAGAGTGGCTGTTTTTATCGGCTCGTTCTTTACACCGTCCGAGGTTGAAAAAGGGACTCCGACAGCCGCCAAAATTGCAGATATGGCAAGAGACAAAATTCTTGCACTCGGGCAAATGTCAGAAGGTTGACATTTTGTCATAAAAAAATTATAATTGTGTTATTGAAGATACATTTAGGAGGCTAGTGGCGTGAAACCATATGGATTGAATGAATTAAGAAAAAAATATTTAGAATTCTTTGAAAGTAAAGGACATTTGGCGTTGCCAAGTTTTTCACTTGTGCCGGAGAATGACAAAAGTTTGTTGTTAATTAACGCCGGCATGGCACCGCTGAAACCATATTTTACCGGACAGGAAATTCCTCCGAGAACACGTGTGACAACTTGTCAGAAGTGTATCCGTACCGGAGATATTGAAAATGTAGGAAAGACGGCTAGACATGGTACTTTTTTTGAAATGCTTGGTAACTTCTCTTTTGGTGATTATTTCAAGCATGAGGCGATTGCCTGGTCATGGGAATTTTTGACGAAAGTTTTGGAAATACCGGAAGACCGTCTGTATCCGTCTGTATATTTAGAAGATGATGAGGCATTTGATATTTGGAATAAGGAAGTTGGTGTGGCAAAAGACCGTATTTTCCGCTTTGGAAAAGAAGATAATTTCTGGGAGCATGGTGCCGGTCCTTGTGGTCCTTGTTCTGAGATTTATTACGACCGTGGAGAAAAATACGGCTGTGGAAAGCCCGGTTGTACAGTTGGCTGTGAGTGTGACCGCTACATCGAGATTTGGAATAATGTATTTACCCAGTTTGAAAATGATGGGGAAGGCCACTACACAGAATTGGAAAATAAAAACATTGATACCGGTATGGGATTAGAGCGTCTGGCTACGGTAATGCAGGATGTAGACTCGATTTTTGATGTCGATACCATCAAAGCAATCCGTGATAAGATTTGTGAGTTTGCCGGTGTATCTTATGGAGAGGAATACAAGACAGATGTTTCCATTCGTGTTATTACCGACCATATTCGTTCTGTAACCTTTATGGTTTCCGATGGTATTACGCCATCCAATGAGGGGCGCGGCTATGTGCTTCGAAGACTTCTCCGCCGTGCCGCACGCCATGGAAGACTGCTTGGTATTCAGGGCGAGTTTCTTGCTAAATTAAGCGAGACAGTGATGGCAGAGTCTCACACAGGATATCCGGAATTGTTAGACCGTAAAGATTATATTATTAAGTTAATTACCGTGGAAGAACAGAACTTTAATAAGACCATCGATCAGGGTCTCGCTATTTTGAATACAATGATGGAAGATTTGCAAAAGAGCGGTGAAAAAGTTCTTTCCGGTGAAAATACATTTAAACTGTATGATACCTATGGCTTCCCAATTGATTTGACGATTGAGATTTTAGAGGAAAAAGGATTTTCTGTTGATGAAGATGGTTTCAAAGAGGCGATGGAAAACCAGCGTCAGACGGCACGTGATGCCAGAGAGACAACCAATTACATGGGAAAAGATGTTACGATTTATCAGTCCATTGATGCTTCTGTTGAAAGTAAATTTGTCGGCTATGACCGTTTGATACATGAGTCGAAGGTTACAGTTTTGACAACCAAAGATGCCATTGTTGATGAGCTGAAAGAAGGCGAAGAGGGAACGATTCTTGTAGAAGAGACCCCGATGTATGCCACAATGGGTGGCCAGGTAGCAGATGCCGGTGTGATTGAAGGGGCAGATGGTACATTTGTTGTTGAAGATGTCATCAAACTTCAGGGAACGAAGATTGGACATGTTGGACGTGTGATAAAGGGTGTTATCAAAAAAGGTGAAACCGTAAAACTCACGGTGGATGAAGAACAGAGAAATCTGACAGCAAATAACCACAGTGCGACTCATTTGATGCAGCAGGCACTGCGTGAGGTGCTCGGCAGTCATGTAGAGCAGAAAGGTTCGTTAGTGGACAAGGATAAACTTCGTTTTGACTTTACGCATTTCTCTCCAATGACAGAAGAAGAAATTGCAAAAGTAGAGGAAATTGTAAACCGTGAAATTGCGGCAGGTCTTGATGTTGTGACAAATGAAATGTCGATAGAAGATGCGAAGAAGACCGGTGCAATGGCTCTGTTTGGTGAAAAATACGGCGAGGTTGTTCGCGTTGTTCAGATGGGAACATTTAGTTCTGAACTTTGTGGTGGTACTCATGTAAGTAACACCAGAAATATTTCTGCTTTCAAGATTATTTCAGAAAGCGGTGTTGCAGCAGGTGTACGTCGAATCGAAGCACTGACCGGAAAAGCTCTTTTTGAGTATTACAATACGATGGAGAGTGAACTGCAAGAGGCAGCAAAACTTTTGAAAGCAGTGCCATTAGAAGTGAGTGCAAAAGTTGTTTCATTGCAGGATGAAGTAAAACAGCTTCAGAAAGAAAATGACAAACTAAAAGCAAAACTTGCGAAAGAAGCCGCAGGAGACTTGTTGTCCGAGGCCAAAGAAGTGGATGGAATCCATATTCTGACAAAACAGCTTACGGATGTTGATATGAACGGCATGCGTGATTTGGGCGATGAGGCAAAACAGAAGCTTGGTGAGGCATTTATTGTATTTGCAAGCCAGGTTGGGGAAAAAGTGAATTTAATTGCCATGGCAACTGATGGTGCGATGAAAAAGGGCGCTCATGCCGGCAATTTAATTAAAGAAGTTGCATCCATTGTAGGCGGTGGCGGTGGTGGCCGTCCGAATATGGCGCAGGCTGGTGGAAAGTTACCGGAAAAGATTCCGGAAGCGCTCGCGTGTGCAAAAATCGTAATGGAGCAGCAGATTAAGAAATAATACGGAGGAATTGAGCATGGAAAAGGCAAGCAGAAAAAAGGTAGGTTTCTTTAGCAAAATCGGTTTTAAAATGGTACTAATTATTGCTTTGGCAGGAGCATTAATTTCAGCTGTTACAATGTTAATGATTGTTCCACGCAGTACCAAACAGATTGAGTTAATGACAAAGAATGAGATGACAAATTTGGCACAAGCGTATTCAACAGATTTAAATGATAAGTTGATGGAAAAACGTGTCTTATCTTATGATGGTTATGCTAATATTTTAAGAAATGTTAAAATTTCCGGATTGGATACTTCTTATGCGTATTTGGTTGACAAGGAAGGTATTATGCGTTTTCACCCAACGGAATCAAAGGTTGGTAAATCAGTAGAAAATGCTGTTGTAAAAGATGTAGTAAGCCGCATGAAAAAGGGGCAGAAAGTCACAAACGATTTTGCGATGTATGAATTTAAGGGCGAAATGAAATATGCTGCATATCATATACTTAATGACAAAAGTATTTTGGTTATCACAGCAGATAGGGGAGATGTGATGTCAGTTCCAAATTCCATGTGGGTACGTGGAATTTCAGTTGCTGGCATTGGAATTATCTTAAGTGTTATAGTTGGTTTATTTGCAGTTGTTTTGATTATTCGTCCGCTGGTAAGGCTTACGGATGTTATTGATGAGACGGCTAGACTGGATTTTACAAATGATGATAAAGTGAAGAAGATTGCACTTCGCCGCGATGAAGTTGGTTTGATGGGTAAATCCGTGGCGGGCATGAGAGAAAGTCTTCGTCAGAGTATTGTGAATTTGAAGGATTCCAGTCAGAAGATTTGCGAAGAAGTCAGTAAAGTAAATGATGTCAGTGAACAGATTCGTGAGCAGTGTATGGATAACTCTGCAACGACGGAGCAGTTAGCAGCCGGCATGCAGGAAACTTCTGCAACGACAGGAACAATTACACAGAACATCGGAGACATGAGACAGGGTGCATCCGATATCGCAAAACTTTCCAAAGATGGTGTGAGACTTTCTGATGAGATTTCAGAAAGAGCAACAGCACTTGGTGAGTCCGCAAATTCAGCGATGGATCGTGCCGGTTCTATGTATGATACAATTAAGACACAGGTAGAAAAAGCAGTAAGCGCTGCTGATTGTGTAAAACAGATTAATGAGATGACGGAGTCCATTATGCAGATTTCTTCTCAGACAAGCCTTTTGGCATTGAATGCGTCTATTGAAGCTGCTCGTGCCGGTGAGGCAGGAAAAGGATTTGCTGTCGTTGCTTCGGAAATCAGTAAACTTGCGAACGAAACATCGGATTCGGTAACAAGTATTAATGAGATTGTACTTGAAGTAAACTCTTCTGTGGATGAAATGGTTCAGAGCATGGAGGGAACAACGAAGTTCTTAGACGAAGTGGTATTAAAAGATTATGACCAGTTCAGAGCTATCAGCGACCAGTATAACAATGATGCAGATGTTGTAAAGACAAGCATGGAAAATGTAGAGCATGCTATTCTTTCACTTACCGATTCGATTGGAGTGATTGCTGACGCAATTACCGGTATTAACACAACGATTGATGAAGCAACCGTTGGTGTAACTGATATTGCAGAAAAGACCGGAAGTGTCGTAACTGAGGCAGCACAGAATGCAGAACTTGTAGATACCTGCATGGATTCTGTAGAGCAGCTTGAGAAGATTGCTGATAAGTTTACTTTGTAAAGTAACAAAGGCTGTTAGTCTATTACAAACTAAATAAAACAACGAAAAAGAAGTTCCTTTGTGAGAGACGGGATAACGCTTCGCGTTATAGTCTTCACAAAGGAACTTCTTTTTCGTTTGTTTTATGCTTAGTTCGTATGAAACAGCTTTTAATTCATAAAAGAACGTATTCGATGCTAATCTATTTGGCTTCCGGTAATTTAGAAAAAAACTTTGTGACTCGTGGGTTTTGAGTACGTCAGTAGGTGGCACTGGTAGTTTCAGTGCCCCTACTGTTACGCACTCAACGAGCGAAAGCGCCCACGAGACGCAAAGTTTTTTCAAAATTACCGGACCCCCAAAAGATTACTCATCGATTACTTCTACGCCATATATGCATCTTCTCAGCTTCTTTAATCAAATCATCACGGAAATCCGGATGAGCGATGCCAATTAATGCTTCAGCTCTCTGCCAGCCGGAAAGTCCTTTTAAGTTTACCATACCGTATTCGGTTACAACATACATCGTATTTGCACGGGTATCGGTAACAATGGAACCATTTGCTAAAGTTGGGCGGATACGGGACTGTACTTCGCCCTGTTTATTTTTAAAGGTAGAAGAGAGGCAGATAAAGCTCTTTCCGCCTTTTGATTTATAAGCACCTAATACGAAATCAAGCTGGCCGCCTGCTCCACTGATATTTTTTGTGCCGGCGGATTCAGCATTAACCTGTCCAAACAAATCAATGTCAACAGCATTGTTAATTGAAATGAAGTTATCATGTGCGGAAATGACATCAATTTCATTGGCATAATCTACAGGAACATTCATACATTCCGGATTGTTATCCAAATAGTCATACAATTTCTTTGTGCCGGCAGCAAAAGCGTATACCTGACGGCCTTTGTTTAAGTTTTTCTTAGAACCATTGATTTTTCCTGCTTTGGCAATGTCAACAAAAGCATCGACATACATTTCGGTGTGAACACCAAGATCTTTTAAATCGGATTCAGCAATCAGTGAGCCGACAGCGTTTGGCATACCGCCAATTCCCAACTGAAGGCAGGCACCGTTTGGAATCTGTGCAACAATCTGTCTTGCTACTGCGTGGTCAACTTCTGTTGCGGCAGCACCGCCACCCATTTCTGCGATTGGTGGGTTTGAGCCTTCGATAATCATATCTACTTTAGAAATATGAATTCCATTTTCAAATCCGCCAAGACAGCGTGGCATGTTTTTGTTTACCTCAACGATAATGGTTTTCGCACGCTCGCAGGCAGCTCCCAAATGGGAAGCACTTGGTCCAAAGTTAAAGTATCCGTGTTCATCCATTGGTGCTACCTGCATAACAGCAATATCTACAGGATTTTCTAAATCACGGTAATAACGTGGCAGTTCCGAATAGCGGATTGGAGAGTAGAAAGAAAATCCTTTTGCAACAGCTTTTCTTTCGATTCCGCTCATGTGCCAGGAGTTCCATGTCATGTGTGCAGCCGGATCTTCAATTTTGAAAATCTCCGGTTCCCACATCAGGATACCGCCACGGAAGTTCACATCGTGAAGCTCCGGCAGACGTTTGGCAAGTTCTTTGTCAAAATCAACAGGTGTTGTCACGGTCCAGCCGTAATCCACCCAGTTTCCTGACTTTACCACTTCGGCTGCCTCTTTGGCAGTCACAAGTTTACTCTTATATAATTCGTTCATATCTGGTAAAACCTCCATTCTGGTAACTATATTTGCAATACGTTTATTTTAGCATTATCGCATGGTGCGGTCAAGTAGCCAGTCGGTTCACAAAATGTTCATGGAAAAAGTTTGTTAAATTGTTGACAATATCGTTTTCGTTTGTTATTATGAGTAAGGATTGAATCATAAAAAGTGGTAAATTGTAGTTTGATTTACAGATAGGAAAAAGATATGATAAAAGCAATATATCCGGGTAGTTTTGATCCCGTTACATATGGGCACTTAGATGTTATTAAGAGAGCATCCAAAGTAGTGGATGAATTGATTATCGGAGTGCTTGTGAATCAGGAAAAAACGCCTTTGTTTACAAGGGAAGAGCGTGTAGAATTGTTAAAGCAGACCACGAAAGAATTTCCAAATGTGAGGGTTTTAACATTTACCGGATTGACAATTGATTTTGCCAAACAAAATGATGCAAAGCTGATTATCCGCGGTCTCCGTGCCGTGACGGATTTTGAATCCGAGATGCAGATTGCACAGACCAATCACAGCATTGAGCCGGAGATTGATACGATGTTTTTTACTACGAGTCTTGAGTATGCTTTCCTAAGTTCCACCATTGCGAAGGAAGTTGCATTTTATGGCTCGGATGTATCGAAACTGGTGCCGGAAGTTGTTCAGAAGGCATTCAGAGAAAAGTATGATCAGAAACTGCCAAAGCAGTGATGATAAATTAAGTAGTATTAGTAAAAATTTTATAAGGAGGATATATTCATGTCTAAGAAAGTTGTATTAGCAGGTGCTTGCCGTACGGCAATTGGTAAAATGGGTGGTGCATTAAGCACAACTCCAGCACCAAAATTAGGTTCTATCGTTATCGAGGAGGCTCTTAAGAGAGCAGGCGTGCCAAAGGATGCCGTTGACCATGTTTACATGGGATGTGTAATCCAGGCAGGTCTTGGTCAGAACGTAGCTCGTCAGGCATCCATCGGAGCTGGTCTTCCAATCGAGACAACAGCAGTTACCGTAAACGTTGTTTGTGGTTCCGGTTTGAACTGTGTAAATATGGCAGCTCAGATGATTCAGGCAGGAGATGCTGATATCGTTGTTGCCGGTGGTATGGAGAACATGTCCATGGCTCCTTACGCAGCTATGAATGCTCGTTTTGGTTACCGTATGAACAATGGTAAACTCGTAGATACCATGGTAAACGATGCATTGTGGGATGCTTTCAATCAGTATCACATGATGATTACTGCTGAGAACGTAGCAGAGCAGTATGGAATTACTCGTGAAGAGTTGGATGAGTTCTCTGCAAACAGCCAGCAGAAATGTGAAGCTGCTATCGCTGCAGGTAAATTCAAAGATGAGATTGTTCCTGTTGAAATCAAATCCAAAAAGAAAACAATCGTATTTGATACCGATGAGGGACCACGTCCTGGTACAACAGCTGAGAGCCTTAGTGGTCTTAGATGCTGCTCCGGTAAAGAAGGCGGCGTGGTAACAGCTGGTAACGCTTCCGGTATTAATGATGGTGCAGCTGCTATCGTAGTAATGAGCGAAGAAAAAGCAAAAGAGCTTGGTGTAACACCAATGGCAACATTCGTAGCCGGTGCTCTTGGCGGTGTGGATCCAAAAATCATGGGTGTTGGACCGGTTGCTTCTACGAAGAAGGTTCTTGCTAAGACAGGCATGAGCATTGATGACTTTGATTTGATTGAGGCAAACGAGGCATTTGCAGCACAGTCTGTAGCAGTAGGCCGTGACCTTGGATTTGACCTTAGCAAATTGAATGTAAACGGTGGTGCAATTGCACTTGGACATCCGGTTGGAGCAAGTGGATGCCGTATCCTTGTTACCTTGCTTCATGAGATGCAGAAACGCGATGCAAAGAAAGGTCTTGCAACACTTTGTATCGGTGGTGGAATGGGATGTTCCACAATTGTTGAGAGAGACTAATTTTACTTTTGGGACGAGCCGGTATTATATCGGTTCGTTCCTGTGATGTAAAAAAGAAATTTTAAATGGAGGATACTTTCAATGGAATTTGTAACATATGAAGTGGAAGGTGCAGTTGGTATTATTACCATCAACCGCCCAAAAGCATTGAATGCATTAAACAGTGCTGTTTTGGAAGAACTGAACCAGACTTTGGATGCAGTTGACAAAAACGAAATCCGCTGCCTGATTTTGACAGGTGCCGGAGAGAAATCTTTTGTTGCCGGTGCAGACATCGGAGAGATGAGCACATTGACAAAAGCAGAAGGCGAAGCCTTTGGTAAAAAAGGAAATGATGTATTCCGTAAGTTAGAGACATTCCCAATTCCTGTAATTGCTGCAGTAAACGGATTTGCTCTTGGCGGAGGATGCGAGATTTCCATGAGCTGTGATATCCGTATCTGTTCTGACAATGCCGTATTTGGCCAGCCGGAAGCAGGTCTTGGTATTACTCCTGGATTTGGCGGTACACAGAGACTTGCTCGTTTAGTAAGCCCTGGTATGGCAAAACAGATGATTTATACAGCAAGAAATATTAAAGCAGACGAAGCTTACCGCATTGGTCTTGTAAATGCTGTATATCCACAGGAAGAACTGATGGATGCAGCAAAGAAGATGGCATCCGGTATTGCTAAGAATGCACCGATTGCTGTCCGCAACTGCAAAAAGGCAATTAACGAAGGTCTTCAGGTAAATATGGATGAGGCAATTGTAATCGAAGAGAAATTGTTCGGTGACTGCTTCGAGACAGAAGACCAGAAAGCCGGAATGGGTAACTTCTTAGAGAAAGATAAAGAGAAAAAATTAAAAGTGGTACCATTCAAAAACTGTTAATTCGTGACGACATCCCATCTGGGATTTGAATCAAATACAATGGAGGTAAATACAATGAAAGTTGGTATTATTGGAGCTGGAACAATGGGTTCCGGTATTGCGCAGGCATTTGCGCAGACAGAAGGTTATGAAGTATGTTTGTGTGACATCAATGAAGAATTTGCTGCAAATGGTAAAAACAAGATTGCAAAAGGTCTTCAGAGACTGGTTACAAAAGGAAAGAAAACACAGGAAGAAGTTGACGCTATTTTAGCAAAAATTACAACTGGTGTAAAAGATATTTGTACCGATTGTGATTTGATTGTTGAGGCAGCTTTGGAAGTTATGGATGTTAAAAAACAGACATTCAAAGAATTGCAGGATATCGTAAAGAAAGAAGACTGCATTTTTGCTACGAATACTTCTTCTTTGTCAATTACAGAAATCGGTGCAGGTATTTCTCATCCGGTTATCGGAATGCACTTCTTCAACCCGGCTCCTGTTATGAAGCTTGTTGAAGTTATCCGCGGCGAGAACACAACAGACGAAGTAAACGATAAAGTAGTTGCTATTGCAAAAGAAATTGGTAAAACACCGGTTGAGGTAAAAGAAGCTGCCGGATTTGTTGTAAACCGTATCTTGATTCCTATGATTAACGAAGCAGTTGGCATCCTTGCTGATGGTGTTGCTTCTGCTGAGGGTATCGATGCTGCTATGCAGCTTGGTGCAAACCACCCAATGGGTCCTCTTGCACTTGGTGATTTGGTTGGTCTTGATATCTGCCTTGCTATTATGGAAGTTCTTCAGGCAGAGACTGGTGACCCGAAATACCGTCCACATCCATTGCTTCGTAAAATGGTACGTGCTGGCAAACTCGGACGTAAAACTGGTGTTGGATTCTTTGATTATTCCAAATAATATTATAGAAAGGAGTTCATGTTATCATGGATTTTAAATTAGACAAACAGCATGAGATGGCGAGACAGTTGTTCAAAGATTTTGCTGAGAACGAAGTAAAGCCACTTGCGCAGGAAACCGATGAAACAGAAGTATTCCCTCGTGAGACTGTTGACAAAATGATGAAACTTGGTTTCATGGGAATTGCGATTCCTAAAGAGTACGGCGGACAAGGCTGTGACCCATTGATGTACACAATGTGCGTTGAGGAGTTGGCTAAAGTTTGTGGTACAACAAGCGTTATTGTATCCGCTCATTCTTCTCTTGGTGCTGACCCGATTATGATGTACGGTACAGAAGAGCAGAAAAAGAAATATCTTGTACCACTTGCAAGTGGTGAGAAATTAGGCGCTTTCGGTTTGACTGAGCCGGGTGCAGGTACCGATGCTCAGGGACAGCAGACAAAAGCTGTTTTAGATGGCGACGAATGGGTACTCAATGGTTCTAAATGCTTCATCACAAATGGTAAAGAAGCAGATATTTACATCATCATTGCCGTAACCGGTATCATTGAAAAACGTGGTAGAAAAGTAAAAGAAATTTCTGCTTTCATCGTTGAGAAAGATACTCCTGGATTTACTTTTGGTACAAAGGAGAAGAAGATGGGTATCCGTGGTTCTTCCACATACGAGTTAATCTTCGAGGACTGCCGTATTCCAAAAGAAAATCTTCTTGGTGCACAGGGCAAAGGTTTCGGAATTGCTATGCATACATTGGATGGTGGACGTATTGGTATCGCTGCTCAGGCACTTGGTCTGGCAGAAGGTGCTTTGCAGGCGACAATCGATTATGTAAAAGAAAGAAAACAGTTCGGTCGTTCGATTGCACAGTTCCAGAATACACAGTTCCAGCTTGCTGATATGGCAACAAAAGTGGAAGCTGCTAAGATGCTTGTATATCGTGCAGCAATGGCAAAAGCTACGCAGAAAGTTTACAGCGTAGAAGCTGCTATGGCGAAATTGTACGCAGCAGAAGTTGCTATGGAAGTAACAACAAAAGCAGTTCAGTTACACGGTGGTTATGGCTACATCAGAGAATATGACGTTGAGCGTATGATGCGTGATGCAAAAATCACAGAAATCTACGAAGGAACTTCAGAAGTTCAGCGTATGGTTATCTCTGGCAGCTTATTGAAATAGGAGGTGCTCTCGTGAAAATAGTAGTATGTATTAAACAGGTACCGGATACTAAGGGCGGCGTTGTATTTAACCCGGACGGTACATTGAATAGAGGTGCGATGCTTACCATCATGAACCCGGATGATAAAGCCGGTTTGGAAGCAGCACTGAGAATTAAAGAAGAAACAGGTGCAGAAGTTACTGTTCTTACCATGGGACTTCCAAAAGCAGAAGAAGTTCTTCGTGAGGCAATGGCAATGGGCGCTGACAATGGTATCCTTGTAACAGACCGTGTACTCGGTGGTGCTGATACTTGGGCTACTTCTACAACAATTGCCGGTGCACTTCGTAACATTGATTACGATTTGATTATCACAGGCCGTCAGGCTATCGATGGTGATACTGCACAGGTTGGTCCACAGATTTCCGAGCACTTGGATATTCCGGTTATCTCTTATGCACAGAATATCAAAGTGGAAGGTGACAGCGTAATCGTTGAGCGTCAGTATGAGGACCGTTACCATGTAGTAAAGGCTAAAATGCCTTGCTTGATCACTGCTCTTTCTGAGTTGAATGAGCCACGTTATATGACTCCGGGCGGAATCATGGACGCATTTGACAAAGAGATTACCGTTTGGGGACGTGCAGACCTTAAAGATGTAGATGATTCTAACCTCGGTCTGAAAGGTTCTCCGACAAAAATTGCAAAAGCTTCCGATAAGGTTCGTAAGGGTGCCGGCGAAGTTGTTACCCTTGACCCGGCAGAAGCTGCTCAGTATATTGTAGATAAGTTTAAAGAGAAACATGTAATCTAATTATTATAAAGGAAAAGTGGTGAAAAAAATGAGTTTAGAAGAATATAAAGGTGTATATGTCTTTGCACAGCAGGTTGACGGAGAAGTAAGTGGAATCGCTTACGAACTGCTTGGCAAAGCAAAAGATCTGGCAAAAGATTTGAACGCAGAAGTTACCGCTGTTTTGCTTGGTTACGGTGTCAAGGGTCTTGCGGATTCTTTGGCTGAGTATGGTGCAGACAAAGTAATCGTAGTGGATGACAAAGAACTTGAAGTATATCGTACAGAGCCATATGCTCATGCACTTGCTTCTGTAATCAATGAGTACAAACCTGAAATTATGCTTGTTGGTGCAACAGCAATTGGCCGTGACTTAGGTCCTCGTGTATCCGCACGTGTAGCAACTGGTCTGACTGCTGACTGTACAGTACTTGAGATTGGTGATTTCACCGATAACATGACAAAGGAGACCATTCCAAATCAGCTTCTTATGACACGTCCTGCATTTGGTGGTAATACAATCGCTACGATTGCATGTCCATACAACCGTCCACAGATGGCTACCGTTCGTGCCGGTGTTATGCAGAAGATTGACCCAATTAAAGGTGCAAAAGCTGAAGTTATTGAGTACAATCCGGGATTTACTCCGGACAACAAATATGTTGAGATTCTTGATGTTGTGAAGTCTGTAGCTGACACAGTAGATATCGCAGATGCTAAGATTTTGGTATCCGGCGGTCGTGGTGTTGGAAGCGAAGAGAACTTCAAACTTCTTCAGGATTTGGCAGATGTACTTGGCGGAACAGTAAGCTGCTCCCGTGCCGTTGTTGAGAATGGCTGGCTTCCGGTTGAGCGTCAGGTAGGACAGACCGGTAAAACCGTTCGTCCTAATGTATACTTTGCAATCGGTATTTCCGGTGCTATTCAGCATGTAGCAGGTATGGAAGAATCTGACATTATCGTTGCTATTAACAAAGACGAGACAGCTCCAATCTTTGATGTAGCTGACTATGGTCTGGTAGGCGATTTGAATAAGATTGTTCCTCAGTTGACAGAAATGCTGAAAGCAGATTTGGCTGAGAAAAACTAATTTTTAAGCGAGAAATCGTTTGATAAAAAAAAGAAAACAATAAATTACAGTTTGTGGTTTATTGTTTTCTTTTCATTTGAGGGTGTTTAGATGATGAAGAAAAAAAGAAATCATAATTCCGTTTTGCTTGGTATGCTTATTTGCGTAGTAATCGCACTGGTTGTCACCGTGTCCGGCTTTTGGATTATGCGAAAACAATTGAATGAGACAAAAAGCGGTCAGGCGCAGGAAAAAATATATCAAAAACACTATGCGTTTATTGTGGAAAACCCGGAAGATGAATTTTGGGAAAATGTTTATCAGGCAGCAAAAGCACAGGGGGAAAAACAAGGGATTTATGTTGAGAGAATTTCCGATTATCTGTCCGGAGATTTAAGTGTGAAAGATTATGTGGAAGCTGCGATTGCACAGCAGGTGGATGGAATTTTGCTGCAGTCATCCGCAAAAGAAGTGGGTGAGGCGATGAATGAGGCAATGAATCAAAAAATACCGGTAGTTACAATGCTTCATGATAATTACAATGGAAAACGCTGCTCATTTCTTGGAATTAATGAAGTGGATATCGGGAAACAATATGTATCTTTGATTCAGAAGGCGGTATCCAAAAAGAAGAAAAATGTTTGTATTCTCACAGAAAATACAAAGGGAATGGGAGATCATCGTTTGGTGATTCAGACCATTCGCCAGCAGGTAAAGGATGCAGATGTTAAGATTGTTTCGGTTGATACAGATACGGAATTTGGAATGGAAAAAGCAGTCCGCGGATTGTTATTAGATAAGAATAAATGTCCGGATGTTTTGGTCTGCCTTTCGATGGATGCGACAACTTATGCGTACCAGACAGTTGTTGACCAGAGCAAGGTTGGCAGCGTAAAAATCATTGGCGCTTACGAAAATGATGAAATCATAATGGCAATACAAAAAAAGATTTTGGAAGCTTCTGTTACTGTGAGTCCGAAAACACTGGGTGAAAAAGCGGTCGATACCATTGTGGAATATAATGACAAAGGAATCGTGAATGAGTACCAGTCCATATCCGGAAGAATAATAAGGAGCAATTAGAATGAAACGGTTTAATTCGATTAGTACAAAAATGATTGTACTATTGATTTTTACATCCATTATGACACTTGTTATCAATATCATTATGTTTGTAAATATCAATCAGGCATTGGGACAGATTGAACAGGTTTATGCCACGAATGTGCAGTTGAATGAAATGGAAGAAGACTTAGACAAGATACAAGAACAGCTTCTTTCTTATCTGCGCACGAAAAATTCAAATGAATTACAAGCTTACTATATCAGTGAGCAGAATATAAATCAAAAGCTGGTTTCTCTGCGGTCAAAAGAAGCAGAGGGAGAGACCGGTATTTTAAAAAATAATATTTATTATTTGGGAAAAAATTATTTGAAAATCACAGAGGAGGCAATTACCGCAAAGCGCGGCAGAAATGTTGATGCCTATGATGAAAAATATGAACAGGCATCAAAAATTAAGGTATATCTGGGGGATTACATGAATCAGCTGAATAATAACCAGTTTCAGAAAAATTCCGATAATTACCTTTTACTACAGCGTTTCCTCCGTTATATGGAGGCAATTGGAACGGTAATGTTTTTCCTTGTTGTTATTTGTGATACAATTATGGTAATCATGCTGACGAGACGTCTGACAAATCCGCTGAAAGTGCTTGCCGGCCGTGCTAAGCAGGTGACAAATGGAGATTTGTCTGTTCAGATTCCGATTTTTCAGACCGGAGATGAAGTGGAAAGTCTTTCGAAAGCTTTTGATAAAATGATGGAGAGTATTCGAAGTTATATTGAGGCGCAGCGAATCAGCATGGAAAAAGAAACGGAACTGCGGGAAAATGAGTTAAAAACGCAGACGCTGTTAAAAGATGCCCAGTTAAAATATCTACAGTCACAGATTAACCCACATTTTTTGTTTAATACCTTGAATGCGGGGATGCAGTTAGCGACAATTGAAGATGCGGAAAAGACGGCTGTATTTATTGAAAATATGGCAGAATTTTTCCGGTACAATTTATCTAAAATAAATGAAGATGCAACGCTTTACGATGAAATTCAGTTAGTGGACCGCTATATTTATATTTTGAATGTGCGGTTCGCCGGTGACATCCACTATCAGAAAGAAGTGGAAGAAGGAATCGGGGATGTGATTGTACCATCCATGATTTTACAGCCTCTCGTAGAAAATGCCGTGCAGTACGGGATTCGCGATGTGGAATGGGAAGGCGTTATTACACTTTTGGTGTATCGCAAAGATGGTTTTGTGTATATGGAAGTTAAGGACAATGGAAAAGGAATGGTGCAATCGTTGATTACCCGTATTTTGGACGGCGAAAATGTGAGAAATCAAAAGAACCGGAAATCAAACGGCATTGGTATTTACAATGTGAGAGAACGTCTTATGATGTATTATAACAGAGAAGATGTGCTGTTTATTGAGAGTGAAGGGGAAAATAAAGGAACGAAGTTTACTGTGAAAATACCATGTGAGGAGGGATGAAAATGATTAAGATGCTGCTTGCCGATGATGAAGGGATTGTTTTACAATCTTTGCAGCATATCATCGAAAAGAACTTTGGCACAAGCTGTGAGGTAAGGACGGCGAAAACGGGTAGAGAAGTAATCCGGCTTGCCGAAGAATTTCGTCCGGACATTGCTATGATGGATATTCAGATGCCTGGAATTAATGGAATTGAGGCAATTGAGGAAATCAAAACATTTTGTCCCAAAACCTGTTTTATTATTATGTCGGCATATGATACATTTGACTACGCAAAAAAAGCAATGTCACTTGGGGTAATGGATTTTATTACAAAACCGGCAAATGCCATGCGTATTGTGCAAGTGCTGGAAAAGGCGATAGATGAGGTAAAGAGAAGACAGAAGCACTGGGAAAAAAATCTGGAATATAAGGAAAAATTAGAAGCGGTGATTCCAATTATTGAGAGTGGTATGATTTATTCGATTTTGTTTCAGGATAATTATTCCGGAGATACGGAACGCTTTCGCGAACTTTTAGATATTCCGCAGAAATATGGTTTTATTCTGGTGATTGAGGTGGGCGATGCGATTGAAAACCGAAAGATGACAAATGTGGTCGGTATGTCGGTAAAGGCACAAAAATTTTATGATGAATTTCGCCAGATTGTAAAGCAGTTTTTCTCGGCAACCGTGGGACCGATGATGGCAAACAAGGTAGTTGTTTTCGTGCCGGTTGAAACGCCGAAACAAGAGTATAAAGAAAGAGTATTAACCATTGAGCGTGCAGACCATATGATTCAAAAATTGATGACAAGGATTGAATTGTTTTTCCGTGTCGGCATAGGAAGTGTGCATCTTTTGGACAATATATATCCATCCTATCAAGAGGCATGTCTGGCGTTAAAGAAGGCGGATGGACCGGTTATGCATATCAATGACTTTGCAGCGGTGCAGAGTGTGGAAGAAAATTATCCGTTAGATACGGAAAATGCGATGTATCGGGCACTCCGCAAAGGGGATGTCGGGAAAATGTTAGGCGAAGCAAACCAATTTTTCCTTTGGATGGAAAATAATTACGGGGCGTATATCGAAGATATACGGTTAAAGATATTGGAGTTTGTAATGTATGCGGAGCGGATTGCATTTCACGAGGGCGGCATGTCGTATCATTTTCGTGACCGTGCGGATTATTTAACGGAATTAATGGCAATTGACCGGTTTGATGGATTGAAGCAATGGTTTTTAGAGCATATGAAGATGGCAGGAGAGGCGATTCACGCTAAGGCAAGTGAAAAATACAGCGATATTGTTGCCAAGGCGAGAAATTATATGGAAGACAATTTCAGGAAAGATATTTCACTGGATGATGTATCAAGGGTTGCCAATGTCAGTCCGTATTATTTCAGCAAGGTATTTAAGGACGAAACCGGTGAAACCTTTGTGGAATATTTAACAAAACTTCGGATTGCGTATGCGAAGAAACTGCTGCGGGAAAAAGAGAAAAGCATTAAACAGATTTGTCTGGAATCGGGATACAGCGACCCGAATTATTTTAGCCGCATTTTTAAAAAATCAGTGGGTGTGACGCCTTCTGAATTTCAGAAAGAAGGAATGGAATAGAATGAAACGAGTGAATAGGAGAACTTTTTTGCTTCTGTTTCTTGGTGTTTTCTGTATGTGTGGTCTGACCGGCTGTGGCGGGCAGGTAAAAGAAGAAACAAAGCAGGTGAAGAACGAGATTCAGATTGGATTTTCCTTTGATTCGCTTGTCATTGAGAGGTGGCAGCGTGACAGAGATGTGTTTGTTTCACAGGCACAGGAAGCCGGGGCAAAAGTGAATGTACAGAATGCCGGTGGCGATGTGGAGACGCAGAAAAAGCAGATTATGTATTTTATCGAGCAGAAGATGGATGTGATTGTTGTAGTGGCAGTTGATACATCTGCTTTATCCGATGTTGTGAAAAAGGCGAAAGAAAGCGGAATCCGTGTGGTTGCCTATGACCGAATGTTAGAAAATGCCGGTGTTGATTTGTGTGTTTCCTTTGACAGTGAAAAAGTAGGAAATTTATATGCAAAGGCAATTCGCAAAAAGTTTCCGAAGGGAGCTAAACTTCTTGAAATTATGGGGTCTTCCGAGGATTATAATGTTAAACTGCTAGAAAAGGGTCTTTCGGCTGGATTAAGAAAGTCCGATACGGTGGTAAAAAAGGCGTATGCGAAAGGATGGATTGCAGAGCATGCCTATCAGACGGTGTCGGATTTTTATGAAAAAGGCGGCGAATGTGATGCGATTATCTGTGGAAACGACGATTTGGCGGCGCAGGCAATTTTGGCATTATCGGAAAATCGTAAAGCAGGCAAGGTCTATGTCTTAGGGCAGGATGGTGATTTGTCGGCGTGTCAGCGTATTGTCGAGGGAACGCAGGGTGGAACCGTGTTTAAGAATGTGGATGAACTGGCAAAAGAGGCAGCAACGATGTGTGTGAAACTGGCAAAAGGGGAAGAAATTTCTGGAATAACCAAGCGTTTTGATGGCACAAATCAAGTGGATTCATATTTTTTGACACCGGTCTTTGTGGACAAAAAGAATTTGAATCAAATCATTATTGATGGCGGATTTCATACGAAAGAGGAAGTATATATAAACGAATAACAGGGAATGAATAAAAGGGTAGCACAATTTTGAGGATAAAATTGTGCTATTTTTTTTACCCGGATTCGACACAATAACAAAAATGTCCTTTTTATCGTAAAGCACTGCTGGTTTGACTGTGATACAGTATAACCAACAAAGAGAATGACTTTAGGAAAGGAATGTTAGGCTATGAAATTAGGAAAAAAATGGATGGCTTGTCTGTTGGCAGTTATCATGACATTTTCATTAACTGCCTGTGGTGTAAGTGGCGACCAGATTGCTGTAAACAAGCCGCAGCATAAAGACCCGGACGCCAAAAAACGAATTGCCGTGTCGATGCCGACGAAGGATTTGCAGCGTTGGGCGCAGGACGGCAGTAACATGAAAACGCAGCTTGAGAAGCAAGGATACGAAGTTGATATCCAGTATGCGAACAACGACATTGCCACACAGGTAAGTCAGATTGAGAACATGATTGCCGTAAATCCGGATGTTCTTGTAGTCGCATCCATCGATGGTTCAGCTTTAGGAACTGCGTTACAGGGTGCAAAAGGACTCGGAATACCGGTAATTGCATATGACCGTTTGATTATGCAGAGTGATGCCGTATCGTATTACGCAACCTTTGATAATGAGAGGGTTGGAGAATTGCAGGGACAGTACATCGAAGACAAACTTGATTTGAAGAATGCCAAAGGACCATTTAACATTGAGTTGTTTACCGGTTCTTCTGATGACAATAACTGTAATTACTTTTTCGGTGGTGCGATGAAAGTGCTTCAGCCGTATATTGATTCCGGTAAATTGGTTGTCCGTTCCGGTTCGACAACACTTGCTGAATGTGCAACGTCTAACTGGTCGACAGAAGAAGCGCAGAAGCGTATGGAAAATGTATTGGCTGCTTATTACCAGAATGGTACGAAGTTAGATGCGGTATTAGCATCCAATGACTCGGTTGCCAATGGTGTAACAAATGCGCTGGTTGCTTCCTATAAAGGCGAGATGCCGATTATCACCGGTCAGGACTGTGATATTACATCCGTAAAGAATATTATTGCAGGAAAACAGTCCATGTCCATTTTCAAAGATACCAGACAATTGGCATCAAAACTGGTAGAAATGGTAACCGCAATTGTAGAAGGAAAAGAAGTACCGGTCAATGATACAAAGAGTTATGACAATGGTAAAGGAATTGTTCCGACTTACCTTTGTACACCGGTATTTGCAGACCAGGATAACTACAAGGAAGTCCTGATTGATTCCGGATATTATAGTGAAAAAGATGTGAAATAAAAAGGGGTGAAATTATGGCAGAATATATTTTGGAAATGAACTCCATCACCAAAACATTTCCCGGCGTAAAAGCTCTTGATAATGTGAATTTGAAAGTGAAAAAGGGTGAGATTCATGCGCTTGTCGGAGAAAATGGAGCCGGTAAATCGACACTTATGAATGTGCTCAGCGGCATTTACCCTTATGGCAGTTATGAAGGCGACATTGTTTACGATGGAGAAATCTGTAAGTTCAAGGAAATCAAAGACAGTGAGCGGAAAGGAATCGTTATTATTCATCAGGAGCTTGCACTTGTTCCGTATATGACGATTGCAGAGAATATGTTTCTTGGCAACGAGCAGGGTAAGAAGTTTTCCATTGACTGGACAACAACGTATGGCCGTGCCGAGGAATTGATGAAAAAAGTTGGGTTACATGAGGACCCGCACACACTGGTAAAAGATATCGGTGTTGGTAAGCAGCAGCTTGTAGAGATTGCAAAAGCACTTGCTAAAGATGTAAAACTTTTGATTCTGGATGAGCCGACCGCGTCATTGAATGAGTCGGATTCGCAAGCACTTTTGGAATTGATGTTAGAGTTTAAGAAACAGGGAATGACATCCATTATCATTTCCCATAAATTAAATGAGATTTCTTATGTAGCAGATAAAATTACGGTTATCCGCGATGGCTCAACGATTGAGACTATGGATAAAAAAGTGGATGATTTTAGTGAAAACCGAATCATCCGGGGCATGGTTGGACGTGAGCTGAGTAACCGTTTCCCGGCAAGAGAAAATGTAAAAATCGGTGATGTCTGCATGGAAGTGAAAAACTGGACTGTGCATCATCCGCTGACACCCGCGAAGAAGGTTGTTGACGATGTATCGTTTTATGTAAGACGCGGTGAGGTTGTCGGTATTTCCGGATTGATGGGTGCCGGACGAACCGAACTTGCGATGAGTTTGTTTGGACGGAGTTACGGAACCGGTATTTCGGGAACGCTTCGGATGAATGGAAAAGAAGTTCATTTGAAAAATGTCGGACAGGCAATTGACCATAAATTGGCGTATGTGACAGAAGATCGAAAAGGAAATGGTCTGATTTTGTCAAATCCGATTTATACGAATACGTCACTTGCCAAAATGGATGAGGTAAGCCGCTTTGGTGTGATTGATAAGTTAAAGGAAGTGCAGGTGGCTGAAGATTACCGTGAAAAACTGCACACAAAAGCACCGTCCGTTTACCAGAATGTCGGAAATCTTAGTGGTGGTAACCAGCAGAAGGTATTACTTGCCAAATGGATGCTTACCGACCCGGATGTTTTGATTTTGGACGAACCGACCAGAGGTATTGATGTCGGAGCAAAATATGAGATTTATTGTATTATTAATGATTTAGTTGCTGCCGGAAAATCGGTTATCATTATTTCCTCAGAATTGCCGGAAGTGCTTGGCATGAGTGACCGCATTTACGTCATGAATGAAGGAAAGATTGTCGGTGAAGTCGATGGAAAAGAAGCAACACAGGAAATTATTATGTCATACATTATGAAATCAGGAAAAGGAGCGTGAATGAAATGAGTCAGGTGAAAGAAACATTAAAGAAGAATACAATGGTGATTGCGTTAATCGTTGTAGCTGTATTCTTTACATTTATGACAGATGGTGCGTTGCTTCTGTCATCGAACATAACAAATCTGATTGCACAGAACGGTTATGTTGTGATTCTTGCAGTAGGTATGCTTTTGTGTATCTTAACCGGTGGTAATATCGATTTGTCGGTTGGTTCCATCGTATGTTTAGTTGGTGCCGTTGTCGGAAAACTGATGGTAAATGGCGGCGTAAATATGTGGGTGGCAATCGGAGCCGGTTTGTTAGTTGGTCTTTTGATTGGTATCTGGCAGGCATTCTGGATTGCCTATGTCCGCATCCCACCGTTTATCGTAACTCTTGCCGGTATGCTTTTGTGGCGTGGTCTTGCGTTAATCGTTCTTGACGGACTTACCATTTCCCCAATGCCGGATTCCTACATCGCCCTGTTTAACAATTATATTCTGGGCTATGTAACCGCATTGATTGCCGGTATCTTGATTTGTGCAGGATTCATTGCTTCCGTGATTTGGAAACGAATCAAAGCAAAGAAAAATGGTTATCAGCAGAGTAACCTTTACGGTGATATCGCAAAATGTGTTATCATCACCGCAGTTGTGATGTTTGTCTGCATCAAACTTTACAGCTACAAAGGTCTGCCAACCATCTTGATTCTGCTTGCAATTATTGTAGCAGCATATGCTTACTATACATCGAAAACTGTTTCCGGCCGTTATTACTATGCAGTCGGCGGTAACGAGAATGCAGCAAAATTAAGTGGTGTAAAAACAAACCGTGTTTACTTCATCGCTTATGTCAACATGGCAGTTCTTTCCGCAGTAGCAGCTCTTGTATGTATCGCAAGATTTAACTCGGCAGCTCCAACTGCCGGTACAAACTACGAGATGGATGCCATCGGTGCCTGCTTCATTGGTGGAGCATCTGCTTATGGCGGAATCGGTACAGTTCCCGGTGTTGTAATCGGTGCGATTTTCATGGGTGTTCTGAATAACGGAATGTCTATCATGGGTATCGATGCAAACTGGCAGAAAGCAGTAAAAGGACTCGTTCTTTTGGCGGCCGTTGCCTTTGATGTAATTTCTAAGAAAAAACAGAGTAGTAAGTAACAACAAAGAAACACCTCGTGTGAGACGGGATAACGCAGAGCGTTATAGTCTCCCACGAGGTGTTTTTTTGTTGTTTTGTAATGTTCGAGGGGGGAGGTGGAAAGTTGCATAGAATGTAAATTGGTGCCAAGTATTCAGTTTTGTGAGCATACTTTTTGGACAAAATGAGATGAAACGTATGACCGAAATATGTTGTTGGGGGGATAAATAGAATAGTTTCACTGTGTTAAAATTTAGGAAAATGATTTAAGAGATTGAAGGTAATGTGAGATTGTTGTCTATTAATGAAATAGCGGACATCTCACATTTTCTTTTTTTGTTGAAAATTAGGAAAAAAGTTTGGGGGCAGGAGTGATAAAATGGAACAAAATATAAAATGAAAGGAAGTTGGAGAAATGAAAAAGAAATTATTTGTGTTATTTAGTATGTGTTTTCTGGTGTTAGTGGGGTGTGGAAGTAGTGACAATAGCAACCAGACCAATGCGGAGCAGAATAATAAATTTATTGGTGCATGGCAAGGTCAAAGTCGTAAATACTGTTGTATTTCCTCATCAGGAAAAGCGTACATCGGAATTGTAGAAGGTGGTGAGATGAGTGTAGAAGGAAAACAAATATTTGAGTATGAAATAGATGGAAATACCATTCATTTGAAGAATGATGTAACAAGTCATTCTCTCGAACTGAAGGATGATGAATTGGTTGAGAAAGATGGGACTACATATTATCAAACGAAAAAAAGTGTAAGTATTAATTCGGATGAAAAGGATGAAAGCCGTTTGTTAGATATGGTGGAACGGAAAGAATAAAGTATGGAGGAAAAAATATGGCGAATGAATTAGCAACATCAAAAGACATAACGAATTACCTTAAGCATGTATTTGATTTAGAAAAAATGTTATACCAACAGAATGAGATTTTAGAACATTTACGAGATTCTATTGGTAGTGTGAATTATCAAATGAAGTTGGAACCAGAAATTTATCAAGAAAAAAGACCAAGTGTGGTGGGAGGAATTATAACAGCAATTGCATGTGCTTTTTTTGCAATTTTAGTTTATTTTGGTTATGTTTTTTTGAAATCACCAGAAGGTGGAGCTCCAGGATGGTTTTTAAACATTATGCTTGGAATTATTGGTATATTTGTTTGTTTTGTGGTAGGTGGAATTATTTTGGTTGTGTCTAATGTGGTTCAGACGCAATCATATAATCAGCAGGTGCGTATTACAAATCAGGAAAATATTGAGGGAATTCAGCGTTATAGAAAAAATTTACTGGAAAAGAGAAAGACACTAAACGATGAATATGCTCTTTTGGCAGATGAAAGAAAGAAGACAAAAGCAGTACTTAATAAATTTTATTCCACCAATGTAATATATCCCAAATATCGTTCTTTACCAGCTATAGCATCGTTGTTTGAATATATGCTATCGGAAAGGTGTTATGGGTTGACAGGACATGAGGGGGCATACAATTTATATGAAAATGAACTTCGTTTGGGACATATTATTAGCACATTAGATTCCATTTCGAGTGACATAAAAGAAATAAAACAGAATCAAAGAATGTTGTATGATGTTGTGTCAGAATCTCAAAAAATGACTAAAAGTATGTTTGAGCAGCAAGTTATGAATGGTCAGGTTTTATGTGATATACGAAAAAGCAATCAGATTATGCAGTACAATCAAAGTCAAATTGCGAATCGCATGGAACATATGCACTGGCTGGAAGAACAAAAATATTTGTGGGGATAGTAAAAACAAATTGTATGTAATAAAAGTAGAATTAGAAACTGAAAGGAAGTTGGAAAAATGAAAAAGAAAATAGTTGCTATCGTTTTAGCAATGGTGTTGCTAGTATCACATCAGATAACAAATAAACCGACAACAAGTAAAGCTCAGCAGGATGCGGCCAGTTTGGCACAGAATTTGAGTTTTACAGGAACTTGGAGCAGTGATAAGTGGCTTATGTCAGAGGAACAGGAGGACTGGTATAAACTGGTTATTCCATCAGATGGACGTGTTGAGTTAAAAGTGATGTCATATATTGATGGATTTACATATTTTCAGTTGTATACATCTGATTTTTCCGAAGAATTATACAGGGATAATGCATATGATGGAAATATAACACAACCGGATACAGCGGTAGTAAATTATTCATTATCAAAGGGAACCTATTATTTAAAAGTTGATAATGGGTCATATACAGGTAAATATCGTTTAAATGCATCTTTTACCAGTTATGGAGTAAATGATAATAATGCGAACTCTTATGATTCGCCGCAAACGTATACTTTAGGTACTACGATTACGGGCGCAATTACAGCAACAGATGACCAGGATTGGTTTAAGGTAGTGATTCCGAAAAATGCTTACTATGTGTTTTCACTTTCGTCCTATGCAGATCCGTACACAAATTTTTGGATATATAATAAAGACCTTTCTGAAACAGAAGAAAATGGAGATGCTTATCAGGGAAGTTTATCAAAACCGGCTGTAACAAAGCAAGAATGTGTTTTGGCAAAAGGAACGCATTATATTAAAATATCTGGTGATGAAGGGAAATATATTTTTACGCTGTGTGCTTTGAATCAGTCAAATTGTGAGCATGAATATGAAAATACATGGGTAAATGAAACTTATTTACAGAATGGTTACACACTTCACAAATGCAAAAAGTGCGGTAAGACATATAAAGATGAATATATTAAAAAGAAAACGTTAAACCAGAATTATTTTTGGAGTATTTATAATGGCTCAGTTGTCAAGACAAAAATTTGATATTTTTATAATGAACTGATAT
>OKWJ01000138.1_pt1 | contig 109726 bp, 91 predicted proteins | sample 1607121 | NCBI WGS metagenome assembly OKWJ01 (sample SAMN04414080, study PRJEB24778) | human gut metagenome | material: faecal | host: Homo sapiens | reverse complement strand
ATAACTCAATCTGTTTTCTGTTACAAATTTATTCTTTTTATACGTAACTGTCAGATTAAGTCTTGACTATTACAAGTAGAGATGATCGGGTTTACCCCTGATTATTGATTTGTTCGAGTTTTTCTTTATCTATGATTTTGATTTTTTTGCCGTTCAGTCCGACAATACCTTCTGTGGCAAAATTAGAAAGGGTACGGATAGCATTGGCCGTGGTCATGTTGGACAAGTTGGCCAGATCTTCCCGGGTGAGACAAATTTTTAACGTACAGCCATCGGCTTCGTAGCCATAAGTTTCCTTTAATACCAGCAAAGCTTCAGCCAGACGTCCCCGGATATGTTTTTGGGTGAGGGTTACTGTACGACGATGCGAAAAACCGAGGTCGGTTGCCAGTGCGCGGATAATACTCATGGCCAGGTCGGGTGTCGTTCGGACGATGTCTAAGATCAATTCGGTTTTAATCCGGCAAACGATAGAATCTTCAAGAGCTTCAGCCGAAGCAATGTGTATTTCTTCGGCGAAGAAAGCTCTGTAACCGATAAAACCGATCGGCTTGGCCATACGAACAATTTGTTGGCGTCCTCCGATGCCCTCTTTATAAATTTTAGCTTTCCCCGTCAAAAGACAATGTAAGCCTGTCGGCATGTCTCCTTCCTGATAAATCAGGTCTCCTTTTTTATAGGAAATGCAGACTGTTGTTTCGATAATTTTTTGTTTTGCCGCATACCCTAGTTCTGAGAGTAAGGAATGAGGACTTTCGATACAGATTTGGCATAAACTGTCGTGTAAATCGCTATCAGTGATGATGGTCATAATTAAAAAGGATATTTTCTACCGTATCCGAAAGCTTTTTTAGAGATTTTGATGATCGGGGGACATTGAGCTCGTTTGTATTCATTTCGTTTTACCATTTGAATGACTTTTTCGACAGTAGCTTTCGGGTAACCTGCCTTTATAATCATTTCCGGTGAATGGTTTTCCTCCAGGTATAGTTTTAAGATACCGTCCAATTCGTTGTAGTCCGGTAAAGAGTCCTGATCTTTTTGATTCGGCCGTAATTCGGCTGATGGTGCTTTTTGTATAGTATTTTCCGGAATGATGATCTGATTCCGGTTGATATATCGGGCTAACGCATAGATATCGGTTTTAAAAACGTCTCCGATTGTACCCAGTGAACCGCAGAGATCGCCGTAAAGCGTGCCGTATCCGACAGCTGCTTCACTTTTATTGGAAGTATTCAGGGGAATATAGCCGTATTTGTTAGACATGGCCATAACCAACATCCCCCGGGTACGAGCCTGAAGATTTTCTTCTGCTACATTGAAGGGCTGGTCTTTAAATAAAGGATGTAAGACTTCCAGATATTGTTCGTAGATTGCTTTAATGGCAATGGTTTCATGGGGCATTCCGATATTTTCTGCCAGCGCTAATGCGTCTTGAACCGAATGTTCGGTGGAATAACATGAAGGCATTAAAAGTCCCATAACATTTTGTGCTCCTAAAGCTTCGGCAGCCAAAGCAGCGACTACGGCGGAATCGATACCTCCCGATAAGCCTAAGATAGCTTTTTGAAAACCGTTCTTTTCAAAGTAATCCCGGATACCGAAGACCAATGCTTTATGGAGCAGAGCGATCCGGTCTTGAGAAACAGGTGATTGAAGTGTAGGGGTACCTAATTTATTGGTATCAATGAGCTGAAAGTCTTCTGCAAATTCGTTCAATTGGCAAGCTTTCTTCCCTTTGTAGTTATAAACCATTGAATTACCGTCGAACAGTACAGAAGTATAACTTCCTACATGATTGACAGCGATCAGGTTTTTATTGTATTTTTGAGCCAAAGTGGCCAGTACTTTCCGCTTTTCCCGGCTACTATCGACAGTAAAAGGAGTCATACCGATAAAGATGACAAAGCTATCTGTTTTGTCGATGTATTCCGATTCGTATTCGTCGAATAAAATCCGTATATTTTGATTTTTATACCGGATCGGCGTATTATCTTCTCCTGCGATAAAATAACGGCTTTCACTGAAAATATCATAATCACTCAGGATGTTTTTATGAACACCGTCTACCACTTCCCCATTCTGGATAAAATAGGCTGAGTTGTACATAATACCATTTTCGCTATCCAAATTCGGTGCTCCTACAATAGCTGCAATTTGAGTACATGTGGCTGCGATTTTTTCTACGGCCATACGACAGGCATTTACAAATTCCTCTCTCTCCAGTAAATCCTGGGGCAATGCGCCGGAAACAGCCAGTTCCGGGAATAGGATCAGTTCTGCTTTTTGATTTTGAGCCTTTTGGATCGCAGAAATGATTTTTTCGCTATTTCCTTGAATATCTCCGGCTTTATAATTTAATTGTGGTATAGCAATGATCATAATTTAGTGTATTACAGGTTAAAAAGTCGTTCTGAGTCTCAGAGATTCTTACCGACTTTAAGCAACTATCGTATTACCTTTTTATCTTTTCGTTTATCTTTGCCGTAAAATTACGATTTTTAGTATCAAAATAATTAAAAATGGCCTTGAAGTTTCTTTTAATTCTAATAATTCTAGGTTTTTGGTTTTCCGGCTGTAAGAGAAATCCGGCTCCGGAAGTTAGGAATTTATTGAAAGATACGAAGATCGGACGTTTGGATCTGGATTTATTTCGTTTAGACACAGTGCTACCCGATTGGGGGGTACTGCAAAAAAAATACGGACGTTATTGGGATACCTATACAATCGGTGTGTTGCAGTTGGGGAGAGCCTCTGATTCTAATTTCTCCAATCTATTGGCCCTGTTTTTAAAAGATCCTGTTATGCGAGAGGTGGCCGATACGGTAGCTATCCGATATACAGATATCAGTGATCTGGAAAAACAGTTTTCACAAGCCTGGGCTTATTATCGTTATTATTTTCCTCAGCACACTCTCCCGGAAGTATATACCCATATTTCCGGATTTAATCAGTCTATTATCGTAGATAGTGCTGCTATCGGGATCAGCTTGGATAATTATTTAGGGAAAGACTGCATTTTTTATAGCATGCTTGCTGTGCCGGTGCCTGTTTATGCACGGCAGAAGATGACCCGGGAGGATATTGTCCGGGATGCCCTGACCGGCTGGTTGACGGTTGAATTTGTGTTTCGACCGTTGAAGAATGATTTGATTAGCGGGATGATCTATCAGGGGAAAATCATGTATTTGCTACAGCAGATTCTTCCCGAAGAGAAGGGATATCGCTTGTTGGGATTTACCGCAGAGCAAGAAGAATGGTGCCGGAATAATGAGGAACAGATCTGGCGGTTTCTGATCGAGAACGATTATTTATTCTCGACTCAACAACGCATCATGACGAAATATCTGAACGATGCTCCTTTTACATCGGGTATGCCTGTCGAATCACCTGGACGTGCAGTGGTGTGGACAGGATACCGTATTGTCGGAAAATATATGCAGAAAAAGAAGAATGTGTCCTTGGAAAGGTTGATGGCCGAACAAGATTATCATAAAATATTAAGGGAAGCGGGGTATAGGCCTTAGGGAGGTAAAAAGCGAAAGGCTAGAGGCTAAAAGCGAGGAGGGGGGGAGAAGTTGAAGGGGGGGATAAAAAGTAAAAGGTAAAAAGATAAAACAAAGAGGGGGAGGAAATGAAAGGTAGAAAGTAAAAAATAGAAAAAGGGTGATGGAAAAAAAAGAAATTAGAAAACAGATTCGGGAGATAAAAAAGCAGTATACGCTAGAGGATAAGAAAAGAATGTCCGCTTCCGTTTGGCAACAGGTGGAGCATAATGAGGTATTTCAACGGGCCCGGGTAGTGTTGGCTTATTGGTCGATGGACGACGAAGTGTTTACGCATGACTTTGTTTGTAAATGGGCAGAAGAAAAGACCATTTTATTACCTTGTGTAAAGGGGGATGAATTGGAAATCCGTTATTTCGACGGCCGCGAAAAATTGTGTCCCGGAGAAGGGTATGCTATTCCGGAGCCTGTCGGCCGGCTTTTTACCGATTTGAATAAAATCGATGTCATTTTGGTGCCGGGCGTCGCTTTTGACCGGACTTTGAATCGTTTAGGCCGGGGGAAAGGCTTTTATGATAAGATTTTGTCACAGACGAAGGCTTGTAAAATAGGGATTTGTTTTGATTTTCAGTTGTTAGACCGGATTCCGACCGAAGTGCACGATGTCAGGATGACTCAGGTGATCAGTAGTCGGTAAGACTATAATAAATAAAGCGGAGCAAGAGCCCCGCTTTATTTTTTCATGCTGTTATAATATTTAAGCCTGTTTGATAGCTTCAACCGGGCAAACACCAGCACAAGTACCACAATCTGTACATGCATTAGGGTCAATTTCATAATGATCAGCACCCATAGAAATTGCTCCTACCGGGCATTCTCCTTCACATGTGCCGCATGAAATACAGTCATCAGATATTACGTAAGCCATTTCTTTATTTGTTTAATTGATTAATAATGGGCAAAAGTATAATCATTATTTGAAAGAAAAAAGTTTTTATTTGTTTTTTATATTTTCAAATCCGTTAGAGACCTCATATTTAAATTTATTTCCTATCTTTGCCCCCTGATTTTACGGGGAATAATTGAAATCGTGTAATGGGGAGACAGACTGGCTTATACCCCCGGAGTTGAAATCTGTTTCTGAGTAGCACAAAAAAAGATTTATTATGCAAGTGTTTGAATTACAGGGAGAATTGAGAACTGATCTGGGTAAAAAAGCGACTAATCTGCTGAGAGCTGAAGGGAAAGTACCTTGTGTTCTTTATGGTGGTAAAGAAAATGTACATTTTTCAGTGGTTGAAAAAGATTTGCAAAAATTGCTTTACACTCCGGTTGTATACATCGTAAAAGTAAATGTAGCAGGACAGAGCTACGAAGCTGTTATGCGTGAAATCCAGTTCCATCCCGTAAGCGACCGTGTATTGCACATGGATTTCTATCAGATCTCCGAAGATAAACCAGTGATAATGGAAGTGCCTGTTAAATTACAGGGATTTGCTGAAGGTGTACAGGCTGGTGGTAAACTTTCTTTGGTAGTTAGAAAATTGAAAGTGAAAGCTATTCCTGCTAATCTGCCGGGAGAAATTGTATTGGATGTAACGAATCTGGGCTTAGGAAAATCTATTAAAGTGAAAGACCTGTCTTTTGAAAACTTTGAGATTGTAAATGCGAAAGAGGTTGTTGTTGCACAAATTAAACTGACTCGTGCTGCCCGTGCTGCTGCTCAGGAAGGAAAATAACAGATAAATTATGAAGTATCTTATTGTTGGGTTAGGAAATATCGGCCCGGAATATCAGGATACGCGACATAATATCGGATTTAATGTATTGGACGCTTTTGCTAAAGCGTCCAATGCTGTTTTTGAAGATATGCGTTATGGGGCTGTTTGCGAAATGAAATTGAAAGGTCGGACCTTGGTCTTGCTGAAACCCAATACATACATGAACCTGAGTGGTAAAGCTGTCAGTTATTGGATGCAAAAAGAAAAGATCGCTCTGGAAGATTTGTTGGTTATTGTCGACGACCTGGCCTTACCTTTCGGGAAGATGCGTTTAAGAGCACAAGGAAGTGACGGAGGACATAACGGCTTGAAAAATATCAATGCCTTATTAGGCACCTCTGCTTATGCCCGTTTGAGATTCGGTATCGGTAATGATTTCCTGAAAGGACAGCAGATCGATTATGTGCTGGGAACATGGCAGGGCGAAGAAGCTGAAAAATTACCGGCTTTGTTGGAACGGGGTGGAGAAATTATTACTAGTTTTGTATTACAAGGTATTATAAGGACAATGAATACTTTTAATACAGATAGAAAGTAAAAAATTAAAGGGGAAAGGCTTAATTAGTGAAATCGTGGAGGAGAAAGTAAGAATAGATAAATGGCTTTGGGCAGTCCGGATATTTAAAACTCGTTCTCTGGCTGCTGAAGAATGTGGCAAAGGACATGTTACCATCGGAGATGTACATGTCAAGGCTTCCCGTGAACTGAAGGGAGGTGAGATTGTGAAAGTAAGGATTCCGCCTATTGAACGGCATTATCGGGTGAAGGCACTTACGGCGAAGCGGATGTCGGCACAATTGGCGGTTGATTTTGTGGAAGAGGTGACTCCACCTGAAAATTTGGCTTTGTTGAATGCGGTAAAAGTTTATGGCTTTGAATCGCGTCCCCGGGGGTTAGGGCGTCCCACGAAACGTGATCGCCGGATGATCGATAAAATGAAAGAAGGAGATGATTACGACTTGTAACCTATAAATTAAAACCAGATCGTATTGTGTTAATAGCCAGAGAGAAAAAAAAGAATAATATTGCCGAATATATTTTGTATATGTGGCAGCTTGAAGATATGCTCCGGGCTTTGAAGCTGGATATGGAGCAGGTGGATCGTTATCTGGTGGCCGGTTTCCAGGCGGATGAACGGACTTCGAAGGAAATTCATGATTGGTATGATAACCTGATCGCTATTATGCAAAAAGAAAAAGTGGAAGAGAAAGGGCATATTCAGGCCCTGAAAAATACAGTGGATGAACTGACCGAATTACACTTTTTCTTGTTGCACCAGGCTCATGACGGGAGATATCGGCAATTGGTGACCCAGGCGGCCGGAAATTTGGTGGAGTTTCGTAGGAAAGCCGGTGTGGACGATACGGTCTCGGATGTGGAATTGGCTTTAAACGGTTTGTATGGACAGCTGATGCTGAAATTACAAAAACGGGAGATTCATCCGGAAACGGTAGCGGCTATGGAATCGTTCAGTAAAATGATCGCTTATCTGGCTGCCCGTTACAAACAAATGGAAGAAGAAGCTGAAAATTCAAAATTTTAATCTGATAGAATATGAAAGTGCTAATTGCAGTGTTGTGCCTGTTGGTTGCGGGAATTCAATCGAAAGCCGAAACCAGTGAGAAAAAATATGAAAAAACTTATCCTAAAGCCGGGATCGAGGAGTTGGTGTTGTCCAACCAATATGGAAAAATGGAAATTGTTCAGGTGGATGGGGATGAGATCAAAGTAGCTGTAGCCATGAAGGTGACTGCTAAATCGGGGGTGAAAGCGGATGAAACACTCGAATTGATTCAGATAGGAGAAACGATTACCGGGCAATATCTCAATTTTAAGACCGAATTCGGGAAAGACATGGGATTGAAGCAGTTTCTGACCAACACGACATTAAATGTCGACTATAAAGTATCTGTTCCGAAAGGAATCAAGTTGAGATTGATCAGTACAAACGGCAATGTATACCTGACTAATTTTTCAGGTGAGGTAAATGCGGATATTCGTGTCGGGGATTTTAAAGCGACTGCTTTGAGCGGAGGAGAATTGTACATCAAGCAAGAGAAAGGAATTTTCAATGTAGAAGAGGTGGCTTTGATGAAAGGAGAGTTTCGGAATTGTACCATTCGGATTGCTTCCGGTGATGATGTTCGGTTAGAAACCAATGCTTGTGACGGAGAGTTGGAATCGATGGGTAAGCTGAACTTGCGCTCTTCCGGCGGGACAATGAAAATCGGGGATGTAGAAGAATTGACCGGTAGCTCGTCTTTTACCAAATATGAGGTACAGGATTTGGGTAGTTATATGGATATGGATATGAAAATGGGGGAGATGAATGTTCGCAATATACAACTGTTGTTTTCCGAGATCCGTTTGAAAGGTTCTTTTACAAAAGTGGGATTGACTTTTATGAAAGAAGCAGGCTATCAGCTCGAATTGAAACATAATAAATCCTTGAAGATGGACCTGGCTAAAGGAATAACTTTGGATGAAAAAACTACGGCCGAACGAAACGTTACTATTGGAACTAAATTTGTCGGTGATGTGAAGTATACAGGAAAAGTTTTTCTCGACCTGTCCAATGGAAGTTTGTTTATACAGTAAAATAAGAAAAAGTTGAATTTATAACATTTTCACCGATATTATTTGGAAAGTTATTTTTTACCTTTATATTTGCAGCGATAAAAGAAGAAAAATGAGAAGTACATTACATCATAACCATCATCATTGCCATCACTGTTTCAGGTGAGATGATGTTGTTATGCTGTTCGGTCTTCAATAAAAGTATAATAAGCTCGCCTGATTCAGGCGGGCTTTTTTTGTTTTTTTGCCTACCCGGATCAGTCGGGCGCTAACTCTAAATAGCGTTATGATAAACTTAAAAATTGCAATCCAGAAATCCGGCCGTTTAAATGAAGATTCACTGACTTTACTGAAAGAGTGCGGGATATCTATCAACAACGGAAAAGATCAGTTAATGGCCCAGGCCTCTAATTTCCGATTGGATGTATTGTATTTGAGGAATTCCGATATCCCGCAATATGTGCGAGATGGGGTGGCCGATATTGCCATCATCGGGGATAATACGGAAAAAGAGAAAAAAACGGGTATCCGTCATGTGCTCGACCTGGGGTTTTCCAGGTGCCGGTTATCGATAGCTGTACCTAAAAATGTCGATTTTCAGGACATCTCTTATTTACAGGGGAAAAAGATTGCGACTTCTTATCCGAACTCTTTAAAAGATTTTTTGACGGAAAACGATATAGAGGCTGAGATTCATGAGATTTCCGGTTCGGTGGAGATAGCTCCCAATATCGGATTGGCCGATGCGATTTGTGATTTGGTCAGTTCCGGGAGTACTTTGTTTAAAAACGGCCTGAAAGAGGTATATAAGATTTTTGAATCTCAGGCTATTTTGGTGGCTAATTCCGGTTTATGCGGTGAGAAGCAGGAATTGTTAGCCCAATTGGTATTTCGGATTAAGGCTGTATTGGCTGCTAAATACAACAAATATATTTTACTGAATGCTCCTGAAAAAGCTTTGGATCAGATCTGTCGGCTTTTACCGGGAATGAAAAGTCCTACCATCATGCCTTTACGCGAAAACGGATGGGTGTCTGTTCATTCGGTTGTGAATGAAAATGAGTTTTGGGAAGTAATCGGTAAATTGAAGGAAGCCGGAGCGGAAGGGATTCTGATCGTGCCGATTGAAAAAATGATTTTGTAATACTGAAAAAGAGATAGCTATGGAAAGAATAATAAATCCCGTCCGGGAAAGATGGGTGGACTTATTGAAGCGTCCTCAGATGGAAAATGCTGATCTGCAGAAAATCTGTAAAGCTATTTTTGCAGAGGTCCTGAAAGACGGCGACAAGGCTTTGGTTAAATATACCTGGTTTTTCGACCAGGCTAAAGTAGAACGTTTACAGGCGGCTGAAGCAGAGTTCCGGGAAGCTGAAAGAGAGGTAAGTAATGATTTGAAAAGGGCGATAACGGAGGCCCGGCAAAATATTGAGGCCTTTCATACTTTGCAACTGACCGGACGGAACGAATATGTCAATCCGAAAGGATTCCGTTGCTGGCAAGAGACTAGAGGGATCGGAAAGGTGGGCTTGTATATTCCCGGAGGAAGTGCTCCCTTGTTTTCTACTGTATTGATGCTTGCCGTTCCGGCCCGGATTGCCGGTTGTGAGGAAATCGTTTTGTGTACACCTCCGGATCGTTCAGGTAGAGTTCATCCGGCTATTTTATGGACAGCCCGCCAATGCGGAGTGGATAAAGTCTTTAAAGTCGGGGGAATACAGGCTATCGGGGCGATGACTTTCGGCACGGAGAGTGTGCCTAAGGTGTATAAAATCTTCGGTCCCGGTAATCAGTATGTTACAGCGGCAAAACAGCTGGCCTGTAATTATGGTACGGCGATCGATATGCCGGCAGGACCTTCCGAAGTCATGGTGATTGCCGACCGTTCGGCCGATCCTCGTTTTGTAGCGGCCGATTTATTGTCACAAGCTGAGCACGGTCCGGACAGCCAGGTGATATTATTGACAACGGACAGCTGCCTGGTCGATCGGGTTCAGAAAGAGATAGAAAGCCAATTGGCCGTATTGCCCCGTAAGACTATCGCTTCGAAGGCTTTGGAAAATTCGAAAGCGATAGTACTGGAAAATGTAGATGAATGTTTGGAATTGGCAAATGAATATGCACCGGAACACTTGATCCTGAGTGTGGAAAATTATCTCGATTCGATACCACAAATAAAAAATGCAGGCTCTGTGTTTCTGGGTAACTATTCTCCTGAAAGTGCAGGAGATTATGCTTCGGGTACCAATCATACCCTACCGACCCATGGATATGCCAAAGCATATAGCGGAGTGAATGTGGATGCTTTTGTGAAAAAAATTACTTTTCAGGAAATAACCCGGGAAGGCCTGCTCGATCTGGCTCCGACCATCGGGGTTATGGCGGAGCATGAACTTTTGTATGCACACCGGAGGGCGGTGGAGATACGGAAAGAAGAGGGAAAGTAAAAAGTGAAAAAAGCAAAAGGCTGGAGGTTGGAAGTGAAAGGGAGGGACAATGAAATAAGAGGAAATTTATGGAAATAGAAAAATTGATACGTAAAAATATTTGGGAATTACAACCTTATTCGTGTGCTCGGGAGGAGTATGAAGGAGGACAGGCTATTTTACTCGATGCGAATGAAAATCCTTTCGATACGGGAGTGAATCGTTATCCGGATCCTTATCAGCGGGAATTGAAGAAAGAATTGGCCCGACTGAAGGAAGTGAAGGTGGATCATATGATTTTGGGAAATGGGAGCGATGAGCTGATCGATTTATTGATCCGGAGTTTCTGCGAACCTGCGGAAGATAATATAGTCGTCTTTTCTCCCGGTTATGCTATGTATGAAGTGAGTGCTGCGATTAATCGGGTTGGAGTGAAAAAAATCGATCTGACAGCCGATTTGTTACCCGACTGGTCCGAGTTGAGACGACGAGTGGACGATCGCACCAAACTGATTTTCCTTTGTACGCCTAATAATCCTACCGGGAAGGTTATCCCTTACGGGCAGATTGAGCGGTTGTGTGGGGAGTTTCAGGGAATGGTGATCGTCGACGAGGCCTATATCGATTTTACAGATGCACCTTCTGCGGTGCATTTATTGGATAAATACCGGAATGTCGTTGTTTTGCAGACTTTGTCGAAAGCTTGGGGAATGGCAGGATTGCGTTTGGGGATAGGCTTAGCCGATCCGGAAGTAGTCGGAATATTGAATCGGGTGAAAGCTCCTTATAATATCGGGGGGCTGACCCAACAGACCGCTTTGGCCCTTCTCCGGCAATATGATCTTTTCCAGAATCGGCGGACTGGGATTATCCTCGAACGGGAGCGTTTGATCCGGGAATTGAGAGGGTTGGGTATATTCCGGCGAGTATATGATTCGGAAGCCAATTTTATATTGGTCATCACTGAATTTTGTCAGAAGTTATATCGCTATCTGATTGCTTGTCGGGTGGTTGTACGGTTACGGGATATTCCGCCTTTGATCGGAGGAGGAATCCGGATCACTGTCGGTACCCGGGAGGAGAACGATCGGTTGCTGGAAGTTCTTCATGAATATGATAATGTAATGGAAGTGAATACCTTATGAAAAAGATGTTATTTATAGACCGGGACGGTACGATCATCAAAGAACCGACAGACAATTTTCAGGTGGACCGGCCGGAAAAACTGGAGTTTATGCCGGGAGTGATCGGAGCACTGCGGGAGATTACCGGGAATACGGATTTTCGATTGGTGATGGTGAGTAACCAGGATGGCTTAGGGACTGCCGATTTTCCTATGGAAGATTTTATGCTTCCGCAAACATTGATGTTGAAGGTGTTGGAAAGTGAAGGGATCGTTTTCGACGAGATATGTATCGATCCGAGCCGGCCGGAAGAATATTCCCGTTTTAGAAAACCCGGAATAGGGATGGTAGAAAAATATTTGAATGAATATTTGGATACTGAAAATTCCTATGTAATCGGGGATCGGGAGACCGATATGCAGCTGGCTGCTCATATGGGGATAAAAGGGATTTGGCTGGGAGAATGGCGGGAGACCGATTTACCGGTGGTATTGCATACAGATTCCTGGCGGGAAATTACCCGATTTATAATATCAGGAAGCCGGAAAGTCCGGATTTGTAGGAAAACTGCGGAGACAGAGGTAACTGTTACTTTAAATTTGAATGGGGAAGGTTGTTGCAGTATAAAGACCGGTTTGTCGTTTTTCGACCATATGCTGGAACAAATCGCCCGGCACGCAGGGGTAGATCTGGAGATCGGAGTACGGGGAGATTTGAAGGTCGACGAGCATCATACCGTTGAGGATACGGCTATTGTATTGGGGGAGTGTTTCGCTAAAGCCCTGGGAAGTAAAAAAGGAATCGAAAGATATGGTTTTGCTTTGCCTATGGACGATGCAAAGGCAGAGGTATTACTCGATTTCGGCGGAAGGACTTGGTTGGAATGGGGGGTTACTTTGAAACGGGAATATGTCGGAGATTTTCCGACGGAGATGGCCCGGCATTTTTTTGCTTCTTTTTGTCAGAGCGGGCAGTGCAATCTGCATATCTCGGCCCAGGGAGAAAATACGCATCATATTCTGGAGGCTGTATTCAAAGCTTTTGCCCGTGCCGTACGGCAGGCTATCCGGCAAACCGGAGGAGGGATCCCTTCGTCGAAGGGCTGTCTCGCTTAGTTTAGGAATGACGAAATGATTGTACAGATAAATAGGAGATCATGAAAGTTGTTATTATCGATTATGGAGCCGGGAATGTCTTTTCAGTGACGACTGCTTTACAACGCTTAGGGGTTCAGGCGGTCTTGAGTAGTGATGTCAGGCTGATCGCCCGGGCCGACCGTGTGATATTTCCGGGTGTCGGACAAGCTGCTGCTGCCATGAATCAATTGAAAGATAAAGGATTAGATCGGATAATCCCACAACTGGAAATGCCCGTATTGGGAATTTGTCTGGGGATGCAGTTGATGTGCCGGTTTTCGGAAGAAGAAAATACATGGGGATTGGGTATCTTTCCTATGGAAGTGAAGAAGTTTACAGACAGTTGTAAAGTGCCTCATATGGGGTGGAATACGGTCCGGAAGCTGAAAACTACTTTGTTTCAAGGGATAAATCCCGGGGAATGGATGTATTTTGTACATTCCTATTATGTTCCTGTTACAGCTTATTGTATCGCAACTTGCGACTATCAGTGTTCTTTCGCCGCTGCTATTTGTAAAAATAATTTTTATGGATGCCAATTCCATCCTGAAAAATCTGCCGGTGCCGGAGAAAAAATAATAAAGAACTTTTTAGATATAGTATAAAATTGAAAATGAAAATTATACCTGCAATCGATATTATCGGTGGGAAATGTGTCCGTTTAACTCAAGGAAATTATGGACAGTGTAAGATATATTCGGCTAACCCTTTAGAAATGGCACGCCTGTTTGAAGAGGCCGGACTGGATCGGCTGCATTTGGTCGATCTGGATGGGGCGAAAGCGTCGGGAGTTGTCAATTGGGCTGTGCTTGAAACGATTTGTAAACATACCCGTTTGTCCGTAGATTTTGGAGGAGGGGTGAAGACTGATGAGGATATGCGTCGTGTGTTTGAAGCGGGGGCTGATTATGCTTGTATTGGCAGTATCGCTCAGACAAATCCCGAACAAACCGCTGAATGGCTGGAAAAGTATGGGTATGAAAGAGTAATTATCGGAGCTGATGTCTGGAATACCAAGGTGTGTATTCAGGGATGGAAAAAGGTGACCGATACGACGATTTTTCAATTGATTGAGTCCTATCGGGGACGGATCGGGCATTTGATGTGTACGGATATCACCCGGGATGGGATGATGGATGGAACGGCTATCGGCTTGTATCGGGAATTACTTCGCCTTTATCCGGAGATTCGGTTGATCGCTTCAGGGGGAGTGAGTGGAACGGCAGATTTACAACAGCTTGCAGAAGTTGGAGTAGAAGCCGTGGTCGTTGGGAAGGCTTTGTATGAAAAGAAAATAGATTTGAAATCACTTAAAAATTTTTGATTTTGTTAGCTAAAAGAATAATCACTTGTTTGGACGTTAAAGAGGGACGGACGGTGAAAGGAGTGCATTTCAACGATTTGAAAGATGCCGGTGATATTGTAGAATTAGCAAAGAAGTATTCTGTTGCCGGTGCTGATGAACTGGTGTTTTTAGACATCACTGCCAGTAATGACAACCGGAGTACCCGCCTGAGCTGGGTGGAGCGTGTGGCTACTGCAGTCGATGTCCCTTTTACTGTCGGAGGCGGCATTGCCCGGGAGGCAGATGTTGAGGCTTTATTAAAAAAGGGGGCGGATAAGATATCGGTCAATTCGGCAGCTCTGTCCGAACCGGATTTAATCGATCGGTTAGCCTATCATTTTGGGAAACAATGTATTGTTGTGGCTATCGATGCCCGATATGAAAAGGAAGAATGGTGCGTATACAGTAAAGGAGGAAGACTAAGAACTGAAAGAGAATTATACACTTGGGCACTGGAAGTCGGAGAGCGGGGAGCCGGGGAAATATTATTCACTTCTATGGACCATGATGGGACGAACCGGGGATTCGCCTGCGAAGCGATAGCCCGGTTGAGCGGATTGGTGAATGTTCCGGTCATTGCTTCCGGTGGTGCAGGAAAACTAGCGGATTTTAATGAAGTATTTACAAAAGGTAAAGCAGATGCTGCTTTGGCTGCCGGGGTATTTCATTATGGCAGGCTGACTGTCGGACAGGTGAAAGCCTACTTGCGGCAAAACGGGATAACGGTAAGAGGGTAAATAATTGAAAAGATATAAGATGGAAATAGAAAATTTGAAATTTGACGAAAATGGTTTGATCCCTGCTATCATTCAAGATGCAGAGACCAGGACGGTTTTGATGCTCGGCTATATGAACCGGGAGGCCTTGACATTAACCCTGACGAATGGAAAAGTTTGTTTTTTTAGCAGGTCCCGGCAAAAGTTGTGGACAAAAGGTGAAGAAAGCGGACATTTTCTATACCTGAAAGACATACAAGCCGATTGTGATGGCGATACTTTATTGGTTAAAGCCAAACCGCTCGGACCGACTTGCCATACTGGAACAGATACCTGTTGGGGAGAGAAGAATGAGGAGGCGGATTTTTTGTTCTTCTTACAAAAGTTCCTGCAAAAAAGGAAAAATGATTCTCCGGAAGAGTCCTATACGGCCCGTTTGATTTCCAAAGGAATAAATAAGATCGCTCAAAAGGTTGGGGAAGAAGCTGTGGAATTAGTAATCGAAGCGAAAGACGACAATGAAGATTTGTTTTTAAATGAAGCGGCCGACTTGATGTATCATTATCTGGTTTTATTGATTGCCAAAGGATATGGGCTGGAGGATGTCATCCGGGTATTGAAAGAAAGACACAAATAGAATGGGGATAAATAGGTATTTATATACATGTTTACACTAAATGTAGGTTTTCTTGGGTGCAACGGAGAAAGGGGAAAAGAAAAAAGTAAAGTAAACTTTAATTTCCCCGTTCTCCAAATCTATGGTAGGTTCATTTTTTCTTTCTATTCCGATGCAGGGTTTTGTGCCGTCAGGCCGGTTCGCCTGGACCGGTCCGCTAAGGCTTTCCTTCACTGACCGGCGGAACTCGCTTCGCTCAGACACCACCGGTCGGGCGTTCGGAAAACCTAACCGGACCCTCGTTCCTGCTCCAATGGTCTTCCGCCACAAAACCCTGCATCTTCCGTCAGCACTACAGGGCAAAGAAGGAAAGTTTTATTGAATGAAAGAGCAGGCCACCCTGACCGGAGTATGGATACCTGGGTTACCTGACCGGATTATTTCTATAAAATAGCGATGGCTGAATTAATCCCTCATGTAGGGGGGCAGAAAAACAGCTGTTTGATAGAAGTTTATACTTTTCAGGTCACAGTTCGTTTTCCATGCAGTGATAACGTAAGTCGGAGGTGTTCGTGTTGGGGGACCATTGGAGCTCTGTCGGGTGTCGTCTTGCTTTTTCTGAACGCCCGACCGGTGGTGTCTGACGAACGTAGTGAGGAGTTCCGCCGGTCAGTGAAAGAAAAAGGTAGACGACCGACAGAAGCGACCGGGTCCCCCAACACGAACACCGAAGACGAACAAGTAACAAAATAATTCTACATTTATCGGTGTAAGGTATATAACTGCCAAAATTTATTCATTGAGGACTTTCCAGAGTATATCTTTCAATTCGGTAAGGCCGGTTCCTGTCACAGAGGAGATAAAGACATAAGGGATATCGGGGAGATCGCACTCCATCTCTGCCATCAGTTCTTTATCGGCACAGTCTGATTTTGAAATGGCCAATACGCGTTTTTTATCCAAAAGCTCCGGATTGTATTGTTTCAATTCGTTTAACAGGATGTTATATTCCTGATGAATATTCTGACTGTCGGCAGGTACCAGAAATAGCAATACCGAGTTGCGTTCGATGTGGCGCAAAAATCGGATACCCAGTCCTTTTCCTTGGTGTGCTCCTTCGATAATACCGGGAATATCTGCCATAACGAACGAACGTCCATCGCGGTAATTGACGATTCCCAGGTTAGGAACGAGTGTCGTGAAAGGGTAATTGGCGATTTCGGGTTTAGCAGCAGATACTACCGACAATAAGGTCGATTTGCCGGCATTGGGGAATCCTACGAGGCCCACATCCGCTAATACCTTTAATTCGAGAATGACCGTCCGTTCGACGCGGGGCTCTCCGGGCTGTGCAAAACGGGGCGTTTGATTCGTTGCCGAACGGAAATTCCAATTGCCCAGACCTCCGCGTCCTCCCTTGACCAGGATAAAACTTTCCCCGTCTTGTGTGATTTCACAAATCGTTTCGCCGGTTTCTGCATCCCGGGCAACCGTTCCTAAAGGAACTTCGATTGTAACATCTTCACCATCGGCACCTGTACTCCGGTCTTCACTTCCGTTTCCGCCGTCACCTGCAAATACATGGCGCTGGTATTTCAAATGGATCAGTGTCCAGTAATTTCGGTTTCCACGGACGATGACATTGCCTCCCCGTCCTCCGTCACCTCCATCCGGTCCGCCTTTCATCGTTCGTTTATCCCGGTGTAAATGGGCGGATCCCCGGCCTCCGGCACCACTCCGGCAGAAGGTTTTTACATAATCGACAAAATTCGTAGAAGCCATAATATGAAAAAGTAAAAGGTAAAAAATCTTAGGCATTCAGGATATAGAGATCCGGATAATTTCTTCCCAAACCATCGTAATCCAAGCCTCTTCCCACGACAAAATCGTTTTCCAGTTCAATGCCTTTGTAGGCGATGGGTACCTGACAGACTGCGGCTTTGGGTTTATGGAATAAAGTGGCGACGATCACTTGTTTCGGATTCTTAGCATGTAAATATTCCAGCAAATGCTTCATCGATCTTCCGGAGTCGATGATATCTTCCAGAATGACGACCGTACGGTTCTGTATGTCCTCTTTTAGCCCGATCAACTCTTGGATTGCTCCGGTAGAACAGGTTCCGCTATAGGAAGCGACTTTGACAAAGCTGATTTGTGTACCCGGAATGACGATTTGTTTAATCAGGTCTGATGTGAACATAAAAGAACCGTTCAAAATACTTAAAAATAGAGGTTGGGTATCGGCTAGCTCCCGGTTCATCTGTTCGGCCATTCGGGTAATGACTTGATCGATTTTAGTAGCTTCGATAAAAGGACGAAACTCTTTGTCATGTAATATGATATTTCCCATTTTGCTAAATTGCTATCCCTTTGAGTATTTATTTGGACAAAAGTAATATTTTTAAGGCATATATGGAGGGACAAATCAGATTATATTTATTTTTGTATCGATTAGTCTGATGAATTTTACCTTATAAAACAAATATCGAATGAATCCAAGAGTAAGTATTATTATGGGGAGTACTTCCGATCTGGCCATTATGGAGAAGGCGGCGAAAGTATTGGATGACATGGGTATTCCATTTGAAATGAATGCCTTGTCGGCTCATCGTACTCCTGCAGAGGTGGAGGCTTTTGCCAAACAGGCTGCAGAGAGAGGAATAGAAGTCATTATCGCCGGAGCCGGTATGGCTGCCCATCTGCCCGGAGTCATTGCGGCCATGACACCGGTGCCGGTGATCGGGGTGCCGATCAACGCCTCTTTGAACGGAATGGATGCTTTGTTGGCTATTACTCAGATGCCTCCGGGAATTCCTGTCGCTACAGTGGCTATCAACGGAGCGATGAATGCTGGAATTCTCGCCGTACAAATATTGGCTGTCGGAGATCGGGAGTTGAAAGAAAAGATGATTCATTTTAAAGAATCTTTGAAAAAGAAGATCGTCGATGCCAATAAAGAATTGGCTGCGGTGAAATATAATTTCAAAACAAATTGATCTGAACCGACTGATATATCATCCCGTAAAGAGTTATCTATTCTTTACGGGATTTTCTTTTGTAAATATTTTTAAATTAAGTTTGTTTTTAAGTAAATAATTCATAAATTTGAAAATATAATAAGATGAGGTGTTATTGTTGTGTGGTCATAGCGTGATGCCGGCGGTATAAGGTAATTTATTTTTTGTTCGTTCTGTTTCGTCGCTTAATTTCATACCGTCGGTATTTTTAATGGAGAGTTCCCCCTTGTGGTAACGGGATGTTAGGATTTTATATCTGATGCAGAACTACAGCTTACTGCTTGTTGCGAGGTCCGGCCTGGCAGAAGTTGTATAATTTTCAGTACGATGAGATGCTGGCAATTTGGGTTATTTCTATTGTTTTCACTGGTCTCTTTGGATGTTTGGGCACAGGATTTACCTGATATTGAACGTTTGTTGGAAGGAAATGATATTCTGAATACAGAAGATGGATACGAGGAGATGGTCGATATCCTTTCTAATCTGTTGATGACTCCTGTGAACGTAAATATGGCCGGGTTCGATTCCCTCAAGATGTTGTTTTTATTGTCCGACAGTCAGATCGACCAGTTGTTGGAATTTCGAAAGAAATACGGGAATTTTCTTCATATCAACGAGTTATTGTTGGTGCCGGGAATTGGGAAGAAAGATCTGGAGAATATCCGGTCTTTCATTACTTTAGGGCATCCGGAAGTGCAGGACCGGGTGAAAGCGATAAGGTTACGTAGCCGACAGGAATTACTGACCCGTGCCAAAGTGAGTCTCCCCTTGCAGGAAGGGTATACAACCTATTCTCCGGTTGATTTCGATACCCGGAAAGAGTATGAGCGCAAAGTAGATAATCGCTTCCATGGCCCTCCGGTCGGGCTGTTACTCAAGTATAAAGCGACGATCGGGCAACATCTGCAAGCTGGTTTGACTCTTGAAAATGATCCGGGTGAAGGATATTTTACCCGGTATCAGAAAACCGGTTTTGATTTTTTATCAGCCCACATAAGTATTCATACAGATCGTTTTTTCCAACGGATTCTTTTGGGTAATTACCGCTTACAATGGGGGCAAGGCTTAGTGGCCTGGGGTGGTTTTGCTTCCGGGAAATCGGATGTTGTCGTCGGAAACGAGAAATCGGGCAAAGGTTTTTCGCCCTACACTTCTGCCGATGAAAATAATTACCTGAAAGGCGTTGCCCTGACTTTGAAACCCTGTCGGCAGGTAACGGCGGATGTGTTTTTTTCCAGGAAGAAAACCGATGGTAATATCGTGCAGGCGGATACACTGGCAGAAGAGGATCTGCTGTCGGTTTCTTTGTATGAATCCGGTTATCACCGTAATAATAACGAGTGCCGGAAAAAACATACCCTGGAAGAACTGACTACGGGAGGAGCCGTACATTGGAATGCACCGGCCTTTAAGCTCGGTCTGAACGCTTTGTATTATGATTTTAAACCGGCCTTGATGATCGGGGATCGTATTTATCAGCAATATAACGATACAGGGCACAAACGTTTTTTGATGAGTGTGGATTATAAAACTTCGTTTCGCGGAATATATTGGTTCGGAGAAACGGCTTTTAGCGGAATCGGTTCCTGGGCTACGATCAACGGGCTGAGGTGGGGAAATTCATTCTTATCTGCCTGTTTGCTTTATCGTCGTTACGATAAAAAATATATCTCCCATTATGCTGCCGGATTTGGCGAATATTCCAATACATCCAATGAGGAGGGGGTGTATTTCGGTACCGATATATCTCCTCTGAAAAACTTGAAGATTAATCTGTACTATGATTGGTTTCGTTTTTTCAGTCCCCGTTATGGAGCTACTATTCCCGGATCGGGGTGGGAACTGTTGGGACAGATCGGTTACCGGCATGGGAACTGGGAACATCGTTTTCGGTTAAAACGGGAGATCCATCCCGAAGATACGAAAGAAAAAATCTCTGTTCAGCGGGAAAAAAGTGAATACCGTTATCAGATCGGTTATCGGGTAACTCGTCAGTTGGAGTTAAGAACACGTTTCAGCCTTTCTCATTACCATAAAGAACAGATCAAGGAAAAAGGTTTCCTGGTCTATCAGGATTTGATTTATGCAACCCGGAATAGTCGTTTTAAAATGCAATATCGTTTGGCTTGGTTTAAGACCGATTCCTATCAGTCCAGGATTTATGCATACGAGAATAATGTGCTGTATGGATACTCCTTTCCTTCTTTTATGGGAGAGGGGTGGCGTACTTACCTGAACTTGAGTTGGAAACCGTTAAACAGCCTGACTTGTTACCTAAAGAGTGGATTTACGGTGTATCCCGACCGGGAAGTAATCGGTTCGGGAGTCACGAAAGTAGAAGGAAATAAATGGTATGATCTTGCTTTGCAGCTACGTTTTACCTTTTGAGATCGTTTATTCCGGTTTGTTTTTGGCATGCAACAAATGCATGATTTCTTCATCCGTCAATTTTTTCACGTTTGTGATGATCATATTCTCATGTAAGAAATTACCGTATTGATTACATTCGTCGATAATTCCTGCGAAAAGGGGTTGAAGCTCTGTTTTCAGAGGAAGGAGCAACAGCATCACGGCATAATTCCCTTTAAATTCCGTAGATTCGATACAGCCTTGAGCATTGTTAATGGCTGTTTCTGCTTCATTTTTCAGCGTATTTTGCTGAAAAGAGGGTAAGTCGCCGGGAACGCGGTAAAAAAACACACAGAAATACCGCAATAATAACCCTTGACCTCCCAGCCCTGTAGAGATAAACACACCGGGATCATCCAGCAGAGTCGATTGTAATAACATTCTGGATTGTTGGAGCGCTATAATCGCCCATTTTTTTAAGGGAGTGTCTTGTTTCGAAAAATTTTCGATAGCACGGTATACCGAAACATCGTCCAGAGTTGCCAATACGACCAGCATTTTCTTTTTGATTTCCGGGTCGATCGTATCGTCATAGAGGTCATTGATGTTTTCCAGGTATTGTTTGCTTGTTTTTTGGTAGTTTTCAGTTCGTTTACTGAGTAAGTTTACCATTTCGAAGTATTCTTTCTGCACCTTGATATCCACTTCTTCCTCCAGGATGCTGAGGTTGGAGCCGGCCATGGCCAGTAATTGATCGATATCTTCTATTTTCTTTCCCTGTTTACTCATGTTCGATGTATTTCTCAGACAAATTTAAGCTATTCCATATAAAAAAAGCTGCCCTCGGAGCAGCTTTTTTTATATCTGTAAAGAATTAGGCCTTGTGTCTGCGTTCATCAGATACGGTCAGCTTCTTTCTTCCTTTTGCTCTTCTTCTGGCTAATACTGCTCTACCTCCGGCAGTTGCCATTCTTTCTCTGAAACCGTGTTTGTTTCTTCTTTTGGTGTTTGAGGGTTGAAATGTCCGTTTCATTGTAAAATATATTTTAGCATTATTTTCTCACTTCGGACTGCAAAAGTAGGGATTTTTTTGGTGTCTCCAAAAAAAAGTTACTTTTTTTTACCTGATTACTTGTAACTAAGCCTTGGCTGGTCTCGTATTATTACTGAAAGATGAAAAAGAAGTCTGAAAATTTGTTTTTATAAATCAAATTATTAACTTTAAGAGCGATTATCCTGATATGAGACAGCTTAAGATTACCAAGCAAATTACGGGGCGCGAGTCGTACTCCATCGAGAAATATCTTCAGGAGATAGGTAAAATCCATGTTTTATCTCCCGAAGAAGAAGCCGATTTGGCAAAAAAAATCAGAAGTGGAGACCGGGCGGCAAGGGAAAAACTGGTATTGAGTAATCTGCGGTTTGTCGTTTCTGTCGCGAAACAGTATCAAAATCATGGGCTGACTTTAGGTGATCTGATCAATGAAGGAAATGTCGGATTGATCAAAGCGGCCGAATGCTTCGACGAAACCAAAGGATTCAAATTTATTTCTTACGCTGTATGGTGGATTCGTCAGTCTATCCTTCAGGCAATAGCTGAAAATGCCCGGCTTATCCGGTTGCCATTGAATAAGATCAGTACGATCAATAAGGTGAATCGGTGTTATACTTTGTTGGAACAAGAGTTCCAACGCGAACCGACAGAAGAAGAGATTGCAGAGAAAATGGATATGACGCCTGAAGAGGTAAAGGAAAACATGAAGATCGCCACGAAGCCGGTATCTATGGATGCTCCTTTGACGACCGATGAAGAATCTATTTCCCTCTACGATGTATATATCGCTCCCGATCCTTCTATCCAGGCTCCTGAAAGTTCACTGAATCAGGACTCACTGAAAACCGATATCGAACGTTCGTTCGCTGCTTTGTCGGTACGTGAAGCTACTATTTTAAGTATGTATTATGGCCTGAACGGATATTCCTCGATGTCACTCGAAGAAATCGGAACGAAATTAGGTTTGACGAGTGAAAGAGTCAGACAGGTGAAGACTAAAGCGATCCGGAAATTGAAAGAGGTGAAGAACAACAAACGGCTGAAGACCTATTTGTAAAATAAGGATAGAATCAGGGATGAAAGATAAGCTTTCATCCCTGGTTTTTTTTAGAAGAATGCGGTGTAGATCACTACCAATAAGATACAGATGATATAAGCACAAATATTGAATACTTTGTCTGTTTTAAACATATCGGCAGTCAGTTTGATCGCTTTCGGATCATCATCTGCGGGATTACTGCTCAGGCTGACCATAAAGATCACTACAATCGTCAACAAGGTTGCGTAGAACATTTGGTCCATGAACGGCATCTCGAGTGGTAAGAGTTTAAAGATCAGAGCGATTGGAATGGAACAAAGTACACCCCAGATCGCTCCTTTGTTCGTTGCTTTCTTCCAGAACAATCCCATTAAGAATACAGCCAAAATACCCGGGCTTACCAAACCGGTATACTCCTGAATGTATTGGAACATCTGATCGATACCTCCCAATAGCGGGGCCAGACATACGGCTATGATCAAGGCGATACCGGCTGTTAAACGGCCTACGTTGACCAGTTTTGTTTGCGAAGCTTCGCGATTGATATATGGTTTATAGATATCCATCGTAAAAATGGTGGAAGTTGAATTCAGCATAGAAGCCAGCGAAGAAACGATCGCTGCAACTAAGGCGGCTAGTACCAGGCCTTTCACACCGACGGGAATGAAGGTACTGATCAGCCAGGGATAAGCATTGTCATTGTTCAATGCGGTAGAACCTGCAATTTCGAAAGCACTTCTGGCGCCGTACAGGTCTTCGGAATACATTACCCAGGCAACGATTCCCGGAATAACTACGATGAAAGGAATCAACATTTTCAGGAAGGCTGCAAAGGCGATACCCCGTTGTGCTTCTGTCAGTGATTTGGCTGCCAGGGTACGTTGGATGATGTACTGGTTGAAGCCCCAGTAGTATAGGTTGGCTACCCACAGTCCACCGATCAATACATAGATACCCGGAAGATTGTTGAACTCCTTGTTATCGCGGGAGAGTACCATATCGAATTTATCACTGGCAGCATCGGCGATGTGAGAGATTCCATTCAGGATTCCTCCGTCGGGAGTGACGTAATGCAAGGCGATTAAGGTTGTAATAATACCACCGATGACTAGCAGAGCAACCTGAATGACATCTGTCCAGGCTACAGCCGATAATCCGCCATATAATGAGTAAGCTGCTGCGAAAATAGCCAGCGCGATAATAGCCGGAACGATCATACTGCCGTCTCCCACACCTACAATCGTGTCGATGGCTTTACCACCCAGGAATAATACAGAAGTCAGGTTGACAAAAACAAAGAGAGCGATCCAGAATACAGCCAGGATGGTCTTCAGATTGGTCGAAAACCGTTTTTCCACAAATTCCGGAATCGTGTAAATCCCTTGTTTGATAAAAATCGGCAGGAAGAATTTTCCAACGATAATCAAGGTCAGAGCTGCCATAAATTCATAGGAAGCAATAGCCAGACCTCCGGCAAAACCTGAACCGGACATACCGATAAATTGTTCTGCTGAGATGTTGGCGGCAATCAGAGAAGAACCGATAGCCCACCAAGGCAATGCTTTACTGGCCAGGAAGTAGTCCTCGGCAGTTTTGGTGTGCCCTTTTTTAGTCCGTGATACCCACAGACCTACACCCACTAGTAGAATCGCGTATATTCCGACGATTACGAAATCAATTATATGAAAACTTGGATTCATAATAAAATTTTATGTGATTATTAATTTAATTTACGTGCTCCTTCACCGATGTCGGCGATATAAAATGTGGCTTCCAGATGGGTTTTGTCCTTGTAGATTTTCCCTACTTCCCGGATATAACGATCGACCTGTTCTTCTTGAATCAGCGTTACGGTACAGCCACCGAAGCCGGCACCGGTCATCCGTGATCCTAAAACTCCTTCCAGCTGCTGACCTTCTTCAGCCAGGGTATCTAATTCGATCCCTGTCACTTCGTAGTCGTCTTTCAGCGATCGGTGGGAGGCATTCATCAATTGCCCGAACGTTGTCAGTTTACCTGCTTTTAAGGCATCGATGGCTTGTTTGACTCTGGCATGCTCGTGCACAGCATGTTTTGCTCTGCGGTAAACGATCGGGTCGGAAATCGAAGTACAATACTGCCCGAATTCGGTGGGCGTCAATTCACAGAGGAAAGTGATCGGATGCCGGCTTGAAATAGAAGCGACCGCCTGTTCACATTCGCTTCTCCGTTCGTTGTACTTAGAATCTGCTAATCCTCTTTTTTTATTGGTATTGGCGATGACGAGCTTATATCCTTCCATATGTAAAGGGACATACTCGTATTTCAGGCTGGCACAATCCAGAGCGATCGCGTGATTGGCTTTGCCCATGCCGACAGCAAACTGATCCATAATTCCACAGTTGACCCCGACGTAATCGTTTTCAGCTTTTTGCGAAATTTTGACCAGCTCGGTCATATCGAGGTGTACCTTCGTGACATCGTTCAGCATCACTGCTGTGACTACCTCGATAGAAGCTGAGGAAGAAAGACCTGCTCCATTCGGAATGTTTCCATAGTACAAAAGATCGTACCCCCATACGTCGGAGCCCCGTTCTGCAAATTCTTTCATCACGCCGATCGGATACTTGATCCAGGCGGTAGGTTTGTCTTCGAAAGCGTTTGCATTAGCGGTGTAAGAACGATCCATATTTACACTCGAAAAACGATTTTGACGGTCTTCACGCTTCGCTATCAAAAGATAGGTCCCGAAGCTCAACGCACAGGGAAAGACCAGCCCTCCGTTGTAATCCGTGTGTTCCCCGATAAGGTTCACCCGGCCCGGAGCAAAGTAGGTATGCTCCGCTCGTTTCCCATAGATTTCTTCAAATCTATGTTCTAATTCTAGTGTGTTCATATTTATTGTTAGTTGTGTTCTGCTCTATATGCTCTGCACGCAAATATTCGGACAAAAATATAACATTTTTTTTAGTAGCACAACTTAAACTGTTAAGAATGGTAAGATATACACGCTATATCTTTTCATTATTGATGGTGATTTTTCTCTTTTTTATTAAAGGAAATTAATATCTTTGCGAACAGTTAGTAAGAAATTAGTTATTTTTTGTTTTAAAGTGTAAGGGATTGGTAGAGTAATTGGAATAAATAGAAGTATTTACGTATGAAACCACAGATCTATATATTGAAAAATACGCACCTCGAAGTACATATTTCTACTTTAGGGGCAACTTTAACCCGCATGCTGACGAAAGATTTGCAGGGAAAGGTTGTAGATGTGTTGCTGGGTATGGAAAAGGCCGAAGATTACGAATCGCCGGAATATATTGCTAGCGGAGCTTATCTGGGAGCGATAATCGGACGTTATGGGAATCGGATTGCCCGGGGAAGATTTGAGATCGACGGTGTAAAATATCAGTTGGCGATAAATAATGGTGAAAACCATCTGCATGGAGGATTGTGTAGTTTCGATAAAAAGATCTGGAACGTCGGACAAGCCGGTACAGATTCGCTGACGTTGACTTATTGCAGTCCCGACGGCGAAGAAGCCTATCCGGGAACACTACAGGTGAAAGTCGGGTTTTCGCTGCAGGAGAAAGCTTTACGAATCGATTATGAAGCTGTTACCGATAAAAAATGTTTTGTCAATCTGACTCACCATCCTTATTTTAACCTGAATCCGGAGGCTGCCGATATTAAACGACATACCCTGAAATTATATACCGACCGCTATTTAAAGACCGACGATTTGATTCCGGACGGGACTTTTGTTACGGCTACCGGAGATTATGATTTCACTTCGCCGGCATCTTTACAAGGTGTGATCGGAAACCAGGGAGGACTGGACGACTGTTTTGTATTCAACAATTCCGGGAAACTGATTCGAATGGCAGAACTTTTTGATGATCAGACAGGTATAAAACTTTATGTATGTTCCGATTATCCGGGAGTGCAAGTGTACACGGGAAAATTTCTGAATGTAAAGCAGGCTAAGGATGGTAAACAATACGGACCTTATGCCGGAGTAGCTCTGGAAGCTCAGTTCTGGCCCGATTCTCCCAATCATCCTGAGTTTCCGTCTACACTTTTAGTGCCGGGAGAAATTTATCGGAAAACGACCATTTATGGTTTTGAATGAATTTGAGTGATTCAAATAATATTTTATTAAAACTGTTTATAACCTACAATTATGGGAAAATATGAATTAAACAAAAACCTTGCACAGATGTTGAAAGGTGGAGTGATCATGGATGTGACTAATGCAGAGCAGGCAAAAATTGCTGAGGCAGCAGGAGCTTGTGCCGTAATGGCATTAGAGAGAGTACCGGCAGATATCCGTCGTGACGGTGGAGTTGCCCGGATGTCCGATCCGCAGATGATCAAAGCCATTCAGAAAGCTGTTTCTATTCCGGTGATGGCCAAAGTGAGAATCGGTCATTTTGTGGAAGCTCAGATATTGGAAGCCATCGGTATCGACTTTATCGATGAAAGTGAAGTATTGACGCCTGCCGACGAACTTTATCATGTAGATAAAACAGCCTTCAAAGTGCCGTTCGTATGTGGAGCACGTAATTTGGGTGAAGCTTTACGGCGTATCGGTGAAGGGGCTGCTATGATTCGTACCAAGGGAGAAGCTGGAACCGGAAATGTCGTTGAAGCGGTGACTCATATGCGCCAGATCAACGATGATATGCGGCGGGTGAAAAATGCCGGAATGGAAGAATTGATGAGTCTGGCAAAAGAATTCGGAGCTCCTTATGAATTAGTGAAATATGTACACGAAAATGGGAAATTACCTGTCGTGAATTTTGCTGCCGGTGGTATCGCCACTCCTGCCGACGCTGCCTTGATGATGCAGTTGGGCTCCGAAGGGGTATTCGTAGGTTCCGGAATCTTCAAATCCGGTGATCCGGCAAAACGGGCAAGAGCTATTGTTCAGGCTGTTACCTATTATAACGATCCGGTGAAATTGGCAGAACTGTCGGAAAACCTCGGAGAGGCTATGTCAGGACTCGAGATTAAAACATTGGAGAATAAATATGCTGAGAGAGGTTGGTAAATCCGATATATCCATTTAAACTCAGTAACTTTTTACATGAAAATAGGAATTTTGGGTTTTCAGGGTGCTGTCATCGAACACCAGCGACACATCGAACAATTGGGGCAGGAAGCTGTCGTTGTCCGCTATACGGAACAATTGGCCGAGATCGATGGTATTATTTTACCCGGAGGGGAGAGTACTACCATGGGAAAATTACTAAACAGGACCGGAATGATGGAACCGCTCCGTGAAAAAATTCAGCAGGGGATGCCGGTTTGGGGTACGTGTGCAGGCATGATCCTGTTGGCAAAGGAGTTGGATCAGGATCCGGTTGTGCATTTGGGAATGATGGATATCACGGTCAGACGGAATGCTTACGGTACGCAAATCGATAGTTTCGATACTCAGGTGGTGATTCCGGAGGTAAGCGATGAACAGATTCCGCTGGTATTTATCCGGGCTCCTTATATTGTCCGTACAGGAGAACGAGTAAAAGTATTGTGTGAAGTGGAAAGACATGTCGTCGCTGCCCGCGAAAAGAATATGCTGGCGACTTCTTTTCATCCGGAGTTGACCGGAAATGCCGCATTTCATCAGTACTTTATCGGTATGTGTAGCGGTAAGTAAAAAAGCCTGTTCCCTTTCTGAAAATATTCGTTTCGGCAGGGAACAGGATTTTTTATTTTTGTTGTACTAATTCTTCGATGGTAAGCGTAGCTGTACCGATTTTCTTCACGACGATACCTGCTGCAATATTGGCTGTTCTCATCGCTTCGCTGATTTCAAAACCTGCCGCCAGGCAAAGTCCGAGTGTCGCTACGACAGTATCTCCTGCACCACTGACGTCGAAAACTTCTTCGGAATGGGTCGGAATATGAATGGGGGGAATGGGACCGATCAGGCTCATGCCTTTATCACTGCGGGTGACTAATAAGGCGGTCAGATGATTGTTCGTAATCGCTTCCCGGGCTGCTTTTTCAATGGCCCGGTCGGTATTGGGTACCGTATAACCGACGATATCACTCAGCTCTTTAACGTTGGGAGTGACGATATCGGCGCCTGAATATTTCTCCCAGTTTTTCCCTTTGGGATCGATAATGACTTTTTTATCGTATTTGTGAGCTAACTTAATCAGATAACGGCATAAATCTTCGGATATCAAGCCCTTGCCGTAATCTGAGATCACCAGGATATCGTATTCCGGTAAAATCCGGCTGATCGTGTCCCGGAATAGCTTTTTATTGTCCGCATTCAATTCGCTTTTATCTTCATAGTCTACCCGGACGATTTGCTGTTTTCCGCCGATAATCCGTGCTTTGGTGATTGTCGGGGAGGAAGTTTTCAACAGAAAGGTGTCGATATTTTTGTGGCGGCTGATCCGTTCGATTTCTTTACCGAAAAGATCATGGCCGATAACACCACATAATAAACTATGTCCTCCCAGACTGACAATGTTGTTGGCGACATTCGAAGCACCTCCCAACCGGGATTCTTCTTTTTGAATGTTGACGATGGGGACTGGAGCTTCCGGAGAGATACGGTCTACTTTGCCGAAATAATATTTATCCAGCATGACATCTCCGACAATCAGAATTTTACTGTTTGAAAAATCTAACATCTTAGGCTAATTTATTCGACACCTCCGAATTCCATCAGGTAGGCTTTTATGAAACCGTCGATTTTACCATCCATGACTCCGCCGACATCGGAGGTCTGAAAATTAGTCCGGTGATCTTTTACCCGGCGGTCATCGAAAACGTAACTCCTGATTTGTGAACCCCACTCAATTTTTTTCTTATTACTCTCGATCTTCTGTTGTTCTGCCATCCGTCTTTGTAATTCCATATCATACAACATAGAACGCAACAGACGCATAGCGTTTTCACGATTGTCCAGCTGAGAACGGGTTTCGGTATTTTCAATCAGGATTTCGCGGGTTTCACCGGTATCCGGATCTTTGTAATTGTAACGTAGGCGTACACCCGTTTCTACTTTATTTACATTCTGTCCGCCGGCTCCTCCCGAACGGAAAGTATCCCAACTGATATCCGCTGCATTGATGGCTATCTCTATTGAATCATCCACCAATGGTGTCACGAATACAGAAGCAAAAGAAGTCATTCGTTTACCTTGGGCATTGAAAGGAGAGACCCTGACTAAACGATGGACGCCGTTTTCACCTTTCAGGTAACCGTAGGCGAAATCGCCTTCCAGCTGCAACGTAACCGTCTTGATTCCGGCTTCATCGCCTTCCTGAATGTTACTGACCGTCAATTTGTAGTTATTGGCTTCTGCCCAGCGCATATACATTCGCATCAGCATGGAAGCCCAGTCCTGACTTTCTGTTCCACCGGCACCGGAATTGATTTTAAGGATGCAGCTCATCTGATCGGCTTCACCCCGTAACATATTCTTTAATTCCAGCTCTTCCACCAATTGCAGGGTTTCTGCATAGTGGGTATCCACCTCTTCTTCGGTAGCTTCGCCTTCTTTGGCGAAGTCAAAGAGGACGTTCAGGTCGTCTACCGAACGGGATACAGCTTCACAGCCTTCTATCCAGCCTTTCAATTCGCGTACCTGTTTCATCACCTTTTCCGCTTGCTTCGCATCGTTCCAGAAATCAGGAGCTTGGGTTCGCATTTCTACTTCTTCGAGCTCTATTTTTTTACGATCGATGTCAAAGATACCTCCTCAGAGCGCCACTGCGTTCTTCAACTGCTTTCAGTTGATCTGTTGTTATCATAATATCGTTTTTTTTGTGTGTGTATATTTTATGCTGCATATCATCCGGTATGCAGCATAAAATGAATTATTATTTCCCGGCTTTGTCCGCCGTATCCTTCATCAACGGTTTATCGGGAGAAATATGTGAAGGATTATATAATCTCAATACTTTGTCCTGCAATTCCTGTGCCAGTTCTTTTTGTCCTGCCTGGGTGGCAAAAGCCAATAATTGCTTGATCACTTCGATGCTGAGTCTTTCCTCTTGTTGTATACTCGGAGTATTGGCAAATTTCGGCTCGAGTGAATTGGCATATTTCAACATCTGATAGTTGTTCGTTGCCAGTTCGTTGAGCAAGTGGTTCGCCTTTTCGGTTTCTCCCAGTTCGTAATACATCGGTATATAGAACAGCATACTATTGTCTGCCGGTACCTGATACAGTGGAATTTCTTCCAATGACTTATCCAGAACGGCGACCGCTTCGGCTTGTTTACCTTCGTCATACAGTTTCTGGGCCAACCGAAGGAAGGTATTCCGGTATTTCATGACGGCGATGGTCTGATCGTGGAAGAAGTCGATGTTTACTTTCGGATCTTTGATATTTCCCCATTCGAATTTATTCATGATATTATCGTAGAGGATATCGCTGTCGATCCGTCCGTAATCATAGAATTCGGCTTCTTTCGTTTCGATAGGTACGACGCGGTAGGCCGCCCCTTCGAGCTGGAAGTATTTTTCCAATCCCATATAGGCATCCGAACCCATACCGATTCCGAAATATACCGGACGTTCCCAGTTGTTCGTCGATAAAATATCCAGGACCATCAGTTGTGATTTGGTCAAGCCTTGCATCGGCAAATGCAGTCTCAGGTCTTTGACGATCTGATCTGCATCCTGGGGTTTAACCGTCCCATTGGCGATTACTTTGGCCGAATCTACCGGAAGGATAACGTTACGTGTCGGTATAAAATCGAGTTCCTTGATATATCCCTGTAATTTTGTCTGAGGCAGGTCGCTGGCGACAAACTCCATGACATCTTTCAGGTTTCCTTCTTTGAACTGATCCCTGATCAATACATAGTCCCGTTTCCCATCCCGGTATTGTTCATGAGTGAACGAAATCGGCACTCCGGAAGATTCATAAGCTTTCCGTTTCATCTGGTCGATATACCAGGAACCGGATAACAAACTTAAATTGACGACCCGGACATCCCGCCGTACTCCTTCCACTTCTTGTACATACCACAGTGGGAAAGTATCGTTATCTCCATAAGTAAATAAAATTGCATTCGGAGCACACGAATTGAGGTAATTACGGGCATGGGCTGTCGTGGCATAACGGGCATGACGGTTGTGGTCGTCCCAGTTTTGGGCGGCCATATTGACCGGAATGGCGAACAGACAGACCGTAGTAACGGCAATGGCCGATACCCGTGGATCTATATTTTTGATCTTTTTATTCAGAAATTCCCAGATAGAAAGCACACCCAGGCCGATCCAGATGGCATAGGCATAGAAAGAACCTGCATAAGCATAGTCCCGTTCCCGGGGTTCCATCGGAGTCTGATTTAAAAAGACGATGATGGCTATACCGGTCATGATGAACAAGAGCATGACTACCCAAAAATCCTGTTTTCCGGTTTTCCCCTTCCGGTATTGATAAAACATCCCTAACAGACCGAGCAGAAAAGGCAACATATAATATTTATTGTTTGCTTTTTCATTTTTCAAATTGTCGGGTAATTCATCCTGATTTCCCAGGCGTAATTCATCCAGAAATTTAATGCCGGTGATCCAGTTGCCGTGCATGATGTCGCCATATCCCTGGATATCGTTTTGGCGTCCGGAGAAATTCCACATGAAATACCTCCAGTACATATGCCCTAACTGATAATTGAAGAAATAACGCATGTTATTACCGAAACTCGGGCGGGTGATGGTCTCGCCGTTGACCGTATAGGTCGGACCGTTGTTTCTTCCTGCCCAAGCCTGGTATTGATTGGCAAAGTTGGGCCGGGTATCGCTGTACATACGTGGGAAGAAACCACAAAACCGTTTGTCGTATTCATAGATGGTTTTGTTACCGATTTTTTCATAGACCCCGGTTTCTTTGTTCTGATAATAGATCGGTTCGCCCTCCTTCGTCCCTACTTGGGGAGCATTGAAATACTGGCCGTAGAGTAAAGGAGCGTCACCGTATTGGTCACGGTTGATGTATGACAATAAAGAGAATACATTGTCAGGGCTTCCTTCGTCGATAGGAGGATCGCTTAATGAACGGATAACGATCATCGAATAAGAAGAATAACCGATCAGAATCACCATAAAACAAGTCAGGATGGTATTCCAGACAGGCATCCCTTTTTTCAGCGTATAACGGATACCCCAGACTAAAGCCCCGATAATCAGTAATACATAGATGATCACTCCGGTATTGAAAGGAGCCCCCATTCCGTTGACGAAAGTCAGCTCGAACCAACCGGCTACTTTGATCACGCCCGGAATGATTCCGAAATTAACTACACCCAGGATAAATACCGAAAGAATGCCTGTTTTGATAAATCCCCGTACGGTGGGTGTATATTTTTTGAAATAATAAACAAACACGATTGCCGGGATTGCCAGCAAGTTCAATAAGTGTACTCCGATAGACAGTCCGATCAGGTAAGCGATCAGGATCAGCCAGCGGTTGGCATAACGTTCGAAAGCGACATTTTCCCATTTCAGGATAGCCCAGAAAACTACCGCAGTAAATAAAGAAGACATCGCATACACTTCGCCTTCTACGGCTGAGAACCAGAACGTATCTGTGAAAGTATAAGTCAAAGAACCGATCAGCGAAGCTCCTAATATCGCAAACATTTGTCCCATAGTCATTTCTTCACCTTCTTTTACAATAAGCTTACGGGCCAGGTGAGTGATCGACCAGAACAGGAATAAAATGGTCAGCCCGGAACAAATGGCCGACATACAGTTGATCATATAGGCTTGGGTATCTGCCGATGGAGCAAATATCGCAAACAACCGCGAAATAATCATAAATAACGGTGCTCCGGGGGGATGTCCCACCTGTAAGCCCACAGACGTGGTGATGAACTCTCCGCAATCCCATAGGCTGGCCGTTGACTCAGCTGTGAGTATGTAAGTCATACTCGCGATAACGAAAGTGACCCAACCGGTAACCCTGTTAATCAGCTTGAAGCTTAAATTAGGATGATCTTTGATTTTATACATATTCATTAATTAAGATAAATTTGCGATTATTATGTGCGTAAAAAATCATTATTTCCTCCGTTTTGAAGCTTTCTTGCCCTTGGGGCGTATTTGAATAAATAGACATAAAGTGTTAAGTGTCTGGTTATCAAAAGATGACTTCGTAACGAAACAACTAATGAAGCACGAAAATAATTATTTTACTCGAATTTTCCTCATTTTTTTTGTTGGAAAAAAAAAAGGTCATATATTTGCACCGTCAAAAATGACACTATCAATGATTGTCCCATTGTGTAATGGCAGCACAGCAGGTTTTGGTTCTGTCAGTCCAGGTTCGAATCCTGGTGGGACAACACTTGATTGCCCAAGTGGTGAAATTGGTATACACGCTAGTTTCAGGTACTAGTGGCTTCACGGCCGTGTAGGTTCGAGTCCTATCTTGGGCACCAATTCAATTAAGGTTTACGATTTTAGATTGTAGATTATTTCCTGAGTAATCGTAAATCAAAATCAGCGGTCGTAAACTAAAAGTGTTCTTTTAAATGCCCGAATGGTGAAATTGGTATACACGCTAGTTTCAGGTACTAGTGGCTTCACGGCCGTGTAGGTTCGAGTCCTATTTCGGGCACCGACTTTGAAATTTACGGTTTCAGATTATTTTAGAAATAATCTGAAACGTAAAGGATTGGCCCAGGTGGTGAAATTGGTATACACGCTACTTTGAGGTGGTAGTGGTCGAAAGGCTGTGCAAGTTCGAGTCTTGTCCTGGGCACTGAAATAGATGAAGACATGAAAAACCGTTGTATTTACAGCGGTTTTTTTGTTTTCTGAAATTTTCGGAAACTTTGGGAAATTCGTAAAAAATTTCAACATTTGTTTTGATAAAAGTCTGCTTAGAAGCAGCTGTTTTTTAGGGTAAAAAGATTTCAATAACAGATAAAGTGAATCAGTTGATAGAGCAAAAGTTTCTGGCTTTATTCGAACAGCAATGGGGGAAGAAAGCCGACCGGACCGAGATGTTACCGGCTTCCGGGTCTGCACGTAAATATTGGCGTATATATTGGAACGGGGAGTCGTGCATTGCGGCCTGGAATCGAAATGTGGAAGAAAATCGCTTGTTTATCGATTTTTCCCGGCATTTTGCAGAGAAAGGATTACATGTGCCGCAAATTTATGCGGTATCGGAAGATCGGAAGGTCTATCTACAGGAAGATTTGGGTACGCAAACTTTATTGGACGTGGTCGGGCAGGAGCGAAAAGGAAATAGTTTGTCGGAGCATTCGATGCAACTTTACCGGAAATCTTTGTCCGAATTATTGCGGTTTCAGTTGATCGGGGGACAGGGACTGGATTATGCCCGTTGTGTCCCACGTCCTGTATTCGACCGGCAGTGTATCCTGTGGGACCTGAATTATTTTAAGTATTGTTTTCTGAAATTGGCAGGAGCGGATTTTTCAGAGCAGGCGCTCGAAGATGATTTTGTCAGGCTGACAGATGCTTTGGTTCAGGAACCTGCGGATAGTTTTATGTTTCGTGATTTTCAGTCGCGGAATATTATGGTCAGAGCCGGAGAGGTTTGGTTTATCGATTATCAGGGAGGACGGCAAGGGGCTTTACCTTATGACGTAGCTTCGTTATTGTATGATGCTATCGTAGCGATTCCTGATGAACAACGGGAAGAGTTACTGGATGGATATATCTGCGGATTACAGGCTTACCGGACGGTGGAGCCGGGACTATTCCGTCATGCTTTTTATCGTTTTGTATTGGTACGGCTGTTGCAGGCGATGGGGGCTTTCGGGCTTCGGGGACTTTACGAAAGAAAACCGCATTTTATCGATTCGATACAACCCGGTCTGCACAGCATTGACCGGCTTTTCCAGTCCGGTAGGCTGGGTGCCGATTATGCCGAAATCAGGCGGGTTTGCAGGCAATTGCTCGAATAACTCCTAGGCTTCGGTTTGGAGTTTATGGAATACTTCCCGGAGTGAAGGATAGGTCTGGTGCGATAGCTGGGAGAGATTGTGTATCGGATACCAGAGCACTTCTTCGATATCCTCTTCGGTCTGAGGAATAAAAGATTGACCTGAAGGGGCAGACATCCGATACCAATATGTTTTTTTCAGGAACCAACTTTCATTCCGGTAATAAATATGGAGGGTGGTGTCTAAAGGAGACAGAATACTTACTTGTTTTAACCCGCATTCTTCTTCTACTTCCCGAACGGCACATTGTTCCATCGTTTCTCCATATTCCAGATGGCCTTTGGGTAGGTCGATCATTCCTAATCGTTTGATGACCAATATATCGGAATTTTGTATGACTGCTCCTCCTCCGGCTTTGACATAGGTGAAACAAGACTTGAAAATAGTAAACAAATCCTCCGGATCTTCATCATAAAGTACGGCTTTGAAAGGGATGCCTTTTTCCAGAGTTTGGTAAATGAAATTTTTCGTGGTCATAAAATCCCGGTGCACCCAACGGATATCCCCTTCTTTTAGTAAATTCTGATTATCGGTCAATAAAAAACAGCTCTCTTTAAAAAATACTTTATACATTTGCAAAAATTCTAGTATTTAACAATACAAAAATAGATAAAAATGAATACAGTTGCAGAAAAAGTGGCATCCTATTTATTGGATATTAAAGCAATTAAATTGGAACCTACTCATCCGTTTACCTGGGCTTCCGGATGGAAATCCCCGATCTATTGTGATAATCGGAAGACGTTGTCTTATCCTGAAGTTCGTTCATATATCAAAGAACAATTTGCAGCATTGATCCGGGAGAAATATCCGCAGGCAGAGGTGATTGCCGGGGTTGCTACCGGAGCTATTGCACAGGGGGTGTTAGTTGCTCAGGAATTGGGATTACCCTTTATTTATGTGCGATCTTCAGCTAAGAGTCATGGTTTGGAAAATCTGATCGAAGGTGAGTATAAAGCAGGGCAAAAGGTCGTAGTCATCGAAGACCTTATTTCAACCGGTGGTTCTAGTTTACAGGCTGTCGAAGCTTTGCGGGATGCCGAATGTGAAGTGCTGGGCATGGTTGCCATTTTTACCTATGGCTTCCAAAAGGCTGAGGATAACTTTAAAAATGCATCCTGTGAACTGACCACTTTAAGTAATTACAATGCTATGATCGATCTGGCTGTGAAAGTGGGATATGTACAGGCTGATCAGGTGGAAAAATTGAAAGAATGGCGATTGAGTCCTGAGACTTATAAATAAGTTAAAAGAGTTATTGAGTTGCTGAGTTACTGAGTTATTGAGTTGCTGAGTTAAAAGAGTTACTGAGTTAAAAAGAGTTGCTGAGTAGCTAAAGTGAAAGAGGGGAATAGATTAAGGTGTTGTCGATTCATCGTGTTGGGGAAGGAAATTATTTTTAATGCTAGACTTATAATTTATTAACTCAATAACTCAATAACTCAGTAACTCATCAACTCAGTAACTCATCAACTCAATAACTCAATAACTCATCAACTCATCAACTCATCAACTCATCAACTCATCAACTCAATAACTCATCAACTCTTTTAACTCATTAAATTATGTCGACAACAAAAATTACAAGTGAGATCTTAAAAATAGAGAGTCCTATTCGGGATGTTTATGCATTACTTTCCGATTTCAGCCGGATCGGTCGTTTGGTAGAGATGGCCAAACAAATGGGGATGACTAACGGATTGGAGATGGATAAAATCTCGGAAAAGATCGAATCTACCCGTTTTACAGAAGATGCTTGCTACATAACCTTAAAAGGTATGGGGGAGTTGGCTGTAAAGATCGTGGAGAAAGAAGAACCCAAATTAATAAAATTAGGAGGGGATGGAGCTACACCTTTTGAATTTAATTTATGGATTCAATTGTTGGAGAATGGACCTTACGATACCCGGATGAAGATTACTTTTCAGGGAGAGTTGAATATGGTGATGAAAATGATGCTGAAAGGAAAACTGGAAAAAGGAATCAATCAATTGGGTGAGGGGCTGGCAAAAATCCCTTATAGTTTGTTGAGTAATTCAGGTTTTTGAAACATAATTATTTTGAAAATATCCTCAGGTGTCAGGTGCACAATCGGATATTTTCAAAATAATTTTTATTTTATGCCCTCAATTTCTGGGCATTCACGCGATTCATCTTTTCTTCGGCATAAGCTTTGGTAATCGTAATATTTTTCTTTCCTTGCGAAGGTACTTCAAACATCAGGTCGGTCATAATTGCTTCGCAAATCGAGCGTAAGCCACGGGCGCCAAGGCGGAATTCGATAGCTTTATCGACGATATATTCATAGACATCTTCGTCGAATTTGAGTGTAATCCCATCCAATTCGAACAGTTTGATATATTGCCGGATAATAGCATTTTTAGGTTCTGTCAGAATATTACGTAATGCTGCCCGGTCCAACGGTTCCAGGTAAGTCAATACAGGGAGACGGCCGATGATCTCCGGAATCAACCCGAAAGATTTCAAATCCTGTGGGGCGATATATTGAAGGAAATTCTCCCGGTCGATTTTTTCTGTATTTTGGCTCGCATTAAAGCCGACGACCATCGTATTCATACGGGCTGCGATTTTCTTTTCAATACCATCGAAAGCTCCTCCGCAGATAAAGAGGATATTTTTAGTATTGACAGGGATCATTTTTTGATCCGGATGTTTACGTCCACCTTGTGGAGGAACGTTGACGATAGAGCCTTCCAGTAATTTCAATAGTCCCTGCTGTACTCCTTCGCCGCTCACGTCGCGGGTGATCGAGGGATTATCCCCTTTCCGGGCGATTTTATCCAGTTCGTCGATGAATACAATCCCTTTTTCTGCTGCCTCGACATCGTAGTCGGCTGCTTGCAGCAAACGGGTCAGGATAGATTCGATATCTTCCCCGACATAACCGGCTTCTGTCAGTACGGTCGCGTCTACGATGGTAAAAGGCACATGTAGCATTTTGGCAATTGTTCGGGCCAATAGGGTTTTGCCGGTACCTGTACGACCTACCATAACGATATTGGATTTCTCGATTTCCACTTCGTCGTTACCGGCTTTATGCAAAAGCCTTTTATAATGATTGTAAACGGCAACTGCCAGGTGTTTTTTCGCTTCATCCTGGCCAATGACATATTGGTCCAGAAAAGCTTTGATCTCTATGGGCTTTTTTACTTCGATATGTTCCAGGTTGAGTGTCGATTTACTTTTCATCTCTTCCTGGACGATATCATAGGCTTGTGAAGCACACTCATCACAAATAAAACCGTCCGTCCCCGCTATCAACAAATTAACTTCGTTCCGGTTACGTCCGCAAAATGAACATTTATCCTGCATCTTTTATTACTTTTGGGTCGATAAGAGCTCATCGACCTGCAATTTTCAATTTTATTTTTTAGCTCTGGTTAATATTGAATCGATCATACCGTATTCTTTAGCTTCTGCTGCTGTCATCCAGTAGTCCCGGTCGGAATCTTTTTCTACTTTTTTGTAGGGTTGACCGGAATGTTCGGAGATGATGGTATACAATTCTTTTTTCAGTTTCTGTACTTCTCTGGAAGTGATCTCGATATCCGCAGCCTGGCCTTGTACGCCACTCATCGGTTGGTGGATCATAATCCGGGAATGGGTTAGAGCCGAACGTTTTCCCTTGGTTCCGGCAGTCATCAGTACCGCTGCCATCGAAGCTGCCAAACCGGTACAAATAGTCGCTACATCACAATTGATATATTGCATCGTGTCGTAAATCCCCAAACCGGCATAGATAGAACCTCCCGGGCTGTTGAAATAAAGTTGGATATCACGCCCCGGATCGGCAGTTTCCAAAAACAACAACTGGGCCATAATGATATTTGCCACATCGTCGTCGATGGGTACTCCTAAGAAAATAATCCGATCCATCATCAAACGGGAAAAAACGTCCATGGTTGCAATATTCAGTTGGCGTTCTTCTATGATATTCGGAGTGATATAACTGTTCGTAGCTGTTTGAAACCGATGAAGGTTCAGACTACTGATCCCTTTGTGCTTTATAGCGTATTTTTTGAATTCGTCTTGTGGAAACATAGCTTTTTTATTAGTTTTCAAGGGGCTAAATTACAAAAAAACTATGCAATAGCAAAATCAATGGATATCGATCTTGAAACGGGCGACTTGAAACTTTATCCGGTGAAGCCGCGTATAATCCTATTACAGAATTTTAAATGGACGAGAAATGAGGTTAGTATTGTTTTTTCTTTTGGTTTTGTCGGTATTATGTATGTCTCAGACAATTGAACAAAAATGTATCGAGAAGCCGATTTATGAGCTGTCGGAAAATGGGAAAGGTAAAATTGTAGGTTCGATCGAAGTGAAAGAACAAGGGAAAGGAATAGCGATTCATGTCGTTGCCTCCGGCTTGAAGCCGGGACAATATGGTTTTCATATGCATGAAAAAAATACGATGAGTAATACCACCGATGACAAAGGGAATACGGTAATAGGTGGAGGACTAGGTGGACACTGGGATCCGGATAATACGCATAAACATGCAGGTCCTCATGGGGATGGACATCGGGGAGATCTGGAAATGTTACAAGTCGGGAAAGAGGGGACAGTCGATCAAACCGTGATTTCGACCCGGATACCTTTCAAGGCTGTCAAAGGGAAGGCTTTCGTTATTCATGCGATGCCCGATAATTTTATGGATCATCCGGTCAATGGAGGAAGCGGTGCCCGTATGTATGCTGCCCCTTTTTAGAGATTACAACGATTATTTTTAACACTGATAAGTCTTTTCACCAGGAACAGTATGGATCACTTTTGCAACCTGGTTGCAGGAATCTTCCCTTATTTTTGTATCGAACAAATGATAAAAGAATATGGAAGCTACTTGTCAGCGTTGTGCGCATACACATACTCATGCCGGAGATTGTGGGCATACTCATGATCAGCAAGGAACCGGATTTTTGATCCTTTCGTTTTTACTTCTCGTTGGCGGAGTTATACTGCGTTATCTGCAACTCCCTTTCTGGATGATTCCGGGAGTTGAAGTGCTATGGTTTTTACTGGCCTTTCTTCCGGTCGGATTTCCTGTGATGGTTGAAGTTTGGAAAAGTATACGACAGAAGGATATATTCAATGAATTTTCCCTGATGTTGTTGGCAACGATAGGGGCTTTTTGTATCGGTGAATATCCGGAAGGGGTAGCGGTGATGCTTTTTTATTCGGTGGGAGAGAGAGTACAACATCGTGCAGTCGACCGGGCCAGAAGGAATATCAGGCGTTTATTGGATGTCCGTCCTGAAAAAGCTTTGGTTTTACGGCAAGGGAAAGAACAGTCGGTTTTCCCCGGTGAGGTTGAGGTTGGAGAGATGATCATGGTAAAACCCGGAGAACGGATTCCGCTCGATGGATTGTTACAGGAAGAATATGCTCTTTTCGATACCTCTGCCTTGACTGGAGAGAGTCTGCCCCGGACTATAAATCGTGGTGAAGAGGTATTGGCAGGAATGATCGTCTCTGGTCAGGCGATAAGATTGAAAGTGACTAAGCCTTACGAACAAAGTGCTTTAGCCCGGATACTGGCTTTGGTTCAGGATGCTTCTGAACGAAAAGCCCCGGCAGAACTTTTTATCCGTCGCTTTGCCCGTATTTATACTCCTGTGGTATTTTTGTTGGCCTTATCGATTATGTTGTTGCCTGCTTTGGTGGCAGCTTTCCATCCCGGATTCGATTATTTTTTCAAAGATTGGGCATACCGGGGACTGGTATTTTTGGTGATTTCCTGTCCCTGTGCCTTGGTGATCAGTGTCCCTTTGGGCTATTTCGGTGGAATTGGAGCGGCTTCCCGGAAGGGGATATTGTTTAAAGGCGGTAATTATCTGGATGCTATTACTCACGTCAATACTGTCGTATTCGATAAAACCGGTACTTTGACTACAGGCCATTTTCAAGTGTCTTCGATGGAGGCGGATACCGTTTCATCGCAAAGGTTGTTAAGTATCCTGTTGACCTTAGAGGAAAAAAGTACTCACCCTGTAGCACAGGCGGTTACCCGTTATGCCCTGCAAGAGGGAGCCGGGAGAATCGGTGTCACGCATTTACAAGAATATCCCGGTTATGGATTAGAAGGTGTGATAGAGGGAAAAAATGTTTTGGTCGGTAATATTCGCTTGTTGACCGATCGGGGAATAACCGTTCCGGCAGGGATTTCCGAGCGTGTCGCTACGGTTGTTGTGTGTGCTATCGCGGGAAAATATGCCGGTCATTTATTGCTTTCGGATACGCTGAAAGCAGATGCTGTCGAAGCTATCGGGCGGCTGAAACAGTTGCATATCGATAATATTCAGTTATTATCCGGCGATAAAAAAGAAATAGTCGCTATCTTTGCTAAGACCTTGGGGATTCGGCATGCACGAGGTGGTTTACTGCCGGAAGATAAAGCGGCTTACCTGGAAAAATTGAATGCAGAGGCCGGTGTTTCTGCCGCTTTTGTCGGAGATGGTATGAACGATGCTCCGGTATTGGCTTTGAGTGATGTCGGTATCGCTATGGGAGGATTGGGGGCGGATGCTGCTATTGAAAGTGCCGATGTGGTTATTCAGACCGACCAACCTTCCAAAGTGGCTACGGCGATTTCGATCGGACGAGCGACCCGACGGATTGTAAAGCAGAATATTGCCGGTGCTATCGGGGTGAAGTCACTGATTCTGATTGCCGGTGCTTGTGGATTCGTCACTTTGTGGGCGGCTGTCTTTGCCGATGTCGGTGTGGCTTTGTTGGCTGTATTGAATTCCGTACGTATCCTCAGTAAAAAATTCGAATGATGATAGAGGAAGATTTTTGCTTACATAAACTAGTTCTCCGGGATATCCGGCCGACGGCCATCCGGGTGTTGGTGCTCCGCACTTTGTTAGAGATGAAACAGGCGATGTCGGTCTCCGATCTGGAGGCTCAACTCGATACTGTCGATAAATCCACGATTTTCCGAACTCTGACCTTATTCCTGTCCCACCATCTGATTCATGGGGTGGACGATGGAAGCGGTACGTTAAAATATGCAGTATGCGACGATAGTTGTCAATGCGCGGTCGAAGATCAGCATATGCATTTCTGCTGCGAATGTTGCCATAAAACTTTTTGTGTGAAAAGTATACATATTCCCTCGGTACAATTACCTCCCGGTTTTATCCAAACCGGTGCCAATTATGTGATTAAAGGCTTATGTGCTGCATGTGCCCTCCGGAAAAAGGAATAGTCTGTGAGGGTGGGGTCGTGAGCTATTTGCGGGGGAAATAAGATAATCTTTCTCGCACTAATTGATTCGTTGTTTCTATAAAAATCTTTCCCGGGACTGTTGTCTGTTGTAGTTAATACGGATAAAGATTTTAGGATATTTATTTCTATGTTTGTGATATTTGCCCAATCGGTTTTTAGGCTTGTTTTTTGTGATGAGGGGGTAGCAGCCGGGTCATAGTGAACGATTGTTTATAGAAGATGAACATGGCGAGTGAAACACCGATGACGAGTGCAAACATAACAAATAAAGTAGTCAGGCCATTGCGGAAGATTTCGACAATCAGTTGTTGTGACTGGGATACATCGTCGCTTTTCATAAAGCGGATGAGGGCAAGTACAGTTTTATAGGCATACATACCTGGGATCATGGGAAGTAGAGCCGGAAAAGAAAATACTTCCGCCGGACACCGGACGAGGCGGGCGGCTAACATACTTAGCATCCCGATTCCGAAAGCTGCAAAGAGTGAAGATATGGTCAGATTCAACGGGGTGTAATGTAATAGGTAGAAACGACAGGCATGGCCGAAAGCTCCCAGTAAGGCTACAACTGAAATAGCACGTTTGGGGGGATTGGAGATAACGGCAAATCCGATGGCGGCAATAGCGGCAAATAATCCGTCGGTGAGGACAGGTAACCAGAATTCGTTGTTCATAATATATCTTTTCCTAAAATTAATAAAGTCATGGATAAGCCGAGAGCGATACAAATAATTAATATCGTGGCATTGATTGTTCTGGATAAACCGACAAGGACGTGACCTTCGAGTATATCCAGGATGGAATTGATCAGCGGTACTCCGGGAATCAGAAACAGGACGCTGGTACCTAGTGCGATATCTTGGGTGGTCCCTAAATTGCAGAATACTCCGAGTGCGGCAGTCAGGGAAGCGATAAAGGAACAAATAATAAAGATGACCATATGGTTCAACTGAAGTTTGGTGAGTTCCTGACGGATAAAAAAGCCGGCCAGGGTGGCAATCCATACCAATCCCATGGCGATCGGATCTCCTCCGAACAAACGGCAAAATGCAGCATTGGCACAGGCAACCAGCAACAGGACCATCCAGCGTGACATACGTGGGGTGTTGACAATGGTATTGAACCGGAGCTGCAGCTCGTGAAGTCCCGGATGGTGGTCATAAGCTTCCCAGCTCAGGGCACTCAGGTCTGATATTGTACGGAAGTTTAAAGCCATTGCTGGAATCCGTCGGACGTAAGTTCGTCGGATGGAGTAGTCTTCGGAATGTTTGACGGTCATGGTGATGTTGCGCTGAAAAATGGTCATATCCACTCCAAAGCCAAAAGACTCGGCGATGCGGGTCACGTTTTTTACAATACGTGAAGTATGGCTGCCGACTGCCATCAGTGTGGTGGCGTAATCCAGCAGAAAATTCGATAATTCCTGTATTTTTTTGCTGTGTTCCTGCATGGCTGCGTTTAGAGTTTGATTTCTGCTAAAATTTCGTCTTTACCAACGATTTGGCCGGTTTTGACACATAAACGACTGATTCGGCCTCTGTGGGTGGCGGTAATGATGTTTTGCATCTTCATGGCTTCAAGTATCAAGAGAGTGTCGCCTTTGTTGATTTCCTGACCGTTATCTACTTGGACGTCCAGTATTTTGCCAGGCATGGGAGATTTGATGATTATTGTCGCCAAGTCGCTTTGACGACTGGCCAGTATTTTTTTCCGTTTCAGAGAGAACGGAGTTTCAACAGAGAAAGTATATGCGACACCGTTGAGCAATATTTCGTATTCATTTTGTTTCCGTGAAACAATTTCTACTGGATAACGCAGTCCTTTATAAGATAAGACCAAAAATCCGTCTGCTTCCTCTATCAGGTCGAGGCGTATATTTTGCCGTTTCAAACTGAAATCATAATTATTCTTTACTGTAAATTCGAATTCCGTTTGTCTGTCGCTGAGAGCGATGTATTTACTGATTTCTTTATTATTCATATTTGGTACTTATAGATTTCTGATTCGTTTGTTCAATACCCAGGGGTCGATTTGTGTGTCGGGACCGATTTCAGGAGTATTTTCGTGTGTGTAGGTATACACGGCGAATAGAGCTGCGAGCAATTCTTCGTGCGGTTCGCGCCAGACCGTCGAATGGAGGCGGGTTTCAATGAAGGAGGTGTCGAAATCACCGTTACGGTAAGTTTCGTTGTGTAATACTGCTTTGCAGAAAGGGATTGTGGTACGGATCCCTTTCACATGGAAACGTTCGAGTGCCGAAAGAGTCCGTTCGATGGCTTGTTCGCGGGTGTCTCCGGTGACGATCAGTTTGGCTACCATAGAATCGAAAAAAGGGGTAATTTCTGAACCGGGGGCAATACCGGTTTCAATGCGGATGTGATTGCCTTGTGGTAAACGAAGTTGACGGATAACACCGATACTGGGAGAAAATCCGGCTTGTACGTCCTCTGCGTTGATCCGGCATTCGATAGACCAGCCGTTGAGGTGAATCTGAGATTGACGCAACGGTAATTTCCGGCCCGCAGCGATATTGAATTGTAATTCCACCAGATCGATTCCGGTGATTTCTTCTGTAACCGGGTGTTCCACCTGAATACGGGTGTTCATCTCCATGAAATAGAAATGCTTCTGATGGTCGAGCAGGAATTCCACTGTTCCCAGACTTTGATAGCCTGCCTGTTTTGCCAGGGAGACTGCTGCTGCTGCCATTTTTTTCCGGAGGCGTTCGTCGAGAGCGGGTGACGGGGCTTCTTCCATCAACTTCTGATGTTTACGCTGTATGGAGCATTCCCGTTCGCCCAGATGCACGACATTTCCATAATTGTCGGCTACAATCTGAAATTCGATGTGCTTCGGGTTTTCGAGGTATTTTTCGATAAATACCGAAGGATCGTTAAAGGCTACCTGTGCTTCTGCGGTTGCTATTTTGTAAAGTTGTTCGAGTTCATCCTGATGATGGACAATACGCATTCCTCGTCCTCCTCCGCCCGATACTGCTTTGATAATGACCGGATAGCCTAGTCGTTTGGCAATTTTCCGGGCTTCATCGAGGGTATGTACGGCTCCTTGGCTGGCTCCAAGCATGGGGACTCCGCTCTGTGCGGCAATTCCTTTTGCTGCAACTTTATCGCCCATAAGTCGGATGACTTCGGGTGAAGGGCCGATAAAGACGATTCCATTATCCCGGCAGCGTTCGGCTAATTCCGCGTTTTCAGACAGGTATCCATAACCTGGATGTAATGAGTCGATCTTATATTCCCGGGCTAGTCCAACCAATCTGTCGATATCCAGAAATTCCGGTATATTCCCATCGGTTTCCGGGAAATTGATCACGGCATCAGCAGCTGATAAATATACAGCTTCGGGTTCTTTGGCTGTTCGGACGACATAAGTTTTGATGCCCATGCGCCGGGCTGTACGGGCAATTCGGATGGCTATTTCGCCTCGGTTAGCTATTAAAACTGATTTTATCATATCTATTTCATTATCTTTTTATTTTGTCCCCCTTTTCTTTCGCTTTTATCTTTTTAAAGCGGTATATTTCCATGTTTCCGGCGGGGTAGACTGACTGATTTCTTTTCTAAAGATTTAAGTACCCGGATGATTTTCAGTCGGGTGACGGACGGGTCGATGACTTCATCGATAAATCCTTTTTCGTTGGCGATATAAGGATTGGCAACCTCCTCCCGGTATTGTGCCAGTAATTCTTTTTTCAAAGCAACGGGATCTTCGGCAGCGGCCAGTTCTTTGTGGTAGAGAATGGCGATTGCCCCTTCGGGTCCCATGACAGCGATTTCTGCTGTCGGCCAGGCAAAGTTGTAGTCGCCACCGATCCCTTTGCTGTTCATAACGATATAGGCTCCTCCGTAAGATTTTCGCAGTACGACGGTGATTTTGGGTACAGTAGCCCGGGTGTAAGCATACAATAATTTTGCTCCATGGCGGATAATCCCGGCATGTTCCTGATCAGCTCCCGGCAGGAATCCGGGAACGTCTTCAAGAGTAAGGATGGGAATATTGAAACTATCACAGAAATTGATGAAACGGGCAGCCTTGACAGAAGAGTTCATATCCAAAGTACCGGCCATCACCTGAGGTTGGTTGGCGACGATTCCGGTTACATAGCCTCCGAACCGGGCCAAGCCGATAATGATATTGGGGGCATAGTTTTCAGCTATTTCCAGAAATTTACCTTTATCGGTGATCAGCCGGATGATATTCCGGACGTCATAAGGTTTGTCGGGATCTTCGGGAACAAGGTCTCTGAGACTTTCTTCTATACGGTCCGCCGGATCGTCGGTGGCCAGATAGGGAGCATTCTCGATATTGTTGGAAGGAAGATAGGAAAGCAGCATTTTCACTCCCCGCAAAGTGTTCTCGTCATCGTTGAAAACAAAATCAGCGACTCCTGATTTGACAGCATGTACTGAAGCCCCTCCCAATTCTTCGGGAGAGATGGTCTCATTCAACACTTGTTTAACGACATTGGGGCCTGTAACAAACATATAACTGGTTGCGGCAGTCATAAAGATAAAGTCGGTGAGTGCCGGGGAATAAACGGCGCCGCCTGCTGCCGGACCCATGATCACCGATATTTGGGGAATGACCCCGGAGGCCAGTACATTACGGCGGAAAATACCGGCATATCCGGCCAGACTGGCCACTCCTTCCTGTATGCGCGCTCCTCCCGAATCGATCAGGCCTACAACAGGAGAACCTGTTTTCAGGGCCATATCCTGTACTTTTATAATTTTGGCAGCGTGTACAGAACCCAATGATCCTCCCTGAACATTGAAGTCCTGGGAATAGGCAAATACCTGTCTGCCGTTTATATTTCCAAATCCGGTAATAACTCCGTCTCCATAGGAACGTACTGTTTTACCGAAAGAGGTGGTGGCCGATGGAGAATAAGCATCGACTTCCTCGAAGGTGCCTTCATCAAAAAGAAATTCTATTCGTTCCCGGGCTGTCAGTTTGCCGCGGTTGTGTTGTTTTTCTTCATATGCTTCGCCGTATTGCCGGGCTAAGGCTTCCTGTCTCGCCAGGAATTTTTCAAACGATTTTCTCATGCTAAGTCAGTTTACATCTATTAATTGCTTTATTATTCTGGCAATCTCTTTTAAGATTCGTAAGTGTAGCCGATTGATAATTACTCGTTAATCATCGATTGTTACCGTTGAGCATGGCTTAAACTTAGCTTTCACAAAATAAAGAATACGCAGGGGTATATTTACCCGGACGGGTGTCGGTCTGATAAGGGCTGACTCTGGCTTTATTCCGCGAAAGCATTGTCAATTCGCTGAGGCAGGTATCCTGACTTTCACCGTTTTAGCCGTCCTTCCCGTCTTATGCTGACAGTGGACATGATTGGCCGAACTTTTATGGTGATTACAGTTGCGCGACAGTCCGTGATTTTCACACGGTTCCCTATTCTCCCCATCGTAATGAGGCACCTGAGCGATCTGATTCACATCTTGTAAAGAACTTCAATGGGACAAAAGTATAAAAAATCTTTTATCCGTTGAAATTTTAATAAAATCTTTCCCTTTTCCTTTATTTTGTTGTTGATTATCAGTGAGTAAAAATTTGTAACTTCTTGTTTTTATAAGAGGCGGGTCTTTGTTGTCCGGATGATCGTCGATTATTTTTATGCATTCCGTTGTTTTTAATCGATTTTTTACTTCATCGGACGTTGAGAGAGGAGAAGGAAGTTCGGGTGAAGGAGGTGTTATTTTATGATTTTTTAGGAGAGGTTTGTTTCATTGCTGCAATTATTTTTCTCATTTTATTTAAAAATTAAAGAAAAAAAGTAGGAATATAAATTTATTTAGGTACATTTGCGTCGTCATGGTGACTCATCCTCACACGGAGGAATGAGTTGAATAGGGAATCCGGTGAGAATCCGGTACTGTACCCTCAGCTGTATGTTCTTTAAAAAGGGTTTTGCATTCTTATGGTCACTTTTTCCTCCGGGAGAAGGGAAGGCCGCAAAATCCGGAACAAGTCAGAAGACCTGCCTGACCTATAATTGCCAGTTGTTCTGGGGAATAAGGACAATGGGTATGTGCGTTGTTTTTCACAATTATTTTGGGAAAAGGGATACGGGTGTGTCCTGGAAAACACGAAGGCATAACCTCGTTTAGGGAGGATGTGTAAAGGATGCTTTTTTATTTTTTAAAAAGGCTGGCGCTATCGTTTCCGTAAAGGGAAAGACGTATGTTATATAGCATACGATAGTTGTCCTTTGTGTCTTTTGATTAGAGAAATAATTCTTTAAATATTGTATTGTTAATCAATAAAACGCCACTAATTATGATGACCAGAGCTGAGTACATTGAAAGCCTCCGCAGATTGAATCTGAAGGTTTATTTTATGGGTGAGCTGATCGAAAATCCTGTCGACCACCCGATGATTCGTCCTTCTATGAATTCTGTAGCCAAAACTTATGAATTGGCTGAAAAACCGGAATATCAGGATCTGATGACTGTTTATTCACCGCTGATCGGCAAGCGGATCAACCGTTTTTGCCATCTCCACCAAAGCACGGAAGATTTGGTGAATAAAGTGAAAATGCAACGTTTGATGGGACAAAAGACGGCAGCCTGTTTCCAGCGTTGTGTGGGAATGGATGCTTTCAATGCCATTTTCTCTACCACCTATGAGATGGACCAGAAGCTTGGGACAGAATATCACAAGCGGTTCACTGAATATATGAAGTTTGTACAGGAAAACGACCTTACGGTTGACGGAGCGATGACCGATCCGAAAGGTGACCGTAGTTTGTCGCCCTCCAGACAGGAAGATCCGGATATGTATATGCATGTCGTGGAAGTGCGGGAGGATGGTATTGTCGTACGGGGAGCAAAAGCTCATCAGACCGGGGCTGTCAATTCGCACGAACACCTGATCATGCCTACTGTGGCCATGAAAGAAGAGGATAAAGATTATGCCATTTCGTTTGCTGTCCCCTCAGATGCCGAAGGCGTATTTATGGTGTACGGCCGTCAGTCCTGTGATACCCGTAAAATGGAGGAAAATGCCGATATGGACCTCGGAAATGCACAGTATGGTGGGCACGAAGCACTGGTTGTTTTCGATAACGTGTTTGTTCCCAATGAACGGGTGTTTATGTGTCGGGAATATGAATTTGCCGGAATGATGGTAGAGCGTTTCGCCGGATATCACCGTCAGTCTTACGGAGGGTGTAAAGTCGGAGTCGGGGATGTATTGATCGGTGCAGCTGCCCTTGCCGCCGATTACAATGGCGTGCCCAAAGCCAACCACATCAAGGATAAGCTGATCGAAATGATACATCTGAACGAGACGCTTTATGCTTGTGGTATTGCCTGTTCGGCAGAGGGTGAAAAGATGCCTGCCGGTAACTATCAGATCAATCTGTTGTTGGCCAATGTCTGCAAACAGAATATTACCCGTATGCCTTATGAGATTGCCCGTCTTGCAGAAGATATTGCCGGTGGGTTAATGGTGACCATGCCATCCGAGCAGGATTTACGCAGCGAAAAGATCGGTCCTTATGTAGAGAAATATTTGCAGGGAGCAACCGGGACTTCTACCGAAAACCGGATGCGTATCCTGCGCCTGATCGAAAATATTACCTTGGGTACGGCAGCTGTTGGATATCGGACAGAATCTATGCATGGAGCAGGTTCACCTCAGGCACAGCGTATTATGATCTCCCGTCAGGGAAATCTGGCTGCGAAGAAAGAACTGGCTAAAGTGATTGCTAAGGTGGATGAAAGCAAAGATAGAAAGTAGTAGTAGTTTTGAGGAACGGGTCCGGGAGATCGTACTTTACCGGGTCCGTCCTCATTTACTGGAACATGGCGGGGATTTGAGTGTCAGGGAAATCCGGGGCCGGGATGTCGGAATTGTGTTTTCCGGAGCCTGTGGAGCCTGTCCTGCGGCACAAATTACGGTGGAACAAGTGGTAGAGAAAGGTTTGCGTCGTGAGCTTGGAGATAAACTCGGCCGTGTGTATCTGATCAACGAAACAGATGAGGGCTTACTCGCTTTTGCCCGGAAATTATTAAACCGAAAAAGGTGATCAAAACGAGGATTATGGAATGGAAAGAAATATATAAAAACAGGTTTGCGACAGTGGAGGAAGCTGTCCGTGCCATAGAAGACGGAGACCATCTTGTGTTCGGACATGCTGCCGGTTGTCCGCAGGTTGTGCCGGCGGAAATGATCGCACAAAAAGAACGCTTGCATGATGTCGGTATTTACCACATGCTTACGCTGAACGATGGCTCATACCTGACACCCGGGACGGAAGGACATTTCCGCCACATCACTAATTTTGTCGGGGGAAATTCGCGCCAGGCTGTCGCTGACGACCGGGCCGATTTTCTTCCTGTATTTTTTTATGAAATACCACAGCTGTTTGATGAGGTATATCCTGTGGATGTGGCGGTAATCCAGGTGTCTTATCCCGATAGTGAAGGAAATTGCAGTTTCGGACTCTCTTGTGATTATACTAAAGCGGCAGCAGAAAAGGCGCGACTGGTGATCGCAGAGATGAATGAAAATATGCCCTATGTCGAGGGAGATAACAAAATTCATATCTCCCGGTTGGATTATATTATTCCGACTAACCTGGCATTGCCCGAAATTCCGCTGCCTAAAATTACGGATGTCGAAAAAGCCATCGGGCGTAATTGTGCTTCTTTGATTGAGGATGGTTCCACCTTACAGTTGGGGATCGGAGCGATTCCGGATGCCGTGCTCCTGTTTATGGGAGATAAAAAAAACCTGGGTATCCATACCGAAATGTTTTCCGACGGAGTGATCGATTTGGTGGAATCAGGAGTGGTCAATGGCAGTAAAAAGACCTTGCATCCGGGGAAATTGGTTGCCACTTTCCTGATGGGGACGCGCCGCTTGTACGATTTCGTCGATAAAAACGCCTGCGTAGAAATGCGTCCTGTAGATTATGTCAACGATCCTCGTGTCATTGCACAAAATGAAAAGATGGTTTCCATCAATTCCTGCATCGAGGTTGACCTGATGGGGCAGGTGGCTTCCGAGACAATCGGACTGAAACAATTCAGCGGAACCGGAGGACAGGTAGACTATGTCCGGGGGGCAGCCTGGTCTGCCGGTGGTAAATCGATCATGGCTATGCCTTCGACTGCAGCTAAAGGTAAGGCTTCCCGGATTGTACCTTTCTTGGCGCAGGGTGCAGCTGTTACTACTTCACGCAATGATGTCGATTATGTGGTGACTGAGTACGGCATCGCCCGGTTGAAAGGTAAAACGCTGAAACAACGGGCTCGGGCATTGATTGCTGTGGCACATCCCGATTTCCGCCCTATGCTGGAAGAAGAATATCAGAAACGTTTTAAGGATTAACTGGTGGCGGATAACTTCCGGCGATTTATGGTCCCGGGGCTGTCCATCGTTTTATAATCATGTATTATGCAATTATTTAAATTAAAAACCCGTTTGAGCAAATTCGATCATTTTGCCGATTTTGCCCGTGAATTCAAGCTCTCGGAGCACGATTTGGTGATTACCAATGAATTCCTTTATGAACCTTTTATGAAATCTCTGAATCTCCCTTGTCATTTCATTATGCAGGAGAAGTTCGGTTTAGGAGAACCATCGGATAAAATGATGAACACTATCCTGAAAGAAGTGAAAGGAGTCGGTTTCGACCGGGTGATTGCGGTCGGTGGCGGAACGGTGATCGATATTTCCAAATTGTTTGTATTGAAAGGGGTGGAAGACGTTACGGAAGCTTTCGAACGTAAAATTCCGATCGTCAAAGAAAAACAATTGGTCATTTTGCCTACCACCTGTGGAACCGGAAGCGAGGTGACCAATATATCCATAGCTGAAATTACCTCCAAACATACTAAAATGGGATTGGCCGACGATGCCATTGTGGCCGACGATGCTGTGCTGGTTCCGGAGTTGCTCAAAGGGCTGCCTTTTAAGTTTTATGCCTGTAGTGCGATCGATGCGTTGGTACATGCCACCGAGTCGTATGTTTCGCCCAAATCCAATCCTTATACCCGTTTGTATTGCCGGGCTGCCATCGAAATAATCATCGATGTGTTTCAGGGGATTGCAGCGAACGGACCCGAATATCGTTTCGAAAGACTGGGGGATATGCTGATGGCAAGTAATTATGCCGGAATAGCTTTTGGAAATACAGGGGTGGGGGCTGTACATGCTTTATCCTATCCGTTGGGTGGTAGTTATCATGTACCTCATGGCGAATCGAATTATCAGTTTTTCACCGAAGTATTCAAACTTTATAATGCCAAAAATCCTTCAGGCGATATTGCCCGGCTGAACGACTTGTTGTGTGTACAATTGGGTGTGAACGAAAATCCCTATCCGGTACTCGATGAGCTTTTGGGTAAATTGATTCCGAAGAATAAACTCCGGGTGTATGGAATGAAACCGGAAGAAATTCAGGGTTTTACCAGCAGTGTGTTGCAGACTCAGCAACGTCTTTTGGCCAATAATTATGTCTCGCTGTCGGAGGAGGAGATCCGGGAGATTTATAAGGTGCTGTATTAAATCAATTTTTTAAGTTGAGAATTACATTGTAATCGTTTAGGAAATCCTGGATTTCGTTGAGAAAAATCCGGAGGATTTTTTGTCGGGAGCTTTGAGACTGATCAGGCAGAAACAAAGACAGAAAGCTGCCCGGCAATTAAAGTTTGCGTTATAATTATAAACTGAAAAAGTTATGGAAATAAAGGAAATGGTGGTGAAAGCCCGCAAGGCTCAGGAGATTTACGAACATCATTTTGACCAGGATCAGGTCGACCGGGTTATCCGCGAAGCTGCCCGTGTCATTTATGATCATGCCGAAGAATTGGCCCGGTTGGCTGTAAACGAAACCGGCATGGGGGTGTATGAGCACAAAGTAGCTAAAAACCGCAATAAATCGAAAGGGGTTTATTATAACCTGAGGGGTAAAAAATCCATGGGTATCATCGATATGGATGAAAAAACCGGATTGATCGAAATTGCCAAACCGATCGGTGTGGTAGCCGGGATCACGCCGATGACCAATCCGATTGTGACACCGATGTCGAAGATTATTTTTGCCCTCAAAACCAAAAACGCCATTATTATAGCTCCGCATCCACAGTCAAAAAGATGCTCGGCTCTGGCTGTAAATCTGATCAAGGACGTTGTGGCTCCGTTCGGGGTTCCTGCCGATCTGATCCAGGTGATCGACGAACCTTCTATCGATAAGACCAAAGAATTGATGGAAGCCTGCGATGTCGTTGTTGCCACAGGAGGGATGCCGATGGTGAAATCCGCTTACTCTTCTGGAAAACCCTCTTTCGGTGTTGGTGCCGGTAATGTACAGGTGATCCTTGATCGTAATATCGATCTGGAGGCAGCAGCTGAAAAGGTGATTACCGGACGTGCTTTTGATAATGGTATTATCTGTTCCGGAGAACAATTTTTCACTTATCCGGTAACCGATTGCGAAGCTGTGTTCAAGGCCTTTACTGCACATGGGGCTTATTTTGTTACTGCCGGAGAGAAAGAGCGTTTGCTGAATGTACTCTTCCCGGAAGGAAAAATAAACCGGGCTTTGGTTGGGCAGTCGGTGAAGAAGATTGCCGGTGCTGCCGGTATCGATCTGCCTGAAGGTATCCGTGTCATTGTAGCTGAAGCAACCGGAGTCGGACATGCCGATCGTATCTGCAAAGAAAAAATGTTTCCGGTAATGGGTTGCCTCGGATATGACAATTTTGAAGAAGCCTTACGGATCGCCAAGACTAACCTGAACATGGAAGGTAACGGTCATACAGCCGGAATTCATTCCAACGATCAGGCCAATGTGATTAAGGCCGGCACCGAATTGTCCGTTTCCCGTCTGATTGTGAACGCTCCTTGTGCAACCACTGCCGGTGGGTCTATTCAGAACGGTCTGCCTGTAACCAATACATTGGGATGCGGAAGCTGGGGAAATAATTCGATTTCGGAGAATTTTACTTATAAACATTTATTAAATATCACCCGGATTGCTCCGCTGTCGGCACGTATCCATGTGCCTTCGGATGAAGAGATCTGGGCGGATTGAAAATAGGGATTGTGGCCGGGTTTGCAGTGCCCGCAGTTGTTAAAAAATATTTCGGAGTGGTTTCATGATTTATAAGGATGACCTGCGGCCTGTAAACCCCAAAATATAGTTCGTAAAGTTTATATAGATGGATTTGCATTTGAGTATAAAGGAGATATTCACCGCTTTTATGGTGTTGTTTGCTGTGATTGATATCACAGGTTCTACGCCTATTATCATCAATCTCAATGCAACAGGAAAACAGGTGCAGGCAGGGAAAGCTGCTCTGATCTCTTATGCAGTCATGATTACTTTCCTTTTTGCAGGGGATGCCCTGTTGCAACTTTTCAATGTCGACATTTCTTCTTTCGCCATAGCCGGAGCATTGGTATTGCTGGTGCTTGCTGTAGAAATGATTTTCAGTGTAGAAATTTTCCGTAACGATGGACCTGCCGGGAGTGTAACTATTGTGCCTGTTGTCTTTCCTCTGATTGCCGGGGCAGGGACATTGACAACGACGCTTTCTCTGCGGGCAGAATGTCATCTCTCCAACCTGATCCTGGCCATTTCACTCAATATGCTTCTGGTTTATCTGGTACTCCGCAATGCTTATCTGGTGGAACGCATTTTAGGGAAAAGTGGTGTCTACGTCCTGCGTAAATTTTTCGGCATCATCCTGCTGGCAATGTCCGTACGGCTGTTTATCAGCAATCTGAGTATGTTGTTGAATTCATTTTCACGCTAAAGCCAATTATAGTAACGTTTTGTTTTTGAACGCCTTGTCAACGATTACTTACCGGTAACTATTCAGAAGTCGCTGTTTTATTCCTCTGTTCGGCTATAAAAAAGTACCCGCAGGAACCATCGGTTTTCAGCCAGAAATTAATTACTTTTGTGATATGGATTATGCTATTTCACATCATACTGTTTTTATGCCGGCCGGGGAGTATATCCGGAAATACCGGGATGAAGATAAATTCATTGTATTTTGCCGCAGATGTAATCGTTATGATCGTTGCTGGGCTTGTCCACCATACGATTTCGATATATCTGCAAGGATTGGCAAGTACAAATATATCTGCATAACAGGCACTCAGATCGTGCCTGATCCATCCTCTGTACCAACTATTCCTGCGGGAACAGAGAAAGAGGTCGTTATCGGCCTGTTGACAGAAGTGCGCCTTCAACTAGATTCTTGGTTGCGGTGGCTTGAAACGGAATATCCTGGTAGTCTGGCTTGTTACGCAGGGACTTGTCACCTTTGCCCTGACGATACGTGTACCCGTATCACCGGTCAGCCTTGCCGTCATCCTCATCTGATCCGTCATTCCTTGGAATCTTTCGGTTTCGATCTCGGCCGTACGGCTGAAGAATTACTTCATATTCCACTGGTATGGAGTGATGGGGTGAAATTTCCCGAATATCTGATGTTAGTCAGTGGTTTATTTACCGATGTGCCAATCGATATAAGCTTAAAACCTGCGTCATAGTTTGGTTTTTCCGTTCCAGTGGGTTGCGTCGGCAACCTGAAATGTGTCTGCGTGATTTTGTTGCTTTATGATCTTATCTTTCGATCGATTCCAGCCTTTTATTTATACGCTTTAGGAATCGTTTATAAGCATCGGTGGGCTGAAATTCCTACCGGTGTTTTCAAAATAAGTTGTCTTAAAATTTGTAAAATAAATTTTATTCTCTATTTTTGAAGCGTATTGGCTTTCCTATGTCCATCCGGTATAGGAAATAAAAGGGAACCGGGTGTAAATCCCGGACAGGCCCCGCTGCTGTGAGCTTCTTTACAACGTCCGGACAATACTTCTGCCACTGTCGTTTATACCTCCGACGGGAAGGCGTCTGGATTGGAGCAAGTCAGAAGCCCTGCCATACAAGCAATCGTCTGTGCTTTCGCGGATTCAGAGCCGGACACCTGCACATATATATTACTGTACTGTTAAAACACCGGGGATAAATGCGGGTGTATGTGGGAGGCGGCAGAGTGTTCGTATTTCCTTCTGGCCTGTTTTTATTTGAAGGATCCGTCCGACGCATCCTGCCGGTGTTTTTAATTTTCTTTTGAATTTTTCAAAACAATAACCAACTTTTTTTTATTCGATAAATTCCGTTATATTTGTGTCGGTATCAGGTTTCAGAATCGGTCATCACTGATTCAGGATTAAAATGGGAACTCCTGTGAAAATCAGGGACTATCCCCGTAGCTGTAAGTTCTATTCAAAGGTTGTACATTCAGAAGCCACTGCCGGTATGTCCGGTGGGAAGGCGTACAATCGGAACAAGTCAGAAGACCTGCCTGAGTACTTTTGTTTAATTCGTAGCTTTCGGGTGAAAGGTGACAGAATAAATGAACTGGTAAACTGTACTTGGTGTGTACAGGGCAGTGGTCATTTACATGCAATCTATCTTATCTGTGAGTTACCTTAATTCTGTTAAAATCAATGGAACAGGTAAAACTTCCGTTTAGGGCGGATATTGTCGGTAGTTTCTTGCGACCGGAACGACTGAAAAAAGCAAGAAAAGACTTCGAATCAGGCTTATTATCTCCTGCCGCACTCCAACAAATCGAGGATGAAGAAATTGAAAAATTAATAGCCGAACAAAAAGTTGTCGGCTTACAGGTTATTACAGATGGGGAATTTCGCCGTTCGTGGTGGCACCTCGACTTCTTTTGGGGATTAGGAGGCATAGAGAAAAAGGCAGTTGGGCAGGGATATGTATTTCACAATCTGGAAACCCGACCGGAATCTGTAAAAGTGACCGGGAAAATTACAGGATACAATCATCCCATGATCGCTCATTTCCGTTTCATCCAGAAACTGGCTGGCCAGGCGATACCCAAGCAAACGATTCCTTCTCCGGCACAACTTTTGGCCGAGTTGATCCGCGAGGGAAATATGGATGAAACCCTGAAAGTATATGGCCGGATAGACGGATTATTAGAAGATATAGCACAGGCCTATCGCCAGGTGATCAGTGGTTTCGCTGCAGCAGGATGTCGTTATCTCCAATTCGACGATTGCACATGGGGTATGCTTTGTGATGAAAAATTCCGCTGCAATCCACAGGTGAATGCGGAAGAAATGGCCCTCCTTTTTGCCCGGATAAACGAGATGGCTTTGAACTCAAGACCGGAAGGAATGACCATTACAATGCACGTTTGCCGGGGTAATTATCATTCTGCCTGGGCATCGTGGGGGGGGTATGAGCCGGTTGCCGAAACCTTATTCGACCTCCCGGTGGATGCTTTTTTTCTCGAATTCGACGACGAGCGTTCGGGAGGTTTTGAACCCTTACGCTTCATACAGAACCAAACTGTAGTCTTGGGATTGATTACAACCAAAAATGCTGCCCTTGAGGATAAACAGAAAGTGAAAAACCGCATTGCGGAAGCCAGCCAGTATGTTCCCCTGGAACGGCTTTGTCTGAGTCCCCAGTGTGGCTTTGCTTCTACCGAAGAGGGAAACAAACTTACCGAAAAGCAACAGTGGAACAAAATCCGGTTAATGTTAAAAATTGCACATTCCGTATGGAAAAATAAATAACGATTTATATGGATTTTTCAACATCAAAAACAGAAAATTTATTCTTGCAAATGATCCGGGAATTTGCAGAAAAAGAAGTGAAACCGTTGGCAGCAGCTGTCGACGAGGAAGAACGTTTTCCGGAAGAAACGGTAAAGAAAATGGCTGCTTTGGGAATGATGGGCATCCCATTCCCCAAAGAGTATGGCGGGGCAGGTGGCAACAACCAACTCTATTCGATGGCTGTCGAAGAATTGTCACGGGTATGTGCTACTACAGGGGTTATTGTTTCTGCACACACTTCTTTGTGCGCTTCTCCGATTTATGAGTTCGGCAATGAAGAACAACGCCGTAAATATTTGCCCCGCTTGTGTTCCGGCGAATGGATCGGAGCTTTCGGACTGACCGAACCGAATGCAGGCACGGACGCTTCGGCACAGCAAACGATGGCTGTGAAGGAAGGGGAGCATTATGTGCTCAACGGCTCCAAAATTTTTATTACCAATGCTGCTTATGCACACGTTTACATTGTCATGGCCATGACCGATAAGGCACAGGGGACGCGGGGGATTTCGGCCTTTATCGTAGAACGTGATTTTCCGGGATTCTCTATCGGTAAAAAAGAGAAAAAAATGGGCATCCGGGGATCCGCAACCTGTGAGTTGATTTTTGAAAATTGTATCGTCCCGAAAGAAAATCTGTTGGGAAAAGTGGGGGAAGGCTTCAGGATTGCAATGAAAACACTCGACGGCGGACGTATGGGAATCGCTTCACAGGCCTTGGGTATTGCTCAGGGGGCTATGGATGAAACGGTGAAGTATGTAAAAGAACGGAAACAATTCGGACGGTCCATCGGACAGTTTCAGAATACTCAATTCCAATTGGCCGATTTGCAGACCAGGATTCAGGCTGCCCGTCTGCTGGTGCGTAAAGCAGCTTGGAAAAAGGATATGAAACAACCTTATTCTGCTGACTCTGCACAGGCTAAATTGTTTGCAGCCGAAACAGCGATGGAGGTGACGACCAAAGCAGTACAATTCCATGGAGGCTACGGTTATACCCGTGAATATCCGGTGGAACGAATGATGCGGGACGCCAAGATTACAGAAATCTATGAAGGAACGTCTGAAGTACAACGGATGGTGATTGCAGCTGCATTACTCAAATAAGAGTGGAGAAAAGATAATCGATAAATGAAAAAATGATAAACGTATGAAAATAGTAGTATGTATCAAACAGGTGCCGGATACAACAGAGATCAAATTGGACCCCGCTACGGGGACGATGATCCGGGATGGGGTGCCCAGCATTATGAATCCCGACGATAAAGGGGGACTGGAAATGGCTTTACAATTAAAAGATAAATATGGGGCGGAAGTCACGGTAATAACCATGGGGCCTCCTCAGGCCGATGATATTTTGCGTGAGGCTTTTGCTATGGGAGCTGACCGTGCTATTCATTTGAACGACCGGAAATTTGCCGGTGCCGATACTCTCGCTACGTCGAATGCGATTGCCGGCGCTTTGCGCGTGTTGGATTTTGACCTGGTAATCACCGGCCGGCAAGCCATCGACGGGGATACCGCTCAGGTAGGACCACAGATTGCCGAACATTTGGATTTACCTCAGGTGACTTATGTTGAAAACCTGGAATTTGACGGGAGCAGGACATTTACGATCCGGAAGTCCACAGAAGACGGTTTTCAGCTGGTACAGGTAGATGCGCCTTGCGTGGTGACGGTGCTGGCAACGGCTAATAAAGCCCGTTATATGTCGGTCCGGGGAATTGTGGAGGCTTATAACAAAGAAGTTGAAGTGTGGGGCTTTGAACATATCAGTGTAGAAGAAGAAAAACTAGGCTTGAAAGGATCGCCCACCCGCGTATGGAAATCATTTACCAAAGGAGCAAAAGCAGCCGGAAAGGTGTTTGAAGTGGAACCTGCCGAAGCTGCCGATATAATCGTAGAGAAATTGAAAGAAAAATTTATAATCTGATGAACAGGTAGCAACGGATTGCAGACCACAGACTGTGGTAAACCTTAAGTTTTTATACCTTGAACATATACTTTTTTTCCGGCCATTGGCTGAGGTCTGCTTCCGTTTACCGTTCATTGTTAATTTGAATACAATGGATAAATCCCAATATAAAGACGTCTGCGTGTTTGTAGAACAACGCGAAGGTATCATACAAAAAGTGGCATTGGAACTGCTGGGTAAAGCCCGGGAACTTGCCGATACCTTGAATGAGAAAGTGATCGCCTTATTGCTCGGTTATGATATGAAAGACCAGGCTCAGGAGCTGATTGCTTATGGTGCCGACATTGTCGTGTGTGTGGACGAACGTGAATTGGCAGAGTACAATACCGAGCCTTATGCACAAGCTGTCAGCCAATTTATCCGTGAACGTCATCCGGCCATCGTATTGATCGGAGCCACGACTATCGGCCGCGATCTGGGCCCCCGATTATCTGCCCGGCTGACTACCGGCCTCATGGCCGACTGTACAGGCCTGGACATTTCGCCCGAAAATGATTTGCTGATGACCCGTCCGGCTTTCGGTGGTAACCTGATGGCTACGATCATTTGTAAAGAACATCGTCCGCAAATGTCTACTGTCCGGCCGGGAGTGATGCGTACAAAACCCAAAGATCCGGCACGGCGGGGGACGATTGAAAATATGAAAGTCAGTTTCGACCCGTCGAAATTCAGAGTTAAAATTCTGAAAACGGTGAAAGAACAGAAAACCCGGATCGACATAACGGAAGCTAAAGTGCTGGTGTCAGGTGGGCGTGGTGTCGGCAGTACGGCTGGTTTTGTCATGCTGGGTCGTTTAGCGGAAACATTGAATGCCGAAGTATCTTCATCGCGGGCAATGGTCGATGCCGGGGTTATGCCCCACGAACGCCAAGTGGGGCAAACCGGAAAGACGGTCCGGCCGGATCTGTATTTTGCCCTGGGGATTTCAGGGGCTATTCAGCACCTTGCCGGTATGGAAGAATCAGAATACATCATTGCTATCAATAAAGACAAATATGCTCCGATCTTCAATGCAGCAGATTTGGGGATTGTTGGAGATGTACATAAAATTGTCCCCATATTGACAGAAAAACTCCGGAAGTAAAAATCGGAAATGAACCGGGTGTTTGTTCAATTATACTCTTTCCTTTTCTATTGGTGACGGTAGCAAGAGGAAAGAGTATTTAAGAGTAAATCAATATCTTGGCACTGATAAATCAAATTGATTGCATCTTAAATGTCAAAGCTCGTATTTTTGAAATAATCGGCTGGTAAAGATTGTCCCAGTATATTTTTACGCCTTATATTAAAAATGATTTAAAAAATTACTTAAAATAAACTTTCATCTCTCTTTTTTTGTACTTTTACCGTCGATTTTGGTGCTGCTCGTTATTTTCGTAACGGAGCGGTGAAAAGGGAATCAGGTGTGAATCCTGAACAGACCCGCTGCTGTAAGCTTTTTAAAGTCTTTGGACATTACTCACGCCACTGTTTTACATGAACGGGAAGGACGTACGGAGATAAAGCAAGTCAGAAGACCTGCCAAGATCAGAAACTTGGTGTTCTCTGGGATTAGAATGCCGGTTGTACTGATTTTTAATTGGAATTATTCTATTGGATGTCGATGGAAAAACGTTCGATTTTTTTGTGGATTTCCACAAGAGGAATAATTGACCGATGACAATTAACAATTGACAATGATTGGAAGCTTTACTTCCATCAAAAAACAGCTGAAAAAAAGGGAAATGAGTAGAGAAATTGAATGTTGAATGATTGATAATCAATATGATGTAAATATTTCCTAAAGTATGTTGTTTTACAGTAAACTGGTATTTGTCAATAGTCAATTAACAAACGTCCTGTAAGGGGCATCACTTTGTAAACTTTATGAAATTTCGACTAATTTAATCGAAGATTTAAACGTCACACTTTTAGGACTGGGTACTGAAAAATTAGGGGCTTTGGAAAAAATCGGAGGGAAGCTGTCATTGAACTGTACGGCAGAATATTTGAAGTTGCCTGCCGGTTTGAAAAATTTGAAGGTGTTTGTAGTATCGAAAGGTATAGAACGCCTGGATATCCAGGGAATAGAAATCGAGGAATTGCGATTCAGCGGTACCGGATTGGAAAATACGACGGTGATCGGTGACGATATTTTTAAAGGTAAAATCAGTTTGGATAACCTTTCGGGATATTTCCCGAAATTAGAAGGTTTCCGGGAAGTGGGAAAACTGAATATCGGTTATCTTGGCCTGAACGGAGGGAGCATTGAAATCGGTAATATCCGTAAAATTAACGGGGATTTCTCTTACTGGGCCAATTCCAATGTAAAGGCCGTCGAATTTCCTGCACTGGAAGAAGTAACCGGTAATTTTGAATTATATTCCAATATCAAGGAATACCATTTCCCCGAATTGAAGTCTATCGGAGGGAAGGCAATCATAAGTATCGACTATTATGATGAAAAGACTTTTCCGAATCTGGCGACGGTCGGGGAGGATATGATGTTTCAGACCGGATATGACTATTATGGATCGAGGGGACCGGCCGTGGTCTTGTATCCGGCTTTGAAGCAGGTTGGGGGGACATTGGAACTGCGCCCGATCGGACCAACTCCCTGGGGAGATAATGAGAATACCGGTTATTTGAATCAAACCCTGGAAAATCTGGATTTCTTGTCCAGCTTGGAAAAAGTGGGGGGAATCCGGATTCATGATCATGGGAAACTAGCTTCTTACGAGGCAATTAAAAAGGCCATCCTGACCTGTCCCGAAGAGAAATGGAGTGTGGAAAATAATTTGTACAATCCGACTTACAAGCAATTGGTAGAAGACCAGCAATGGATAAAACCTGCTATTCAGGAGTAACAGATGAAGCCTGTTTTTCAACTGTGAGATTAATCAGCTGAAAAAGTTGTAAATGTAAAAAATGATAAACCTATGAAGATAAATAATTTAATATATATTGTGTTGCTTGGCATTATTGTTTCGCTGACGAGTTGCGAGGACGATGACAGCCTGTTTTCCGGAAATGAAAACTACATCACCTCATTCCGACTGGTTCAGCAGGGAGATTCCTATGCCGGGATAATTAAGGGAGATAGTCTGATTTTGAGTATCCCTGAAAATCTTTCTCTTGAGGGGGCGATAATGGAGATTTTGTGTAGTGAAAATGCCCGGATATCTCCGGATCCTGGTGAAGTTGAGGATTGGGGAAAGTTACAAAATTTTACAGTAACTGCTTACAATAATACTCAGCGTGTTTACAAGTATATAGTACGGAGAACCTTGACGGGTAGCGAAGGAGATGTTCGTCTGACTTCGGTTGAAGATTTGGAAGCCTTTGCTGCTCAGGGGATCAATAAAGTCAATGGAAATTTGGTTATCGGTAAAGAAGAAGGAACTGTGAAGGAAGACTCCCTTACTTCTTTGGCAGCTTTGGCCTCACTAAAAGAGGTTGTCGGAACGGTGACCATAAATCCGACTTATGCCGGAACTTCATTTGCCGGTTTGGAAAATTTGGAACAGGTTGGAGGATTGGTGATGGGACGTGTAATACAGAATGCAACCATTGGACTTCGGTGGATACGGGAGATTGAATTGCCAAATTTGAAAAAAGTAGCTTCAGAATTGACTTTCAGAGCTGATACCGTTGAAACGTTGAGTTTGCCTGCATTGGAAAAGGTAGGAAGAAATTTGTCGATTCAGATTAAAGATGTGAAAGATATAGATTTTTCGGCCTTATCGGTTATCGGAGAAAATTTATCCATGAAAGTGAACGGTGTCTTGAATGCTCCGGAAAAGTTGAGCTTTCCGAAATTAAGTTTGATTGGAAATCAATTAGCATTGAGTAATGTTTATAGGGTGAAAGAGTTAGCTTTCCCGGAATTAAAATCGGCGACTGCTATTAAATTGGAGCAGATGAATGCTGTTGAAACTTTGAACTTCACCCAATTGGAGCAAGTCGCCGATTATTTTGAATTGTGGTGGACGCATCAAGTAAAAGAAATGAATTTTCCTTCAGTAAAATCACTCGGTGGATTTAAAATTTATTACATTCAAAATTTGGAAAAAGTCAGTTTGGAGTCTTTGACAGAAGTCGGTCTGCGAGGATTCTGTATCGATGCATCTGATAAGATACAAGAGTTGAATTTGCCTGCATTGACGCGAGTGAAAGGTGATTTTGTTTTAACCAGAATGGCAATAACAGAGGTAAGCTCATTGAGAGCATTGAAGGAAGTGGATGGAAAATTTGATTTCTCCTCGATGAGTGCATTGACGGTTTTCGACGGTTTTCCGAATCTGACAACAGTCGGTGGTAATTTCACCCTGTCCGGTTTGGCAGTCAGCGAATTAAAGGGATTCGATGCCCTGACCTCTATCGGTGGTTCGATGAGTCTGAGTAATTTGAATGAGGTTACTTCGATTGACGCTTTCCCCGTATTGAAATCCATCGGATCACAATGTTCGCTCATTGGACTGAAAAAATTGCAGGATATTTCTTTGCTGGCCCAGTTCAAGGGAATGCATTTGAACAATTGTATTTTAAACAATTTGGATGCCTTGACTTCCTTGGATCTGACCGGCCTTGAAGTAGATGCCCTGCAGATTACCGGAAAAAATGCTTTGACGTTAAAGGGCAGTAAAACCTTGAATACGAATCTGACCATTAACGGGATTCCCGGAATTTCTTTTTCAGGAATCGAAGAGGTGCAGAATGTATCGGTAAGTAATATGCCTGCAACTATTACCGGACGGGTAGAATACAACTTCCCCGGATTAAAGAAAATAGGGACTTTGTCGGTGAGTCAGGCATATGGTGCCAGCCTGGGTGTGCTTCGTTTTCCTGATTTGACAGAGATTAGCGGAAAATTGACCCTTTCCGAAGGATTCGGACAAAAAGTACAGCCGACGGAATTTCCGGTTTTAAGGATAGTGAATAACATGACCTATACCGGAGTCTGTGATGCCCTTCGTTTTCCGGCCTTGGAGGAGGTGACGGGTGAATTGAATATCAAAACCAGCTATGTGAATGGATCTTTAGTGAGCATGTTACAGGAAATCTATACTCCCGTTTTGAAAAAAGTCGGGATATTGGTGCTGACTACTTACAGTAAAAATCAGGATAGTTGGTGTAATAATGTCCTGACTAATCTGGATTGTTTTAGAGCCCTGGAAAATGTCGGAGTGATCAATATCGAGTACCAGTTAGGCCTGGTATCTTTTAAAGGATTGGAAAAAGCAATCGGGGGATTGACGGATGATACTTCTTGGGTTGTCGGGCATAATGCTTATAATCCGACTTTCGAACAGGCTAAAAACGGAGAATTGGAACGAAATTGAGGGAAATACTTTACATCGGACGGCTCCCTGCAGCTTTTAGTTGGCAGGGGGCTTTTCGTATTTTGTAAGGAAAGGCATTTTTTGTACTTTTACGCTTCAATGGAAACAAAGGGATACCTTCAGGTTTATACCGGAAACGGTAAAGGTAAGACAACGGCTGCATTCGGTTTGGCGGTACGTGCTTTATGTGCTGGTAAACGGGTGTTTATCGGGCAGTTTGTCAAAAGCATGAAATATAACGAAACCCGGCTGGAAGCCTGTTTCCCCGGGCGGTTGGCGGTCCGGCAGTTTGGAAGAGGATGTTTCCTTGATCACCGGCCCGAAGACGAAGACGTACGCCTTGTCCAGGAAGGACTCCGGGAATGTGCGGCAATACTGGCTTCGGGTGAATGGGACCTGGTCATCCTGGACGAACTGACTATAGCTGTGTATTTTGGTTTGCTCTCCGATAAAGAAATACTGGAAGTCATCGGGCTGCGTGACACAGGGACAGAGGTGGTGATTACCGGGCGTTATGCTTCCGAAGCTTTGCTGGCTTTGGCTGACCTCGTAACAGAAATGCGTGAAGTGAAACATTATTATACCCGGGGAGTATTGTCCCGGGATGGATTTGATCATTGAGATATGGATAGATTGATGCGGTTTTGGTTGCTGGGGCTGTTGTTGGCTCTTGGGGTAGGTTGTAAAAGTAAGCATTCGGCTTCTGCAGAAGACGCTTTGTCCGCGCTCCGGATGGAATATGCCGGGCGGATTCGGATAGATTCGAGTGAACATTATATATTGGTGCGGGTGCAAAACCCTTGGGATACGGCCCGGATTTTACATACCTATGTTTTGGTCGGCCGGGAAACTGAATTGCCGGTAGGATTGCCTGAAGGAACCTTGGTCCGGACGCCGGTGGAAAAAGCATTGGTATATTCTTCGGTACATTGCGGGCTTCTGTCTGAACTGGGGGCAATCGATCGGATTGGTGGAATATGTGATCTGCAATATATCGAAATACCTGAAATACAAAATCGTTGTGCTTCCGGGCGAATGGTCGACGCCGGAAATTCTATGAATCCGGATATTGAAAAAATAATCGACTTTCATCCCGATGCTATCCTGCTCTCCCCTTTTGAAAATAGTGGAGGTTATGGCCGGATTGAAAAATTAGGGATACCGGTTATCGAATGTGCCGATTATATGGAGACCTCTCCTTTGGGGCGGTCTGAATGGGTGCGTTTTTTCGGTTTGCTTTTCGGGAAACGGCGGCAGGCTGATTCGTTATTCACTGCTGTCCGTGCGGATTATTTACAGCTGTGTGATTTGGTCAAGTCTGTAAATCAGCGGCCGACGGTGATATCTGAATTGAAAAGCGGTTCCGCCTGGTATGTACCCGGAGGAAAAAGCACGACCGGACGGTTGTATCAGGATGCCGGAGCTGCTTACGTGTGGGCGGAGGACGAACATAGCGGTTCGATTCCTTTGTCTTTTGAAACGGTATTTGACCGCGGGCAGGATGCCGATTTCTGGTTATTCAAATACAACCGGCAACAAGATAAAACCCTGACCGAATTAAAGTCCGACTACGCTTCATATGCCGGTTTCCGGGCCTTTCAAACCGGGCAGGTGTATGGATGTAATTCGGGACGGGTACCTTTTTATACAGAGACCCCTTTTCATCCCGAACGGCTGTTGGAAGATCTGATCCGGATTTTTCACCCGGGAGTGTTACCGGCAGGAGAGTGCCGTTATTTTAAAAGATTGGAAAAATGAAATCTTTACCATCCGGATGGAAATATAGTATCGGTTTGATCGTATCGATCCTTCTGTTGTTCGCGGCGAACTTATGGGTAGGCTCGGTACGTATTCCTGCCGGCGCAGTATGGAATATTTTGTGCGGACATGCCGTAGAACGGGAGAGCTGGCGGTTCATTTTGCTGGAATCGCGTATTCCGCAAGGGATAACTGCTTTGCTGTGTGGAGCAGCCTTGGCTGTCTCGGGGTTGATGTTGCAAACCGTTTTCAGTAATCCGCTGGCAGGACCTTCGATATTGGGGATCAATACCGGGGCTAGCCTGGGTGTGGCCTTGGTGATGTTGCTCGGTGGAGGAAGTATTACTGCCGGGGTTTTCAGTATATCCGGTTTTCTGGCGGTATTGGCCGGAGCTTTTGCCGGGGCTATGATCGTTATGGGAATCTTGCTGTTCTTTTCTGCTTTTACAAAGAATAATTTGATGCTACTTATTATTGGGATCATGATCGGATACATCACCTCCTCGGTGATTTCATTATTGAATTTTTTCTCTACGGCCGAAGGAGTACATTCTTATATGATCTGGGGATTGGGAAATTTCAGCGGAGTATCTTCCGGGCAATTGCCTGTATTTGTCGTTTCGATTACCGCCGGTTTGGTTTTATCGGTCATGTTGATCAAACCTTTGAATGCCTTATTGTTGGGAAACCGGTATGCCGAAAATCTGGGTGTGAATGTGCGGCTTACCCGCAATCTGTTATTGATTGCGACCGGTATGCTGACGGCAATAACAACCGCCTTTTGCGGGCCTATCGCTTTTATCGGATTGGCCGTGCCGCATATTGCCCGCTTGATGCTGGGTACTTCGAACCACAATTCCCTGATGCCTGTGACCTTATTGCTGGGAGGGGCGGTAGCCCTGTTGTGTAATCTGATCAGTGTATTACCCGGCGAAACGGGGATTTTGCCATTGAACGCCATCACTCCCGTTTTGGGTGCTCCCGTCATTATCTATATTCTGGTCAAACAGCGTAAAATTCAATATTTCAATTGATTATGGAGACTTTACCTGTAATTGCAGCCCGTCAATTGGCTATCGGCTACTCTCATGGTAAGAACGGTTCTACAGTGGTACACCGGGATCTGTCTTTCGATTTGTGGGCGGGAGAGTTGACTTGTCTGTTAGGTCCTAACGGGGCAGGCAAATCTACTCTGTTGCGTACTCTTTCGGCTTTTCAATTGCCTTTGGAAGGTGAATTATGGCTTGAAGGACGTCCGCTGAGGGATTATTCCGAACGGGAAAAATCGCGCAAGATCGGCGTCGTACTGACCGATAAGACACAGGCCGGCGGATTGACCGTATATGAACTGGTAAGCTTGGGGCGTCAGCCCCATACCGGATTCTGGGGCCGTTTGAACCGGGAAGATCATAAGCTCGTCGAAGAGGCTCTTACGGCAGTGGGAATATCCCATAAAGCTACAAATTACGTGGCCGAATTGTCGGACGGGGAACGGCAGAAAGTGATGATCGCCAAAGCATTGGTGCAGGAATGTCCGTTGATTTTGCTCGATGAACCCACAGCTTTCCTGGATGTGGTAAGCCGTATCGAGATCATGACTTTATTGCATACCATTGCCCGCGAACAACATAAGACCATTCTGCTGTCTACCCACGATATCGACCAGGCACTGATCCAGGCCGACCGGCTGTGGTTGCTCGCGCCTGGAAAAGGATTGCAGTGTGGCGTTACGGAGGATATGGTCTTTAACGATGGACTGGACTGTTTGTTCGATCACCGGAAAATATGTTTTGACCGGGGACGTGGGGGCTATTTCCCCATCGTACAGGATTATCAGGAAGTTGTCGTCAGGACGGACGATCCCTGCCTTTGGCATTGGTGTGTCAATGCTCTGAATCGTTTTGGTTATTCCGGTCTGCCCGGAAATGCCGATAGAAAAAATTTACCCGTATTGACGGTTACTTCCCCGCATGAAATGAGTTGGGAAAAAAATGGAATGTCTACTATACTGACTTCTTTCGAGGACTTGACCGGATTATTGAAAAAATGACCGGGAAGGTTTTTGAATAAAAAGAAAACGGTGCGCATCAGTTTTACCTGTTGGCACCGTTTTAATTTTTTATTTATTTGCTTCTGCAGCTTTGATCAATCGGGGGATGGGGGATACATTGACCATAGACGTGTAATCGATGGGAGAAAGTGTCCATACATCCCAGGAGAGATTTTCAAGTTGGCGATTGTCGACAAATGTCTGAGAATATTCAAAGTCGGCAGCTGTCGGCACCTGATTGCCCGAACCGAGCCAGTAGGTGGTATAGGCATCGTTCGATCCCATCCAATAATCGGCTGCATCTAACGGTTTCAATTCGTCAGAATCGTATTCGGAGAGTTCGTAGAGCCCGTTTGTAAAATCAGCTTGTGTCAGATGTAAAGTAGAACTTTTCAGTTCGATTTTACCGTCGTTATTACCGTCATAACCGAATCCTTTGATATAATTTCCTGATAAGGCGACATAAAGGCGGGGATCGTTCTTGGCAATAGCTTTGAGCATATCGATTCCTGTAAGAGTTTCCGTTTTATTCCAACGATATCCCCAGGCAATGAAAAAAACTTCCTGGTCTGCCGGTTCTTGTGGATGCTCCCCTGTAACCCATTGAATGGCAAAGACCGAGGTGTTTTCTCCGTTACCGGTCCAATTTTTCAGATCGGAGATCGCGAACCGATTACCGTTGACCTTCAGAAATAAGGTGTCGGAATCCTTGCCGTCCTGATTGGTTGCGGTCAGGATAATTTCAAAACTACCGGGGTCCTGAGAGGTGAAACGATAGATTGAGTCTGTGGAAACCGTTTTTTTGTTCAGTTGCCACTGGAAAGTGGTCTGTAACGGATTGTTCAGAATCGCTTTTAACTCGATCGTTTCACCCGGTAAACAGGTGGTTTGCCCACTCGGATTTCCGATAGAAACCTGAGGCGGAGTAGGAAGATACGGATCTTTTTTGTTGTCGTCACTACAGGAGGTCGATAGACCTGTAAGCAGACTCCAGAATAGAAATAAAGAATAGTATTTTTTCATTTACAAAATTCTTTTATTGAAAATTATAAGTAAAGAATGTTCCGGCTGGATAATTGGTATGATTCTTATAATTGGCGCTCAATTTCGGTTCGGTTTCGCTGAAATCGAATACACTGATGTGGTTGATCAGACGGTCGTTACCCCATCCTTTGATTGTATTCAGATAGACTTCGCCTGTAACCGGATTGACGGCTATGGTATTGTAAACACTAGTTGTTGTCACTATGTTTGCCGCATCGACCATCAGATCCGTCTGGTTTTTACTAAAAATGTGACGATAGATTTTGGTACCTGTGCCGTTCATGTACAAAGTATCTCCTTGTGCTGTAATACACGGAGTAGAAGTGTATGAGGCCGACTGAGTGCTAATGGCATCTCCCGGTAAAGTATTGGTTTTGATAATAGTATAATTTTGGGCATCGACCTTAGAGATTTCCCCGGCCGAAGTGGATACCCACAAGTTACCGTCCGACGATTTGACGACTCCTCTGACCGGATCATTGAATTCTATCGATTTGGAGATTTTGTTTTTTCCTTTTTCGATCACAAGGACGTTATTTCCTGCTGCAGCGAATATTTTCCCTTCCGTTACAGCCATGGTATTCTTATTAGCCCTTTCAGCTCCCCCGATGAGAAAGAGTTCGCCGCTGGATGGGTGGAATACCTTAATTCCTTCGTTGTCGCGCAGATAGATATCGTCGTCTCCCAGTACGGCAACATGAGTCGGACTGCTTACTTTATCTTCCAGTTCGGTCTTATAGCCGGCTTCTTTTTTCAGGGTTTCTGCATTGGCAACGATAAGATAACCGTCGTCTCCGCTTTTTTGTGAAATGATATACAGTTTGTTGTTGGCGATAAATAAGTCTTGGGAAAGAAGGCTCAGCATGCTGCCGTTTGCTTTGTAATAGGCACTGTCCGTGAGAATACCTTTCGGGCTGATGAATATCAATGTAGAAGGATCGGCCTGGTAACCTTCATTTAAAACAAAAGTACCGTATTTGTATTTACCGTACACTTCGATGGATGTTGTGGCAGAAGTCACTCCATCGGCATTGGTCGCGGTTAATTTAACATCGTAGGTCCCCAATTCGTTCATTTTGAAAGTAAATACTGTATCCTTAGAGACTTCATTTCCTTTGACGGACCAGCTCAGTGTGGTTGGCAGCGGACTTTCTACTTTCGCTTTCAGTACGATAGAGTCTTCCTGAGGCATTGCGAACACTCCGTTTACACTCTCGATAGATACTTCGGGAGGAACCGGATATTTGTCGTCATCGTCACATGATGCGAATATTCCTGCTAACAGGAGGCAAACTAAAAGCGTAAAATTAAATTTTTTCATGGTTTCTATTTATTTAAAGGATTTATATGATTCAATTAAAATTCGAATAAAAGCGAGAACAAGCAATTACGCAAAGGCATGGGATAATATTGGGTCGACTCATAGTAGGTATCGAACAGGTTATCTATCCGCATCTGAGGGGTTAGGCTTGTCCCATTCCGGAAGGAGTAGCGGTAACCGAGCAAGAGGTTATGTACGGAATAGGGATCCGTGGCATATGATTCGTCGGTAGTAATGAAACGCCGGCCGGTGTAAGTCATCTGCCAGACGAAAAAAGCATCTTTATAATCGATATTCCAGCGCAGATTCCACTTGAATCGCGGTACATATGGAATTTGCCGCATATAGGCGTTGTCGTCTACGTGTTGTTTCTTGCGGGTCCGGGATTGTGACCAGCTGTAATTACCCGAAAGAGAAGATACGAGTTCCCCGTAGTGGAAAGTGGTTTTTCCATAAAGTTCCACGCCATAGGAACGTACGTTTCGTTTGTTTTGCGGAGTCCACACCCATTGGTTTCCGTCTTTGGGGAGCCAAAGGATCCAGTTGTCGATGTTCATTAGATAACCGGAAACTTCGGCATCGAATAAGAGATGTTTGTTTATACTCTTCCGGTAAGAAATAGAAGCATCGTAAGAATACCCCTCTTCCGGCTTTACATCCGGATTACCGCCGGGGCGCCAATATAGGTCGTTCATACTGGGGAAACGATAATTATAAGCAGTACTTCCTTTCAATTTTAATTCTTTTTTCAATAGATTGAATACTATTCCTGCCGACCAGGTGGATACATTCCGATTGTCGTTATGTTCGAACATATATTGTCCGTTGATCATCATCCACCGGATAGGCGTCCACAAAGCGGAAGTTTGCCAGGAGAGTATGTTACGGTGGTGGCTGAAAGGGGATTCCACCTGAGGAATATCAAAATCGATACCGTCGAGCGTATATTTCGATGAGTCGATGTCTATGTAGCTACTCACCCGGATCAGGTCGTGAGAATAGGTTAACGTCGTGTTGAGAATAAGCTTATCGGTCGGGGAGTACGTATAATCGGCCACGACCTGTGCCGTGTTAGAGCGGTTTTTGTTTCCCTTGGGATCGAATAAACCTCCGTCATACCGGATATCGTAAGTTTGGCAGAAATACAGCCAGGCAGCCTTTACATGTAATTCATGGATACCCCGGCTGAAATCGAGTCCGGCATATCCCCGGAAATTATTTTCCTCCTGATCCTCCTGGGAGCGGTTGACTACACCGAGCGGTTGGGGGAGGTTACGGTAATTTTTCTGATACCAGGCGACAGCTGTCAGGCGGGTGTAGGGAGATACTCTGAAATAGCCTTCCTGCATAATTCCGAATTGAGAGTAAGCGGCATCCTGCCTTTTTTCACGGAAAGGAGTATTGGTCAGCACTTTATTCAGATAGGTATAGTCGTTGTCGGAATGCTGATAATATAACCGTGTCTTTGAGGCCGATTTATTACCGCTTATATTCACCTGTCCACCGACGGTATATGTGTTGTACGATCCATACTCTGCCAGTACCCGGCCATTTACGCCTCGGTTCCAATCGGTGTCTGTGAATAAATTCACACTACCTCCGATAGCTCCGGTACCGTTTTTTACATGGCTGCTGCCATAGTACAGGTTGATGTTATCTGTAAAAAAGACCGGGATCTGTGAAAAATCGAAAGTACCCGATAAAGGAGGTGTGATATTGATCCCGTTCCAGTTTACCCGTGTTTGGGAAGCGCTGGTTCCACGGAAAGAAGCTGTCGATAATGCTCCTGTTCCCAGACTCTTGATGTAAATAGAGGTATGGTCGGTCAGGAGTTCGGCCAGCGAGCGGGTTTTGTTGGCTTGTAAAATGGCTGGGGAAATATGGGTTACCCGGGCTCCTGCGTTTGCCTCGTTGGCGTGTTGTATACGTTGGCGGATGACCTGCACGGTGTCTAATGTGCCGTATAGGGTGATCGAATCCCGGGATTGGGCAGGAGTACGGAATCCCGACCCAAGGAATATGCCGAGGTATAAAATGAAGATCAGACTCTTGTATAGGTTCATATCGCTAGGCTAATTAGGGGAAATACACTTGGCTAGGATAGATACCGACTCGAAAATTCCGGATGGAACCGTCTTTTTTGTAATTCCGGATATAACCGCGTTGTGCACTGTAATCCAGACAGTCACATAGATAGACCTCTCCTTGCGGACTGACTGAAAACCCATACATCATATCGATTCCGGGAAGATCGAGGTAGTGTTCGAATTCTCCTGTGCCGATATTCATCCGGTAAACACTTTGGACAGAGGTAATCCCTGCTGCCGTGTTACTTTTACAGGTTTTGACGTTGAAATAAATCCAGTTCAGTGTAGGATCGATATCCGTGCGATTATAGGTGATTGTACCGATTACGTCTCCTGCTTGTGGATTTGCCTTTTCACTGATGGGAAGGGTATAAGAGACCTCGACTTTTTCTTGGTGGGGGTCGATACAAACCAATTCTATTCCGCAGACTCGATTCCCCTCCCGGATGTTCATCAAGGCCCATACTCTTTGGTATTTATCGACCAGCATCCGGCAGGTTTTGGTATTTTCGTCGTTTTTTACTTCCGGGATGACCCGGACAGCTTTTTTGCTGATATTGTCGGTATCGAAGACATATATTCCGCCGGTAGTCATTCCGAAGATTTTATTATCTACCGTTACCAGATATTCGACCGATCGCGGTATGGAGATATATTCCAGAGGTTCGCCATAAGGTTCCACAGTCCGGATACGCACCAGTTGTCTCTCCAGATCGGATACGATAGCTTCTGTCGGGGAAATGGCTACGATCTGGCGTGGAAATCCCGCTTGGGTATAGAGGATTGTACCGACGGAACCGAACGTTTCGGGATCTATAACCTCGATTTTTTTGGAGTTATCCAAAGTCACAAAATATTTACCGTTGATCTTGGTGATGGATTGGGCCACATCACCCAGCGGTCGGTGATTCACTTCCCGGAAAATATCCGGAATGACTGATCCGTCTTTGTTTAAAACGGAGATACCGCCCATATTCTGATTGATTCCCCCTTCATTGAGAACAAGGGCTTCGATATTACCTTGGCTTACCGGCCCGTAGGGATAATCCGTTCCTGCGGAATCACAGGCTGTGAATAGCCCTGCTATTACGGCAAATATGAAAAAACAGAGAATTTTTTTGAATAGCATGATTTACTGACGTTTATGTTCTTCTTCCCTTTGAACGTTAAACAAATGAATCACGTGGCAGGTCTTCTGACTTGTTTCCTTTTCGGTTTCCTTCCCATTCCAAACGAGGAACAGTGGATAAAGCACGTCCGAAAAGTGTTATGAAACTTACAGCAGTGGATCTGTTCAGGATTTACACCTGATTCCCTTTTCATTGCCGGACGAGACAACGATCCGGCAACTCCACGCAATTTTTACGTGACGGCAAAGATATATAAATCATTTTATAAGGGAAATGATATTTTGTGAATGTTTGTTAGTCCACAGGGACGGAGGCAATACTTTGTGCTGAACGGTTATTTTGGGAAAAACCTTTAGAATTTCTTTAAAATCGGGCTTTTATCCTTGTATAGGCAATGAAGTAAAACCTGTTCTGAACGGAAAACATGTCAAACCGATTATTTCAATGATGAAAACAAGATGGATTATCTCTTTTGCCCGACTTCCTGTTTCTGTGAAAAATCCAAATGCGCCCCTGTCGAAGGGAATATCGTGCCGGAGTTGATCGGTACGAATAATAGCGATAAGCAGATTTGGGAATTAGATGATATATGCAAATTATTCAAAATTAATAAACATGATTTATTGGTTTTACCGGAATAAAATTGCAGCTTTGTTCGGGATTGATCGGGTGGGAAAGATTTTGACAGACTGTTTATCCGATACTTTATGAAAATAGAGAAAGTACATGCGGTCTATTTTAGTCCGACAGGCACAACTAAAACAGTGATTACCCATTTGGTAAAATGTATCACTACGTTATTACCGGAAGTTGTGACGGAAGTGAAAGACTTTACGTTGCCGTCGGGGCGGAAGAAAGTGCCTGATATTCGGGAATCGGAGTTGGCTATTGTCGGTCTGCCTGTTTACGCCGGCCGTTTACCGAATCTGTTATTGAACTACTTGACTACCTGGCAGAGTAATGGGGCCTGGGCGGTACCTGTTGTGGTTTATGGGAATCGGTCCTATGGGAATGCGCTCGTCGAACTGTATGATATTTTAAGATATAGAGGGTTTCATCCGATAGCTGCTGCGGCTTTTGTCGGTCAGCATTCTTTCACGACCCGGTTGGCTACCGGGCGTCCCGACCGGGAAGATCTGGAAAAGGCAGAACAGTTTTCGGCAGAGATCGTAAGAAGAATATTGCAACCAGGAGAATTTACCGGAATAAAGATTCCGGGACAAGGGGCTCCTGATTACGGTGGGTATTATAAACCCAAAGGAAGGGATGAAGAGGTGGTGAATTTCCTGAAAGCAAAGCCTGTTACGACCGATGCGTGCATCGATTGCAGACGTTGTGCAAAAGTTTGTCCTATGGGGGCTATCCGGCTGGATCATCCTTCTGAGGTTTCCGGTATTTGTATCAAGTGTAATGCTTGTGTAAAACAATGTCCTGTACATGCCAAACAGTTGACGGATGAAGCTTACCTAAGTCATGTCGGTTTTCTTGAAAATAGATATACCTCGAGGGCAAGAATCGAATTATTTTAATCGACCTAAATACTTGGTATATGAAGACCGGTCTTTATACGAAACTGATTTTTCTGTACGATTACGGGAACTTGACGGGTTACCTTCTCATTGAGAACTTGTTGTTCGTCAAGTATCTGAACACTCCGGTGTAGCTGCTGTTTCTTATCTTCGTGAAGACGATGCATGCTGTCTATCCGCTCTGCCGGATAAATCGCTTTGGAACGGCACCTCATATTGTCCATTGCCATACATTGGGTATGGTAATGTTCCAGCTCTTCATCATCCCACTCCAATACCGTTTCACCCGATAAAAAGAACTCTATAAATTGAATATAGATGTTGTTTATCTCTTTTCGGAAATTGTTAATTTGTTGGTTGCGGGATTCAGGTTGTTCAATCTCATCTTATTTAAATACCATCTATATCCGATTATGCAAATCAGCATAAAAATTATCATATACCCAAATCCTATCCATTTGCGATGATAGGTTTTCATGAATAACTTTTTACGTTGTAAGAGATCTAAAAATTCCCATCGTCTTTTTTGATTTTATAAATGAACCGTTGTATTACTTTTGGAGAAAGTGAGATAACCTGTAATACCGGAGATAAGAGAACCTATTACAATGCCAAGTTTAGACAAATCAAGCAATGCAGATTGTGTTTCTCCAGCAAATGCAAGATTCGCTATAAAAATGGAAACAGTAAAACCGATTCCTCCCAAAAAGGCAACCCCAGCAATCATTTGCCATGTCGTATCTTCAGGCATGGGTGCAAGTCGAAATTTAACCGTCAGCCATGAGAAACAGAAAATTCCTAAGAACTTACCAAGTACCAGAGATACAATTATGGTGAGTGTTATTCCCTCGAATATAGCTCCCGGATTCATATCAAACAGAAAGATACCTGCATTGGCAAATGCAAAAAGCGGCACAATCAAGTAATTCACTAATGGATGAAGCGAGTCTTCCAATTTCTGTAATGGAGAAATCTCTTTGTCTGATGCAAATTCAACCTGTTTCAGCCAATCCTGCTGCTGGTTTGACAGAATAGAGCGTCGGGTTAATGTTTCATCATTCTCTTCTTTGAGATTTCCTATGGCTTTGCGGATTTGTTCTGTATTCGTTTTTGACGTAAATACCGGTTTGGATGGAATGCAGAAAGCAACCGGCACTCCGGCAATAGTCGAATGTACGCCGGAGTTAAAGAACAAGTACCACACGACTGTACCGAGTGACAAATAGAAAATCTTGCTTTTGATGTGGCTATATTGTCCTAGCCAAAGGATAAAGAGGACAACAGCTGCCCATACAAGATAGCAGGAATCAACATGTTCAGTATATCCTACTGCTATGACAAGTATGCCGCCAATGTCATCTACAACAGCCAGTGTCGTCAGGAATATTTTTAAGGGAAAAGGCACACGCGAACCGAGCAGGGCAAGAACACCCAACGAAAATGCGATATCCGTTGACATTGGAATTGCGGCTCCTCCACTAAATGGAGTCCCGGAAGAAAACGAAAGGAATATACATACCGGTACTATCATTCCTCCAATCGCGGCTACTATAGGAAGCAGAGCATTACGAAATGACGAAAGATATCCTACAAGAATTTCCCGCTTGATTTCTAGACCGATTGTAAAAAAAATACGGTCATCAGAGCATCATTTATGAATGACAGCAATGTCATCGGCTGCCCTGTATATGATAGCAAGTTGAAACCTCCAATATTCAACTGGATTTCTTTTTTCCAAAAATCAAAATAGAATTGATTTATGGAAGGAATGTTGGCAATTACAAGTGCCGCTATCGTAGCAACCAATAAGGTATTGCTGCCGGAAATATGGTGATTCGGTGTCTGACGGGTTGTAAAAAATATTTTTTGCCGTGGCTGAGAATGAATGTTCATAGTGCTGCGGTATTGATTTGTGTTGACGGCAGGGTTCAAACCTGCATTTTTAACAGTCGACTGGATTGCATATGCTGTTACTGTCCTGTTCAAATTAGACGACGCCAACTATTTCAATAGCAATGTAAAAAAATTACATCGCCCAACCGTTCTATTTCTGCGAAGTTCTTATAATGCATGGCCTTTGAATACATCAGACTTGCTGGTTGGAAGTAAAATACCGTATAACGTAACATGGCTGGAATGGAAGTTGGGATTCACCGTAACGGAACCCATATAACCGTTCTTGGGTAAGGATATGTCTATCGTTGCCGACAGTCCCGTACCGGAATTAAATTAAACAAATGGGGTTTCTTTCCCCATGCTCTTTTCAGTCCGCCAAAACAGCCAAACAGCCAGAAGGAGGGAAAGAATGTCTGCCACAGGTTGTGCCGCTACCGCCCCGTACAGCCGGAATAGCCGGTCGAACAGCAATAGGCATGGAATGAAAATGAGGCCTTGCCGGCTGATGGAGAGCAGGAATGAATACCCGGCCGCCCCGATCGCCTGCAAGGCGTTGATATAAATAAACAGGATACCCATCACTGGTCCCGACAGCAGCAACGTCCGGACGAACGGCGTACCATATTCCCGAATTCCTTCCGAATCGATGAAACAACTGACCAGTTCTTCGGAAAACACTCCGCAAAGCAAGGTCAGTATCACGCCCATACCCAACCCTGCGAAGCATGACAGACGCATGACCGCCTTGAAACGGTCCCACCTGCGGGCTCCGTAATTGTAGCCCAACAGCGGCTGTATGCCTTGCCCCAGTCCGAGCTGTACGAGGACGACCATCATGATGACCTTCGAAGCGACTCCCATAGCGGCGACTACCCGGTCACCGTAGGCGACCAGACAGACATTCAGAATGATGGTGGAGACACTCATCATGATACAGTTCAGCGAGGCGGGAATGCCGATGGCAAATACCGGTCCCGCCGTTTCTTTTCTCAGATTAAAGCAGGCTATGGATATGGTCAGGCGGGAACCTTTGCCTGTCAGCAGGATAACATAATATGCGGTGGCTACCGCATAACCGATGACCGTAGCCCATGCCGCACCGGCAATGCCGTAGCCGAGCCATAGGATAAACAGGGGATCGAGTACGATATTCAGTATGGTGCCTATCAGTACTCCGTTCATCGCCTCTGTCGATTTCCCCTCGGCACGGACAATGTTGCTGAAAGCTGTGGAGACGATAACGAAAGGGGCACTCCACGCTACGTACGACAGGTAAGCCCGTGCATACCCCTCCGTGTTTCCGCTTGCTCCTATCCACCGCAATATGTAGTCCATGCCCGGTAAAAAGACGAGGATACAGAGAATTCCCGTGAGTATGGACATCCAGAAGCAGAAAGAGCCGGCCGTGCGGGCGAAATCTTCCTTTTCCTCACCGAAGGCACGGGAGATGACGGACGTTCCGCCCATGCCGAAGAGTGTTCCGATGGCCATGAAAAACAGAAATACGGGTGTGGCCAGCGATACGGCGACTACCTGCATCTCATCTCCCGTCTGTCCGATGAAGAAGGTGTCGGCCACATTGTAAACCAACGTGACGAGCATACTCAGGACGGCGGGAACCGCGTTCACCAGTACCGCTTTCGTGACCGGCATATTTTCAAAAGCCTGTGTATCCATATCTTTTTATCTGTTATTACCTGCTTCCGCCACCTAAGGCATGATAGAGGCCGATTACGCCCTGAATCTCCTCGTATTTGTCCGATACCTCCGTCAGCTGTGCCTGCAAGAGTGTCTGCCGGGCGGTCAGCACTTCCAGATAGTTCGTGTTGCCGTACTCCATCAGCAATTGCGTGCTGCGTACCGCTGTTTCCAGTGTCTCTACTTTCCGGCGATCCAGTTCCAGACTCTTTCGTGCTGTCTGCCACTGTGTCAGGGCATTATTTACCTCTGCGCCTGCATCCAATAGTTTTTGCCTGAAAGCGACCAGCGTTTCCTGTTGTTGTGCTTTGGCTATCTTCAGATTGGAGATGTTACGTCCCCGGTTGAAGAGCGGCTGCACGAGCGAGCCGACTGCACTGAGCAACCAGTCGCCCGGATTGACGATTCCCGCCCCCGAACTGTTGGTCCACCCTGCCGAGCCGCTCAGCGTGATTTGAGGATAGAATGACGAGCGTGCTTTGTTCGTGGCATAAAATGCTTCGGCCAGTTGCCATTCCGCCTGCCGCACGTCGGGACGTCTGCCAAGCAACTGCACGGGAACCCCGACGGACAATTTTTCCGGAAATGAGAGTTCCAGCAGCCGGCCCCGTTCGATCTCCGTCGGCACAATACCCAACAGTGTCGAAAAGGAGTTCTCCAGTTCGTGTATCTGTTTTTCCAGAGACAGTACAGCGGACTCTGCCTCCAACCGGCTTGCTTCTGCCTGTGCCACAGCCGCGTCGTCCCTCTCTCCGGCACGCTTCAAAGCTTTCATGGTACGCACGTTTTCCTCCCATCGGTGTGCCGTCTCCCGGGTGATATCCAGTTTCCGGTCCAGCGCGAGAAGTGAGTAATAGGTTTCGGCTATGGTTGCCACCAGTTGTGTCTGTACGGCCTGCTCGTAGGCGCGGTTTGCCTCCAGTGCCGCCCGGCTTCCCTTTTTCGCATTACGCAGTCCGCCGAAGGCATCGATTTCCCATTCGGCTGTGCCGCCCAAGGAATAGGTCTTCGTCGGTTTTGTCCCGCCGAAGCTGTTCAGCGAACCTTGCGGCGCCAGCGAGACGGACGGTAGGAAAGCCAGACGGGAGGCTTGCAGCGAGGCTTGTGCCTCTTCCGTGAGAAGCCGGGCCGTTTGAATGTCGCTGTTCTTTTCCAGTCCCACCTCTATCCATTTCACTAATAGTGAATCGGTGAAAAGTTCCCGCCATGAAAGATCGGCCAGCGAGGCTGTGTCCTGTATGGCCTTCGGCACATCGCGGTAAAGGCTGTCTACGGGCAGCGATTCCGGACGGTGGTAATTCGTATATATTCCACAACTGCTTAACGACAATATTGCCGGTAACATGATGATTATCTGTTTACAATTCATATCCTTGTTTCGTTTCGATTAAAAATAATAGTTCATGGAAACATAGAAGCACTCCTTTCATTTATCCGGATTGTCTGCGATATGCCGTTTCGGCATCACTTTCTCCTCTATGGTCTGGAAAATGATAAACAGCACGGGGACGACAAACAGTAAGGCTACCGTTCCGATCAGCATACCGCCCACCGTTCCCACGCCGAGCGAAATATTTCCGTTGGCTCCTGCACCGGTGGCTACCACCAGCGGGAACAGACCGATAATCATCGTCAGCGCAGTCATCAGGATCGGACGCAGGCGGACCGCCGCAGCCGAAAGTGCCGCCTGGGCGATGGACATCCCGTGTTTGCGGCGTTCCGACGCATATTCCGTCAGCAGGATTGCGGTCTTTGCCAGTAGGCCGATGAGCATGATAAGGCCCGTCTGCATGTAAATGTTGTTTTCCACACCGAATATCCTGGCGAACAGGAAACTGCCGGCCAGTCCGAACGGGATGGAGAGCATGACTGCCAAAGGTATGAACAGGCTTTCGTAAAGCGAGCAGAGGATGATATAGACGAACAGGATGCAGATAATGAAAATGATCATAATGGACGTACCCGACGAAGCCTCCTCGCGTGAGGTTCCGCCGAACTCAAAGCCGTAACCCGAAGGCAGGGTTTCTTTTGCCACCTCCTGCACCGCCTGTATGGCATCCCCGGAACTGTATCCCTGTGCAGCCGACGCGTTTACCGATATACAGCTGAAAAGGTTGAAACGGCTCAGGATCTCGGGGCCATAGGTCTTGGTCAGCGTGACAAACTGCCCGACGGGCGCCATATTACCGGAAGATGTGCGCACGTACATGTTGTTAAGCGACTCCGTATCCAGACGGTATTCGGGTTTGGCCTGTACCATGACACGGTAGATCTTGGAAAAGCGGTTTACATTGGAGGCATAGTTACCGCCCACGTAGCAGGAAAGCACATCCAGCACTTCCGAAGGCGATACTCCGGCACGTTTGCAATGGGCGGCGTCTACCTCCACAAGGTATTGCGGGAAGCGGGTGTCGAATGTGGTCACTGCGCTCTGTATTTCAGGACGGGCACCGAGTGCCGCCACGAAGTCCTTGGTATATGAGAAAAGTGTCTCGATATCGCCTCCTTTCTGGTCCTGTACGTAGATTTCCAGTCCGTTGGTCATACCGTAACCCATGATCATGGGGGGAGCAAAGGCGAAAATCTGTGCATGCTTGATGTCGGCAGTCCGGGCGAATATCTGTCCGATGACGGCATCCTTGCCGTTTTCGTTCCCTTTGCGTTCACTCCAGTCCTTGAGGCGGACGATGAACGTACCGCCCGCGCTGCTCTGTCCGCCGCCCATCATGTTGTAACCGGCTACGGCTGAATACAGGTATATCTGCGGAATCCCCTCCAGCCTTTTTTCCACCTCTTTAAGTATGCCTTCGGTCTCGGCCAGAGTACTGCCCGGTGCTGTGGTGACGGAAACGAATACCGTTCCCGTATCCTCGTCGGGAATCAAGCCCGTCTTGGTGGTCTTCACCAGTACACCGAGGAACACGCAGACGGCAATAAGGGCAATGCCTGCCACCCATTTGTGGCTGAAGAAATACTTTACGCCCATCTTATACTTATTCACCATCTTGCCGAAAGCCGCATCGAAAGCGATATGGAAACGGGACGAGAAGCTGAGCTTTTTCCCCTCTTCCGCCTTTATATGGGGAGTCATGATAAGGGCGCATAAGGCCGGACTGAGCGTCAGGGCGTTTATGGCGGAGATGCCTACGGCTACGGCCATCGTAAGACCGAACTGGGTATAGAATGTACCGGTAGTGCCGCCCATGAAACTCACGGGAATGAATACAGCCATGAATACCAGAGTTGTGGTGATGATGGCCGCCGTGATACCGCCCATCGCATCTACCGTGGCTTTGTAAGGAGACTTATATCCTTCGTCGAACTTCGCCTGCACAGCCTCGACCACCACGATGGAGTCGTCCACCACCGTGCCGATAACCAGCACCAGCGCGAAGAGCGTCAGCAGGTTTATTGAGAATCCTGCCACATAAAGGAAGGCGAACGTTCCGACAAGAGAAACAAAGATGCCTACCAGGGGAATGAAGGTGGAACGTACGCTTTGCAGGAAAACATACACCACGATGATGACCAGGAGGATCGCTTCGATGAGTGTCTTGATGACGTTCTTGATGGAAGCATCGAGGAAAGACTTCACGCTCATCATCGTCTCCAGTTCGAGCCCTGCGGGCAGGCCGGCCCGAATCTCGTCCGCCACCTTGTCGATATTCCCGATGATTTCATTGGCATTCGAGCCTGCGGTCTGCATGATCATGAACGTGGCTCCCGGATAGCCGGATACGCCTCCCGAGAAGTTGTATGACGTCGTGCCCAGCTCGATGTCCGCCACGTCTTTCAGGTACAGAACATTGCCGTTTTCGGCGGCACGTATCACCAGGTTGCCGAATTCCTCGCCCGTCTCGTAACGGCCCCTGTATTTCAGTGTGTACTGGAATGTATTCTCCGAATCCTGCCCCAGCGTACCGGTAGAAGCCTCTATGTTCTGTTCGTCCAGTACCGCGATGATGTCCGAGGGCACCAGGCCGTACTGGGCCATTACATCGGGTTTCAACCAGATGCGCATGGCATAGTCGTTACCCATCACCATCACCTCGCCCACGCCGGAAATACGCTGGATACGCGGTACTACGTTTATCTTGAGGTAGTTGGCGAGGAATTTCTCGTCATAGTCGTAATTACTGTCGGTACAATAGAGCGACATGAGCATCAATTGGCTGTTCTGGCGTTTCTGTGCCGTCACACCGATTTTCGTTACTTCACCGGGAAGCGTGCCCTGCGCCTTGGTCACGCGGTTCTGTACGTTGACGGCGGCCATATCCGGGTCTGTGCCTTGCTTGAAATAGACGTTGATGGTACCGCTGCCGGTATTGGTGGCCGAGGAGGTCATGTACATCATGTTTTCCACGCCGTTGATTTCCTCTTCCAAGGGTACGATGACCGCTTTCTGTACTGTCGCGGCACTGGCGCCGGTATAGGTTGCGGACACCTGCACGGTGGGTGGGGCGATATCGGGGTACTGTTCCATCGGAAGATTTACGAGGCCGATGATTCCCAGCATGAGTATAAGTGCCGAGATGCATGCCGCCAGTATGGGGCGGTCTATGAACATTTTAGGTTTCATTCCATGTCCTCCTTTCTTATTGTGTGTCTTTACCGGAAGTTACCGCCATATTGCCCACGGTCATACCGTCGCGCAGCAGGCCGGCCCCTTCGGCGATAATCACGTCGCCTGTTGTCAGGCCCGCTTCCACGATGTATTCCTTTCCGTTGTTGATGCCGAACACTGCAATCTGTGCGGATTTCGTTTTCCCGTCCACGACCTTGTACACGAATACCTTGTCCTGCAACTCGTAAGTGGCGGTCTGCGGGATGACGATGCATCCCTTCTTCTCGTATGGAAGCCGTACATTACCTGTTCCCCCGCTGCGCAGAATGTGATCCGCATTCGGGAAAACAGCCCTTAGGGTAACGGCACCGGTAGAAGGATCGATTATACCGCTTATGGCATCGACCTTGCCTTTTTCCGGGTATTCGCTCCCGTCACTCAGCAGAAGCCCGACTTCGGGCATGGCCTCCAACGCATTGGTCAGAGAGCCGTTCTGGCGCGAGAGTGCGAGTATCTGCTTTTCCGTCATGGAGAAATAGACATACATTTCCCCGTTGTCCGAGACGGAAATCAGCGGGGTCGAGATAGAGGGGCTGACCAATGCCCCGATACGATAGGAACTCATACCGGCGGTTCCGTCCACAGGACTTTTTATCTCGGTATAGGAAAGGTTGTTACGGGCGTTCGTCAGTTCGGCGCGGGCTTGTGCCAGGGATGCCTTTGCGGACCGGAGTGTATTACGGGCCTGTTGCAGGTCAAAATTGGAAACCACATTTTCCCTGAACAGCTCTTCTTTGCTGTCGGCTGTCATCTGCGCCGTGGCTACATTCGCTTCCGCACTCTCCACGTTGGCCTCTGCCGTCTCTAAAGCCGCCCTGTAAGATGTCTGGTCGATGACAAACAGGGTCTGTCCCTTTTTTACATCCGCCCCTTCGTTTATGCAAATCCGGGTGATGAGACCGGATATCTGCGGATAGATTTTCACATCCTGTTTTCCCTGGATGGTGGCAGGGAAATCGGAATGCAGCATTCTGTCCGAAAGAGTTACGTTCAGGGTCTTGTAACCGCCGCCCGTGGGCAGGTTCTGGCGTTCCTTACAGGAAACGCATAAGGTCAGGATACTTGCCAGCACCAGACCGTCAAATAGAATTGTCTTCATCTTCATATTGGATTTCTATTAAAATATTGTTCAGTCGTTCTCTGCCCTCGTCGGTACAGATGCCTGCGAGATAAGTAAGAATGGCGTTGGTGTAAATTTTCTCCTGCCTGCTCTCGTCATTTGTCCCGGAAGGTACCGCGAGTAAGGTTTTTTCAAAAAATTGGAAGGCAAGCTCGAAGCTGCTCTCCGGCAGCATCAGCCTCGTTCTTTTGGCTTCGTCGAACAGTTCGGAGCACATTTTACACAAAGGGATACGGAATTTTTCATCGAACAGGGTAAGGACACCTGTGTACCTTATGACATCCTTGCGGAAAGCGGGATAAAATACTCTGGAGAATGCATATGCCCCATAATTCATACAAACAATCGCCTCGATGGGGCCGGATAGTTCACATTGTCTCTCTATCCGTTTCCTGCCCGCTTCCAGCCGGAATTCTACACACGCCTCCAAAAGATCGCGTTTACCCGGAAAGAACCGGTAAAGCGTTCGTTTAGAGATATGTAATACTTCTGAAACAAAATCCATGGAGGTGTTCTTTATACCGTATTTCAGGAAGCACCCCGCAGCTGTCTCTATGATTTTTCTTTTTAACTGATTGCGGTTCATAATCCTTTTTCATTTTTTACAAAGGTCGGGGTATTCTGTGGAAACTCTTTTGTTTTACATAAGCCAAAATTTGTCATATTGGAACTAATTTGCCGATATGTAAAATAAATTTTTGATATTTAGAACCTAAATTTGTCAATACGAAACCTGGATTCATAAAAGAAGTAAAAACGCAGGGGAGAAGAAAGAGGGTTGGGGTTTTGTTTATATATTTGTTCTGTTATTATCTATTCAAGCTGTGTATTATACATGGAGGTTGTGAATTTTATGGATTTCGGGCAGCGGAACAAGAACTGCCATATCATGAGCGAGGGCTTTGTACTTTGGGAAATAGCCGGTAATGAGAATGAAATACCGCTCTTTCTGAAAGGAAACGGTACCGATATGATCGTACATGTCCTTATGTTGTCCGGGGAGATGAAAATGGGTTGGGGAGGCAGGTTATATCCATTGACGAAAGATTGTTTCGCCAATTTTATAGATTGCCCTTCACTGGAAATACGGGACATATCCGAAGACACTCAGGCGTATGTGATGCTCTTTGCTGCCCCGTTCATCACCTCTCTGCTGAAAAATACTCCGCCGTTTCCGCCTTCGTATGTGCTGAAGATAAAGGTATGGCCCGTATCCGTCATGTCTTCCGGAATTGTGCAGCTTTTTCTGAAGAGGATTGAAAGTATCGTGGAGATTTTTAAGGACAATACCCACCATTTCCAGACAGAAATGTTGAAGTGTGCGCTTTGGATGTTCATGATGGATATGGCCAATGAGCATATCCGGCAGGAGAATGAAGACGGGGAATTTGCGGAGACAGGTCGTAAGCACCTCCTGTTCAAACAGTTCATCAGGCTTCTGCTGGCCCATATACATGAGGAGCACGCCGTCGGATGGTATGCCTCGCAGCTGTGTGTGACGCCGCAATATCTGAACCGGGTTGTAAAAAGTACCTCGCAGAAAACGGCCTATGATCATATCTGTACTACCCTGACCGGGGCCATCATAGAACAGCTGGAAAGTACGGAAGCCCCCATCTCGCAAATTGCCGAGGATTTTCATTTTCCGGATCAGGCCACGCTGACCAAATTTTTCAAGAGGCAAACAGGAAAGACGCCTACCGAATATAGAAAAGCGGCTACATTATTATGACTCATGCTCAATAAAAAGAACTGGGGGATCGGGGTAGTTTACAGATTGGATGAATAACTTGTTTTTCTTAATTATCTTGGGCATTGGCTGAATGTTGGTTGTTTATGGAGGTGGGGCTATCGGCTTTGAATATTCCAATTAAAAGAAGGAGGTAATAAGTATCGCCCAGGTTTTTGCGTAAGATACGCATAGCGTTTTTCTTTTGGTTCTTGACTGTATTTACCGAAATTTGAAACAACTCGGCGATTTCCTCATTCTTTTTCCCGGCAAGGTGTTCCTTGAATATTTTTTTACACTTTTCCGGTAATTTATCTATTTCCTGGTGTACGCGTCGCTGGATTTCCTCGTACATGATTTCATATTCAGAGTCGTTTTCTTCGGTTAACGCAGTGGTGTGTAAAATATGATCCGTGAAATTCTGTCTTATATGTTTGCGTTTGAGGTGGTGCAGGCAACCGTTTTTCACAGAAGTATATAAATATTGTTGCAAATTGATTGATGAATTGAAAGTTTTTTGCGATTGCCACAAGTTAAAGATGGCATCCTGTACGATGTCTTCTGCCTCATCCCGGGTTTCGACATACCGGCGGGCGGCTATAACAAGGTAGCGGTAATATTTTTCGAACAATTCTTTAAATCCCTCTTCCTCTTTGGCGTTGATACGTCTGATAAACTGCTCTTCCTGTTTGTCCATGTTGTTGTCTGTTGGGTATTTTTATATTTCAGCAAAAATAAAAATAATTTACTTGCTTTGGTACATTATACCGATAAAAGGAATGTCCCTCCGTTTTATTGGCGACTGCCTGTATAAATGAATATGATTTTTCTCAATCCCGACTTCTTTTTTATGCCCGGTGTCTTTTGCTTGCATCTCTATCATGTACCCTTGCTGCATTTTCCATAGAGCGTCTGCCGATGCAAAAAACGATGCCCCCGGCACAGGGTGACGTAGTACAGGTTAGGATAATCCGCCGGAATATTGGCAAAGGAATGTGCATTTCTGAAACCGGGGTACACATCTTTTTATATCAATATACAGGTACAATGCATTACCGTTCTTTTCCCGAAATAACAAACGGGCGGATTATAGTAGCCGTCCGTTGTCATTCCATTCACCGTACATAATGCCTTTGCGGGTATTCTCAATAAATTTATCAAGTCGCTTTTTGAAAAGTTCTGGACGGCGCATCCGCCGGTTAATCTGTATAGTGTCAATCCTGACGCGACGATAAAGCGGTGGAAAACTTTGAAAGTTTGCCCAAACTTCCGGGTCGGACTTCAGGGCGGCCAATATTTCGGTGTCGATGACGAAACCTGCTCCTGACATGTCGGGGCAGCAGTCACGTCCTGCATCGGTCATCCGTCCCATTCTTTCCATACGCCTGCACCGTTCCTTGTTCAGTTCCGACCATGCACTGTTCTTTTGGCGTGGAGTTAATCTTTGTATTGTACAATTATCTGAAAGTTTCTTTGTCGTGCTGTCTATCCATCCGAAACACAAGGCTTCCTCCACGGCATCCACATACCAGAACGTTTCATCCTCTTTCGGACGGCCACGCTTCACGGTGACCCAACATTCCAGTTCTGTTGCATGGTTCTTCTTCAGCCATTGTCGCAGTTCATCCCTGTTCTTTGCTTCCAGCAAGTTTTTTAATTCCGTCATGCTTTCGTGTTTTTCCTATATGAAATACCGGCAAGGCCCATTTGGGTATGTTTTCCGCATAAGATTATGTGTCCATTCCAAATGCTTTATGGAAAAAATAAAATTATATTTTTCCAAATTGCTAATGAAGAAAATATGAGGTAAAAACTAAAAAATTAACATTTATTAATAGCTCTTTTAGGTTGTTTGAATATTATATATGAAATTGTTTAAATTATGAAAATATATGATGAATATGTTATCCGTCTGATGGAGGCGTATCTGACCGGGAAGTTGGATGATGCGGGACGTAAAGAGTTGGAGGCCTGGTGCGGAGCATGTGAAAAAAACCGGAAATTTTTTGAACGGGTGTGCCGGGAGGACCGGATTGCCCGGGAGGTGCCGCTGTATGCGGAGGTGGACGGGGAGAAGGCTTTCAGGCATTTTCAGAAACGCATCAGGGGACGGAAGTGGTTGAGGCGGCTGGTGCGGTGTGCTGCCGTGCTGCTATTGCCTTTGGGGGTAGTGGCGGTGTGGCAGTGGATGGGAATGGAGGTGCATAGGGATACCGGACAGGAGATTGTTCCGGGAACATCCAGGGCTGTGCTGACTTTGGCCGGGGGGGAGCAGGTGTGTTTGCAGGAAGGAAAGCCTGTGGAGAAACGTTTGGAAGCCATGGAGGTGGAACAAAAGGAGGGGGTGCTGTCTTATCAGACTGTGAGGCCTGTTCAGGAGAATGCGGAAGCGGTGGGCTATAATATGCTGGCTACCGACCGGGGCGGGGAATACCAATTGGTGTTGTCGGACGGAACCCGGGTTTTTTTGAATGCGGTAACCTCATTGAAGTATCCGGTGGTGTTCGGCGGAGGGGAACGGCGGGTGGAATTGGACGGGGAGGCCTATTTTGAGGTGGCGGCGGACAGTGCCCGTGCTTTTGTGGTGGAGGTGGGGGATATGGAAGTGGAGGTGTACGGGACATCGTTTGACGTGACTACGTTTTACGAGGGAGAGGTACGGACTGTATTGGTGGAGGGAAGTGTCGGCGTGCGGGAACCGGGGAGCGGAAAGGTATGCCGGATTGTCCCGGGACAGATGGCGGTGTACGACCGGGAGGACAGAAGTATTGCCGTGAAGGAGACGGATGTCACTTTGTACACTGCCTGGAAAGAGGGATTGTTCAGGTTTGAAGAAGTGCGGTTGGAGGATATCATGGAAACTTTGTCGAGGTGGTATGATGTAGATGTGTTTTTTGATGATGATGCTTTGCGCCATACGTTGTTTACGGGTGACCTGAAGCGTTATGACAATATTGGTGTGCATTTGCGGATGCTGGAAATGACGACGAATGTGGCTTTTGAAGTGAAGGGCAACGCGGTGTTTGTCGGATACCGGAAATAAATGGTGGAACCTTTATATAAATTTATGATGAAAACGAAGTTGATAGTTATGTTGGGGCTTTTATTTGCCTTACCTGCCGTGCTGAAGGCGGAAGCCCAGTTACAGAAAATTTCAGTGGACTTGGAAGATGTTTCGGTTGTGACTCTGATAAAGGAATTGAAGCGTCAGACAGGTGTGAATTTTTTGTACAATGTAGATGAAGTGACGCGTAATGGAAGGATTTCTGTTTCCGTGCAAGATTGGACGGTAGAGGAGGTTTTGAATAAATATCTTCCCGGGAAGGGTTTGAGTTTCTCGATTGTGAATGATGTGATTGTCATCAGGCCGTTGGAGAAGCGTGCAGACGAACAGCAGGAGGGTAAGGTGGTGATAAAGGGTGTGGTGAAAGATGGAGACGGGGCTCCTCTTCCCGGCGTGACGGTGATGGTTTCCGGTACGACGGTTGGGGTGACTACCAATGCGAAGGGGGAGTTTTCCCTGGTGAAGCCGGCCGGGCGCGATGAGGTGAAGCTGGCCTTTTCTTTTGTGGGCATGAAGCCGCAAACGCTTGTGTGGAGGGGGCAGGAGTTGTTGAATGTGGTAATGGAAGAGGATACTTATGCGCTGGATCAGGTGGATGTGATTTACACCGGCTATCAGCGGATAGATCCGAGGAGACGGACGAGTGCCATTTCTTCTGTGAATGCTGCGGATGTATTGGTGCCCGGTATGACAAGTATCGACCAGGCGTTGGAAGGCCGCATCCCGGAATTGCAACTTACGCTTAATTCAGGTGAGGTAGGTGCAACGCCGCGTATCCGTGTCCGCGGTACTTCTTCATTGATTGGAAACCGGGAACCGCTGTGGGTATTGGACGGTTTTATTTTGCGTGACCCGGTGAATGTGAGCAATGAGGATTTGAACAATCCGGATTATATCAATATCATCGGTAATGCAATCGCGGGAATCAATCCCCAGGATATCGAGCGCATCGACGTGTTGAAAGATGCAGCGGCTACGGCATTGTACGGTACACGTGCCGCCAACGGTGTGATTATAGTGACCACGAAACGTGGTTCGGTAGGACCTGCCCGTTTCAGTTATAATCATACTTCTAAACTGACGCGCCGTCCCCGTTATACGGACAAAGCGGTGGATTTGATGAATTCCCAGGAACGGGTCAGGTTTGGTAAGGAGTTGGCGGACCAGCATTACAAGTTTGCGGAGAATATGCCGATGGTGGGGTATGAGGGAGCTTTATACCGCTATCAGACAGGAAAAGCAAGCTGGGAGGAGTTCCAGGATGAAGTGAGCTGGTATGAGCAGGTGAATACGGATTGGTTTGATGTATTGACCCGGGATACTTATTCACATGACCATACGCTGAGTGTTTCAGGTGGTTCGGAGGATATCCGTTATTATGTGTCGTTGGGGTATAACCATGAAGATGGGGTGACCAAAACGACCAAGACGGACAGAATGACTTCGATGGCAAATCTGGATATCAATTTCATGAAGAATTTGCAGGTGCGTTTTGCATTGAATGCAAATATCCAGAAGAAAAACCATTTGCAGGACAATATTGATGCCATGAACTATGCCTATAATACCACCCGGGCTTTGCCGGCATTTAATGAGGATGGAAGTTATTATTTTTATGACAAGATCGGTTATGGAGGTACAAATCAATCTATTGCCATGTTCCGTTATAATATTCTGAATGAAATAGAAAACAGTTCCAACGAGTATGACGGTAATACGGTGGGTGCCTCTATCGACGGGCGTTATACTTCCATTGTGAAAGGTTTGGATTTGACGCTGGCAGGAAGTTATTCCCGGAGCAACACTTTGCAGGAGAACTGGTGGGGCGAGAAAACCCATTACGTAGCCCGGTATAAAAACGCGGAGTATGAAGAGGCTGCCCCAAAGACGGCCGACGGGCATTGTTTGCTGCCTTACGGAGGAATTCTGAACACGACACAGACCATGACGGAGAGTTATACCCTGCGGACCCAGTTGGATTATCGTTTGCTTTTTGGAGAAGATTCCCAGCACATGTTTTCTGCTATGGGCGGTTTCGAGATGAACGGTAATGTGACGAAGCAGAATTCCGACCAGATTTTCGGGTATTTGAAAGACCGTGGTATGCAGATCGTTTCCGGTATTGATTTGAATGATTTCCCGGACTACAGGGATAAATGGCTGAATGTAAATCATAAAAAACGTACCCATAGCATTAATCACGAGTTGTCCGGATATGTGACTTTGGGGTATAGCTATAAGCAACATTTCACACTGAATGCCAATGCGCGTACGGATGCCTCGAATGCTTTCGGAAGCCGGGCAAATGAAAAATTGTTGCCGATTTGGTCTGTATCCGGTATGTGGAATGCGAAAGAGAATTTATTACGGAATGTAAAGTGGGTGAGCAATTTTGCTTTGCGTGCTTCATACGGTTTGCAGGGAAATATGCAGGAAGACCAAAGTCCTAATCTGATCATCCGCCAGGGGACAACGGATCCGGTTTATAATGAGAATCTTTCTACTGTAGAGCGTTATCCTAATCCGAATTTGCAATGGGAACAAACCCGCAGTTGGGATCTGGGGCTGGATTTCGGGTTGTTCAACGACCGCTTAACCCTGGGATTGTCCTATTATGACAAGAAAACGGAGGATTGTTTTACTACCGTAAACGTGTCAACGGTGAATGGGGTCAGCAGTTATGTCATGAATGGCGGTTCTTTGACGAATCAGGGGTATTCTGCGTTTATTACCGGTTATCCGGTACGGACAAAAGACTGGACCTGGAATTTGTCTGTAAACTGGTCGGGGAATATCAATGAGGTTCGTTCCGGAGCCATGGATACGTATACTTATGCTGATTATCTGAACGGAACGGCATTAGTCGACGGAGAACCGATAGAAACCTTTTATTCCTATAAATTTATCGGTCTGGATCCCAAAAACGGAGTGCCTATGTTTGATGATTATTCTGACCGCCGGCATTTGCTGGAATATAAGGATTTGGAAACGGTTGTCCGCATGGCGATGGATAAGAGCGGTTCGCGTACGCCGAAATTTTCGGGTAGTTTTTCTACCAGTGTAAGATGGAAAGGTTTGACTTTATCCGGCAGTTTCGCTTACAGTCTGGGCTCAAAAGTTCGTTTGTTGTCTATTTATGAGCCGATTATGGGAGGGGTAAGTGCAGAAAACAATGTCAGAAAAGAATTTTTAGACCGCTGGCAGGTGTCCGGAGATGAGACGAAAACGAATATTCCTTCGATTCTGAGTCCTTCACATCCGGATTACACCCAATATATTCAGCATTATTCGGTCCAATCGGATGGGAGTGACCACATACCGCAATTTGCCTCAACGGTATGGAACATGTATGACAATTCGGATTTGCGGGTGGTGAGCGGGAATTATCTGCGTTGTTCCTCCCTTTCCCTGCGTTATAATTTTGAGCCGGGATGGTTGGAAAGAACGCCTTTTTCCAATGCTTCGGTAAGTTTGAGTGCATTGAATCTGTTTACGGTATCCGCCCGGGAATTGAAAGGGCAACATCCTTCTCAGCAAGGGTTTGACGCGATCAGCATGTCTGTGCGCCCTTCTTATTCATTCCAGTTTAGTGTCACTTTCTAAAACTTTTTTCCATGAAAAGAATTATATATATATTGTTTTGTTTGTCCATTGCGGGATGTAACTATTTGGAGGATTATTCACAAGACCTTGTTATTGCCAAAAGCGTGCAGGACGTGGATGAACTTTTACTGGGAAGCGGTTATTTGCGTTATAACAGTCCGGATTATCTGGCGTACGGGGATCCCTGTTATTGGATACATTTGCTGGACGATGATGTAAACAGTATCATTGCCGACAGAGCTGCTGCCAATAATGTGAATTTATTGAAAAACACGTACTATGGTTATTTTGCCTGGCAATGGGAAGTTGGGCGCAATTATCAAAAGACGGCTTTAGCTTCGGATGCCGGGTTGTGGAATACGTTGTATTCCCGGATTAATATTGCCAATATCATTTTGTCAGAGATCCGGGATATGGATAAGGCAAATGAGCAGGACGAAGCAGATGCCTGGAGAGTGCAGGGCGAAGCTTATTTTTTACGTGCCCAGTTTTATTTCTTTCTGGTGAATATTTACGGGGATGCTTATGCGCCTTCAACGGCGGCCGTCAAGTTGGGGGTCCCGTTGAAATTGACAGAATATGTAGAACATGATCCGGATAAAAAGACACAGTTCGAACGTGCGACGGTGCAAAGGGTGTATGAGCAGATTGTTTCGGATTTGGAAGATGCCGTTACTTGTTTTGAAAAGGGTTCCCGGCCGAAATCCGTCTACCGGGCATCCAGAGAGGCTGCATTGCTTTTGCTAAGCCGGGTGCATTTGTATATGCAGGACTGGGAATCTGCCCGCGACAGGGCGTTGGAGGTTTTAGAGTTAAAAAATACGTTGGCTGCGATGTCTTCCAGCGATTCCGTTGCCTTTTTGACCCCGGACAATGTGGAAATCATTTTTACGCAGGGAGCACAGAATCTGAAAAAGGGTATAACGGGAACCGGAGGGGAATTTTGCGTGAGCAGCGATTTATATGGCTTGTATGACGATGCGGATTACCGGAAGGTAACTTATTTCACGACTTTGAAGGACAGTGTCGGTTTGGACTACAAATACGATACAGGCGAAAATCCTTCCTATCTGGGAGATGTTTTTATGCTGCGGACGGCGGAGGCTTACTTGAATGCCGCCGAAGCTTATGCCATGCTGGATGATGCCGGTAAGGCTGCCGCGTATCTGAATGATTTACGCACCATGCGTATAAAAGACTATGAGGATGAAAACTATAGTGCAGACGGAATTGTTCAGGCGGTGCGCGATGAACGGCGCCGGGAATTGTGTTTTGAGGGGCACCGTTGGTTTGATTTGAAACGTTATGCCGTTTGTGTAAAAGCTCCTTATCAAAAGGCGATAGAACATGTTTTCCCTCTGTATGATTCAAATAACCGCAATGCCTTTCAGGCTGCCGAAGTTTATAGATTGGACATCGGTGATCCGGCTTATACGTTTGCGATTCCCAAGGATGTATTGAATTTTGATACAGGAATGCCGGATAATCCGCGGGAAGTACGCAAATACATAAGAACAATTCTCCCGGCTGATGGTGAGGAAGAAGAAGTAAAACCTGGTATGTAATTAAAAAAGAATGATTATGAGAAATTTATTATTGTTGTTGATGATGATATCCGGCCTGTGGTGCTGCCAGAAGGAAGACAGCATTACGCCGGAACTGAAACTGGAGGATCTGTACGCCGTGAAAAACAATGCTTCGGACCCGGTACAGCAACGTGTGTATGATATTTACGATCACTATAAAGTGACGGTTGTTTTCAATGACACCGTTGGAAAAGTGTTTGTAAAAACAGATGTGTATGGAGATTCTGTCTTTACTTACGAACGGATAGATCCTGCTTACAGTTTTACAGGATATAACAATCTGGATTATGAATATTCTTTTTTGACAGATCCGGCAGCGCAAAACCAATTATTGGATGTGGTTGAAGAGTATTTGGGTTCATGTAACAAAAATCTTTATCCGCAAGTCATTTTGCTGACAAACTCCTATTCGAAAACAGATCAGAGGGGAACGACAGATGTTATTGCCGATGGAAAGTTTGATGTAACTTATCGTTCACTTTTGCTTTCTTATACTCCTGATGAAGAAGTTTTGGAATCATTGGCAAATGAAATTATGAAAACTTTTATTATCCAGCGAATTGCCGATTATTCTACGGAAGTTCAAAGCTTCCATCGAGTGTCGAAAGATTTTATCGGTAAATCATGGGGAGTTTTAGGCGTTTCAAATTTAAAAGAGCCTGTTACTTATATGGAATATAATTACTGGGGGAATTATGAAGAAGTTTCAATCACCAAATTTTCTAATGCTCCTCTTTATAGTTCTTGTTCCTGTTTGCAGGATGATTGGTGGGGACTGCGGAAGTATGATGCGGAGCTTGTGGAAGTTTTCAGAAATGCGGTGCGTCAATTAATCGGTCCTTTGGGTTTTGTCATGCAAAGTGCCAAAGATCCTGTGGGTGCTCCCCCTTTAGATAATGCAGATGATTTGCAGGTATTCGTGACGGAGATGTTACGTTTTTCACGAGCCAGGTTTGAGGCTTTGTGGGGAGATTATCCATTGGTGATGCAAAAGTATGATATTCTGTATGATTTATTGACAAATGAATTTGGAGTCGAATTATGAAAGGAGGCATTATGAAAAATGTGATTTTTGTTATAGGTGTATTGTTGTCTTGGTATGGGTGTTCGGATGATAACACAGGTACTTTGCCAATTTCTGATGTTACCCGCACAACTTTCGTGGATGAGCGCGACATGACAACTTATCAATGTATTGTGGTGAACGGGCAGACTTGGATGGCGGAAAATTTGCGTTACCGTCTGCCGTTGGGAGCCAGTGAAGGGTGTTATACTTTTAATGAGGTGTCCGTATCTGTTTCAGAAGAAAATTTTATTGCAGAAGTCAATGCGGCTTTAAAGTCAGGAGAATTGGTGGATCCCATGCCATTTCCGCCAACCGAGAGCATGGCTGTTGCTTTAAATTCTGTTTTGTTTGGTTTTATGACTATTGATGAATTTAAGGAATCGTATGTCGGTTATCCGGATGTGGCGGCAACTTTAGGAGTTTTGGAGTCAAGAGCTTTAACAAATTCTATCTCTGTAGCTTTCACGGAGACGGAAGCAGACAATGGCCATTATTCTGAACGTTACGGATTTCTGTATACCCATGAGGCCGCTTTGAAAGCTTTGCCCGAAGGTTGGCGTTTGCCGACAGATGAGGACTGGAAAGCCCTGGAAAAAGCTTTGGGTATGAGTGACGGTGATCTTGACAGAGTAGAGGAATGGCGTGGGGAAAACGAAGGTTTGTTATTAAAAGAGGGGACGGATGGTATCGGTTTTAATGTAAAAATGGGAGGCGGGATGCTTTACGGGACCTTGGGATACGGTTCCAGGTTTCAAAATGAAGGTTCGTATGCCTATTTTTGGACCAATACGACAGAAACCATGAACGATTCCATTCCTATTGCCTATATCCGTAAACTGAATTATATGGAAAACAGAGTGTTCCGCGGAACTTCATCACTTACTTCAGCTGCTTATAATGTACGTGCGGTTAAAGAATAAATAAATAATTGAAATGAAACTAAATAGACTGTATTTTTTATTGGTTGTTTTGTTACTTGGGTATACGAACTTGTATGCTCAGGTTCAGGAAAGTATGTATGGGGATGCCGTGAAGGCGGATATTAAAGTAGATTACGTGTTTTCGTATGCTGAAGCGTTGAAAAAAGCAAAGGCTGAACACAAGTTGATATTTTTCAATTGTTTCTCGGATTGGGCTGTACCTTGCCATGCCATGAACCAGCAGGTGTTTTCCGATCAGGCTTTCGGTAATTGGCTGAACGAACATTTTGTGAATCTTTGGGTGGAAATGACAACCGAGGCGGGACTTGCCTTGGCAGAGAAATACGGGGTCGGGTCGATGCCTTATTATCTGGTGTTGGATGAAAACGGGGAGGTGGTACACCGGCTGGCTTCCGGTTGTGCTTTGCCCGGATTTCAGAAACGTGTGGCGTATGCCTTGAATCCCAAGACTTCTTACCGGGGGCTGAATAAAGCGTATGAGGACGGAAAGCACGGTAAAAAATTCCTGAGGGAATATGCTTCTGTTTTGCGTTGGGGGGAAGAGAATGAGAAGTATGAGAAAATTGCCGGCCAATACTTCCGGCAGTTGAAACCTTCTCAATGGTGCAAAAAGGAAAACTGGCTGTTTTTTTTAGATAGAATGAAACAACCGGACAGTTTATTGATAGATTATTTGTTTGAACATAAAGTTGATTTCGTGAAAGAGAATGGGGCGGAGGATGTAAATAATGCGATTGTTTCTTTGTATTACGCGGATGCAATGGCATACGCGTCCGGAAGTATGCCTTATACGCCGGCTGCAGGTATGAATATGCTTACCCAACTGCAAAAAGGGGATATTTCAGACACGAATGAGGTGTACAGTTTTTTGGAAATCGCTTCATTAAGACATGACAGAAAATATGCCGAAATGCTGGATTACCTGGCTGCGCATATCGGAAAAATGGATTCCCGGGTTGCCGAAATCCTGGATTTGTCCCTGGGAAATTTACCGGAAATGGGACAGGCAGACCGTAAAATGGTTGCCGCTTATCTGGAAAAACGCATGGAAGGAGGAGACGAGTATACCAGACGGCATTACGGCAGTTTGATAGATAAGATATTGAATTTCAAAGGTATGATTGTCGAAGACCTGTCTTTGGAAAAGGCATTGCAGAAAGCGAAGGAAGAAGGGAAATATGTTTTCATGGATTGCTATACCACTTGGTGCGGCCCTTGCAAGATGATGGAAAGCCGGGTTTTCTCGCACGAGGCGGTAGGAGAGTTTTGTAATACCCATTTTGTCAATATCAAGGTGGATATGGAAAAGGGGGAAGGCATTGATATTGCCAGGCGTTATAGGGTGAGTGTATACCCCACGATGTTCGTGCTGGATGCCAATGGTGCGGTATGCAACCGGATTGTCGGGAGCAGGAGTGTTGAGGATTTTCTGACCGTTTTGAAAAGGGGAATGAATGAAAATTTCAATTATTCGAAACTCAGGGAACAATACGCTGCCGGGGAACGTTCGTCCGCATTTCTTTGCCGTTATTATTTGACTATGCATGATGCGGGGGAAGTGGAAAATATGAATGAAATTCACCGTTTTTTGATGTCTTTGCAGGATAGTGTGCAATATACCCCGGAGGCGTGGTTTTTGTATAACTTACTGGCTTCTGACGTAAATAGTCCGGAGTTTGCCTTTTTGTTGGGACACCGTCAGAAATATTCCGCAGTTTTGGGACCGCAGCGGGTGGAACGGGCGTTGCAGAATACCGTTTTCCCGGTGTATGTGGATTATCTGTTGGGACAGCGGGATAAGGCCGGTGTGGACAAATGCCACGCTGTCCTGACAGGGGCAGGCTTACCGGAGGGAGATGCTTTGTTGTTGCTGGACAGATTGACCGCAGCTTATGACGGCAGGGATTTTGAAAAAATCATGGGGATATATAAAGACCACGTAAGTACCATGACGGACAGTTGGTTGCGTTTGAACTTGGATGCCTTGCTGGAAATTTTTGTAAAAAACGCTCCGGCTGACACCCGTAAATGGGCATTGGAGTACATGAAATTGGCACTTGGCCAGGCAGAACCGGCGACTATCAATAAATACTCGGAATTGGTAAGTAATTTAACGAAATTTGCAGAAGGAAAATGAAAAGGTTTTTAGGTCTCGTGTTATTGTTGTTGGGAGCGGCAGGAATCAGCCAGGCTGCATTTTATACCCGTATCCCTTACCGGAACGTGGCAGGCAAAATGCAGGTGAAAGTGTCGGTAGGAGGAGTGGCAGGTACTTTTATTTTCGATACCGGTGCACCGGTATGCCTGACCCACACTTTTGCCCAAAAGGTAAATCTGACAAAAATCCGGGAGGTGAAGTTTGTGGATTCGAATGGCCAGGAGTTTACCCAGGACTTGTATCTGTTAGACGCTTTAAAGGTAAGCGATACGGATTTCACGAAAGTGCAGGCTGTGGTGTTTGAGGAAGGGAATATGATCGAACAGATGGGGGTGGACGGAGTGTTGGGGTATACCCTGTTCGGTTCGCATATCGTGGAACTGGATGCTGAAAAACAGGAGATTGTTATTTCGGACATGGCAGAACGTTTCCCCTTGAAACCGGAATATGCCAGCCCGATGTTGAGTGCAGATTATACTCCGGTGATAGCCTTGAAAGTCAGGGGTGTGGTTGCGGATACAGTACTTTTTGATTCCGGGGCGGCAGGCTTTTGGGATTTGTCTGAACCGAAATACGTGCAGTTGAAGCGACAAGGCCTGGTGAAACAATTGAGCCGGGGACAGGGGATTATTTCTTTTGGAGCTGCGGGATTGGAAGAAAATACTGTGCGTTACCGTTTGAAGGCGGATGAATTGGGGATTGGGGCGGCACGTTTCAAAGATGTAACGGCAGAGACGACTATGGGAATGTCACGTATCGGTACAGATTTGCTGTATTACGGAAAGGTGATTCTGGATTACCGGAAACGGTTGTTTTATTTCATTCCCAACCAGCCGGATGCAGAGCCGGATATGTACCGAAAAACCTGGAACGTGGAAATTACGGTGATGGACGGTTATCTGACAGCCGGTTTCATTTGGGAAAGTGCTGCAAAAGATTTATCCGGCGGGGAAAGGATTGTGGAAGTGAACGGAAAACGGTTCGGCAAGGTGGACATGTATAAAGCGATGACCACCAATTTAGTCGGTTTGTCGGGTGATGAAGCGACTATTGTGGTCATTGACAAAAAAACGGGCAAGGAGAAAAGACTGAAGATTCACCGGGAGTGATATAGGGGGCTGCCGAAATGAAGACATGTTTTCTTACTGAATAGAAAAGAACAGATCAGAATCGGTGTCCGCAGGTCGTGTGGCGGCCATTTGCGCGAAGACGTTTTTTCAGTATGTCCCATATCGCAGTTTTCCTGATTATTGGGATTTGTCGGCTGGAAGGAGCAGAAATTCCATCTGCCGGATGATATGCTCTTTCCATGCCTGCAACTTTTCCCCGAAGCTGGTGTTATCTCCAAAGGCTATTTCTGTCAACGGTCTGACCAGGAACGGAAAAACGATCAGACCGTAAAAGGTGTAAAAAATGAACTCAATGGGAATATTCTTTATCGTGCCGTTCTTCATCTCCGTATGCAGTACCTCTTTGATGCGGGAGGCGTATTGTCCTATTTCCAGACTGCTTATGGTGTTGAACAGATGGGTGGCATCCCGTTGTATCTCCTGGGTGATGAATACCGGAAAACAGGGCTCTTTCCTGAGCACCTCGAAATAAACATCGACCATCTCCGCAATGCGCTCCGGAATCGGCTTGTCCTGCAAAATGATGTTATGTATGGAAGGGATGAACGAGAGTACGATATCGGCAAACACCGCTTCGAACATCTTTTCTTTCGTGCGGAAGTAATAGTGCAGTCCGGAGCGGTTGATGCCCACGCGGACGGCGATGTCGCTCATACCCGCTTTAGCGTATCCTTTTTCAATGAACACCTGTTTGGCAGCCTGTATGATCCGCTGCTCCATACTGGTATTTTCTGTAGCTCCCATGATTATTATTTTGAAGGTTATTGATGAACAACAACAGGCGGTTGGTGATGTTCACGCCGCTGACGCTGCTGTCGAAGTCCAGAGATAATATGTTCAATTGAGGATAAAACAATTTCAGCCTGTTTTCTATCCCTTTTTCCACAATATGGTTGGCTATGCAGCCGAACGGTTGCAGGCTGATGACGTGGCCGATGCCCTGCCGGGCCAGTGCGGCGACCTCTCCGGCAATCAGCCATCCCTCGCCGAACTGCGTGCTGAGCGAGATAGCGCTGCGTGCCAGTTTCGCTTTGTCGAAGATGTTGTCGAACGGAATGAAATAGCTGAACCTGCTGCCGTACGCATTGACCCGCTCCAGTTGTTTCTGAACCTTTTTGTAGAAGAAGTCGATGACGAACTCCGGAAGGAATCTGTTTCCCGTATGGTTTTCCTTCCTGTTTTTCGCATTCACGAAGCCTTGCAGGAAAAAGTCGGACAATGCCGGATATACCACCTCTATCCCTTGCGACACCAGCCAGTCTGTGACATGCCTTTGTGCGAAGGGATGGAATTTCAGGAATATCTCGCCTACGATTCCCACTTTCGGGTGGTCCTCGTTGCGGCATATCCTGTTGAAGTCGGCAGCGGCTAAAAACAGATGATCATACAGTTCGTCCGGCCTGTTACGTGTTATGGGGCCTGTTGCCGCGTCAAGATATCGGTCGCGCAGCCTGCGGACCTCTCCCGGAATGTTTTCCCTGACCACGGAGGCATAATAGAATTTGGCGATGCAGTCGCTGTAAAGGACGGCTGCCAGTGCAATGGGCAACATCTTCGGCCAGTTCACCCTGAATCCCGGTTGCTCATTTTTTATGCCACCGCCGAAGGTGACTGAAATCACGGGTGTATTCGTATATCCGCCTTCCATAAGGGCCTTGCGGATCAACGAAAAGTAGTTGCTTGCCCTGCACTGTCCTCCGGTCTGCACCATCGCCACACAGGTCGTATCGGGATTGTAGGCTCCGCTTTTGAAGGCCTTCATGATATCGCCAACAACCAGGGTTGCGGGATAGCAGATCTCATTGTTCGAGTATTTCAGTCCCCAGTCGCAGGACGCGTTGTCGCTCATCGGAAGGTTTTCCACATTGTATCCCGCCAGTTTCATCAGGGACGGTATCAACGGGGATATGAATGGCGTGAAGAAGGGCACAATGATTTTCCGCCCGGCATGTTTCTCCGTATAGGGTGGCAATGAAACGGTGTCGCTCTTGCAGTTCTTCGTCTCCTCTGCTTTTGTGCGCAGGCTTTCAACCAAAGAACGGACGCGGAGTTTCAGTGAACCGGTATTGTTTACATCGTCGATCTTGAGCAATGTAAGGTTTTTGCCGTGATTTCTCAACAAGGTCTGTACTTCATCCGTCATGAAGGCATCCGGCCCGCATCCGAACGATGTCAGCTGCATGTACTGCACCTCCTCTCCCGTTTGGGAGACCCATGCGGCGGACTTCATGATGCGGTTCGGATAGGACCATTGGGAGAGGTAATTGACGCCGGACAGCTCGATGTCTTTTCTGCGTACCAGATCGTCGGTCAGGACGTATGCGCCCTGTGCTGCGATCATTTCAGACACTTTGTGCTGTATGAGGGGATCGGCATGATAGGGACGTCCGGCGAGCATGATTGCCAGCCGTCCTTTCTTCCGGGCTTCTGTCAGGACGGATTCATTATACTCCGTTATTTCTCTCTCGTAGTGTTCCTGTGCATCGTATGCCTGGCGGACGGCCTGGCGGACTACGGATGCGGGTACGCCCAGTCCGGTCAGGTATTCTTCGCATTGTCGCCGGAGCGCCGCCTTGTCCTTGAAAGAGACAGTCGGCGAGTCGATCGGAACAGCTCCTGCCTGCACGCTCCTTATCACTTGCGAGTAGCCGGTAACGATCGGGCAGTTGTAGCTGTTCTGCATCCGGGGATCTTTCTTTTCATATACGACAAAAGGCATGAATATCCGGTCCACGCCCCGCCTTTGCAGGTCGTCGATGTGGCTGTGTACCAGCTTGGCGGGGAAGCAGATGTTATCCGACATGACCTTACCCGCGCATTGTTCGTAGTGTGTGAAGTTGGATACTTCGGACAGGCGGACTTGCAGGCCGCATTTCGTAAGGAGCGTATGCCAGAAAGGATATTCCTCGTACATGTTCAGACAACGCGGAATACCGATGACCATCCGCGGGTGAGGGAGTTCTTTCGAGCGGCCGAACAGCAGGCTGCGTTTCTTTTCGTATACATTGAGTCCGTGTTCTTGTTTGCTGCCGCTACTGGTAAATACTTTTTCGCATCGGTTACCCGAGACATAAGAGTTACCGTTTTCGAAACGGTAGCGGGTTATCGCGCACTGGTTCTCACAGCCGTGGCAGTGCAGGGTGCCGGATGTGTATGCGGCTTTGGCAAGCATCTCTTCCAACGATACGGCGGTTGCCGCTTGCGCCTGCATGGCATACAGCGCACAGCCCCATGCACCCATCAGTTCCGGACAGTCGCTGCGCAACACGCGCTTGCCCGTCAGCTTTTCCAGTGCCCTGACCACGGAATCATTGCGCATGGTTCCGCCCTGTACGACAATATGTTCGCCCAATGCGGAGGTATCCTTCAGGCGCAATACCTTATAAAGGCAGTTCCTGACAACGGAGTAGGACAGCCCGGCGGCGATGTCGGAAACGGACGCGCCTTCACGCAGCACTTGCTTTACCTTCGAGTTCATGAACACGGTGCAGCGTGTGCCTAAATCGCATGGAGACGGGGCGAGGCAGGCGGCCCGGGCAAAGGCCCCGACCGTACTATCCAGGGATTGGGCGAACGTGCTGATGAACGAGCCGCAGCCGGACGAGCAGGCTTCATTCACCTCGATGCGGGTGATCGCCCCGTTGTCCGCGAATATGGCTTTCATGTCCTGTCCTCCGATATCCAGGACGAACGAGACCTGTTGTTCCATGTTTCTGGCCGCCATATAATGGACCATGGTTTCCACGATTCCCGTGTTCAGGGAGAAAGCTGCCTTGATCAGGTCTTCGCCGTATCCGGTGGAGCAGGAGCCGGCAACCTGCAAGGTCGTCCCGTGCTCCCGGCATTGTACTGCCAGTTCCCTTAAGCCTTCTTCGACGGCCCTGACCGGATTGCCGTTGTTGTTCCGGTAGTGCGAGAAGAGCATCCGTCCCTTCCGGTCCAGTACGGCGATTTTCGTGGTGGTGGAACCTGAGTCTATGCCGAGGAATACGGTTGCAGGGCCGGTCGGCCACGGTGCCCTTTCTATGGCATGTTGTGACATTTGTTTCTTCCATGCTTCATATTCTTCCCTGCTGCCGAAGATGGGAGCGAGGCGGGCGGCTTCGGACTGTCCCTTTAGTGCCGGATTTCCATCTATCCGCCGGATCAGATCCGGTACGGTCAGTGTCAGTCCGTTTTTTGTCAAGGCTGCTCCCCATGCGGGTATCAGGTTGGCTTTGTCGGGCAGGATCAGGCTTTCCGGCGGCAGGCCGAGGTATTCGGCAAAGGCTTTCCGCAGGGCCGGGATGAAGGACAACGGCCCTCCGCAAAGCAAGACAGGGGCGTTGATTTCGTGCCCGTGCGCCAATGTGGTGACTGTCTGTACTGCCACGGCGCGGAAGATGGAGGCGGCAATGTCGGCCCGGGAGGCGTTGCGCGCAATCAGGTTCTGGATGTCGGTCTTGCAGAACACACCGCACCGGGACGCGATCGGGTATACTTGTGTTGCGCTTTCCGCCAATGCGCCCAACTCTTCCGGAGAAACACCGAGAAGAATGGCCATCTGGTCGATGAACGCCCCGGTTCCTCCTGCACAGTTGCCGTTCATCCGCAGGTCGGAAGGATGTCCCTCGGAGAAAAACACCATTTTGGCGTCCTCGCCACCGATGTCTATCATGGTGGAAACATCCGGATGGTATATTCTTATATATTGTGTGGCAGCCACCCCCTCCTGCACGAAGGGCAGCGACCACCGTTCGGCGATACCCATTCCCACCGATCCGGTAAGACAGACGGACAGTTCCGCCTCTCCGAATTGTTCCCGTATGGCCCGCAGGCAGCCGTGCAGGCACTCCCTGACTTTCGCCTGATGTCTTTGATAAATATTCAGCACGACACTCCTGCTTTCCCTGTCGACCAGCACTGCTTTCAGTGTGGTTGATCCGATATCTATACCTATATTATATCTGTTCATACCAATATGTTTTACTCATATGTTTGACATATATGTCAAACATGTGGGTAAAAATAGGCATTTTTTGGGGAACAGACAAATTTATGGCGGGGATTATTGTTTGTTTTTTCTTTCCCTTTGGCTTCTTGCCAGGGATTTTACATGCAGGTGCAGTAGCGGAAATAGGACGGAAAAGGCTGAATTTAAATTTAAACAATACATATTTGAGCTATGCGCTTGTCAAATAATGAATATACAAAAAAAAACAAAGTAATTTTTATGAATCTTAAAATAACATTGGTATGAGGGTAAAAATACAACAATTATTTTAATGCGCTACAATTTTTCATTTCAAATTCTGTAGTTTCAATAGAAATTCCTGCCTTTGTAAAAAATATCAATGTGAAACTTTTTGAATACGCGTGGTTTATTGATTTTCATGAGGCTATAGAAGATTTGAAATCTATGGCCATGGAAGAAGATTGGGACTATAAGAATAGTCCTATCGGGAAAAATCCAATATTAGAAAATTACATAAAACACACATTTGTAAAGCTTTACGAAGAACAAAAAGTTTTGGAGTAAAATAGGCATTCATTGTTTAATACAGGGTTAGTCACTGATTATCAAGAAAAAATATTTGCATTATGCCAAAAAACAGAAGGCCTGGGTCTATCCAATGGTTTTTCTTAGGATGGTGTAAGGCTAGCGACAGAGATTTAATGAAATTTACCAGCCTGTCTGAAAATGCAAACTGCTTTGAAAATTCGTCAGATTTAATATATGGCACGAAATTAGAATTGCGTACAAATGTTAATCACATTATAGATGATAATATAGCAAGATTTCCGAAAGCCTTACAAGCTATGGATAAATATCAATTGGGCGTTTTACTTCAAGGAACGATAAATGATGCCATTAGAAGGATTAGGCGGAACTATAAAACCGAAGTTCCTCAATACTATGATGGATATTTACAGTTATTATTACCATTATGTTTGTCATCTAAAACATCTGCCGATTTAGCTTTGGTAATAGAAAAAGAGAATGGAGTTTATCGGGCATCAACATGTTTAACACTTGATATGGCTGTAAATAATGCCAGATTAATTGCTAAACCAGACGATGAATGTTAAAAGTGTAAAAAACTTATAGGTATCAAATGATTGCGCTATCTTTGTAATCAATATAAGTATAAAGGATTATATCATTTAAGTTGAAAAATAAGTTTTGATTTACAAAAAAGAAGATATATTTAAAAGACAGATTTAAAGATTGATTATATGAGGGCACTTTTAAAGTGCTCTCTTTTTTTGTCTTATTTTAATGTATCCTTTTCGTTTCCTTTATAAAGCAGAGCCATGTACGAACATCAGATACCACCGATAGATTTGGATTGTGGTGTGACATTAACCCAATACGTCATGGTTGCGAAGTGGAAACCCTATCTGATAAACTGCATGACGAAAGGGATCCATTGTCCCGTAGAATTCCCAACGTGCGATAAAAGGAGCGGCGAGTCGCTCGTCCCGGTTATCCGCCTGATGGATGCCTGGGGTAACGAGCATCGGAAGATGTTCGATGAAATGGGGAATGTCATCTGATTTAGTACGGATTTTTCAAATGCATCTATTCACTTAAACGTGGATTGTCTCATCATCATTGCCTTGTCCGTTTTTAGCACCCTGGATTTCTGCCCGAAGAAATGCGCCTTTTGCATAGACCTGTGATTTCTCGTACATGGTGAGGAATCTGTTTTATTCTATTGTTGAAGCTCCTTGTTTCATTTTACTTTCAGTAATGCTGAAAATTTTAGTATGTCTTTAAACGTAGGTTTATTTTTTCTTTCTATTCCGATTCCGGGTTTTATCCCGTCAGACCGGTTCGCCTGACCGGTCCGCTAAGGCTTTCCTTCTCTGACCGGCAGAAACGACCGGGTCGACAATTCCGATCACCGAAGACGAATTAGTAACGAAATAAACCTTCAATTTTTTAGCCGGACTATCAGGTTGCGCGATCACATAATCAGGATTAACTTCCTGAAGCTTTTTCAGGTTACTCTTATCATTATTTTGAGAACAGACAATTTTCACATTATCCGAGTGAAAATTCAATTCCTTCAAAAGACTAGTAATCATGCTCACACTATTCAGGAAAACATGAAAATTAACCATGGGATACAAATTATTAATCTTAGCTACAAATTTGAAAAATGCACCAATCGGTATATTGGATTCACAAATCTCCACGTCCAGATTTGTTTTATCCTCCCATTGCACTTCGGTTACAGGTAAATCCTTTAACTCCTCTAAGGTATATTCAGGATCTACCGGAGTCGCCGTCATATAAGTAACCTCCTTAAATTTCTTAGCGACAGGTAACATATTCCTGATAGCCTCATTCCGGAAAGCGTAATATTTAAATAAACAATGCCATTCATCCACCAATAAAAAATAATCATTAAAACCTTTCTCACCATCACCTTCAACCTCACCTATTATCCTCACCAGCTTAGGCAAAGAATCGTAGGTAACAATTATCTTCTTCAAACTATGAGTGGATAAATATGCCCTAACCTCAGTCTCATCAACCTCCCCATAGAATCCTAAAATCTCATCCCTCCTGTCACCATGTTCTGAGTTGGCATCAAGTTTATTCTGGATCAGGGAGATATAAGGTACCGCGATAATAGCATTCTTAGTCCCACGTAACACTAATTCCGTACCTCCGCATCCTGTCTTACCTTTATTAAATAAACAATTTACGGGCAGTTCTGATATAATATCTGATAAATAATTTGTCCCTTGGGGAGCTTTAATAATATTTTTTTCCATACTACTATTGAATAACGCCACCTCCTCCTTTTCAAGGAGGTGGCTTGTTTAACATTAAATATAAAGTTAATGTACCTCCCCACCTGTTTTATCAATCTTTATCTGAATCCTATAAGAATAATGAAGTATTGATATTTCAGGTGGAAGTATTCATTTCTTCCTTATTCCTGAAATTCGTGGCTAAAGAGTATTTCCACCTGAAATATTGATGTATATCTATTCTTATAGGGAATAATAAAGTATTGATAAATGAGGTGGATGATATCATTAGCTCTGAATTTTATAATATAGGGGGATGAATTGTTAATTATGAGAGAGCCACCTCCTCCCCCTAAGGGGAGGTGGCGTGTTGAGTCCTGAGTCTCGTTTCTGATGAATATATTTATCAAAGAACGATGTAAAGGATTAGTTCTTTCATCCGGTGAACATCGGGAAGTAGGAATTATATGATTTTTCATATTTATTATAATTTAATTTTAACATTTTAATATTGTAACCATCAGAACTCCGGAGTTGCATTTGATTACGATGCAAAAGTAAGGTGGGAAATAAAGGATTAAAAATAGGAAATTCCGGGAGTTGAAGGGGTATTTCCTATG
>OKWJ01000133.1_pt1 | contig 113611 bp, 89 predicted proteins | sample 1607121 | NCBI WGS metagenome assembly OKWJ01 (sample SAMN04414080, study PRJEB24778) | human gut metagenome | material: faecal | host: Homo sapiens | reverse complement strand
AATTGAATTATTTTATCATCTATTGAAAAATAATCGTCGCATTATTTGAAATAATAAAAATATATATATAAATTTGCACTCATTAAAAGATTCCGTTACCTACAAAGTAACGGATTTTTTTCTGACTAATTGTCAGATATTTACCTCCTTGACATCACATAATTCCTAACATTATTCTCAATACGACACTTTCTTGGATAGAACAAAAGCCACAAGTGCATTATTTAATTGATTCACCTCATCTTCCCGGTAACGCTGGAAATAAGTCTCGGTCACCTTAACCGACGAATGCCCCATCGCATCACAGATCAGGCTGGAATTATAATTCTGTCGTAATGCCGTCGTTGCCCAAGTATGGCGAGCCACGTAAGTACTTAACTGCTCCTTGATTTTCAGGAAATACCCGACTTGTCGTAACCGGTAGTTATGCAAGCGTAACATCTTGGAATACTGCCGGTATTCATCCTGCTCGGAGTCCTGAATAATAGGAAGCAAATAGGGAGAATCAGGGTACATATCCTTATATTTCTCGATAATAGCCATCGCCTCGGGACAAACCACAACGGTCAGTTTTCGTCTTGTCTTGTGCCGATGATAAACAACCACGTTTCCCTGCAAATCACATTTACGCAAGAATGCCAGATCGACAAAGGGCATTCCCCGCAACAAAAACAGCAGGACAAACATATCCCGAGTAAAAGAAAGCCGTTCAGGCAGAGGCTTCTTATCTGTCATCAACCGACAGATCACCTCCGGGGAAACAGCCCTTTTCACCTGACAATCAATCCCGGTGTGTACCCGACTGAAAAGACGGGGTATATAAGAGGCAATCCCTCGTTCAACCGCTTGATTATAAACGGATCTCAACGTCCGCATATAGGTTGAAATGGAATTCCACTTCAATTGGTCGGCCAACAGTTTCCGCTCGAATTGAGATAACCATTCCGGGGTCAATTGCTTAAAACTAACTTCGCGCCCATTCGCAAATTTCTTCAACCGTTTCAAAGTACTCTGATAAACATGAGCAGTACCATCTCGCTGCTCTCGTTCCAACTCGACAATAAGTCGCTCCATAAACTGTGTTAAAAATTCTCGTTTCATCTTCTATCTGTTTAGATTTCAATTTATAGTGTTTTATAATTTACCCCAACCGACACATAATCAAACATATGCCAATTAGCTATTTATGCAAACATTTCAACAACCGACCATTCACTTGTCGTAAAATCGTACATCCAAACCAGGAGAAAATTAAAAGTCTATTTTTAAGAGAATCCAGTCTAGGGCTACTTCTCCTCCACCACCATGACCTTTTCCACTTTGGTGTTCTTGTCCTTCACGGGGACATTCATCCCGGTGGTATTACAAACACCATCGAATCCGGCATTCGGCTCTATTTCCAGCTTACGCGTGTAAACATCACCTTTTACCATGCACCCGGATTTCATGTACAGTTCATTCATTGCACGAATATCTCCTTGCAACAGACCATACAATACCGCAGTATCACAGTTCACATTTCCCTTGACTTTTCCTTGTGGAGCAATCACAACTTTCCCTTTACAAATAATGTCTCCCTCTAACGTTCCCTCCAGATGTAATCCTCCAGCAATAGTGATTATCCCTTTCACTATCGTCCCTATTGTTATCATTGTCAGGTTGTCAGCACTGACTTTCATTAATTTTTCAGAGTCATCTTCATTCTTTTTCTTTCCAAACATATCAAATATGAATTAGTCATTAAAAAGATGAACACTCTTCGATTTTCAAATATTAGTATCTGGCAAATATAAAATAAATAGGTGAAATAAGAGCTAATTAGTGAACAAAAAAAAGTAAACAAAAAAAGTTTTACATAAGTAAAAATAGCAATAGGAATCCCCAAATTAACGAGATTAATACCACACGGCAAGATTCTCGACACACAAAAAACTGACAAAAAGTCTTATTTATCCCCCATTCCATTTCCTGTTGATCGTAACCCGAAATATATTACCTTTGTATTTATAAAATAATAGAAAGGAAAATCATGAAGAAAGCGCTTGTTTTATTATCCGGCGGGCTGGACTCCACGACAGCTCTATACGTTGCCAGAGAGCAAGGATTTGATGAATTATATGCTATCACTTTCGAGTACGGACAAAAACACGATAAAGAGATAAAAGCGGCAAAAGCCGTGGCAAAAGCAGCCGGGGTAAAAGAACACAAATTCGTGAAAATCATGCTAAACCAATGGGACGGTTGTTCTCTCACGGATGAGAAAATGGACATTCACGACGGGGATATAAACCGGACTACCATCCCGGACACGTACGTTCCTGCCCGAAACATGGTATTTCTTTCCGTGGCAGCCTCCTACGCTGACGCCCTTGACATCACCGACATCTTTATCGGGGTCAGCGAAGTGGATTATTCCGGGTACGTGGATTGCCGGGAAGAATTCATCCGCTCCATGGAACAAACTATAAACTTGGGAACCGTTCTCGGCGCCGAGAAAAAACAAAAGATCACCCTTCACGCCCCTTTCATGCACATGACCAAGGCCGACGAAGTACGTCTGGGGAATCGTTTAGGAGTTGATTACAGCCTCACCTGGACTTGTTACCGCGGCGGCAAAAAACCCTGCGGTACTTGCGATAGCTGCCTTCTCCGGGCAAAAGCATTTGAAGAGGCGGGAATAAAGGACCCGTTGTCTTATTGAAAATGGAGAATTGAAAATGAAAAAACCGATTTAATTTATGATTTATGAATTACGATTTACGGTAGAAAAAGCGTGGACTTCGTGGGGGAAAATCTAAAATCAAGAAATTAGTAGGATCTAAAATTTAATAATTGATCAATGTTAATCAGAAAGTTATTCAAATTCGAAGGGGCACACATCGTGCGGAATTGTTCTTCACACCGTTGTCGGGAGAACATTCATGGACATTCGTATATCGTGGAAGTATTTATCACGTCCGACAAGCTGGACCGGGGATATATGGTGATAGACTTCGTGCTGCTGGATAAAGTGAAGGAACTCGTGGATAGTTTCGACCATACCTACTCGCTGTGGCAGGAAGAATCCGACGAGTTGAAGACTTTTATCTACAAATACAACCGTCGGGTGGCTGAAATCCCCGTCTCCCCTTCTGCAGAAGGATACGCTTTGTTGTTCCTTTACCTGATCGACAAAATCCTACAAAACACGGAGCATAAAAACGGGGAAGGAAACGTACGGCTCTCTTCCGTTCGGGTACATGAAACAGCAACCGGGTACGCCGAAGCTTTCCGGGAAGACCTGCAACTCGTGAACTTCAACATTCATGACATCCGTTTTTCCGAAGCTATCCGGGAAGAATGGAAAGATGATCAGTGGTGGGAAGGAATAAGATAAGAGATAAAAACTAAAAGATAAAAATTAAAAAGCTCATGTATGTTACATTTGGCGAAGGACGGTATTTTCCCGATCACGAAAGACAAGGACGGTAAATTGCTAAAGGAACTGCCCGCCTCTGGATTACACGTGCCGGGAACGATTCAGGGCGAGGGAAAATTAAACGGTATACCTTCCTTGTTTATCCGGTTAGCCGGGTGTAATCTCCATTGCACGTGGAAAACACTGGCCGGGAATACTTGCGAATGTGACACGGCATACGCCGCTTTTAAAGTTGAGAATTCATTCTCCCTGCCCATAAGAGAAATCGTGCAAATTATCGATCACAACCGGGGAAACATAGATCATATCGTGATCACGGGTGGTGAACCCTTCTTGCAAGCGGATAAAGTCAGGGAATTGTGTATGCAATTAAAAAAAGAGCCCCATTTTCACATGACCGTCGAAACCAACGCCACGATTTATGTAGAAGAGTGTGCCGGGATGATCGACTTTTTTAGTCTTTCACCCAAATTATCCGGCTCTGTTCCTCCCGCTCCTTACGCGGACCACCACAACAATACCCGTATTAACATCCCGGCCATACAATCATTTATCACGCACGCACGCGAAAACAAAAAAGACTTTCAACTAAAATTCGTTTACTCCGGGGAAAACGACGTGATCGAAATCCAAGCACTTTTGAGGCAACTAGATGGATGGACAAACGAAGACATCTTGTTAATGCCCATGGGTGCCACACCCGAAGAATTAAACCTCTCGATTCCTAAAACTTTGGAACATTGCATCCGGAATGGATGGCGCTTCTGCGATCGACTGCACATATCTCTTTTTGGAAACAAACAGGGTGTATAAATAAAAAAGCTATATTCTACCTCATTTAAGCGCATGAACACTTGCCCCAAAATACACATCAAGGAAACCCGTAACAGCAAAGACGATTCAACTCGGCTTTAAGTCAGCTGTAACTCAACTATGCGCAATATCCAGGGAAGAATATCGGTGGTAAATCTTTCTGATTACTTCTAATTATCCATCTCCACTCTTTCTCCTACATATGTGTTGTTATGTCTTCGTTATGCCCTCGTTATCTACCCGCTCCTAGGAACGAAGAGATAACGAAAGGATAACGACAAAATATGAAAAGGATGTAAACTGAAGAGTGGAGATAGACAAACTCTAACATTAAAAAGAAAATGCACTATTGAATAGCTTGAGCATACTCTTGCTCACTCATAAGATTTCCTAATTGATCCCTTTTCAAATGGCATTTATATACCCAAACTTGATTAGGTTGCATATCATAAGGATTTTCTATCATAGGATTGATTCCTTTAACCACTCCGGCACAAGGCGCATGTAATTCTGTTCTACCATTAGCACCTTCTATTTCTGCTAGCAATTCACCTCTTACAAAAGTTTCATCTACAGCTTTTGCTGGAGAAATAGAAACAATTGCATTTCCAATTGCAGATACCATGAAATAAGAAATCCCGACTTGAATATGATCATCGCCATTTTTTAACCACACATGATCTTTCGTATAACGATTACCACTCTGTTCCAATTGCGAATAATACGCTTGATCCCGAGCCTGTGAAGGTAGCGAAAACATCTTCATATTACCAGCCTCTATATCCCGGTTACCCCCGGAAAATAAAGCTATTAAAAATAAAATTTGAATAAAGAAAAAAACTCTTTTCATGCCCCTTGATTTTTTTAATTATTAAATAAAATGCGTTTACACGCTGTCAGCAAAGTTAATAATTGTATTCAACATCATATCAGATTCTTACAAATTATTCTTCAAATTTTAATGTTGCCTGTTCTACTACGCTCGTTCTTTATAAATAATTGCGACAGGTTTATCTGCAATATTATGGTATTGACTTATCAAAGTAGAAGTCTTCACATCATAAACATATAAATGCCCTTTCAAAGCTTCCGTCCCTTCTTTTTCGTGCAAACCAACATATAGCAATGTCCCATCCGGGTTCATCGATAAACTAGTAATTTCCATTCCCACGGGTATCGAAATAACAGGTGTTGTTGACAACTGTTTCTTCAAATCCCAATAATATATACCATCCTCACACGTGTAATACAGGCAACTATATGATTTACTTCCGGCAAACAATGAATTCCGGTTAACTTTTAGTGAAACCAGACTATCATAGAATTGAAGAATTGTCGGGTTGCCTAAACTAAAAGTCGTCTGGGACAAATAAATATAGGAAGGCATGACCTTATAAGTAGCCATAACGTACACGCTACTCCCAACAGCACAAATACCCCAAATATTAAAATCGACATACCTGTTTAAAGAGCTAGTTACCCCTCCGAGCGAGGGAGAATAAAACACGGACGTTTCATAATTTACAAACACAGGCCGATCCACCGAAACTGCCGCATCAACATCCAGATCTTTAAAATATTCTGTCAGCATTAATTCATCTAAAACATAATCATACACGTAGCCCCGCCTGTCACGTGATACGAGATATATGTTATTATTAGCAGAGACCCCGGCAAACTTTACAAAAGCACATCCCGGATATAGTTCCTTAAACGAAGTCATGCCTTCAATATCAAAAGTCCGGGAATCCATGTTATAAATCCTTCCCGCATCACCGGAACAAACCAATAAACGATTATTTACCTGTACCATATCGGTCACATCTTCCATTTTCGTTCCCGGGTTAATCAGTTCCGTGATATCCGTCCGGAACACGGGTACTTTCCCGGTATTAATTTCCTCCTTTGTGAGTGTTCTCATAAAGGAAATCCGTCCTTTTCCATCCCCATCCCGACTTAATATCGTTATCCCCTCCGAAAACTCGGTATCTACCTGAAGAACAAAATATTTATACCGGATCGTTTCCCCGTTATCAACTCTCAATCGTAACCCGAAAGTGCCTAATTCCCGAAAAGCATATTTCAATTCCGGATCGTGCGACACAATATGTAACGAATCTTTAATCGGATAGGACGCCATTCCATCTTCATCTGTATTCAACGTTCCGTAACTCCATTCATAAGCGAGAGGTAGTTCTTCCCCGGACTGTTCCACGCTCAAATGACTTACCACAAATTCCTCTCCGAAATAAGCCGTCAACGTGTCATGAGGTGCGGAAATAGTGATTTCCGATAACTCCCGATTTCCCAACGAAGACTGATCATCCAGACAGGCTCCCAACCCGAATAAGGTAAAACACAAGATCCCGATACTGTATTTAATTTTCATCTCCAATAACTTTTATTTGCTCAACGAATAAATCGATCCGGATCAACCATGGCAAACCCTTCGTACGTGTTTACCGGATCACGATAATACTCGTAAGCAGGTTTCAACACGTATTTTATCCAAATCATATTTCCCGGCATTTGGAAAAAAGCTGTTGGGGCATTTTCCAGAAACTTCCCGTACTCCTTCGCTTTTTCAGCATAAAACACGGGTTTTAACTCTTCCAAAGCCCAAAAGTTTTCCAAAATCTTCAAATACAATCTATCATTATTATTGCTATATTCTCCCAAATAATAACTAGCCCACCAAGCCGGTTTTGCCAGTTTTCCATCCATAATGGAAAGGCAATAATGCTCCCCTTCCATCGGTTTGAAATAATCATTCTCCCGAAACTTCAAATAAAGAAGAACAGGATGATTCATCAGGTCTTCCGTCCGTTTCAATTTCAAGGACAATATTCCTTCCACTTCATTTTTAGGAATGATCAAAGTACCAAACTCGTAATGTTTCCCGAATTCCGCCGTGGTGGAATCCTCCACGACTTCCAACTCAAAATGTTGATCCTCATCGACAGGCATTCCCATACTTTTCACCGGGATATGATATTCCACCTCCTTCTCTTCATAAATTGCAAAACTGAAAAACACCGTATCGGGAATCACGTTAGAAACATATTTACTAAGATCCCAATTAAAATAGATACTTCTCTTCTGATCCGGATTATAATAAATAGCTTTGTTCGAACAAGCTCCTAACAAAAGAAATATTCCTGTATATATCAAATACTTTGTAGCCATACGCTTTCTAATTTTGTAATTTAACGAGGGTCAAGTTCTTCCGTGGGTAAAGGTAAGGTGTAAATTCTATCATTCCCTTTTAAAGTTGCATCTAACGCATGCACATAAATATCCCGATTCAATCTTTTTAAACAAAACCACCATTGTCCTTCTCCAAATAACTCTTTTCTCCGTTCATTCATAATATCCTCCAAAGTAATATCTTTACCCGTATCTCGATCTGCAAATTTGACCATGCCTCTAGCTGACACCACGGCATCCAAATAATCTCTTGCATATTCTTTATCTCCTTCCTCCAATAAGGCCTCAGCCATAATATAATACATTTCCGGAATACGAATCATACTAAAACCGAAATATGCACCTCCGGAATATTCAGAGGCATCATTCGATTCATCCATAATTTTAGATAAAATATCTTTAGACTTACCATTATATTCTTTAGTTATAAACCAAGCATAATAACGTTTATCGTAATTATCTTCATTCTCTTCCACCGTTTTATAAATATCTCTCCAAACCACAGGAAGACTCATTTTATTAAATAGCAACTGAACATCATACAAATACGAACTAATCTTTGTCGTATATAATCCCCAAATCGTCTCGGACAAAGAAATTCGTCTCTTCATAAATGTCGATAAATCCTCTTGATTCACAAATTGGAACTTTTCCGATTGAATCACCTTATTCGCATACTTTTTTGCGTTTTCCAAATCCCCTTTCATCCAATACACTCTAGCTAACATTGCTTGCGCTGCATACAAATTAAAATGTAACTCTCTGGCACCAGTAAAACCTTTTTCTCCACCTTTACGGATCTTTGACATCAGGGTCTCATCTTCAGTCAAACAAATTTCAGCCTCTTTCAGATCTGCAATGACTTTCTCATACACTTCTTCTACTGATGAAAAAGGAGTTACTTTAAAAGTATATTTCGTTACATAAGGAATAGCCTTTGCTTTCGCACTTTCATCCGTTGAATTTATGTGAACAGCAAACAATCGCAATAAATCAAAATGGATCGCCGCTCTCAATCCTAAAGCCTCCCCACGATATAAGTCATAATACTCAAAATCTTTCACACTCTTCTGATCTAAATTCTCTATAATATTGTTTAGATAGCTAATTACGAGATAACTAGCTTTCCACATATCCTTTGCAATATATTTTGCCGATTGACTTACAAAATTCAATGTAGACAAATACCTGTAAGTTCCATCATCCGTAACAAAATTCTGTCCCAGCAACTCCGGTATCAACACCGACATATCCCCACCATACATATCCTCTTTCACCATCGACATATACACCCCATACAACGCATCCTCCACACCTTCCGCCGTACTGAACATATCATCGTTCACTACCTCCGATTCGGGATTTATATCTAGGAAATTCCCACATCCCAAGAAAAATAAAGAGATACACGCCAGTAATATTATTTTCTCCATCATCTTTTGCCTTTAGTCGTTATCAAAATGTCGGTCTAAACGTGATATGGAAACTCCGTTGAAAAGGATATTCCGTACCTCGTTCCTGTTTCACGGAAGAGAACCGGGCAATATCGGCAACGCCTATGCCTAGATTCAGTCTCTTAATCCCGATCTTGCGCAAATAACCGGGTTTAAACTCGTAATTCAACATGATACTCGTTATCGCAAACGTGTTATCCCGTTCCACGAAACGCTCGGAATACCGATTCTCATCGCTCACGTTCTCCGGAATCCCCAAGAAACGTACCAAGTCGCCCGGTTTCTTCCACCGTTCGGTAAAAGCCCGACGATCCACATTCCCGTAGGGATCAATATACTCCACTTTATTCGCCAAAGTCGTGTTGTAAATATCACCGCCAAACTTGTACGCTGCGGTGACATTCAACGTGAATCCCCCGTACGACAAGCTCGTGAAAAGACTTCCCTCCAGCATGGGATTCGTGTTCCCGACTTCCACTCGCTCGTTCTTATCGTAAGTAAACGTGTAATTCCCATTCTTCTTGATATACACCTCTTGCCCGGAAGCCGGATCAATTCCCGCAGAACGCATGGCATAAATACCGAACTGAGATCCCCCTTCCACGAACATCGGCTGAGGTTTCACGCCATAGTAAGCTGCCATGTTCTCCGCCTTCAACGCATCCGAGATACTTGTCAGTTTATCAAACACGTGCGATCCGTTTACCATCACCATCCCAAGCAGGTTATTTCGCTTGACCACTTGTGCAGAAATGGAAAATTCGTAGCCTGAATTCTGTAACTTACCCATATTCACCAATACCGAAGAGACACCGACAGAAGACGGTAAGGTCAAAGGCATCAAGGCATCCTTCGTTTTGTTCACGTAGTAACTAGCCTCCACGTTCACCCGTTCCTTCCAGAAAGTAGCCGTCAATCCCCAATTATACTTTCGGGTAACCTGCCATTTCATATCGGGATTTCCCATCGTGATCGGCACAGCCCCCATTCCGCCATAATGAATCAAGTCGGGATCATAAAGATAAGTGGTCAAAGCCTGATAAGGCGTAAACGTCACGTTTGCCGTCGAACCAACGCTAAACCGAAGACGTAATACATTCAACCAATCGAAATTCATAAATCTTTCCTCGTGCAGATTCCAACCGATTCCCGCCGACCAGACCGGGGCAAAACGATGCTTACTCCCAAACTTCGACGAACCCGCTGTCTTGTAGGAAGCGTTAATAAAATATCGTCCCAGCAAATCAAGACTACCATTCACGAAGAACCCCACTTCCGCCGACTCCTTCTCGCCTCCCACGGGACGAGTGGTCGCATATTGTGAGGCAAATTTAATATCTGTCATCTTGTCCTTCATAAACCCTTCTGCTTTCACCTGCATCGAGGACGACTTGTCCTTCCCGATGTCCGTACCTGCGCTCAAGGAAAGAATCGAATTTCCCTCCTCATTCAGTGGCAAACGATAATTTAGCACCAGTTTCCCGGCCCAATCCGTCTTCTCGGTTGAAAGCGCCATGTAAGTTCCTTTCTTGTTCTGAGGAATCTCCTGCAAGGTGAAACTCGCATCCTCCGGGGAAACATACACCTTATTCCATGCGTCACCCTGTCGCACACTCACGTTTCCCGTGATAAACAAAGCCTCGTTCACATCCCAGCGCAACGACAAAGAATTCGTCACCGCTTTATTCTGACTCTTCGAAAAGCTCGCCAGCGTGGCATTGTACAACGGATTCACCTGCCGTTCCATCGTCTGGTTTACCGGATCGAAGTAATAATTCCGTATATATTTCCCGTCCTCGTCATACACCGGATTGTACGGGTTCAACCTCGTGTACTGCGCAAAACTCCCATAAGGACTATTCTTTCCCTCAGTCATGGTATAAGCTAACTGGTAAGTGGCCACCACATCCCGGGCAAACCGATATGACAAAGAGACATTCACCCCGTAATTCCGACGATAATCACCTTTCATCACACCATATGTATCAGACAACCGTCCCGTTACCTTGTACTCGATTCCGCCACCCCGCCCGGTCATCGTGGCAGAATGACTATGCGTGAAAGCATTCCGCAAAGGTTTCGTCGCCCAATCCGTGTTGACACCCCGGCGGATATTCTCCAGCTTATAATCATAAGCCGGGTCAAGACTACCATCTACCCGATCATACAATCCCGCCAAACGTTCCAATTCCAACTTTTCTTCCGCGTTACACAAGCGAAGAGAGGTCAGATCGGGAAAACTGAACATCGGTGTGAAATTATAACTGAATCTCGGCTTATTCGACTTTCCCCGCACCCGTTCCACCAGAATCACACCGTTTGCCGCTTTCTCCCCGTAAAGCACCGCCGCAGAAGCATCCTTCAACACCAAAATCTGCTCTATATCGTAAATATCCAGATCATACAAATCCTCCACAGAAATCTCTACCCCGTCCAACATAATCAAGGGAGCGTTCACCCCTTCCTGTCCTTTTGTCATGATTGAACTCGCCCCACGAATCAGAATCTCAGGTACGACATTCGGGTCTGACCCCGCCTCGTTATTCTCTACAATCCTCAATCCCGGCGTTAAGATTGCCAACGCTTGTAACAGGTTCGTCGGGGACACCCGCAATAAATCCTCTCCCTTGATCCGAGTAATCTCCCCGGTAAAAGCATTTTTCGCCTGCGTGTAATACCCCGTCACGATCACGTCGTCCAACTCCTTCATATCCTTCACCATCGTCACCCGGATATACCGGGTTCCGGTAACCGTAACTTCTTGATTCTTCATTCCGACAAACCGAAAAAGTAATACCATCTCCTGTTGTTCCGGGAATTCCAGTCGAAACTTCCCATCCATACCCGTGGCACATCCCCAAGAAGTCCCTTTCAAGACAACCGTCACGCCCGGAAGCGGTTCGCCATCTGCATCTTTCACCTCTCCCGTGATCACGATCAAGGAAGAACGTGATTCTCCCGCCACGGGGATTTCCGAAAAACATACACAGCAGAACAACAGACTCCATTTCACAACATCACATAACTTGCCTCTAAACCCAAATACCAAGTCTACTCTCATCTAATTTGTCCTTTAAATACCATACATGCAAAATATGTTTCCATCACCTTATTTCCTAAACATATTATTTTGCACCTAATATCATTCATTGTACCATGCGGCACAAACCCGTAAAAACATCATCACACCATCATTGCTACTTAACGCAAACTCTCAACTTTATTCATTCACGTTCAAATATTTAATTTACATTCTATCCCTGTTTTCTACAACTATTTCAAAACAAGGGGAGCAAAAATAATAAAATAAATAAAAAACTTCAATCAAGCAAGTATCGATTTTGGCGAGTTGCAAGATTAGGGAAAAAAGAGATACCAAGTTTCAATTTCACAAACAAAAACGACACCGAAGATTCTCTTTTTGTCCCGAAGATAAGACAAATATACGAATTATAAATCAATGATATAGAATATTACAAGCAAACTATTCCTTAAAAGAAAAAACGGAGACACCATTGGTACGGTCCCATATTTTTGCGAAGTTGTTTTAACGCCTCGCCCTTTTTATTTTTAATCGTCTGTTCGGAAAGATTCAACTCCTCCGAAATCTCCTTGGTAGAATACCCTTCTAGACTCATCGCCATGATTTCTTTATAATCACCCGCCAATCGGGCAATTTCAGTCCAGATAATTCGTTTCACCTCATGTTCTATGATTTCCCCTTCAATATCGAGACAGGACGCCTGTTGCAACAGGACTTTATTCTTTATGTCCAGATGCCGCAACTCGTTCAGACAAGCATTTCTCACGCAAGTATACAAAAAACTGATAATCATCTGAAACGAGGTAAACTGTTTCCTTTTCTCCCACGCCTTGATAAAACTCTCATGCACGATGTCCACACAAACATTCTCTTCACGCAAGAAACGTCCCGCGTAAACTCCTAATGTTGCAAAATATTGATCGTACAACAATTCCAAGGCTTTCTCATCCCCTTTCACAAAACGCTCATATACAACTTCCCGTTCCATAAAATCTATCATCATGCACTTTATACGAATAAACATTCGGTTCCCCGCTTACAAAGTATCATCTTCTCGGACAACACTATTTCAAAAATACACAAAATACTTCTTATTCACAACAAAATAGAGACCGAAATGATTTACCTTCATTCATATGACGAGATATTATTTATGTCATAAATCGTGTAAAGGCTCTGTTAGCCTTTACACGATTTTCATGAATCATTTCACACAAACATTTACGCTATACACGTTCTTTATAAATCACACGAACCGGCCTGTCCGCAATATTATCATATGTTTCGAGCAACTCCCCGCTATCTGCATCATAAATATACAAACCTCCTTTCAATTCCTTCGCACTACCAGACTCGTACAACCCAACATAAAGTAATTTTTGATCGGGATCAACAGCAATGGTCGTTATTTCCATACCTGTCGGGACAGTGATAGAAGGAGTTGTTGGCAACTGCCGCCCGGGGTCCCAACGATATATTTCATTATTGTACGTGTAATAGATACAATTATACACCTTTGTACCCACAGTCATTGAATTACGATCCATGCCAATGGGCTGCGAACTTTGATAATCCACCGTATTCGCTGCGGTAGGTTTGGCAAATGAGGCTGATGTTCGAGGTATATAAATATGCAACGGATCATTCTTATCTGTGGAGAATACATACAGATAAGTGTTGATAAAACAAGCATTAACGATGTCATAATTCGTAAAAATCGTCCCACTATTCACCGCACCTGAGGACGTACTAGGGGCATACATAGTTGAAGTTCCATAATTTATAAACACCGGTTTACTATGAGATACCCCGGCATCCACTTCCAAACCGTCAAAAGCATCCAATACCAACAATTCATCCACGTCCGTCTCGTAAACATAAGCTCTCTTATTTTCCGAAAGTACGTGCATATTACTATATGCCGATATAGCGACGAATTGCTGAATATTGGCCCCCGGAAACTTACCAGCAAAAGAGGTCGCAGTTTCGATATCAAAAGAACGGGAATCCATATTGTAAATTCTACCGTTACTTCCCGAACTAACCATCAAGCGCCCTCCCTGCTGAATCATGTCTGTCACATTCTCCAACTCCATTCCGGGATTAGCTATTTCCATTATATCCGTACGGAAAGTCGGTACCTTTCCCCCACTGATCTCCTCTTTAGTCAACGTCTTCATAAAAGAAAGCCTTCCTTTCCCGGCATCATCCCGGCTCAAAATAGTAATTCCCTCGGAAAATTCGGTATCTATCTGAAGAATAAAGAACTTGAATATTGTCGTTTCACCGTTATCCACCTTCAAACGCAAGGCAAACGTACCCAATTCCCGAAAAGCATATTTAAGCTCCGGATCTGTCGATACCACGTGAAGCGTGTCTTTAATCGGGTAAGGTTTCACGGCTCCCCCGGAAATATCCAGATCCCCGTACGCCCACTCGTAAGTTAAAGGCAATTCCTCCCCGGACTGCTCTATTTTCAAGTGATTCACCACAAGCTCCTCCCCGAAAGAGGTCGTAAGCGTGTCATGAGCAGCGGTAATTGTCAGTAACGACACCTCTTTCCTCCCGGAAGTCGTATCATCATCATAGCAGGAATACATCCCCACCATGAGGCAAAACAGCATGATTATATATAACTTCATTTTCATAACTTACCATTTAATTTTAAATTCTCTTTTAGCGGATAAACCTATCCGGATTCACCATATCAAACCCTTCATACGTGTTCGCTGGGTCAGTATAGAAATCGTAAGCAGGCTTAAACACGTAATTTATCCAAATAATATTACCCTTCACCTGATAGAATCCCGCCTTGGCATACTCCAAGTATAACCCGTATTCTTCCACTTTCTCTTTATAAAAGATAGGTTTCAACTCTTCCAGTTGCCAAAAATATTCTAGCATCTTCCGGTAAAGGCGATCATTGTTCCGGGCATACACCCCCAAGAAATTGGGAGCCCACCATTGCGGTTCGGGCAAAGCACCATCCACGACCGACAAACGATAGTAATTATTAGCAATCGGTTTGAAATAATCATTCTCCTTAAACTTGAGATAGAGTATGACCGGATGATCCATAATATCCTCCGTACGATCCAAAATAATAGACAGATACCCTTCAACCTCATTTTTCGGGATCACCAGTTTCCCGAATTTAAAATGCTTGTCATACTTAGCCGTTGAAGAATCCGCGACAACTTCCACCTCGTAAGTCAATTCCTCGCCAAGCGGCATTCCGGCCACCTTGATCGGAACTCGATACTCGTACTCGGTCTCGTTGTACAAGGCGAAACTGAAAAACACGGTGTCACTTGCTGTTTTCGTGACAGAATTATAACGATCCCAAGTGAAATAAATGGATCTTTTCTGATTCACGTCATAGTACACGGCATCATTGCTACACGCCCATATTCCCATGCAGAGGAATATTCCGATATATAGTAGATATTTATTTCTCATAACATTCTTATTTTAATTATTCAGGACGATAATCTTCCTCTTCCACGGGCAACGGCAGAACATATATCTTATCACTGCCGGGAATGGTGGCCCCGGTCGCCCCACTCAATTTCACGGGACTGTTCAATCTCTTCAGACAGAACCACCATTGTCCCTCCCCGATAAATTCCTTTCGGCGTTCCGCCATAATATCACTCAGCGTAATATCGACAAGAGGAGTCCGGTCCGCAAATTTCTCCATCCCTCGGGCATCAACCACCGCATCCAGATATTCCATCGCTCCTTCTGCATTTCCGGTTGCAAGCAGAGCCTCTGACATAATATAATACATTTCCGGAATTCGAATCATACTTGTTCCCAGATAAGGCCCCCCGTTATAACTCGTCGTGAGAGAAGTCGTATCGGATACATTTCCCATCACTTTCACCAATATATCCACCGGAGTTCCGCTCCTATTGTATGTCCCAAACCAATTATCCAAACGGTAATCCTTCTTTCCGGTAGGCCCTTCATAAGCATAGATACTTTTAAAATCCGTGGTCAGATCACCCAATCCCGGCCTCCGCACGTGCTGGGTCAGCCAGTCGGAATAGACTTCCGCATTGTACAGCCCCCATATTGTTTCCTCCATCGACACCGTTTTCTGCATGAATGTATTCAAGGACGTCTTACTAGCGAAACGGAACTTATTGGACCGAATCACCTTGTCCGCGTAAATCCGGGCACTATCCAGATCACCCTTCATCCAGTAAACCCGTGCCAGAGTAGCCTGCGCCCCGTATAAATTGAAATGTAACACACGGGCCCCGGTAAATCCCTTTTCATTTCCCACCCGTTCGGCAGGCATCAGAACCTCATCCTCCGACAAATACGCCTCCGCTCTTTTAAGCTCGGCTATCACTTTCGAGTAAATTTCCTCCACCGAAGAATAAGGTGTCACCTTAAAATCATACTCCGTCACGTAGGGAATAGCTCTCGCTTTTGCCACTTCATCGGTAGAAGTCACGTGTACGGCAAAAAAGCGCAGTAAATCAAAATGAATAACCGCCCTTAATCCCAAGGCCTCCCCCATGTATAAATTGTAATGCCGGAAATCCTTCTCGCTCTTACTTTCCAGATTATTTATAATATTATTCAAATAACTAATCGCCAGATAACTGGTCTTCCAGATATTCTTATACATATTTCTCGTTTCACTCCGTTCGTACTCGAAACGCCCCAAATAAGGCAAGTACTGATAAGTCGAAGTGAAATTCTGTGCCAGAATCTCCGGTATCGTCGTGGACATCAGTCGTCCATACATATCCTTTGTTACCATCGTCATGTACACGCCATAGAGGGCATCCTCAACACCGCTTGCCGAATTGAACATATCGTCATTCACCACTTCCGAATCCGGATTCACATCCAAAAAACTATCGCACCGGAGAAAGAAGAATGGTATACACAGTAGAATTATTATCTTTTTCATACTCGTTTCAATTTACTGTTTACTAAAAAGTCGGTCTGAAAGTAATGTTAAAACTCCTCTCAAAAGGATAAGAAGTTCCCCGTTCCAACTTCATAGAAGAAAAACGGGCTATATCATTCATCCCGAACCCGACATTCAACCGTTTAACCCCAAATCTCTTCAACCATTCCGGTTTAAATTCATAGTTAATCGATATGTTCCGGATCTCGAACAAATTATCCCGTTCAACGAAACGCTCTGAATACCGCTTGTTATCACTTTTACTTTCCGGGATACCCAGAAAACGTTTCAAATCACCCGGTTCTTTCCACCGATCGGTAAATGCCCGGCGATCCACGTTTTCCCACGGATTTATGTTCTCCACCTTGTCGGCCAACGTGTTATTGTAAGCATCACCCCCGAATTTATAACCGGTAGTTATATTCAGCGTGAACCCCTTGTACGATAAACTGGAAAAAATACTTCCCTCCAGAATCGGATTCGAATTTCCAACCTCTACCCGTTCATCCTTGTCGTAATCAAACGTGTACTCGCCTTTGCTATTAATAAAAATCTCTTTTCCCGATGCCGGATCAATCCCGGCCGTACGCATGGCATGAATACCAAACTGCGAACCGCCCTCTTGGAACATCAACGAAGGACGAGCCCCCAAAGACTGGGCAACCTCGATTGACTTCAAGGCGGTTGACACGTTTGTCAACTTATCCATCGTGTGAGAGCCATTCACCGTGACCATCCAGAAGAGTCCTTTTTGCTTGATCACGTGCGCCGAGATCGCAAACTCGCATCCGGAGTTTTCCAATTTTCCCATATTCACCTGCACGGAGGAAACTCCCACGGACCAAGGTAAAGAAATCGGCATCAAAGCATCTTTCGTTTTATTCTTGTAATAACTGGCATCAATATTTATCCGTTCATTAAACAACGTGGCACTCAACCCCCAGTTATATTTCATCGTGATCTGCCAGTTCAGATCCGGGTTTCCCATCGTGATCGGTACCGCCCCGATTCCCGCGTAATGAATCAGATCTGTCGTGTAATTATAAGTCGTCATTGCCTGATAGGGTGAGAACGTCACGTTAGCCGTTGATCCCACGCTAAAACGCAACCGTAGCATATTCAACCAACTCACGTTACCCATAAAACTCTCTTTGTCAACGTTCCATCCGATACCTGCCGACCACACCGGGGCAAAGCGATGATCACTCCCGAAACGGGATGATCCGGCCGATTTATAGGAACCGTTCAGGAAATAACGTCCCAGCAACTCGAAACTACCGGTCCCGTAAAAACCGACTTCTCTAGTTTTCTTATCTCCACCACTCGGACGGGTAGAGGCATATTGAGAAGCAAATTTAATATCTGTCATACCATCTTTCAAAAATCCTTCCGCCTTCGTCGTGATAGAAGAAGAATTCCCCATTTTAAAATCTGTACCCACGTTCACGGTCAACACCGTGTTACCTGTTTCATTCAGAGGTAAACGATAATTTAACGCAATCTTTCCCGCCCAGTTCGTACTCTCGTTATGCGTGAAAGAATAAGTTCCTTTCTGGTTTAAAAACTTACCTTCAAACGAAGAATCATCCGGTGACACGTACACCTTCGTGTAAGAATCACTCATATTCACGTTAATATCGCCCGTGATGAAAAATGCCTTTTTAATATCCCACCGCATACTCAAGTAATTCGAAAACGACTTGTTCCGTCCCTTGTTAAAACTGGACAACGTTGCATCGTACAACGGATTTCCTTGATTCCGGGAATCATTGGCATTTGAAAGGTAAGGATCAAAATAATAGAGTTTTATATACTCCCCGTATTCGTCATACACCGGATTATACGGGTTCAGTCTCGTGTATTTCCCGAAATCCCCGTAAGGACTTGCTTTGCTATCGGTCATCGTGAAAGCGAAACGGTAATTAAAAGTCAATTTATCCGTTAAGTGATACGCAAAAGAAAAATTCGCCCCGTAGTTCCGACGGTTATCCCCTTTCATCACGCCATAGGCATCCTTGAAACTCCCGCTTGCCCTGTACTCGATCCCGTTTCCCCTACCGGTCAACGTCACCGAATGATTGTGCGAGAAAGCCCAGCGTAAAGGCTTGGATGGCCAATCCGTGTAAACACCCCGGCGGATATTATCCAACTTGTAGTAATACGCCGGATCAAGGCTCCCATTCACTTCATCGTACAACCCGGCCAAACGTTCCAGTTCCAACTTCTGTTCTGCATTACACAAACGCAAGGATGTCAAATCCGGATAGCTGAAATTAGGCGTGAAATTATAACTCAAGCGAGGCTTGGATTCCGTCACTTTCGTTCTCTCCACCAAGATAACGCCACTGGCAGCTTTATCCCCGTACAACACCGCCGCAGAAGCATCCTTCAACACGGTCACCTGCCCAATATCGTAAATATCCAAGTCATACAACTCCTGTATCGAAATCTCAACCCCATCCAGCATAATCAAAGGCGTATTCACGTCCGCCTGATTCTCGGTCATGATGGAATTCGCCCCCCGGATCAGAATCTCGGGAATCGCATTCGGATTGGACCCCTGCTCGTTATTTTCCACAATCCGTAAACCCGGCACCAATGAGGCCAGCGCCTGAATCAGATTCGTCGGGGACACTTTCAGCAAATCCTCCCCTTTCACCGTGGTCAATTCCCCCGTGTAGGCATTTTTAGCCTGCGTGTAATAACCGGTAACCACGACATCTTCCAACTCACGAGTGTCTTCCTTCAAAACAACATGCAACTCCTCGGATTTCGTCACCGTGATGGTCTGGCTTGCCATTCCGATAAAATTAAATATCAGTATCATCTCCTTTTGTGCGGGAATTTCCAGCTTAAACTTACCCGTCGCATCCGTGGCCACTCCTAAAGAAGTTCCTTTCAGCAGAACCGTGGCTCCCGGTAGCGGGTTACCGTCAGCATCCTTAACATCTCCGGTGATACTCACCTTGTCAACCGTTTTCGTTTCCTGGCGCTTTTTAATAATCACAACATCATTCACAAGCGTGTACGTGTAAGGTGTATTCTGCAAACAGTAATCCAGAATCTCCCTTACCGTCACATTCTTAAATTCTTTAGTAATAAGAGGGATTCCCTGAATCTCCTCGTGGTTATAAACGAAATCAAGTGATGTCTCCTTTTTCAAGGCATTCAAAACCTGCAACATCGTGGCTTTCTCGAATTTCAGATTCAAAGGTGTTTTCTCATCGAATTTAGGTGACGTTCCGCCACCAAAACCCGAAAAGCTGAATAAAATCAAGCAACCAAGCAACATGCATACTTTCGTAGCCCATTGGCTATAGCTCGCCTGTTTCATAGACAAGTTCTTTCCCATTTTCAGTTTGTTTAGGTTTGTAAAAAACACATAGAAGACCATTTCGAGATCTTTTCAGCACTTAAAACCCCAAAAGGTTTTAAGTGCTTGTAACATTTATTTTTTATTCAGAGCATTTAACGCTTCGTCCAAAGCATAAAGCATCGTCTGGTAATGTGCTTTCGTATCGGAATCTGCCGAAGCCAATCTACTGTTCAACAAATTCTTCACACGTAAAGCATAAGCGTAGAAATACGTTTTCGAATCATCGATCGTACGGGTATTCACCCGGTACTGCCAATCATAACCATGTCCGAAAGAGGTCAGTTGCTTGGCCACAAGTCCCTTCCCATGAACTTGTTCCAATTCCCGCAACTCATTCTGGTATTGTCCCACCAATCCGGTCGGGTCCAAACCGTAAGCTACAATCTCATCCACGGACGGCATAAACGCATTCTCCATTCCCAGCCCCTCGTCCGGATCGGCTAGCACCTTCACCAGCTTACTCTTCTTGGTAATCACGTCAGCAGCCTGATCCACCACCAAACGTTGTAATATCTTCTCCCCCGAAGTCGGCTTACGCCCCTTTATAGCATTCTCCCACACATGGTTGTACAAATCATCAAAGTAAGCCTTCAACGTGTAGGGATCTTGAGACACGTGAGCAGACAACACCACGTTCTTATACGTTCCTAACAACTCCGTTGCCGTGTAGTAACACACAATCGGTGGCAAGGCAACCCGTAGTCCGAACTGATCAGTCAATCCCGTGTTATGTAACCAATCACTATTTTTCAATTGCTTGATCACCCACACAAAAGAGTTACGTTGCAATTCTTTCGGCACGGATTGAAATGTCTTTCCGGCAGTACCCGGTTTCACCTCCGTCAGATAAATACCCCCCACATTATGCATGACATTTTTCAAATAACGGCAATACTGATTCCCCAGCTCGTTATACAGATTCTCACGATGCGAGCCATCCGTATCATCCACAAACCAATCATTCATGTTGGCCACGATATATTTCAGATTCTTGATCCCGTAATCCCCGGCCTTAATAGCATCGTCCCCTAAATCCTCTTCCAGCGCACTCGGATCGTAACGGGCAATCACCTGTTGCTTTCCATAACGATATATGGGATCTCCTGCATGTTCGTCAATCCAACTCTCCAACATAGCTTGCTCCTCTTTAGCCGAAAGACCGTACAGGGGCGAGTACAACCACTTAATCACATACTCGTCATAAATACCCAAATTAGGCGGGGTCAACTTCACACCCTTATCTTCGGGTTGCGCCACGTAATTAAACCGGGCATAATCCATGATGGAAGGTGTCGTCCCGTACTTTTGAGTAAACTTTGCAGAACGTAACGAATCAACCGGATAGGCTGCCGATGCCGACATATTGTGCATCAACCCAAGAGTATGCCCCACCTCGTGAGCCACGATATATTCAATGGATTCTTCCAGAATATTATCCGGCATTTTCTTGGTACGCACGGACGGATCAACTTGAGAAGTTTGTAAAAAACGCCATTGATTGGCCAACTTCACTACATCATTAAAAATAATGACAGACGCGTTAATGATCTCACCTGTTCTCGGATCAGTCCACGAGGGCCCCATAGCATTCGTGATCGCAGCCGGAACATAACGAATACAAGAGTATTTCAGATTATCCGGATCAAAAGTCGGATCATCCTTCGGGAAATCCCGCACCTGGATCACGTTCTTCAACCCGATCTTCTCGAAAGCAACATTCCAACGCAAAGCAGCCTTCCGCACGGGTTCCTTCCACATGGCAGGAAAAGCATCATCCACATAAAACACGATCGGTTTCACGGGTTCCACCAGCTCACCTCGTTTATAGGCCTCCACATCTTTCGGTTCCACCCGCCAGCGATTGGCCAGCGTGTAAATCCGAATCCGGTCCTCGTCGGTAGAAATATGTTGTTTCGTATTCGTAACAAACACCCCAATCCGGGTATCACTCACCCGTGGATGCATCTTCTCTTCCGGCAACAACAGCAAAGTACGGGTTGCTTTCACCGTCAAAGGCTCGTTTTTCTTCACAATAAACATCCCCATCATCTTGGCCGACACGGAATAGGAAAGATACGACTTTACCGTCACGTTATCATCAAAAGCCTTAATTCCATCCAAAATAGAACCCGCACTATTAAACACGGCTGTAATCTCAACCATTCCACCTCCACTGGAAATCGGTGCCAATCGCTCCGAATTACCCGTAAACAAAGAGGTCATATCAAGCAAAAAAGCAGAACTATCGTTCGTGTAGCAATAGATTTTATATGAACCGATAATCGGGTCCATAAAACTCCTTGCCATCACTTCCCTCATATGCCCCTCTTGAGGGTTACAAGTCGCGGACACATTCACTTCCCGCATAAAAATCGTGCTGTCCGTCTTCGTGAATTTTATATGCATTGGATCTTTCGGTTTATAACCGATAGCACATAGGTTATTATCACTCGCCTCCGAAATCGTCGAGGCTAGTAACATTTCCCGCCCCAGATATTTCACTGGAAACTCGAAATAAACCTTCCCATCCAGCTTATGCAAGGTCACGAATTCCCCCCGGGCTGTTTCACACGATTTATTCTTTACCAACTTATCATATTTACTTTGCCGTTTGGTCGGTTCTTTTTTCGTTTCCGTTGCCACTGTCTTTTTCTTTCTCGCAGAAGCGAATGAAGTCTGAGTGCATGGCAATACTAATAGTATTACCATACCTAGGGTAATCCATCTTTTCATGTATGAAATTTTAAATAAAAATTATAATAACACCTGTTTTCTATTCCTGATGCGTGTATACCACGATCTGTTTATTATTCATCTTAAAGGTTACATTTGCAGCTTGTTCCATAATTTGCAGGATAGCATCTATACTCTCGTACCTGGGCATAAACCCGGAAAATTTATAATCCTTGATCTCCTCATCATCAAACACGAACTCCACGTCATACCAGCGGGAAATCTTTTTTAACAAATCCTCCAGACGTTCCTCGCTAAAACTGAACTGATCTCTCGTCCAGGAGATATAGGACTCCACGTTCACTTCCCGGGTCGTCACTTTCGAATCGGCCACGGCAGCCATCAGTCCGGGAGTCAACGCAACAACCGTATTCCCGCACTCAATATTCACCCGTCCCTCGACTAACGTCGTCATCGAAACTTCATCGTTCCGGTAAGCAGAAATATTAAACGTAGTACCTAACACACGCACGGCATACTTCTCACAATGCACAATAAAGGGTTTCGCAGCATCCTTTGCCACCTGGAAAAATCCTTCTCCTTCCAGATACACCTCCCGGGTATCACCCGAAAAAGATTGCGGGAACTTTAACCGGGAATCGGAATTCAGCATTACCTTCGTACCATCCGACAACTGCAAGGAATAAGCCCCGCCACGAGGTATTTTCAGCGTATTATACACCAAAGAATCCGCCGTCCGGGGAGTATGATAGATCAAGGTTTCACCATTATTACTCACGAAAGGTAATTGCTCGTCAAGCGTGTCCGCCACCCCCGGGGCAATCAGCAAAGTATCCCCTCCCGGCAGAATCAGCGAGGCACGCTTCCCAAAAGAAAAATGGTTGCCCGACTCCACCCGGGCCACGGGCAGTACTTTCTCCCCGCCCGTCGAAAACATCAGATAAGAAGATACACTCAATAACACGATGGCAGCCGCGGCAACTCCACGATACAAGCGTCGAATGGAATGTCTCTTCCGAATGTCTTTCATGACAGACGGCCACGACCGACGAGCATTAAACTGTTCGTATAAAGGATATTCCGTATGTTCCTCATATTCATTTTCCAATCGTTCATACAACTCCTCGTTGGCCTTGGAACGTGATTTCCAAGCCGTGAAGAAAGTTTCCTCTTCGGGAGACAAGCCTCCTTGAAGTCTTTTCACGATCAACTGGATAATATACTCTGTTTCCTTTTTCATTTCGTGCTATTTTACCTTATAACACTTCACGAAGAAAAAGGTACCGATAAATTCGAATCTTTTTTTAATAACTTGTAAACAAATCCCTAGTGAGCCTCCCCATACTCAACAGTGACTCGCACCTATGTCTCACTAATACCTCAATCATTTTTCAAGCAAAAAACAACAAAAAGTTTACACCCTGTACAATCAACCTATCGTTAACCTATTAGTGAAACACCTAAGAGACTGCGAAAAGAGTATAACGCAATCATACTAAATTAACCTCTAGGATTTCTCCGTCAACCCCAGTTCCAAGGTTGAAACATACTGAATTTTCCCTTCATCCAGCAATTTCCGGATTTGCTCGACCACAACTTCCTTGTCCTCACCTAATTGATGTACCAACTCCCGGATATTCGTATTTTGCCTGGCAAGCACCTGCAAAATCCGTTCCTCCAAGCTTTTCCGCTCTTCCCGATGCAAGCGTTTTTTCTTCCCGATACAAACATCACATATCCCGCAAGGCTTGTCTTCTTTCTGCCCAAAATACTCCATAAGCAAAAGCTGGCGACACGTTTCGTCATCCCGGATATAACGGGCCATGGCCCCGATCTTCGTGACAAACAACTCCTTCCGGTTCTCGTAAGCCTCCCTCCCGATTGTGATATAGGACAATGGCAACCGGGGCTGGTAATACACGATGTAAGGTTTCACGTCCCCCGGCACGTAGCGAATAATCTTACGCTTTGCCAAAGAAATAAAAGCATCATACAGCACCTTGCGTGTCACGTCGAGCTGATCAGCCAAAAAACCTTCGTCCACGTAAGCATCCTGCACGAAAATTCCGGCATAATTTCTCATCAGGAGAACCATAAGTCTTTCCAACAAGGGATCACCCGTCTCGAACTCGTACAACCGATCCCGTAACACGGTGAACATCACCCGGGAACGGGAATTTATATCCGTCGTGTACCCCAAGAACCCCGCAACCTCCAGAATACTGATGGCAGACATCACCCTCGCCTCGTTGAGTTTAAAATTACGGGCAAACAGTTTCAAATTGAACTCGAACGCCCGTCCCTGTCCCTCGCCCTCACCCAACTGGTAATAATTCGCCAAGGCCTCGTACACCCTCAATATATAATCTTTCGGGGGAAAAGCATCATCAATCCGTTTTTGTAAACCACCCAAAGCTGCCCGGCTGGAAAGTAACACAGCGTATGCCCTTTTTCCATCACGTCCGGCACGTCCCGCCTCTTGGAAATAGGCCTCCGGACTATCCGGCACGTCATAATGCACCACCACCCGCACATCCGCCTTATCAATCCCCATCCCGAAAGCGTTCGTCGCCACCACCACGGGAACTTTTCCGCTTTTCCACGCCTCCTGCCGACGTGCCCGCTGCGCGGAAGACAACCCGGCATGATAAAAGTCAGACTTGATCCCCGACTTGTTCAGGAAAGCGGCAATCGAAGAAGCCTTCAACCGGGTACGCACGTACACGATCGCCCCTCCCTGCACCTTGGACAAAATATTGAATAATTCCAACGGCTTGGCTTCCGTGTCCCGGATCACGTAGGAAATATTTTCCCGACGGAAACTTTTAGAGAGGACGTTCGGGGTTGAAAAATGCAGTTGTTTCTGAATATCTTCCACGACCTCTGGAGTAGCCGTGGCCGTGAGTGCCAGCGTAGCCACCCCGGGAAAGAATTCACGCACCTCTGCTATTCGCAAGTACGGGGGACGAAAATCATACCCCCATTGAGAAATACAATGAGCCTCATCCACGGTAATCAGACACACGTTCATCAACCTCAATTTTTCCCGGAACCGTTCTGAGTACAATCGTTCGGGCGACACGTACAAGAACTTAACCGTATCATATATACACTTATTAATGATCGACTCCACCCGGTCACGCCTCATCCCCGTGTAGATCGCCTCGGCCGGAATCCCCCTGTTCTTCAAATCCTCCACTTGATCCTTCATCAGGGCAATCAAGGGCGTCACCACCAGACAGACGCCCTCCATCGCTAACCCGGACACCTGGTACGTGAGCGACTTTCCCCCTCCCGTGGGCATAAGGGCAAGCGTGTCCTTCCCGTCCAGCACGGAACGGATTATCTCTTCCTGCAAGGATCTGAAATCATCGTATCCCCAGTAAGTCTTTAATATCTCTTTTATATCACGGGTCATTCTTCGAATTCTATTCGCAAAAATACAAAATAGACGAAAAAACTCTCACAAACTCGTATATTTAAATCGCTTTTTATTATTTTCGCCCGAATATTAATCGCATAAAATCATGAAACTACAACATATACTGATTTTTATTCCCTTCCTATGGGCTTGCAACGACAAGTTTGCGAAAAACGAGCAACCCGTGGCAAAAGTTTTTGACAAATATCTGTTGAAATCGGAAGTTTCCGGTTTTATTCCCCAGGGAACACCCTCGAAAGATAGCCTCATCATGGCACAAAGCTACGTGCGGAACTGGATTACCAAGGAATTGCTGCTGCACAAAGCGACCCAGAACCTAAGTGACGAGGAAAAAAATATCCGGAAACAAGTGGAAGACTATTCCTCTTCTATCTTGATCCATAAATACAAGGAAAAACTGATTTCCCAGAAACTCAGCCGGGAAATAAGCGAACGTGAAATCTCGCAATACTACGATGCGAACAAATTCAACTTCGTGCTGAACACCCCGGTCGTGAGAGCCTTGTTCGTGGTGATTCCTAAATCCGCCCCGAAAATCGAGGATGCCCGCAAGTGGTTCCGCTCCAAGGAAGCCAAAGACCAGGAAGCGCTGGAAGAATACTGTATCACCTCGGCCAAAAAATTCGACAGTTTCAACGACCAGTGGATTGAACTGCGCAACCTGCTGAACCTCTTGCCCATCACGTCGGCAGAATGGGAAAGCAAGTATAAAAATAAGGAGTCCATCGAAATCGAGGACGATGAGAATTACTATTTTCTCAAAATCAACGAGCTGCGCCAAGCCCATGAAACGGCACCTCTCGGTTACGTGAAGAAAGAGATTGAGATATTACTACTGAACAAACGTAAAATCTCCTTCGAGGAGAATCTGGAAAAAGACATCAACGCAGAAGGTCTCCGGAAAGATTACGTCAAAATATATTAACAGGATTAGAAAAATGAAAATAAAAATACGAAAACGAACAGATTATTCGCGGATTTGAAGAAAAAGTATTAGTTTAGAGCGTTTTTATTGAGTATAACCTTATTCATAAATTATGAGATATTTATCACTGCTTGTATTGTTATTTTTAGCTAGTTACGCCTCGGCACAAAAAAACGTGATCGACAAGATTATCGCTGTCGTGGGTGAAGAAATCGTGTTGAAATCGGATATTGAGAACCAATTTTTACATGAACAATCCCAAGGATTAGTAAATTCTTCCTCCGATTCACGTACCAGAATATTAGAAAACTTATTAGTTCAAAAACTATTAGTGGCTCAAGCTAAGATAGATAGTATCACGGTCACCGACACGGAAGTGGAAAATGCCTTGAATTCCCAGTTGGAACAATACGTGCAACATATCGGTTCACGGGAACGCCTGGAAACTTATTTCGGTAAATCATACGAGGACATCAAGAACGAAATGCGGACCCCGCTTCGCGAACAAATGATCACGCAAAGAATGCAATCTAAAATCGTGGACAACGTTCGCGTTACCCCTTCGGAAGTCAGGTATTTTTACCGGAAATTCAACAAGGACAGCCTTCCGGAAGTACCTGATAAATACGAAATCCAACAGATCGTTATCAAACCGAGAATCAGCGATACCGAGAAGGAGCGCATCCGTAACCGGTTGAGAGAGTTCCGTGAAGAAATTCTTGCCGGCAAACAAACATTCAACACGTTAGCCGTACTTTACTCGGAAGACCCCGGATCTGCAGCCAAAGGCGGTGAATTAGGTTACCAGACCAAAAGCGCATTGGCCCCGGCATTCGCGGAAGCAGCATTCAGCTTGAAACCCGGCAGAGTATCTAAAATCGTGGAAACAGAATTCGGTTTCCATATCCTGCAATACATCGACCGCCAAGGAGACAAAGTAAACGTACGTCACATCCTGCTTCGTCCCCGTATCTCCGATGAAGAACGGCAAGAGGCAATCCAACATCTGGACACCGTGTTGACTTACATTCACAAGGGGGAAGCCACGTTTGAAGAAGCCGCAGCTTATTTCTCCATGGACAAAAAGACCAGAAACAACGGTGGATTGATTTTCAACGAGGAAGACGCCGATTCCAAACTGCCTAGAGAAACCATCGAAGGAGAAATGGCCCGTCAGGTAAACAAGCTGAAAGTGGGAGAAATCTCCTCTCCTTTCTTGGATCAGACCCGTACAGGCGAAGAATACAAGGTGATCAAAATCAAGGCTTACTATCCTTCCCACACGGCTAACCTGGACGATGACTGGATCAGCTTTGAAAACGGGTTAAAAAGCAAGAAACAACAGGAAGTTCTTGACAAATGGATCAAGGAAAAACAAGCAAACACCTATATTCATATCGACGAAGATTACAAGAACTCTAAATTCCATTATGACGGATGGTTCAAGTAATTGACAAGTTAAAATTTACAAGTAAAGATTGATGATTTTTCCGCAATGAGAGCAGGTTTATGGGTTGGGATACTATGTATTGTATGGGGATTACTCCCCTTGCAGACAGTTGTAGCACAGGGAAATAAAAAAGCTAAAGTCAAGATCGTTAATGCGGATAGTTTGCTGGTGGGAACACTGGGCAAACCGTCCAGATTTATCGGTAACGTACACATGACGCATGAAAACACGCTCATGTGGTGCGATAGTCTCTACCAGTATGAACTACCGGACTCTAATTATCTTGAAGCATTCGGCCACGTGCGAGTAATCAAGAACGACAGTATTCGAATGTCCGGCGACTACATGTACTACGATGCCAACAAAAAACTGATTCAAGTCCGCCGAAACGTCACGCTGGAAGATCCCCAGATGGTCTTGACCACCGATTTTCTGGATTATGACGGGTTATTCGACATCGGATATTACTTCAACTGGGGACAACTGAAAGATAGCCAGAACACGTTGGATAGTAAAAAAGGAAACTACTTTACCCAAACGAAAATAGCCCTCTTCAAGGATAGTGTAAAAGTCAATTCTCCCGAATATTTGATCTTCTCGGACACCTTGAAATACAACACGGAGACCAAACTGGTTTCCATTCTAGGCCCCACGAACATATACGGGAAAGGAGAAGATAACAACACCCTCTACTCCGAGGATGGATGGTATGATTCCAACTTGGGACATGCCGAACTATACAAGAACAATCGGGTTACCCACTTGAGTTACGAGGGCGTGGCCGACACCATGGTAATCGACAGTATAACCGGTATGGCTTATCTCTACTGGAACGTCACGCTCGTGGACACCGTGAACAACGTGATTGTGAAAGGTGAATATGCGCAAATGGACCGGGAACAAAACAAGGCATTTGTCACCGATAGCGCCCTGTTAATCATGGTCGGAAAACAAGATTCTCTTTTCGTACACGGAGACACCCTCTTCATGGATCAGGACTCCGCCAAGAACCAAATTTTACGGGCTTACTATAAAGTCAAGTTCTTTAGTCAGGACTTGCAAGGATTGTGTGATTCTATGGTCTACCTTTCTGTCGACTCCACCATCACACTCCACAATGAGCCGGTGGTATGGGCCAGCGGAAACCAAATGACCGCAGAAAAGATTTCCTTGCTCACGGGAAACGGAACGATTAAGGAATTCTACCTGAATACTAAGGCCTTCATGGTCTCTCGAAGGGAGGAAACCGAAATGTACGACCAGATCAAAGGGCGAAATATGACCGGTTATTTCCGGGATAACGAACTCTACATGGTGTACGTGAACGGTAATGGGGAAACCATCTACTTCCCCGATGATAAAGGAAACATCATTGGCGTTAATACCGCCAATAGCTCCAACATCCGTATCATGATCGACAAACGGAAAGTCACGGACATCGTCTTCATTAACAAGCCCGACGGGGAACTCAATCCCTTGTTCTTGGCCGATCCCGAAGAAGCCCGTCTGAAAGACTTCCGCTGGTTGAAATACATGCAACCATTGAACAAATTCGACATCTTCAAAGAAACCCAAGAACCTGAACCTGTCGAGAAAGAAGAGGAAGAAAAAGAATAATGTAATCAAATTAAACAATCCTCTATTCCTAAAATAAATTTGATTATCAGCCATAAATTCCCTATCTTTGTAAATACAACTAAAAAGGATGCATTATGACAACGAAAAAAACGAAACCATATAAAATAAAAATAGAAGACCAACAATCTTTGCATGAGCCATCTGCAACTTATCAATATAATACAGACCAAATAGCAGCTTTAAAATTAGAGGCTCTAGAAGAGATTATGGACCTTAATCAAACTGAATTATTACGAAAAATCATCAAATACCTGAAAAGAATAAAACAAAATTCTACCCCAAAAATTAATCCTAATACATTACAAGCGATGCTTGATGCCAAAGAAGGTAATACCATCAAATGTGATAGTTTTGAAGATTACCTTAAAGCTATCAAATAATGTATAAAATTGAAATTACGCATCAATATCTAAAAGATGTAAAACTAGCAAGAAAACGCCAGTTAGATGAAAACAAATTAAATCAAATCATTCAATTATTAGCAATAGGCCAAGCACTTCCCTTGAAAAATAAAGATCATGCATTAACAGGGACTTATTCTGGATTTCGGGAGTGTCATATTCAACCAGATTGGTTACTCATCTATGCCATCAATCATCAAATACAAATCGTGCGATTAATACGAACCGGATCTCACTCGGATTTATTCTAAAGCTCCTAAAATTCTCATAATCTTATCAGAATTCCCTAACGCTGTTCATAGTATATTTTTCTACATTTGTGAAAAATAAAACGATATGCAGCTCCGAAAAAACCTTAACCTCTACTTATCGGGCATCGTGGTCTTCACGCTGACCTTGCTTTTATTATCAACGGCATTCGTCCTAGACGAGAGTTTGGGTAACCGGGTAGCTAAAATTTTCTGGTTCTACAAAGTCATTATCGTGGCCGGTATAGCCTGCATCCCGCTGGCATGGAAACGTCCTTTTCGTTTTTCGCTGCTCGACCTGCTGGTTCTTCTGTACGCGGGCTACACCCTCTTTAACGATCATTACACAGGCTCGATAACTCCCACCCGGACGGGACTCTTCATATTGATCATCGTCACGTATTTCATATTCCGACGGCTGACAACATTCGCTCCGCTCGGTTTCACCCACACGGCACTTCTTCTCTCCGGGGCAATAGAAGCCATCTGGGGACTCGCCCAGTTATACGGTTTCACCCCCTCCCAACACAGCCGCTTCGAATTGACCGGATCATTCTTTAACCCCGGCCCCTATTCCGGTTTTCTTGTTGCCATTCTACCGATAGCCTTACACTACACGCTTACAGGCCACCGAATCGCCCGAATCCTGTCGGGAGTAGTTCTCGTACTTCTCTTACTCGTCCTGCCCGCCACGTTAAGCCGCGGGGCATGGTTAGCTGCCATCACGGGATGCGGTATCGTGCTAAGTAACTACTTCCATCTACATAACCGATTGAAAGCCCTGTTTCAAAAACATAAACTCACGATCTCCATCACAACCATCTGCATATTCTTTCTTGTAACCGGGACTCTCATCGGGATATACCGTTTAAAAAAAGAATCAGCCGACGGACGCTGGCTCATTTGGAAAGTCTCCTTCACCCTCGTTACCTCCCACCCGATAACAGGTGTCGGATTCGGGCATTTTGCCGGAGCTTACGGGGAAACTCAAGCCGCCTATTTTGCTGCAGAGAAACGTCCCGCGGGAGAAGAACTCGTGGCCGATGCTCCCGAGACGGCCTTCAATGAATTCGTGCAAATCACGACGGAAACCGGAATCATCGGTTTATTACTTTTCCTGACAATCATTATTGGAGCCTTCAAAGCTGCCCGGCACTCCAACAGCAAGGCCGCAACAGGCATGGTCGGTTCGTTAGCCGCCTTCCTCGTTTTTGCCTGTTTCTCCTACCCGTTCAACGTGTTACCCCTTCTTGTCCTCTTCACGTTACTCTTGGCCCAATGCACACCCATGCAACCGGGTTCCCGCTGGCTTTCCGGCATTTTCTACACGTTCCTGTTTCTCCCCGTCTATTTCCTCGCCACGGGACAGCAAGAACGGGAACAGGCCTACAAACGCTGGAAATCCGAACAAGTCTACTTCAACATGCAGATATTCGAACGCACCGTCGATAATTACAAGAAACTCTATCCTCTTCTAAAAGACCAACCCGCCTTCCTTTTCGAATACGGGCAATGCCTCTCCCGCACGGGACAACCCGAAACCAGCAACCTCATTCTTGAAGAGGCCTCCCAACTGTCAGCCGATCCGATGATCCGCAACATCATGGGCAAAAACTACCAGACCATGAAACAATATACCCAAGCAGAATCCGCTTTCCTGAAAGCCTCTCGCATGGTCCCCAACCGCCTCTACCCGCTCTACCTACTCGCCCAAATGTACAACGAAAGCGGCCAGATCGACAAAGCCATCATGACTGCCCACCTACTACTCGAAAAAGCCCCTAAAGTCCCCTCTTCCGCCACCGAGGAGATGAAACGGGATATGCAAAAACTAATTAAAGATATTCAATAGAGATTCATTTTACATCCCCCCTCGTATCCACCACTTCTATCACCGGAATGACTGTTGGAACTTTTGTCAGTTTATTCATCATTCCCTTGTTTTATTACTATTTAGAACGTATTTTTATCTCAAGAAAAAAATGAAAAAAGTAATTAAATCCATATTCCAGTACGTGGGAGCCATACTGTTAGCCATCGTGATTGCCGCCCTGTTACGCTTTTTTATCGTGGACTTTTACAGCATCCCTTCCGATTCGATGTACCCCACCATCGAACCGGGCGATTTTATCGTGGTGAACAAAATGTACATGGGAGCCCGCTTTTACAAAAACTTCGACTTTCTGGACGGCGCACACCCGGAAACTGTGCGGACACCGGGATTTTCTTCCCTAAAACGTAATGACGTGATTGTTTTCAACTTTCCTACGCATACAAACGGTCGTTGGGACATGGATTTAGGGACATTTTACGTGAAACGATGTATCGCCCTTCCGGGAGACACGCTATCGATCATCAAGGGAATCAATCACGTCAACGGCAAAACGGGATTCGGAAACGTGGAAGAACAGCAACGCCTACATCATTATCACGGGGAGTACGCCCCGGGTATTTACAACGCTTTCCCTTTCGATTACTGGCACCGTTGGAACATCCAAGACTTTGGTCCCCTATACCTTCCCGCCGCGGGAACCACCATCCTACTCGACACACTAAATTTCTCGCTTTATCGTCACCTGATCGCTTACGAAACCCAAGCTCCAGTACACTCGCAACAACGCCAACTCTACATCCGAGACTCCTTGATCCGGGAATACACGTTCCAAAAAAACTGGTACTTCGTGGCCGGAGATCAAGTCTTCAACTCCAGAGATTCTCGCTATATCGGTCCTATTCCCGAAGACTTTATCGTGGGTAAAGCTTCGTTCATCCTCACGTCAAAAGACCCACACACGAAAAAATACGTGTGGCAGAGATTTTTCAAAAAGATAAAATAAGGGATCCGCATAACACGGACCCCCACGCCCCCACGATCACTCTTTGTTTACTTCACGACAAAAGTGTAAATGTCTTTTATGACACGGCTATACCCCTCGTTTGTAACTCTAATCGAAACCACATACTTACCAGCTGGAGCTTTATGTTCTAAAGGATAATAAAAACTTCCGTTTCCTATAATCCTCAATTCCTGTTTAAATATCATAGCATCTCCGCCTTCTGTCGCAGTTACTTCTTCGATAGAATAAATCATCGGATCAGTTCCTTCTATACCCTGAATAGGTTGTGTTACCCAAGGTGCGTTATTCTTTACACGTAGGGCATCCACAACCTCATCTAGATCCTCGATTTGAGGTATTTCCATGTTATCAGGTATATACTCAGCATTTTCAGTCTCTAAATACCCTACCGTAACATCATTACATGCAATAAGAAACACGACACATATTAAATATATAATACTACATCTCATAATCAATTATTTAAAGTTCATCATAATCCACCTAACACGTAATTATAGCTCAACGAATGTACAACCCCATTTGTAGGCTGTATGTTAGAAGAAGCAATATCAATAGTCACATCTCCCTTTAAATAGATCACCCGTACTCCCCCTTCTACAACATTACCATAATCTTCATAAAACAGCCCCATCCAAATACTCTTTCCAGAGAGAGTTGTATAAACATCTCCCCCTTCCTGTGTAAGATATTTTCCTTGGGGAATATCGTCACGTAATATCTTCCCGGCAAACAAGTGATCCTTAACAATTTTAATACAAGCATCTTTATCTATGTCATTGATACAATTTATAAACTTGTCATTCATCCATTTTCTAACAGAGTGATTCGTGGGACCTATAAACGTGATCGGGTCTTTTCCCTCGAACAAAGGCACCAATTCTGCCCTTTCTATTATCAATCGTATTGAATCCCAATTATAAGAGTCACTTCTTAAATATTCATACATATTTCCGTCGAAATGTTCTTTAGCTAATCCCGTATTCTCAAAATTCCAATTTGTAGAACACCCTCCTATCAAAAGGAGTACGATCATTGTAACTAATAATTTATTCATAATTACATTATATATTTTACCAATCATTACCATCTTGCTAACCAATACGGATTCTGACGCATTAAAGTATTACGCTGCATTTCCGTATCCATTATCGGAACATATAACGCTCCATCTTTTACATCCTGTTCGGAAAGTTTTTCGAACGTTTCAGAAATCATTCCCGGAAAATTATAGTATCCGTTCCGAACAATATCATAATACCGTTCTCCGTCAAAAAACATTTCTCGTTCCCTCTCTCGGAATATTGCCATCTGTAAACCTTCAGTATCAGTATCCGCAGGATATATTTTTGCATGAGCCCGATTTCTAACATAATTCAAATCATCTTCTGCCCCCGGCAAATTTGCACGACAACGTGCTTCTGCTCGTAGTAAATAAATCTCGGCCAATCGCCAAAATATTTTATTACCGTCTACATTTATCATTTCTGCCGGAACCCAAGCAGCATCCAATAATGGTTTACGCCAGAAATATGGATAAGCGTAGCCTCCCGTAACCTCATTATCAGCTTCTGCCATTTCATCAAATTTCCAAAAATAAGCCGCACGTCTCAAATCTTCATCACCCCAAATTTTCTTTACTCGATCATTCTTTATGAGATAAAGATTTTCATATTGATTATTAGACAAAGAACCAAAGGGGTTTAACGGATACCCCCCATAACCATAGTTTGCCCCTATATGGAAATTTATCCCCGGAGAAAAACGTCCGGTCGTGAAACCAAAATCAATACTACTATTCAACAATTCAAAAACAGATTCAGAACTCATGCGATCCATGACAACAGAACAGACTTCTTCAGGCGTATCGACCATTTTATAAATCCCCACTTTATTTTCAATAATTAAAGTACAGTACTTTTCAGCCTCTTCATAAGCATCCGAATCATTGAATAAACCACCTTTCCACGCATAGATATTAGCTAAAAGTGCCGCAGCCGCTCCTTTATGTGCATAATATTTTTTCAATTTCTGTCCGTTATAATCAACTGCCTCATCATAGTTTTTTAACAGATCAAAAGCTCTCAAAGCATTAGACAACGCTGTATCTAATATAACTTTCGCATCACTACGCCCTAACGGATCTATACTTTTGGCATCTCTAGTAATCGGAGCGTTCCCCCAACGTCTAGCAATTTCATAATACATTAACCCTTTGGCAAAATAGCAATGTCCCTTATAAAAATTCTCTCTATCTTTAGGTAAATCCTGAACCCGATACAGATTATCCAATATCAAATTTGATTGAAAAATTACATTATAATGAAGTATCCAACTCGTTCCGGCAACTTTTTTAAAAGCCTCAACAGAGAGACTTTTCAATTCATTGGCATAAGAATAATATTCATTACATTGATCATATACTAGTCCCATTTTATGATGAGGTTGTAATTGATATTGAAAATATACTTCTCGTATTTTAGCATACATATCAATATACGTTTTGTGTACATCCTGTTCATTTTGGAAATAGTTCGTATAGGTTACAGCAATTTCAGGCTCTACATCCAACATGTCTCCACAAGAACAACACATTAATAATCCCACTAAATATAACAATCTTTTTAGTCTCATGTTTTTAAAAATTAAGAGTTAAACCAATGGTCCATTTTCGTGCCAACGGGTAAGTATTAAAATCATCCTGCCCATTCTCTATGCTGACAACCTCCGGATCAACACCCGAATAATTAGAAAGAGTAAACACATTTTCTCCTGTAATAAACGCTCTTAATCCAACCATTCCCACTTTTCTAGCCCATTCTTTCGGAAGATTATAACCTAACGTGAGTTGCTTGAGTTTCATGTAAGAAACTGTTTCAAGATTAGATTCCAGCATACCTCCCATGGAATTCAACGTGCCCAAACGAGCATACTGAGCCTTATGATTGTCTTCCGTCCAAAACGAGGCTTTATCTGTATTGATATACAATGCCCGTCCACCTTGTCCACCATTATAAGCATCTAACGAACGAATATCATAAGTTTTATACATATCCCTTCCCAAAGAATAGGTAAAAAGTAAATTTAAATCAAAATCCCGCCACCTTAGTTCATTAGCCCAACCGCCATAAAGTTTCGGCACGGAAGAACCAACTCTCACGAAATCAGATATATCTATTTTACCATCACCATTGACATCCATAACTTTAGGATCTCCTGACGTAAAATATTGTGTTTCAAACATCGGCATTAAATATTTTTTAGATCCGTCAGCTTGATAATAAACAGGAACTTCATCCTGTGAATTATAATAGCCATTGTCTTTATATAGATAAATATTGAAAAGAGGTTTACCTATAATAAACGAATCCTCATCTTTACCCGAATAGGATTTTTCAAAACGATTCCAATTTCTAGAAGCCGTGATTTTACTTCGCCAAGTAACTTTAGTCTCTCTAAGAATATCACAAGTTACTTCAAATTCAATACCTTCATTGGAAACTTCCATGGCATTCCGCCATTGCTTAGAGAATCCACCTAAAAAACTTCCTCCACTTGGCAGGTTCACTTTCCACAATTTATCTTTCGTATAACGATAATAATAATCAAATTTAAATTTGATCCGATAATCAAGAAAATCCAAATCCAATCCCAAATCATATTGATCCGATTGTTCCCAACCCAGTTTTCGATTCAATATGCCGCTAGCCCTCATTCCTCGTTCTCCATCATAAATAGCGCCTATTTCCATCAATCCATGAGCAAGATAAGCCTTATCAAACTGTACTCCGGATTGACCCCAGCTTGCTCGAATTTTTCCATAACTTAACCAATTAACTGATTTCAAAAAAGACTCGTCTGAAAATGTCCAACCAATAGCTACTGACGGAAATGTTGCCCAACGTTGATCTTCACCAAAAACAGAAGAACCATCTCGACGCAAAGTAAACTCAAACAAATAGCGAGTTTTAAAATTATAAGCAAAACGACCAAAATAGCTCAAATTTATCTTTTCTTCCAATTTAGAAGAAGCATGCACGGTTTCATAAGCCTCAGGATCACCCCATTCGGGCTTCGTGTATTTAATAGGAGTTGTCCCCTGTATATAGTGAATGTAATCACTTGGAGTACCTAGAGCATCAGCATCATTTTCAAATAATTGAGATTTATCCATAGAAATTCCCAATAATAACTCAAAATTGTGTTTCTCTCGGATCGAAAATCTATAATTCAGAAGAGCCTCTCCCTGCATGAAAATATTCCGCGTAATTCCCTCCTCTATATAATTTTCATTCATTTTAGATACATCCATCGTGCTAGGACGAAAGAAGTTACGATTATTCTGATTATAATCAATACCGCCATCTACCCTTACATTCAATCCATCTATAAATTCAAAACTCAATCCCATATTTCCCATGAACCGATAAGAATTATTTTTATCAATCTGTTCATTAAGAGCTTCTAATAATTTATCTTTTACCACACCAGAATTCAATGTTAAAGAAGAGGCCGTTCTCGGATCCACCGTTAATCCCTCGACCTTATAATTCATTCTTTTCCCATTCGGAGACTTTCCTCGACTACGATCCGTATAAGCTGCATAAAGACGAGTATCTAGTTTTATCCGTTTATGAGGTTGAATATTTAATCCCACATTCACATTCATCCGATTAAAATCACTACTCAACATGATTCCTGATTCACTATAATACCCGGCTGCTACCATATAACGAATTAACTCAGTTCCCCCGCTAGCCTGTAAATTAACATTGTATACTTTCCCCGTGCGAAAAGCTTCTTTATACCAATCTGTAGCATTATTATAAAATGGATTCAAACTATCCTGTAAGACTCTAAGTGCTTTTATATCATTTTTGTCAATAGGATTACCTTTGTTCCAAAAATAATCATACTGTCCTCCCATAAAACCACTTCCCTCGGCAATTGAATTAGGATATTCCCCAGTAAATAAACTCGCTGTACGATAAGCTTTTAATGCTGCTATATTATAATTTCGTTCCATCATCCCACCATAATGTTTCGGAGCTTTCGGAAAAATAGAACCTGTATATGAAAAATTAGCAGAAAAATTTGAATGTCCTTGTTTCCCTTTTTTAGTCGTAATAAGGATTACGCCATTTCCACCTCTGGAACCATAGATTGCAGCTGAAGCCGCATCTTTCAACACTTCCACGGATTCAATAATAGACGGATCTATTTCCGCAATTGTATTGGTTCCCGTACGAGGAGAAGTGAATGAATACATGGGTACACCGTCAATCACATAAAGAGGAGCACTATTACTAAGAGGTTCATCAAACTGTGAATTAAAAGTATTATACCCCCGAACAACAACTAATGTTCCTCCTCCTCCCGGAGCCCCGGACTGATTTACAACCTCTACTCCAGACATGCGTCCTTGTAACAAATTTTCAAAACTTGCGGTCGGAAGCTCCTTCATCTCATCTGCCTTTACAGAAGATACGGCACCAATTAATTCCCTCTTTTTACGAGAACCATAAGCAATCACTGTTACTGCATCCAATTCAGATAAATCCTCATCCATTACAACCAGCACTTCTTTACCCCGGTGAAATACCATCCTCTGCATCTTGAAACCAATATACGTGAATAACAAAGTTCCTGTCGAATCCTTTACCGGTAAAGAGAAATTACCATTCACATCTGTCGCTGTACCTGTTGCCGTTCCGGCAATCACCACGGAAACACCAACTAATGGTTCTCCCTTTTTATCTTTCACCACGCCTTTAATTATTGTTGCGGTTACCTCAATTCTATTTTCAGTACCTTTTTTAGCAATAATAATCGTGTTCTCTTTAATCATGTATGATAAATTCGTTCCATCCAGACATCTATCCAGTACGGTAGCTAACAATTCATCATTAACCTGAATCGTAATCCCTTTTACCGTTGCCACAAGATCCTTATTGTACAACATTCGATAGCCGGACTCCAATTCTATTCTTTTTAAAACCTGTTCTAATGCCATATTTTCCAACTTGAGAGTAATCCTTTCCTTTGTCTGCCCGAAGGAAGTAAAACTTGTCATCATACTGAAAAACATCACGATAAGTATGAAAAAACACTTTCGCAAAAGGATATACCTCGGACTACACGACTGTAGTCGCCAATCGTTCAATTCATTCATATAATTCAATTTTAATAAATAATGATTTTATAATCGAGTTACGCGTACTGTTTTCGAATCTATAATTGTAAAACCGATCAAATTCGTGCATCTCAGCATATCCAAGACCTGCAAGATATTTTCATGTCGTTTGATACTCCCGTAAAAAACGAGTTCTTTCGTTTCCGGCTGATCAAATTCAAAAGTAAGATCATACCAACGTTCTAATTTTTTCGCAATGGACCCCAAACTCTCATCATGGAAAGTTAGGAAACCTTCATGCCAAGCTATGTAAGGAGTGATATCCACTCTCTTCTTTTCTATCTTTTGAACCTTCGGTACGAAAATGGCGATCTCATTCGGAACCAACGACACGCTTTCTGTAGCCGCACACTCCGGACAACTCACGTCAACAGAACCAGATACCAATGTAGTTTGCACTATTTTTTCATCCGGATAAGCTGCAATATTGAAAGAAGTTCCCGTAACCTTTATTTCCAATTTCCCACTATTCACGATAAAAGGTGAAGAAGTATCCTTCGCTACCTCAAAATAGCCTTCCCCGACAAGTTCAACCCGTCTCGTCCCCTTAGAAAACTTCACCGGAAACTTCAAACGAGAATCGGAATTTAACCAAACTCTTGAACCATCGGATAACGTTAACAGATACTCTGTCCCCCGGGGAGTAATCACCGTATTATACATAATCTTTTCCCCTTGCGACATATCCTCCTGTATATTTTGATAAACAATTCCCGCCGTGTCATTTGTTGCCACATTTCTTCCATCAGTTTCCTGTACTTCCAACACTTTGGTCAAAGAAATAGTCTTTCCATCAGAAAGTTGTAACTGTACACCGGAACGGTCAGGAGACGCAAGAGTTATCATGGAATGTCGTTCCCTTTCATTTGTCCCCCGCTGCCACAATATCATACATGTAACCACAATCAGCAAAGAGGCTACCACACTTCCCCACCCGATCCAACGCATCCGGTTAACCATCTTCTTTTGTTGTATTTCAATTTTCCGGAAAACACGCTCATATCCATTCTCCACATCCGTTTCTTCATAAAAGTGCATATCTTGAATAAACCGGGAAAAATGTTCATAACTTTTCAAGAGTTCCCGATTACGTTCGTCTTCTGCCAACCAAGCATCTAACTCAGCTTTCTCAGAAACGCTTAACGTTTCTCGATAATACTTAAAAAGTAATTGTATAATGTGATACGTTTTCCTGTCCATGAAATCTATATTATTTACAATAAAGACACATGAAAAGAAAAAACGACTAAAAAGAATTCAACTTTTTTTCAAAAATTATCATTAACAACAAATCTTTTTTACTCAATTTATCCCTAAGTAAATGAATAGCACGTTGTTTATGAACTCTTACGCTATTGATAGAAATTTGTAAATTATCCGCTATCTCTTGGTTTTTCAATCCTTGAATATATGCCATACGAGTAACTTCACGACATTGAGCCGGTAAAGTTTCTATAGCTTGATAAATTCGGGAAGAAATTTCAGATGAAACGATAGCATTCACAATATCCGTATCATCGAATATTGAAAATTGATTTTTAGCCTGATAGTCCTTGACGATATTATTATGCCTAATTTGATTAAGACAAAGATTTTTAGCAGTCAAATACAAGTAATTCTTTATAGCGACTTCATGTTGACTAACATTCTCTTTCTGATTCCAGAAATTCACGAAAGTATCTTGAGCAATATCCTCTGCTTCTTCCCGATCTCCTATAATTTGGAACGCAAAATAAACAATCCTGGCATAATAAGTCACAAAAATCTTCTTAAAAGTAACATTCCCTTCCAAATTATCCTGTAGTAAATTCTTCATATCGGCCAGATTGTTTTATTCATACACCAATAAACATTATAAAAGATTTACAAAATTACAGAAATCACGGACAAATCAAAGAATGTTCACAAATCTCGAATAAAAATACAAAATATTTTGATTCCCAAGTCAATCTATGATCATCTAAGATGATCACAGGAATCCTTCGAAATAAATAACGGCAACTCTCGTTGCCGTAGACAAAGCGTTCCGTAGATGTCCATAAACCTTATGGACTTTACAAACTCATTTCATCCCCAACTCCTCTCGCAAGAAAGGAGCCGTCACGGATTTTTTATTCTGAGCAACTTCTTCCGGCGTTCCGGTGCAAACGACGGAACCACCCATCTTACCTCCACCGGGTCCCATATCGATAAGATAATCGGCCACTTTAATCACATCCAAATTATGCTCGATAACGATTACGGTATTTCCTTTATCAACCAGCTTTTGTAGCACTCCCAACAATATATTTATATCCTCGAAGTGTAATCCGGTTGTAGGCTCATCCAGTATATATAACGTACTTCCGGTATCTTTCTTCGAAAGCTCGGTAGCCAGTTTAATGCGCTGGGACTCTCCCCCGCTTAACGTGGTACAAGGTTGTCCAATCTTGATATACCCCAACCCGACATCCTGTAACATCTTCAATTTGGATTGCAGGTGAGGCAGATTTTCAAAAAACTCTACCGCTTGATTAATCGTCAGGTTCAACACATCGCCGATGGATTTTCCTTTATAGCGAACCTCCAAAGTTTCTTTGTTGTAACGTTTACCATCACAAGCTTCACAATGCACGTAAACATCCGGAAGGAAATTCATCTCGATGGTCTTCACTCCCGCACCTTTACAAACCTCACAACGTCCTCCGCTCACGTTAAAGGAAAAACGTCCGGCCGTGTATCCCCGGATTTGTGATTCCGGTAACTTTTCAAATAGCTTCCGAATATCGGTAAACAATCCCGTGTAAGTTGCCGGATTAGAACGAGGGCTTTTACCTAACGGGCTTTGATCCACCACCACGACCTTATCGATTTCAGTCATCCCTTCTATCGATTTATAAGGTAACGGTGCAGCCAAAGCATTATAAAAATAAGCACTCAATATCGGATGCAAAGTTCCATTAACCAAAGAAGATTTTCCACTACCACTCACCCCCGTCACGCATATCAATTTCCCCAGAGGAAAATCGACATTCACATTTTTAAGATTATTTCCGGTACATCCTTTCAAAGAAATTTTCTTTCCGTTCCCCGCACGACGTTCTGCCGGGATAGTGATAACCTTCTCCCCTTTCAAGTATTGTGCCGTCAGACTATCACTTTTCAGAATATCGGAATACCCCCCGATAGCCGTAATCTCCCCTCCTTTTCTTCCCGCCTTGGGTCCCAAGTCCACGATGTAATCGGCATTCTCCATCATCTCCTTATCATGCTCCACCACGATCACCGAGTTACCGTTATCCCGCAATTCCTGTAAAGAATGAATCAACTTCCGGTTATCCTTTTGATGCAACCCGATACTCGGTTCATCCAATATATAAAGGACGTTAACCAACTGTGAACCGATCTGTGTCGCCAGACGAATACGCTGAGACTCCCCTCCCGATAACGTCATGGACTGGCGATTCAAGGAAAGATACTCCAAGCCGACATCAAGCATAAACTTCAAACGAGTCCGGATCTCCTTCAAAATCTCCCCCGCAATCTGTTTCTGTTTATCCTCCAGATGCTCCTCCACGTTACTGACCCACTCGTACAAATCAGATAATTCCATATTGGCCAACTCGGAAATATTCTTCCCGTTTATATAGAAATGTAGAGCTTCCTGGTTCAAACGTTGACCGTTACACACGTCACAGGTCGTCACGGAAATAAACTGTTCCGCCCATTTATTCGCTTTCTTGGAAGTCGAATTTTCCTCCTGCATGGTAACATACTTCAATATTCCCTCGTACGTCGTGAGGAAATTGGACGATACCCCGATCTCCGCATTCTCCAAACGGAATTGCCCCGGATAACCGTACAAAATATCCGTCAAGGCCTCTTCGGGCAAATCCCGGATCGGTTGTTTAATATCGGCACCGTGTTTTTTCAGAATCGTTTCGATCTGGTAGAAAATAAGGGAAGCCTTATATTTTCCAAGAGGTAGGATTCCCCCGGCATGAATGGATAATGAATTATCCGGGATAATCTTTTCCATTGCTACCTCGTTGACAAATCCCAATCCCTTACATTTCTTACAAGCCCCGTGAGGCGAATTGAAAGAAAAAGTATGCGGGGCCGGATCTTTATAGGAAAGCCCGGTATCCGGACACATCAAATGGCGGCTATAATATTTAATCTCATCAGACTCGTAATCTTTTACCGTCATCACGCCCTTCCCATGTTTCATGGCAGTGGCCACGGAATTCTTCAAGCGTTTCAGATCAACCTGATCCATGACAATTTTATCCACCACGATTTCAATGTCGTGCATCTTGTAACGATCAACACTCATCCCGATCGTTATTTCCCGCAACTCACCGTCCACCCGTGCCGAGATAAAACCATTCTTCCTTAAATTCTCGAATAACTCCCGGTAGTGTCCCTTACGCCCTTTTACCACGGGAGCCAACAACAAGATACGCCGTCCGGCAAAATCACGCTGCAACAATTCCAATATCTGTTCATCCGTGTACTTTACCATCTTACTACCTGTAGCGTACGAGTAAGCCACCCCTGCACGGGCATAAAGTAAACGCAAAAAGTCATAAATCTCGGTGGTCGTTCCGACCGTAGAACGTGGATTTTTATTCGTGGTTTTCTGTTCAATTGAAATCACAGGACTTAACCCGGTAATCTTATCCACATCCGGACGTTCCATCCCTCCCAGAAAACGACGGGCGTATGCGGAAAAAGTTTCCAGATACCGACGCTGCCCTTCGGCATATATCGTATCAAAAGCCAAGGATGATTTTCCACTCCCGCTTAACCCGGTAATCACCGTCAACTTATCCCGTGGAATCGTCAGATCTATATTTTTCAGATTATGCTCTCTGGCACCAAATATGGCTATATTGTTATCTTCTTCTTCTCTGTACTCCATGAATTCCTATTCCTTAAAAATCAACTTACAAAGATAGAGAAACTATTTCGAATGGAAGAAAAATTTATGATTTATGATTTACAATTTACGAATAAAAAAGCATAAACTTCGTACAGAAAAAATCTAAAATTAATACATGGTGGGATTTGTGGTTGGAATCAAAAATCTAAAATCGAAAATAAAAAATAAAAAAAGGAGGGATTTCCTGTAGCGTCTTAAATGGAATACATTGGGACTGACGAAAAGATGTTGTATGTATGTGTGTGTGCGTGCGTCTGTGTGTGTGGTGTGTGTGCGTGGTGTCCCGTAGGATATATTCCAGTACTTTTAAGAACTCTATCAGAAAATCAGCTTAAACCCCAGTCAAAGCTATCCCCTCTCTTTATGCTAGATGATTCAATCTAATAACAGCTAAAAATAAATCATAAGTTCATCATCTATTCTACCTCTTTAACGTTACCGCTAAAGAAAGGTTTCGTTTTTTCTCGAAAAAATCGAGAAATTTTATTTTTCAATTATTCAAACTAACTCTTCAATCTTCAACCATCAAGAAGCATTCCTTGATTGTGAATACATAAAGTATAACGGGAATTACTTGGATAGGTTACACCTTTCAGTAAAAAAATCATGATTTTTTTGTTCTGATGAAATTCGGAGTAAATATAAAAAGAAACTACCCCCTCCAGCTCCCCCTTACACAGGGGGAGAGCTGATTACCAAACATCACAATATCTCAACGTAGCGTGTCCTCCCCCTGTGCAAGGGAGAGAGCTGATTACCAAACATTACAATATCTCAACGTAGCATATCCTCCCCCTGTGTAAGGGGGAGAGTGATTACCAAACATCACAATATCTCAACCTAGCGTGTCCTCCCCCCGTGCAAGGGGGAGAGCTGATTACCAAACATTACAATATCTCAACGTAGCATGTCCTCCCCCTGTGTAAGGGGGAGTTAGAGGGGGTAGTTCCCGAAGAACACAAAAAAAAGAGCGTCTCACGACGCTCTTTCTTATATGAAGATTTTAAATCTTACTTTTTCACGGCTTCTTTCACCTGATCGTTAGGAACCATTTGTTCCTTAAAAGTATAGGCACCGGTTTTCGGAGACTTCACCATTTTGATGATTTTTGCAAATCCCCTACCATCTGCTGTTTTAAGTGTTGCAACAACTTTCTTTGCCATAGCTTAATTATTTTATTTCTCTGTGTAAAGTTACTCTTCTCAGAATTGGGTTGTATTTACGCAACTCCATTCTCTCGGGGGTGTTCTTTCTGTTTTTGGTAGTGATATAACGAGACGTGCCCGGCATTCCGGATTCTTTGTGTTCCGTACACTCCAAAATCACCTGTATTCTGTTTCCTTTGCTCTTCTTTGCCATCTCTTCTTACTTTATACGTTCTTAATTAAACCATTGGCAGTAGCTTCTTTCAAACAAGCACTAATACCTTTCTTGTTGATCAGGCGCAATCCGGCTGCAGATACATTCAAACGGATCCATCTATCTTCTTCTGGCCAATAAAAATTCCTCTTAAACAGGTTGATCTCGAATGTTCTCTTCACTCTTCTTTTGGAGTGAGAAACATGGTTACCAACCATCGCTTTCTTTCCAGTTATTTGACAAATTCTTGACATCTCTCAATATTTTTATAAACGCTTTCCAAACAGGATGCAAATTACGCACTTTTTATTCAAACAATCAAATGTTTCGGTAAAAAAGTTTCAAGTTTTTTTTACCTCAATATAAAATATAATATCACGAGGAATATTGCCAAGGCCATAAATTCCCGGATCACTTTTTTTCTTCTCTCCGAACCCGCCTTTGTATCGGCCTTTCTCAAAATATCAAGCAACGCCCCGGTAGGACAAAAATAGTTACACCAAGGACGGGCAAAAAATACGGATAAGAGTAAAAATATGACAGCCAAAGCAATCACCCACCCCGTTGCAGCGGTCAATAAAAATGCCGGAAAGGGTTCCAACGATGCCAATTCTAACGGGATTCCCCACAACAACAGAGCGAGAATCACCATAAAATAGATCACACGAGTATATTTAAATATATTCTTCCACACTCCCTTTGGGGCTATTTTTTTCTTACGAACTTTCCCTACCAACTCCTGTGCTGCCCCAAAAGGACATAAATACGCACAATAATAAGCCTTATTTAGGAACAAAGGACAGGCCAAAGCCAGCACGGCGATCACGGGCAACAAAACACGTGCCCCCCAGGGTACCCCGTTCAACAACCAGTTAAACAACAACTCTAAAGAAACGAAATACCCGGACCAAAAGCCTAAAATCAACACGGAAGAAACCTGCAACACGTAACGCCAGCGCTTCATCCGACTTCCCCAGAACATACTGGCTAACGCCAACAAAACCACGATTCCCCCCAAAACGTGTTGCAACAATTTCACCCAATCCACTTCAAAACCTCCCCCATCACGTTCCAAGTGAAACTCCAGCACCCTTTTCACGCTTCCCCGGATAGCATCACTCGACATTGTGGCTCCACTCACTGCTTCCACGTTCAGCAGCGCTGCCTCTTCCAACGTCTTACCATCCCATGCCGAGAACAGATTCTTTTTCTCCAAACGCCTTAAAAACCCGGGCGACTCGCTATTATCTAATAGGGTAAGTCCTAAAATCACCTCCTCCTCGGAAACAGCCAAAAACAAAGGTACATTCCCGGCATAACCAATCAGATCGTCCGCAATCGGGGTCGTAACAAGTAATTTACCGACCTCCTCCCCACCAGCTTTAACGACATAATGCACTTCATTTACTTTCTCAACACTCGTACAAGTCGGAAAATATTTCTTCACCGCATCCATAGGAACAATATTCGAAACTTCAGCTTTCACCTCTTGATTCTTCGGGACCTCGTTGGCCGTCTTGAAATTCAACGAAATCAGGTAAATGACAACACACAACAAAATCACCTTAGGTAACTTCGTGACAAAAGTCGCAACATTCTCTTGTATACTCATATCAATCTTATCCATTTTTGAAGGACACAAAAATAAGGAGAAAATCATTTATTTGTATATTCTGCCCGACTTAATTATATTTGTCACATTCTAAAACCAAATAATAAAATTCAAAATGAAAAAAGTCACTTACTTAGTTTGTTGCGTAGGACTAGCGCTGCAATCCTGCCAATCAGGGCAAGTGAAGAATGAAAACCCATTTTTCAACACGTATGAAACCCCTCACGAGGTTCCCCCTTTCCACTTGATTAAAAATCAACATTATCTCCCGGCTTACGAGGAAGGGATGAAGCAACACCAAGCAGAAATCGATGCGATCATCAACAATCCGGATGCACCGACATTTAAAAACACGATCGACGCTCTCGAAACTTCCGGCGAATTACTGAACAAAGTAGCTTCCGTGTTCGGCAACCAACAAGGAGCGAACACGAATGATTCCATCAAGGCTATTGCCAAAGAGATTACCCCAAAACTTACCGCTCACTGGGATGCGATCAACTTAAATGACAAACTTTTCGAACGAATCAAAACGGTATATAATAATAAAGAGAAAGAAAATCTGACCCCGGAACAATTAACCGTACTCGATAAATATTACCAAGGCTTCGTTCGAGGTGGAGCAAACCTCTCTCCCGAAGACAAGGAAACGTTCAAGAAATTGAATAGCGAGTTATCCATGCTCAGCCTGCAATTCGGCGAAAACTTGTTGAATGAAACCAATCGTTTCAAACTGATCATCGATAACGAAAAAGATTTATCCGGCCTTCCCGAGAACGTGATTGCCACGGCAGCAACCGCAGCCCAAAATGCCGGTTTAGAAGGGAAATGGGTATTCACCCTTCACAATCCAAGCATGATCCCATTCTTGCAATACGCTGACAACCGGGATCTAAGAGAAAAAATTTACAAAGCTTATATCAACCGTTGTAACAACGACAACGAGTTCGATAACAAAGAAATTATATCCAAGATCACTTCCCTGCGAGTGCAAAAAGCCCAGTTGCTCGGTTACGATACCCACGCGGCATTTATTCTCGACAATAACATGGCCAAAACTCCGGAGAACGTGTACAACCTGTGTAACCAAATCTGGAATGCCGCTCTCCCGATAGCTAAAAAAGAAGCGAAAGAACTTCAAGACATGATTCAAAAGGAAGGTAAAAACTTTAAATTACAACCTTGGGACTGGCGTTATTACGCGGAAAAAGTAAAGAAAAACAAATACGGGCTGGACGAGAATGAACTCCGTCAATACTTCCCGTTGGAAAATGTCAGAGAAGGTGCTTTCTACACGGCCAATAAATTATACGGAATCACGTTCACGCAACGTACCGACCTCCCCGTTCCCCACCCGGACGCTTTAGCATTCGAGGTAAAAGAAGCGAACGGAGACCACATCGGGATTCTATACATGGACTTCCACCCGAGAGAAAGCAAACGTTCGGGAGCATGGATGAACGCTTATCGCAAGCAATCCGCACTAGGTAAAAAAGTAACCCCGATCATCACGAACGTGTGTAACTTCACCAAACCCACGGGGGATGTTCCGGCGTTATTGAGCTTTGACGAGGCACAAACCCTTTTCCATGAATTCGGCCATGCACTTCACGGTCTATTGTCACAATGTACATATAATAAAGTATCAGGAACTTCTGTTCCCAGGGATTTCGTGGAACTCCCGTCCCAAATTATGGAGAACTGGGCCGCTGATCCCGAAGTGCTGAAAGTTTACGCCCGCCATTACAAAACGGGAGAACCTATCCCGCAAGAGCTTATCGACAAACTAAAAAATAGCGGACATTTCAACCAAGGATTCGTCACAACCGAATTCATGGCAGCCGCCCTACTGGATATGGCTTACCATACGCGTAACACGACCGATCCCGTCAACCCGAACGAATTCGAAAAAGCCACGTTGGAAAAAATCGGCCTTATACCAGAGATTACAGTACGCTATCGCAGTCCTTACTTCCAGCACATATTTGCCGGAGGTTATTCTTCCGGCTATTACGCTTACACGTGGGCCGAAGTACTGGATGCCGATGCTTTCGAGGCATTTAAAGAAACCGGAAACATCTTCAATCCCGAAAAAGCAAAAGCATTCCGGGAGAACATTCTTTCTAAAGGAGGCTCCGAAGATGCCATGACCCTTTACCAAAAATTCAGAGGTCAAGAACCTTCTATTGATCCATTACTAAAACGTAAAGGATTAAAATAAAAAAATTAGAGGATTGTGAACACAATCCTCTAATTTTTTTTATTTTTTCACGCAACCTTTTCAAAAAACCTGCATCTAATAAACGAATTCACACTAAGTAATAAAAACGGGTTTATTGCAAGAAAATGGATGCTCGAAGTAGTTCCAATTTTAGGGTTAGTAGTAAATAGTGAAAAAGCTGTCTCTCGTCAAGACAGCTTTTTTTGATTATATTTGCACCACTCGGCAATCCCACACTCTTCACACTTCGGCTTTCTTGCCACGCAAACATATCTTCCGTGCAATATCAACCAATGGTGAGCCGTGGACAGCCACTCGGCAGGAATATGCGCCACGAGTTGTTTTTCCGTTTCCAACGGTGTCTTGGCTCCCGTTACCAGCCCGATACGATCGGCTACCCGGAAAACGTGCGTGTCGACAGGCATGGCCGGACGTTTGAAAGCCACCGCCTCCATAACATTGGCCGTCTTCCGTCCCACCCCGGGTAACGTCTGCAATAACTCGAAATCATCCGGAACTATTCCATTGAAATCTTCCATCAGCTTTTTTGCCATCGCTGACAGGTGCTTGGATTTATTATTTGGGTAAGAGATAGACTTAATCAACTCGAAAATCTCCTCCACGCTTGCCTTAGACATAGACTCCGCATCCGGAAATTGCTCGAACAAAGCGGGAGTCACCATATTCACCCGTTTATCAGTACACTGTGCCGATAAAATTACAGCTACCAGCAATTGGAAGGGATCATTATACTGTAATTCCGTGTTGGCTACCGGCATACGTTCTCGAAACCATGCCAGTACCTTATCATATCTTTCCTCTAATCGCATAATATTAATTTCTTTGCCTACAAAGATAAGAAAGCTGAAAATTAAAAGCTTCTATTTCACCCTAATTTTCTCCCTTTTTTAATTTTGAGCCGACCAGTCCGGCCACCAATTGCTCCGTCTGAAACCACAACTTCCGACAAGCCTCCACATCAAGAGCCGTTTTAGGTAACCCCACCTGACGTTTATTCCTGAAAAAACCTCCCGATACATTCACGTATCGATCGGAAGTTGCCAAAAGTATAGCCGTCATCGCCCCCCGTTCCGGAGATTTAATAAACGGACGAAAAAATATATCCGCTAAGGGGTCATACCATTTATGCATGGTAATCATCCCCGTGTTCACCACGCCCGGATCAACAGCATTCACGGTAATTGCACGTCCCTGTAGCCGCCGGGCCAGTTCTGTAGTGAACATCAGTATCGCCAATTTTGAATCGGGATAAGCCTTAAAACGACGATAATGTTCTGGATCCAATTTAAAGAAGTGATCTCTGACTTCCCCCATCTTACAAGTAACCGACGACGTGTTAATAATCCGAGCCTTCCCTGTTCTTCCCATATTCGGAAGTAACCAATTCGTCAACAACCAAGTCCCCACGTAATTCACCCCCACAGTCATCTCTAACCCGTCCCCGGTTGTCGTGAAATCCCGACACATGATCCCCGCATTATTCACCAGCACGCTAACCTCCCGTCCGTTCAACCCGTCAACAAAAGAACGGATGGAAGCAACCGACGCCAAATCTAACTGATGCAACTCCACCCGACCGTTTCCCGTCTCCCGCACAATTTCATCCCTCACTCCCGCCGCCCGTTCAACATTCCGACAAGCCATAACCACGGGAACACCCGTCCCGGCAACCGCTCTCGTAATCGCCTTTCCCATGCCCCCATTGGCCCCGGTGATGATAAACAAACCCTTGTTCATTTTAGATTTAATGATTTATGATTTTAGATCCAACTAATTTCTTGATTTATGATTTTAGATTAGGTGATTTACACCCACGAACTGCCTCTTTTCTTAATCGTAAATCGTAATTCATAAATCATAAATTAATGGATTCTTTCATTTTCAATTTTTAATTGCTTTTTTAACCTTCCTCATCACCCACCTTACTACTCCGTAAGGCCAAAAGAACATAAAGCCGATAAAGAAATAATTAATTACCCCGGGTATCATTTGGGCTCGATGACGGAACATCCCGTTAATTGCACGCCGGGCAAGCGTGGTCGGTTTCATCATCACACCGATTCGCACGGCCAACCGTTGCAAATGAAGAGGTAAATTATATAAATCGGTAGCGATTGCTCCCGGGCAAACCGTGGTAACGTTCACCCCGTAATCAAGCATCTCCAAACGGAAAGCACGGGAAAAACTCTTCAAAAAACACTTCGTGGAAGCGTATAACGAAATGTCCGGATAAGAAAACCAAGCCGACATGGAAGACATATTGAGAATATACCCTTTTCCCCGTTTTCTCATATCCTCGCCAAAATAACGACAAAGCAATACAACCGTATTCATATGCAACATCAGCATGGTTCGCACAACCCCAACGGAAAGATTCACCACATGCTCGTATCGGAAAATACCAGCATTATTCACCAGCACCTCCACCTGTAATCCCAATGCCACGCAAAAACCATGCAAATGCTCCGCTGCATCCGGTAGTGATAAATCCATGTAAAGAGGCCACGTCTGCACCTCGTACGTTTGCGAAAACTCCCCGGCACGTTGCGTAAGGCGCTCTTCCTCGTTACTGACCATCACGACATCATACCCCCGGGAACACAACTCCCGGGCATACTCCAAACCGATTCCCGAACTGGCTCCCGTAACAATGGCAACCGGATGAACGCTAGACAGATTCTGTACTTCCATAGGTTACCACATTTCAATTTTTCTTTGAAGCCGATTCCAATTCCTTCAATAACTTCTGGGGCAAATCCGGAATATGCTTATGACAAGCCATCTCCCTAGAATACATACGGGCTATACAATAATTCGCATGTTCGCAAGCATTCCGGGCATTCTCCTCCCTCGCCATCCGGTTCACGAAATCCGGTTCATTCAACAAGGCACGAGCCATCGACACCCCGTCAAATCCGGCATCCAACACCATATCAATCTTTTCCCGGGAAACCAATCCCCCCACGTACACGAGAGGTAACTTTACCGCTTCCCGGAATTTCAACGCATCTTCAAAAAAATAAGCTTCTTTAAATGGCACCGTCGGAATCATCATATGTCCGGCAATCCGAACGCCTATCGGTAACCAAAATTGTTGCATATAATACGTCAGACTACGGATAGGCATAGCCCCCCTCATCACGTACATCGGAGCCCGGCTGACAAAACCGCCACTCAGAATCAAGGCATGAGCCCCAGCCTCTTCCAGTGCCTTGGCCACCTCTATACATTCTGGCACCTCCATCCCTCCCCGGAATCCATCCCGGGTATTCATCTTCACCAACACGGCCATATCGTCCCCCGCCGCCGCCATCACTTCTGCCATCGCCATACGCATAAACCGCATCCTATTCTCCAGCGATCCCCCGAACTCATCCTTTCGGTGATTCGTGTAAGGAGAAAGGAACTGACTGATCAGATACCCGTGTCCGGCATGAACCTCCACGGCATCAAAACCCGCTTCCCGAGCCATATTCACGGCCCGTCCGAATGCCTTTGCCATCTCCACGATCTCCTCTTTCTTCATTCCTCGCACCAACGTCGGTGAGTATATATTAAAACCACTTGAAGCTGATATAGGCGTGCAACCACAGATACCCTTATGCGACATATTTCCGCAATGCCCGATCTGGATGGATGCAGCCGCACCCGTGGCATGTATATCATCCGTGAGCTGCCGTAATGCCGGAAGAATCTCCGGCCTCAACCATAATTGATGGGGAAACGATAAACCACTACGAACAATAGCCGCATAAGCGATCGTCGTCATCCCTATCCCCCCTCGGGCCACCGAAAGATGATAATCATGTAACATTTCCGAAGGTGCATTCCCCGGACACATACCCTCAAATGCCGCTGCCCGTATGGTTCGATTACGCAAGGTCAGCGGTCCGATTGTTAATGGCGTGAATAACTTGGATTCTCGTGTCATATGCTTAATATATAAAAGGAATCACTCGTTTCAGACGACGTTTTTCCACCTCGTCTCCGAACATCCCTAAATATTTGTGATAAATTGTATTAGCTCTCGGTACTAAATTAGCAAACGTCCAAATAGCGAAAACGGCCCCGGAAAGCGACCACGTGAGAATGGCAAAACCGATCCATTCAACAATCTCGCCAAAATAATTCGCCGAAGTCACGTAACGAAACATCCCTCCCTTGGGCAAATAATGCCCCGTGTCACCGGGACGCCGCAAATGACGAATGATGTGATCCGACTGTATATTCGTGAACATCCCGGCAAAAAACAATACCGTTCCGATAATAAACTGCGGGGATGTCAACCATTCCGGAGTATAAAGATCCGACGGGGCAAAATAAAATATCCATCCCCCCTGCATACACGCATTCAACACGTTAAACGTGATTCCCATCAACATGATTCCCATCGGCATTCTCCCCTTACCTTTCAGTAGTAACGGGAAAATAAACGCACGCTGAAAATAATGTATCTCGAAAAAAATAAAGAAGATCAACGGCACCAACTCATACCCCCTATCCGAAAAATACCAGAAAAGTGCCATCGCAATAAAAACAGGAGCCTCCATCAATACCCAGCCGATCCGGTTATTTATTGGTCGCCCCCACTTGGCATCGAAAAACATACCATAACCCGCTTTCACAAAGTACAGGGCTACAAAAACAATAACTGCAATTCCGGTCATCACGGCCAGAAAAATATGAAATACATCCATCCTACAATTTTATTGATTACACGAATAATCAACAAATATCATGCCAACAAACAATAAATGTTAATAACGATAGAAAAAAATCAAATCCGGCGTAAAATACCTTTTCATGGACACTCGCATATTTAGATTCGGAAAACGAGATTAATTCGGGAAAAGCAAAATCCCAAATAATGTAAAATAACGTTACTGATCTTGCATCAAATTTCTACCATATTGCGAGCCGCTCCCATTCCGCTCCCATTCTCTTCCTATTCCGCTCCTATTATAAATGCAAAATATTGTAATAAGATATTAGGTATTTATAATCTTATAAGTACATGCTACCTGCTTTATAACATGGTCATAGTTATATCGAGTATAACATTCTCCCGATGAGTTAATTTACAGATTCAGACCATTTTACTTTATCCCACCATGCGGCCCCGGCAAACCGTCCCGAAAACGAATACTCACGTGCGTCCCGTCACAGAAAGGTTTGTTCGATGACGCTCCGCAACGGCATAGCGTAACCCGGTTACGAAGTTCGTACCTCACGCCCTCCGTGTCGTCAATCGGAATCCCGCCCCGTACAAACAAGGGACCGCTACAACGCTCCTGTGGGTCTTCCAACAGCACTAACGATGGCTCCAGTTTATTTTCAATAAATTCCCCCTTATCCTTATCCCAAGCCTTCAAACGACCTGCCGGACAATAATTAGCCTCCCGGATTGTCAACTTCCTAGCCTCCGGATCATCGGACTCCTCCACGAGATTCCAAACCTTCCCGTAAGCATCACAAAAACGGGCAAAAGCACAATACTTCTCGTTGTCCGTCAACTCAAGCGTGGGTCCGTCAACCACATCGGCATCTTTCAATAAAGGAATATTATCTGCCGTTAACGAGGGGTCCCAATTCGTGTTCAAGTGCGCCCCGTCGCAATACGGTTTATTGGCAGAAGCCCCACAGCGGCATAAAGCCGTGGGTTCGTCATTCATATCGTACTCAACCCCATCCCGGTATGACCAAGAACTTCCCTCGTCATTCTGCACGATAAACTGTTGTTTTAAAAGCGGATGACCATACACCAAGTAAGGCCCTTTTCTATCAACTACAATGGAATACTTTTTATTGATTTCAGGTGTTCCCGGTTCTATCTCTCGTTCTTTCATAGTTAAATCAGATTAATTATTACGGTTAGATATACCTACAAAAAGCCTTTTTTGTTTCTTTCCTAACCAAATATTTTAGAAAAAGTTGCAGACTGGGAGGCAACATGAAATATGTACCCGCAACTCTTTCTGTTTTACTTCTTTATTCGGGTAAAGAAATAATGTTCCTCATCCGAAAGGTCAGCATTAAACGTGTACCCATCCCAGTTGAAAGCCTTCAACTCCTCGGGTTCCTCAACACGGTTCATTACGACATATCTCGTCATCGTCCCCCGTGCAATCTTGGCATAAGTACGAATCGTTTCGTATTTACCATCCCGCCATTCTTGAAATTCCGGTGTAATCACTCTCACCTGTTTCCTCAGCTCGTCCATCTTCAACGCTCCCTGAATATCCATACTGGCCAAATTCACCATAATCCCTCCAACCTTACGCACATCTTCCAATAATGGAGTTGTCAGCTTCGGAACCCAATAATCGTACAGGTTCGCCCCATCTAACTTCACGGCAAACGCAATCCGGTAGGCCTGAATCAAATCCAACGGACGCACCAAACCATAAAGTGTTGAGATAATCCGAACACGATCTTGGGCATACTTCAAGTCCTCTAAAGAAAAAGAATTCGGATCTATAGCTTTGAAGACACTCCCGTTATAAGCAAACAAAGCCTGTTTGCGAGGATTCGAAAGTGAACCGAACCTCTGATAACGTTCGTAATTCTCCGCAGCCAGCTTAGAACTGATCTTCAATATTTTCTCTAACTGGGACTCGGAAAAGCGGCGCATTTGCCCTGCCAAATATTCCGCCTCTTCCGCATACTCCGGGGTAGTACCCGGAAACTCCTGTTCCACCACGGACATATCCATGGTTTTGGCCGGTGATAAAATAACTAACATCGTCTATCTGAACTCTTCAACTTTATACCCCGCGTTCTCGAACGCCTTCTTCACCGAGTGCGTGTCTCCGGTCTTCAACATAACCGTCAGCACCTTGTCCGGATGTTGCAAATCCACGCTCCATTCCGTCACGTCTCTCAAACTATTCAAAAACGGAGTGACTTTCGATACGCAGCCACTGCATTTCAACGTTGTCTTAAATCTGAACTTTTTTTCCATGTTGCTTTCTTTTATTGGTTTATATAATAGCTACAATTTCTTCCATTTAATTCTCAAACTATTAGTCACCACGGACACCGAACTGAAAGCCATCGCGGCAGCCGCAATCATCGGGTTGAGTAAAAAACCGTTGATCCCGTACAACACCCCTGCCGCTAAAGGAATACCAATTATATTATAAATAAACGCCCAGAACAAATTTTGTCGAATCGCCCGCACCGTCTGATGCGAAAGTGCGATAGCACGGGGAATCACGTTCAGATCGGAAGTAATCAATGTCACCTTTGCCACGTCCATGGCAATATCCGACCCTTTCCCCATGGCAATACTCACGTCGGCCTGAGCCAATGCCTGCGAATCATTGATCCCGTCACCCACCATAGCCACCACTTTGCCTTCATGCTGTAAGGCCTGCACGAAATTAGCCTTCTCACCCGGCATCACTTCGGCCTTAAAATGACGAATGCCCACCTGATCTGCCACGGCACGAGCCGTCAAGGCATTATCCCCGGTCAGCATATAAACATCAATTCCTTTTTCATGCAGCGTCGCAACCGCCTGACGAGAACTCTCCTTGATCTTATCGGCAATGGCAACCAATGCCAACACCCGGCCCTCTCCGGCAAAAAAGACAACCGTTTTACCGTCTCCTTCCCACCGGACGGCAAGTTTCTCGTTATCATCGTCTAAAACAACATGATTCACTTCCAACAAAGCCCGGTTACCGACAAGATATACCTTATCCCCGACTTTTGCCGTCACCCCTTTACCGGTCTGATTTTCGAAATCCGAAACTAATATTTCATTCACGACCTTCTCCTTAAACTTCTGTACCACGGCATCTGCCAGCGGATGTTCCGAACGCCGTTCGATCTCCAAAAGAATGGATTGGTAACGCTCGTCTTCCGCCCCCGGAGTCCAGTGAATATCCGTCACGACAGGTTTTCCCTCGGTGATCGTTCCCGTCTTATCCAGCACGATCGCATTCACCCGGTACATCAGCTCCAAGCTCTCCGCATCCTTGATCAGTATATTATGCTCCGCCCCTTTACCGATCCCGACCATGATCGCAGTCGGCGTCGCCAATCCCAGCGCACACGGGCAGGCAATAACCAGCACCGTGATGGACGTCAGCAAAGCATGAGTAAAAGCAAGGTCTCCGCCTATCAGCATCCACACGATAAACGTGATCACCGCGATCCCCATCACTACCGGAACAAAAATTCCGGCAATACGGTCCACCAGTTTCTGCACGGGAGCTTTACTTCCCTGTGCCTCCTGCACCATTCGGATAATATTGGCCAACACGGTTTCTCCCCCCACCTTATCGGCACGGAAGCGGAAACTTCCCTTCTCGTTTATCGTTCCGGCATACACGGGTTGTCCTTTCACCTTCTCCACGGGTATCGACTCCCCGGTAATCATGCTCTCGTCGACAAAAGAAGATCCTTCCGTCACTTCTCCATCCACCGGAATCTTTTCCCCCGGTTTCACAACCAGCACATCTCCGACCTCTACCTCACGGATAGGCACCTCCTCTTCGCTGCCGTCGGCAAGAATTTTAGTCACCGTTTTGGGTTGTAACCCCATCAATTTCTTTATCGCGGTCGAGGTACTGAACTTAGCCTTTGCCTCCAGCAAACGCCCCAACAAAATCAAAGCAATGATCACAGCAGCCGCCTCATAGTACACGTGAGCCTCCAATCCCCGACTCGTCCAGTATTCCGGCCAAATCGTGTTGAACAGACTGAACAAAAACGCCACGCCCGTACTGACTGCCACCAACGTGTCCATATTCGCACGTCCGTGTTTCAACTGCATATAGGCATGAACAAAAAAGTCCCGTCCGAAAAACGCCATCACCGGAATGGTAAAAGCCAGCATAATCCAATTCCCATAAGGCATATGCATAAAAAACATACCGATCACGAACACGGGTAACGCCAAAACAATAGCCCCGCTTGTCTTTCGTTTTAACGCGAGAAACTCTTCCCGCTGCAAACGATCCGCTTGATCCGTATCTTCCGTGTTTTCCACCACCAGTTCGTAACCGGCAGCCTCCACGGCCTTTTGAAGTTCCCCGGGTGTAATCACCCGCGGATTATAATCCACTAAAACGGTTGAACCGGCAAAATTTACCTTTGCCTCGTAAACTCCCTCTTGAGCACCGAGTGTTGTTTCCACATTCAAAGCGCAGACAGCACAACTCATGCCCAAAACTTGGAAAGTCTCTTTCGTATGAATTTCTTCTCCTGACATTTCACATTGTTTGAATATATGTTTACGGAATATCGTAACATTTAGTTACAACCTTACCATGAACAACACTTAAGTTGCATCAAATCCTATACCAGCAACATATTCTACTTTAACGTTTTCACAAGAAATGATTGTATACTATTGACGAATTACGAGTATTTGACCTCCTTACTTACAAAAATAGCATTAAAATCACCTGTGCCATAATGACCCTCACGAACATCGTCAACGGGTAAACTGTTGCGTAAGCCACCGAAGGTGTGTCACTATCCACCGTACTATTCACATAATTCAATGCCATCGGGTTCGACATACTCCCACACAACATCCCGGCCACCGAACCGAAATCAATCTTCATCCATTTAATGGACACAGCCGCTACAAGAATCACCGGAATCACCGTAATGGCAAATCCCAATCCAACCCACAACGCCCCTTCCGGACGGAACACGGTTTCGAAGAAATGAGTTCCCGCATCCAATCCCAAACAAGCTAAATACATGGAAAGCCCCAGCGCCCGTAACATCAAGTTGGCACTGATTGTCGTGTAAGTCACCATGTGAATCCGGGGACCGAAAGCCCCCACGAGAATCCCCATCACAATAGGTCCCCCGGCCAAACCTAACTTTACCGGAAAACTAATGCCCGGAATCGTCAAAGGAATCGATCCCAACAACAATCCCAATACCATCCCGATAAAAACGGCCACCAAATTAGGCTCGTCCAAATCCTTCACGGCATTCCCCACCACGTTCTCCACCTTTGCAATAGCCGATTCCTCCCCGACCACCGTCAACCGATCACCCAACTGCAAGGTTAGGTCCGGCGTGGGCAACAACACGATACCTGCCCGATAAATGCGGGTTATATTTATCCCATATTGATTTCTCAATCGCAACGCCCCTAATCGCTTCCCGTTAATCTCCGACCGGGTAATCACGATCCGGTGGGATACCAACTGACTATCAATAGCGTCCCAGTCAATATCTTCCTTATTCCAATCCCTCGTATCCCGCTTCCCAATCAACATGGTCAATGCCTCTACATCTCCTTCTGTCGTAATCATCAGCAAACAGTCCCCCTCTTTCACCATCGTATCGGATGCCGGAATAATCACCTTCTCATTCCTCCACAACCGGGAAACCACGAACTTCTTCGACGATTGCCGGGCGATCTCTTGGATGGTCTTACCGAACACACCGGGATTACTCACAAGAAAACCTATGACTACCGTCTTCTTGTGACTATCTTCATCGCTTTTCTTGAAAAATATACTGGATGCGAAAAGTTTACGCACCAAAATAACGGCAAGAATCACACCCACCACTCCCAACGGGTAAGCCACGGCACACCCCAAAGCCAAATCCGATTGCTGAATAGCGGGATCATTCAACTGTTTCAAAGTTTGCTGAGCCGCTCCCAATGCAGGCGTATTTGTCACTGCACCACTCAGAATTCCCACCATATCCGGCAAAGATACCCCCGTGGTCCAATGAAATCCCAAAGTCATCACGATCCCCAACAAAACCACCAACATGGCTAACATGTTCAATTTCAATCCACCTTTTCCCAAGGAAGAGAAAAAACCAGGTCCCACCTGTACCCCCAAGGCATACACGAAGATAATCAACCCGAAACTCTCCGCGTAATTCAACATCTGCGGATCGATCGACAATCCGAAATGCCCTGCCACGATGCCCACGAAAAACACGAAAGTTACTCCTAGCGACACGCCCCACATACTGATTTTCCCTAAAGCCAACCCCACAGCAGATACCAGCGAAACCACTATTACAGCTTGAATCACTGAATGTTCTGTTAATAAACTAGTCAACCATTCCATAATCTTATCTTTGAACGCCAAAATTAATTAAAAAAACAGGAATACGTATCGAGGGCTATTTTGTTTTTAATTTCACTTTTCCTAACTTTGCGAACAACCAAAGTTGGATTATGGAACGTGTGCAAGATAATAAACAGTGTAGCCTAGTGTTTGAACAATTATTCAAGCAACACTATCGTGCCCTATGTTTCCATGCCATGAGTTTAGTAAATGACTTGGATGCCTCCAAAGACATTGTACATGACGTGTTCCTCAGTTTGTGGTATCACCGGGACTCCATTGATTTCACTCGCCCCATGTTTCCCTATCTGTTTAACCTCACTCGCAACCGGGCGTTGAACTATCTGGAACATAAAAAGATTCAGAACAACCACGTGCGTCAACATCTTGCAGACGATCCGACTTACACGTTATCGGATGATCCCGCCCGAGAAGAATTAGTAGAACGCATCCTGGCCCGCATCGAACTCCTCCCCGAACGTTGCTCGCAAGTGATGAAACTCAGTTTTATCGAATGTAAAAAGTATAAAGAAATTGCCGAAGAATTAAATATTTCGGTGAATACCGTGAAAACTCACATCACGACAGGCCTAAAAACCTTACGGGACGAATTTCCCGCTTCTCTCCTGTTGCTCCTGTTCACACATCCGTATGGACATCTCGACTGATCCGGCATCAGTCATTCCTCCCGCTACTAAACACTCTAAACCTTTCTTTTGCCTTATCCAACTCTCCCTCATCCACCTCGATGCCCGGTATAAAGAATGAAGATTCTATCCCGAATTGTTTCTTTTTAGCAGACTTATTCCAATTCCCGACAATTTTCCCATTATACAGAATCACCGGATAGAAAATACCAAAGGTATTAAAAGCTTTCCTGTAATACTCCGGTGCCAACACCATCGAACGATCTTTATAACTGATGAGATACTCGTCATACGAAGGTAACAAATGTACCACTTGCTTCGCCCGTACATTCCTTGCACATGAATTATGGATTAACCAATCCGTCTCCCCCATTCTTTCCGTGATCAGTTCTGAATCAATCAACCCAACCGCCTGCTTCGCTTCTGTTATAGACAACCCTGACCACCAGATAAAATCCTGTAAACTAGCAGGGGAATGACTCCTGAAATATTTTATTGCCAACTTCGCCAAAGCCTCTTCCTTGTGCAACTCCTTCATGGGGGGAACCCGTTCATCCAATAAAGCGTAAGTCCGTTTACTCCCTTTATCTACTCCATTACAAACAACACCATCAACTTCTGCCCTCCCTAAAAAATATTTCACCAAATCATCCCCCACGGCGACTCCCGCCCGATTCAATTCCTCACCAATCTCCTGCCGGGTTAAATATCTATTCCCTTCCAAAACCCTTACGATCACATCATGGCTCTTGATATATAATTCCTCCGATATTCCGTGATTCTTCCAATACGAATCATACGCCAGTTTCACCCGCCTGACTGACAACTTCAACATCCATCGAATATCCTCCGCCACCACCAGATGCCAAGTCGGACGCAACACGTGAGTCCTCAATATCTCCCCCTTCTCCAAAGCTGCCTCCACCTTCCGAATGTCCGGTTTCTTCAACCGCAAGCCCACAGCCCACTTCGCCATACTATACTCCTGTCCCTGCAATGCACCCATCCATGCCACAAGCTCCTTGGGATCATCAAAAGCCGGGTTCACCAACTGCTGGCTTCTCAAACGAATATCTGTAATCATATATTTGTATTTTTTAGGACCTCTTCGTTCATTTTTTCCAAATATATAAAGAACGTACTAAAAAATAGCAGGATCAGGGAAAATAATCATCATTTAGCCTGTTCTAGTTTATTGTACTCTTCATCCGTAACCGGTTCGAGCCACTCGTTGGAGGTTTTCTCTCCGGGAACCTCGAAGGCCAAATGAGCGAACCAACTATCAGCGGCTGCCCCATGCCAATGTTTCACGTTGGCCGGAATATGGATGACCGTACCGGGCAAAATCTCCACGGGAGTCTTACCTTCCTCCTGATACCAACCACGTCCGGCAACACCGATAAGCATTTGTCCGCCACCTTTCGTTGCACGATGGATATGCCAATTATTGCGGCAACGCGGTTCAAAAGTAACATTGGAAATCGCAACTTGCTCACGAGAAACCGGTGCAAGGTAACTATTACCAATAAAATACTTCGCGTATGCCGTATTCGGCTCGCCAATAGGGAAAATCATTTCACGTTGGAAAGCTGCCTTAGCATCATTGCCTGTCGAATCTTCTGCCCACACTCCCTTAGCCAAATTAAATGCAGCCCACGCCTTCGGCCAACCGGCATAAAAACCTATATGGGTGATAATTTCTGCGATTTCCGTACGGGTAATTCCGTTCTTTTTCGCCGACTGAAGATGAAAAACAAGCGAATTATCCGTAATTCCCTGACTAATAAGGGAAGTAATCGTTACTAAACTACGGTCACGCAGACCAAGTTTGTCGGTGCGACTCCAAACTTCACCAAAAAGGACATCATCATTGAGTTCGGCAAATTTAGGAGCAAACTCTCCGAGTTGATTACGCCCAGCCGTCTGTACGATCTTTTCTTGTGCCATAACATTAAACGTTAAAATACTGAATACTGAAAATAAGAGAAATTTATTCATAGTCATTTTGTTTATTGAATGAAGTTATTGATTTGGTTGGCAGGATTAAGCGGCGTCTGATCAGAGAGAGTCAATCTCTTGACCATGTGCAACGTTCCCTGTTTGTACTTTTGAAAATGTTCCGATGCTATATGTAACTCGTAAGCCTTTTGACTTGCATAAGTTTCGAGAATAGTTACCATACAGGGATTTTCCTTTTCGCTGACAGCATACATGGTTAGCACTCCCGGTTCGGTACGCAGAGAAACCTCTCCCACTTCGGTCGCAAACTTCATATACTCTTCAAGATACTCCGGATAGACCTCTATTTTTGACAGACGCACGATACCATCGACCGCCATCGGTTGCTTGGCACACATACCGGGTTCCGCATCCAGATTCAAACATTTGCCAATTACCTCTCCCGTGGCAAGGTAAGAGTAAGTCGGAAATTCAAACAACACAGGCTTTAACCGGGTATAGTCAAGTTTACCGTTATGATCAAGTACATCGGGAGTCGCATAGGTATTAACCACGGTACAGATGAAATTATCAAAACCCTCGGTTTCGTAAATATCCACCACGTTACATTCCATTGTCAAAGGCGACACGTCAATCACAGGCGTACCATTCTCCACAATATGATAAGTGAACACGCCCGACTTATCAACTGTCTTCCCGCTCACACTACCCACATAATCCGCTTTGGGCAGCATCTCACGACTAACGAGATTGATGGAGAGTTTTTTCAATTTCTTGATTCCCTGATTGGAATAATGCTGTTTACTCATACTGACGAGTATACGGTCGTGACCGATAACACCCGTATGTCCGACAACAAGCCAATTCACTTTTCCTTCCACCTTCGTACCAACGACTGTCATCGGTTTCGGATAGAGAGCCAACAGGCTTCCGAGATTTTTCTTTTCTATTTCCATGATATTGGGTTGATCCGTGTTCTCTTTCACTGCTGGACTGCATGATAGCATGACAAGTAATGTAAAACTCCATATCGTTTTCAAAAGATTTCTCCTATCCATAATTTGCAACCTTTTACTGTTAAACTTCTGATGGCAAATCTACAGCAATAAAACAAATAGGTTTGTATATGATTTACGGATATTCATACCCAAATCCTCGATTCTATAATTGGATAAATATTTTGATCATAATATTTCATTTGAAAGTCATCCTTAGAATTAGATATGACTAGCAGTATTAACAGTTTTTACGATTCTATTTAGTTCTATTAATACGGTAGAAGCCTTGATAAAGAACTTGTGTCCTACACGATTTCAATTCTACTTAGTTCTATTAATACTGATTAGCTGCGGATTGAGCGGCATTGGCGGCTGATATTTCAATTCTACTTAGTTCTATTAATACTATCTTCCTTGCCAGAGGGTGACAACTCCCAGCAAGATTTCAATTCTACTTAGTTCTATTAATACTTTTTTTGAGGTGCCTTGAAAGAAATTAAACCGAGTATTTCAATTCTACTTAGTTCTATTAATACCGAACTGAAATACTTCGCCTACTTTATATTCTTCCAATTTCAATTCTACTTAGTTCTATTAATACCGTTGCTTGTCCCTGAATCCCCGTGCCAAGGGCAGTAATTTCAATTCTACTTAGTTCTATTAATACTGTTACCGGGTGATACAGTAGGTAAATTCGAGGAAGATTTCAATTCTACTTAGTTCTATTAATACAAGAGATTGATGACGTGAGCGATGCCGTTTCTAATCATTTCAATTCTACTTAGTTCTATTAATACCTGTCAACAAACCAACACCTTGCAAACCGCTATCAAATTTCAATTCTACTTAGTTCTATTAATACTGAAAGGATAGTGATTGTATGATTTCAATTCTACTTAGTTCTATTAATACTGAAAGAATACAACAAATTGTAAGCAAATGCTTTAAATTTCAATTCTACTTAGTTCTATTAATACATGGAGTGAACAAAGGTAAGGTTGCACCCGTTACAGATTTCAATTCTACTTAGTTCTATTAATACTTGATTACACTACAAAGATACGAAAAGACAAGAATGATTTCAATTCTACTTAGTTCTATTAATACATTCGCTCGGATGATCTTTTCGATAGTGATTGTATGATTTCAATTCTACTTAGTTCTATTAATACTGAATTATTGCCTGTCTATTGGAAGATGTTACTTCCATTTCAATTCTACTTAGTTCTATTAATACCATCTTCGTTACGGCAATTTCTTGTATGATTCTACTATTTCAATTCTACTTAGTTCTATTAATACTCTTTGCCGCTCCGAAGTTCAAAGAACTCGTCAAAATTTCAATTCTACTTAGTTCTATTAATACTTTGTGATTGAAAATAATCTATAATTTCATTTACAGATTTCAATTCTACTTAGTTCTATTAATACATAATTTGTTTTCTCTTCGTTATGCTAATTACCCGAATTTCAATTCTACTTAGTTCTATTAATACGCACTTTCCAATAAACAGGCAATAATTCACCTGCCTATTTCAATTCTACTTAGTTCTATTAATACGTCTGCTCCTTCTTTGAACTTGCAACGTCCTGACTAATTTCAATTCTACTTAGTTCTATTAATACTTTAATTGTTGCCACGAATGAGGAGAATCGTTATCGATTTCAATTCTACTTAGTTCTATTAATACCTATTTTTTTATTGATAAATTTGAGATTTCGAGCAAATTTCAATTCTACTTAGTTCTATTAATACCAGCAGAATAACAAACCATCTTGCGAGTCTCAAAATTTCAATTCTACTTAGTTCTATTAATACGAGCTAACGTGTATATATCGTCAGCGACTTCTTCTGATTTCAATTCTACTTAGTTCTATTAATACCTGAACCGGGTTACGTAAATCCGGCTGATCATCGCTATTTCAATTCTACTTAGTTCTATTAATACCCGAGATCAAGTCTCGTTATGTTCAATCTCCTTCTGATTTCAATTCTACTTAGTTCTATTAATACTGAATGCGAAGGAAAAACAAATCTTGAATAAGTATTATTTCAATTCTACTTAGTTCTATTAATACAGTAAAAAAAAAGATACGTTGTAACGGTGTCACTTGATTTCAATTCTACTTAGTTCTATTAATACTCACTCCTTCGTCGACTTATGAATACATTCGTAGGAATTTCAATTCTACTTAGTTCTATTAATACTCTGCCGGAGCTGGTCTTGGAAGTTCGATTGCTTCATTTCAATTCTACTTAGTTCTATTAATACGGTAAGATGAATAAGAAGAGCATTAAATATAATAAAATTTCAATTCTACTTAGTTCTATTAATACAATTAGAAAAGTAGATTATCACTATCATCTTCTTGATTTCAATTCTACTTAGTTCTATTAATACCCCGTCATTCCAAGAGTACATTCCCAATAATTATCAATACATTACAACACACAAAACGATACGATCTTTAATATTTACACGTCGACCCTTATTTATTAAATTACCACCGCATATCGACACCCCACATAACATATCTGATTTACAAAGACAATCTAAATTACCAAGAATAATTAAAATTACAAATCATCAATACAAAAACAGGTCGACGCTTTATGAAGTTCTATTAACAAAAAAACTACGATTATAAAAAATTAGAAATACTTGCCTTTTCATTCCCAATAATCTCTTTCTGTAACCATTTCTCCTCACGACTTTTAAAAACAATCAAACTATCTTCATCTTCCATTACTCTTTTAGCCTCTAATGCTAATTGTTTCAATTGTACCTCTGAAATTTGACCTTCAAACACACTATTCTGAATCCATGATAAATAACGTCTACACAATTTTAACATTTTTGATGTCCGTTTTTGGTCCACGTCATATACTAATATCACATACATTACCACCACATTTTTAACGGTTTATACTCTTCTATACCCAACATGTGCTTTGTCAATTTATAACACTCTAATTTTATTAAATGTTTATAACTTACACTTCTCCCTAACGTTCTATGCTTTATTGTTTCTTTCGTACGTTCTTCCCATTCTTGAACAACTTTCTTCACAGCTGCAGGTTTCAACAAGCACCCATTCAATTTTTGATCAAAATCAGATTTTTGTATCTGCCGACGATTAAACATCGAAAATATTAACCGATCTGCCAATATAGGCTTAAAAATTTCTGCAACATCTAAAGCTAATGAATATCTTCTTTCACCTGGTTCATGCAAATAACTAATTGTAGGATTAAGTTGCGTGTGATGAATAGCATCCAAGCATAAGGCATAGCACATACTATTTACAAAAGAAATCATAGCATTCACTTCATTGGATGGAGGCATCTTACTCCTATTTCCCATAACAAAACCATCAATAATTTTATCAAACGCTTCATAATATGTTTGTCGAACATTACCTTCTATCCCCATTAACATCGGAATATCATTAGCTGTTAAAATAAGAGGGACATAAGATTCGATTCGTTCAATTTGTATGATTGTATCTTTACCTCGATTATTATAGTACCTCAAATTTTTCAGCATATTAAAAGCAGCACCTTGAATAAAACTTCGAGCTATATTCATCCGTTTCTCTTTCCGAATATGATATTTCATTTGAGCAATCTGCATTCTCCCCGATAACAAGTACTCTTTAGGCATAAATGAACCTGTATAATGCTCGTAATAATCGAAAAAATGTACTGCAACTTGATTTTTTCCTAAAAAATTGTACAAAGCACTATTAGCATCTAAACTTCCATATACAAATAAATTATCCACTGTTTCAATTGGAATATACCTCACTTGTCCTTCCCTCCCTTCTTCATCAACAGGTGTAAACTTTAACGTGTTATCTTTTCGACTTAATCGCCCTGGATTAAATAAATAATAAGTTCTTTTCATGATCACATATCTTTTATCCAAATTCCTATAAACAATCTATTATCAACATGTCAAAGAACACACTAATCCTCTCCGGTTATAATAGATATATTCAAACATCACACTCTTCTGCAGCATAGCAAAATTCAAAATAAGAACATTGACTACACCTTTTCTTGAGTAATCTCGGTGGACACATTTCTCCTTCCACAATCTTTTTTATTTCAAACATCATGCTCTTTAATTCTTCCCGATCCTCATCCTCAAAATTTACAGATACGATTTCACGTAATAAAGGATATTCCAAAACACCTTTTACTCCCATGATTTCCTCTTTTTCAAACAAATAAATATAATACTTAACCTGCCAAACATGAGCCTCTTCTTTTGCCGAAGATTTTTTTATTTCATGAATAACCTTGGTTTGAGGATCATAGAAATCAATAACAGAACCACCTATAGAAATCTCTTCATACCGAGCAGCCCGATTGGGATAAGAAGTCTCATGCACAAGTCTTCCTTCTGTAACTAGATCCGAAGTATGTTCCATACCAATTCCATTGCCAAAAAGCCAAAGCTTTCTTTTGCACACACAGTAATAATTAATATGAGTAGCTATAATATTCATATCATTCTACATCATAACTAAACGATACAATCTACCCTAGATCAAACTCCCTTTATCATTGATTTTCATAATCGTAAGCTAACAACATATCTATCAGTTGCCGCTCTGCTCGTTCTAACGCATCCGCACTTTCACTCTCGGTTATAATATAACCAGCACAAGGCAAAGCTACAAACACATCCGCACCAGCATGCTCATCTATTATTGGTTTCGCTTTAGGTTTATCCCCCTCATCTATTAATTTTGCCCGAATCGCTCCAGCCAATTGGTTTGCATTATCACTAATAGCAACTGCCAATGTTTCCATCAAACTAAATGTTCGAGATTGATTACTTGATATCTTCCATTGAATAAGAGCCTTGGCAATAGCCGGTATAACTTTTTCCCTTTTGTCTTTCGGCATAACCAAACATTCTCCGAATACATTTTTAGTCATAATCCATCCGTTTGTTTTCAATTCTTCAATCTTATCCTTCGTCAATTCCGGCTCTAATTGATTTACTGAAACAGCAAACAAAGTTCTTAAATCAATCGCTATATCATAAACAAATAAACCAGTGGCTCTTTTGTTTTCCGGAATCCATTTACGAAATAAACTACGATCCGTCCCTTGCAACAACTCTTCTATTTCATCTTCTGACATGGGTTGCCCAGCAGCATTTCTCACTATAACTTTATGCAATTCAGGCTTATTACTCCTATCAAATGTTATATTTTCAGTAAAACGTCCTCCTAACAAAGGATGTAATGGCCGCATTGCAGAAATTGAAAAAGGACTTCTTCTTTTTAACGTACGTTCTTTACCACCTTTTGAGGCTTTCATCCATCCCCCTAAAAGCTGGTCCAAATATTGTGGATCACAAAGAGAGAGAACTTCACCTTCACCTAAAGCGTTTTTACTATTTACATCAAGCACAAAAGTAACAGGAGAAGGATCAATCCGTAATAAATCACTCAACGAATCCATAACACACCTCTTTACCTGTTGCCCACTTGAATATGGTACCCACACTCCAAACACTGAATCCCAATAAGCCTTTTGTCCATCTTCTACACAAAATACAGACAAATCCACATGACGTAATCCTCTTAAATAAATATATGGTTTCATAGTTACAAGATTTTATTTGTTTAACAATGCATATTGAAATCGAATCAACGTATTAAAATACGGGAAATTATCCTTGGGCATCTCGTGTACAACTCTACCAATATTTTCATACTCTTTAATATTTTGTTCGTCATTAATAATAGGTATTAAATTTTGAATAAACTGTTTAGAAGTAACAGAATCAAGTAATTGATTCACTTTATTTATTCTATCTTTTCTCGCTTTTCCTGCACCAACCTCGTAATGCAGTAGACATTTTGCAAACTCACAAGAAATATCCCATAATTTTTCATTATTCAACATAGCCAATATCCAAATTAAGTAAGTATTATATGTAATTCTCTGTTCTTCATCATCCTTACATGCAATTTTTCGAACACCTTTATTTGTTGGAAAAAACGCCCGAAGTCCTTTAGGTTCCATAGCAGGAATTCCAATCGCACCGTTCTGACAAGCAATTCTTAATCCCATGGCGGTTCCGTACAATTTTGAAATTCTAGATCTATCTTTCAAAAAAACTGGTAAACCAAACACTTTCTCGTACAATTGATTCGGTCGAACTATATCTTGAAGTTTAAACGGAATAAATCCTATAGTCGTATTTGTTTGCCCAATATTATACAAATATCCCATCATATTATCCATCGGTATTTTTCGTGCAATTTTTAAAACGACATCAACCCAAGAAACTGTTAATAGATTAAGCAGTCCATTACTTGTCGGCTCTAACGGATTGAATCCAGCAGTCGGATCACTCTCTTCATAATCCCACGAATATCGATGTTCAATCCAACGCCCATTCCACGTATTTATCTGATTTCCTTTCATGAGAGGATTTTTTTCTAAATATGAACGATAATATTTCCACCCCTCAAAAATATCCAACAGTAATTGAGAATTATCAAATAAAATCGTTAACGCCCCCGTTACCCCGATACCCAATCCCGCCCCAATCCAGGAAAAGTAAATATCATCTTTATTATCAGCTAACGCCATACTTGTAATCTGCCCTGTAGTAGCGGCGGTATTATCCGTTACTCCATATCCAATCGCAATGCTAGCATCAGCCTTTTCTGATTCTATTTTTTTTATCATTTTACAGATTCGCTCTTTCCTCTGCTCAGGTGTTTCAAAAGGCTTTTTTCCTTTAATCATATCCTCCCAACTTAATTTAGGATTTTCCAACGGGGAATTTCCTGCCGTCATCATATACTTCGGATAATCAAAAAATAACGGGACAAAAACCTTTTCAAAAAAGCCCTTTGCCGTATAATTTTTTTCAAATTTATCATTATAGGCTTTCAAAAATAAACGTCCAATTCTTGTTGTATACATAAACTATATAAATTGAGAATTTGTACCATAATACTCAGCCCCTATCTTAGAAAAATCAACCCCTTTTTCTATTGAATAAGCCACATCCGGAATAACAAACGGTTGGGAACCAACTGATAATTGTTTTAACTTTTTCCATTGCAAAGAACTATATCTCATCGGTATCTCCATTTGTATGCGCTCCTCAAAAGTTGCATTTAAATATCGTCCGGTTTCATCATCTTCCTGCGTGATACACGCAATTGAATCTATATCTAATTTTTCGACAAAGGCTGATTTAGGAAGATGTCGTAACTTTCTTAACCTCCATTTGCCATCTACAAAAACTGCATCCAAGCTTATGTCAACATCACTAACCTTCGAATACACTTCATCTATCAATTTCTGCAACTCAACTTCTCGTAATAAAGAATTACTCGGCAGAACTTTATAACTTTGTTCTAAAACGTCCTGTGAATAGGGTAAACACTCTGTTCTTGTAGCTGGAGGGGCAAGCACATACACAGGTTTATATTTACGTTCTGCGACAGAAGTAGTAGTTCTTCTTCTATTGATTCGTCCAAAGCGTTGAATTAAAGCATCTATAGGGGCCGCCTCTGTTATCATCAAGTCAAAACTTATATCTAAACTTACCTCCACAACTTGAGTCGAAACTACAATGCAGCCGTGTAAACTCTTATCATAAACCTCTTTCAACTCTTTTTCTAAACGATTCCGGTCTTTCCGCCGAAATCGACTATGAATTAACATTTTATCTACTTGAGGATAAATTTCCTCCATTAACTCATAAATCGTTTGAGCATTAGCTACACGATTACATACAATAAGTATTTTTTGCTCTTCACAAACGGCTTGCTGAACAATTGGAAGTAATTCTGTGAATGTTTCAGCCTTATGAATGATGTGTCGATTAAATGAATCCAAAACATTTTCAGGCAAATCCACATATTGAGTATTATCCCTTCCCAATAAATTCAAAATCGCTTGTTCAAGCACAGAGGGCATTGTCGCTGTACCCACGTGAATTCGACACCCGACATTATTCATCACCTCTATCATTTTCAACACGATTGCCTGCATCATTTCTGAATAAGTATGAATCTCGTCTAATATTACATCACATCCTTGTAAATCGAATAATATGGTCTCATACCCTTTTGTTCCCAAAGCTATCGAAGCTAACTGATGAGGGGTCAAAATTTTAATTGCAGCTCCAAATTTATCCTGTATAGCCTTTTCTGTTGTCTTGTTTCCTTCAATAACTAACCGGGAAGTAGAATGTAGTAAGCGTACATCTTTCACATCATTTTTCAGATCATTAGAAACACGCTCATACATGGCGTTAATAGAAGCTTGAAAAGGTAAAGTATAAAAAATGCGACCACGACAACGCTTTAACAAGAAATCCGTTTTCCCCGCACCTGTTGGAGCCTTAACAAAAGTATGTTTCTTCTGAATATCTGATCCAATTAACGATAATGGAAACAATTCGCTCTCTCTATCATAAAAATGCACATTCGGAGTAGTAAACAACACGGGTAAACATCCTTCCAAATTTTCCATGGCTGAAGCGATATGGTCTGCCCCTATCAACATTCCTTTCCAAAGAGACCATCCCGTTGTTGTATTATAACAATAGTTTAACGCATATAGATAAGCCTCTCTTGCATCTTGGTCTGTAACAACTGTTTCTTGAGTTACTCCGGGGAAATTCAACTCTCTCAAAAGACCCACGGCATCAACACTCCACGTAGAAAAACCCGATAAATGAAAATTTAATATTTCCTCCCCGAAATTTTCATTAAGATCCAAAATTCCCATCTCTCTTAAATCATGACAAATCGACTTATGATGTGCAACAATCATATCTATAACTTGTGGCCATAACATTTTATCTACTAGTTGAAGAAAAAACAAGGATGCAATTTCATGCCTAAAAGGTAATTCAAGTGGGGAATAGCGTTTATCCGTTAATCTTTTTTGAAATTCCGGACTCATCTTACCTATATCATGAAGCAACGCTCCTAATCTGGCAACCTCCGTATCAACTCCTACATAACGAGCCGCTATAACAATAAATTTAGCCACGGATTCAAGATGTTTCCTCAAACACGTACCCCCATTATCGACACTTTTAGCTAATATATGGTCATAACTATTCATATTCTTCTTTCTTAATAGGATCCCCGGTTACCTCCATATACCCGTACATTTCCTCATATGCTTGAAAACGATTATACCCAACTAGGAAAGAATTTTCATTCGTTTCGAATCGCAATTCGTAACCATCCAATTTATTAAACGCATCTATTGATAACTCTTGAATGCTTTCTGGTAAAAGTACATCCTCATTACGACACAAACAAATGTGTTGCTTTACAGCTTTTTCCGCATCCTCTTTATCATGGAATGCCAAATATAAAGTAGGCCTAATCATCACACCTCGTTTGAGGATAGAGCGTTCTTTCATGTATATTTTTCCTTTTTTAGTCCAAGCTTTAGCCTGAACGACTTCTTGTTGCACATCCATTCCTGCGTAAGTTAATTTGTGACGTAAGATCGACGAAACTTCTAATTTCTGTCTAAGCCCTTCAATTATCGAAGGCGTCAAGAATTGTTGTGTATACGTTTCGCCTCCTCCCGCATCCCGGACGGCTGTCCATGGCTTAATAAAACCAAAAGCTCCTGAATATTTTACGACATAATACATAACCTTAATTTTAAAATATAGAACCAAAACCTATTCCCGTACTATTCCCTATCCCCACGTTCCAAGCAAACAATTTTGTTTCAGGTTTACCTTTTATAATTAACGGACACCAATTTGTCTTATTCCTAATATTTCGATAATTAACCATTTTAATTTTTTTACCCACATACTGTAGATCAAATTCTATCTGTAATGTTGCATCATCCGGAATCCCTGCCTTTCGCATTTTATTTCGAAGAGTTTCTTCCATCAATCTCCCAACATTTACATCTTCATAAGAATAATGTATATCTTTCCCTTCAATACCTCTCCTCACAAAAACAGGACTTCCAAGCATAAAATTATCTTTATCAGACAAATCAGGATTATCACCAATAATAATATCTTTAACAACCATCCCATGAAACAATTCTGGTTCTACCCGTATGTTTTTTATAATTTGTCTAATATTTGTCACATCATAAAAACTAATAAAAAAAGTAGCACCATGCTTAAATTCCAATGTATCATTTATTTTCTTACTCCCTTGCAACCATGAAAAAGAATGTAGAGCCAATTCTCCATGAATATCATTTTCTCCTAACCATTTATGCAAAACACCAGTTAACAATGGCTGATAATTAAAGTAAACAGATTCTTTATTGGGAGTTGTTTTCAAATATATCCTCATAACAAACAATTTAATAATTTTTACCTTCCTCAAAGATTTCACTTGTAGCTATCACTGTAAATTTATAACATTTTTTTAAATTATACAAATTAAACGGAGTTCTTAAATTAATCATAAAAAAAGACATCTTAGAAAATCACAAGATGTCTTTTAGAAATTAGATTGAGAAATTCAAATTATAATTCTATTATATGGATCTCATCTTGACTTCTTAAAATTCGAGATAGATTCATTTCAATTCTACTTAGTTCAATTAAAAGATACATCACAATTTTCAATTCTATCTAGTTCAATAAAAAAACTATTGTCACGAAATATATTACATTCAATACACCTATTATATCAGACACTATAACATAGAAGCTAACTGCTTATCTAAAGCTTCTTTAATAAAAGCATTGATAGATATTCCCATTTGTTTAGCTAATATTGCAATACGGCTATGTGTTTCAGGAGAAATACGTACATTCAAAGTTCCCGAATAACTTTTACGAGGCTCTATACCTTCTATTGCACAATATTCCAAGTAATCATCAACAGCTTGATGAAAAGCATTTGTCAATTCTTTTACACTCTCTCCCTCGAAATTAACAAGACCATCAATACCTTCTATCTTTCCAAAAAAGACATTATCTTTATCACTAAAATTTACAGTTCCAATATATCCTTTATAAGTTAATGTATTCATCATTATTTTCTATTTTAAAAAGCCTGACTCTTTTAAATAATTATAAACCTGCCTCATTGCATATTCTTTAATAACATTCCCAGCGTGAGGCTTATGAATCATTATAGGACGTTTTTCTTTATTTTTAAAAACAACTCGAGAACCAGAAGTCTTACCTTTATTCGATCTTTCATAACCAAAAAAGTTTAATAATTTTTCTAACTCTTCAAAAGTAAAATCCGTTGGCAACGTTTTAAACCGTTTTATTAATTTCTCTGTTATACTCATATTATTAATTATTACAAATGTAACTACTATTCAGTTACAAAACAAAATTTCAAACAAAAAAAACGATAATATTTTAATCCATTCGAATCAAGCTTATTACCACTCTCTACAATTAAATAATTACAAAAATAAGAAATAATATCCATTGTGATGTATTTCAATATAATATTTTATCTACAAATATCATTCACTAATTACTTTATATTCAAATTACATCAAAAATATTTCACTTTTTACTCACCCATTTTTCAACCTCACCTGTGTATATAGTGTAAAAACATTAAGCCAGATACAAATGAAAGAAAAACTGGATAAAATAGAATTCATACTGGAACACCTCCGAGAACCGGAACGGTTACTGGAAGAGGAATTTGTAAATTGGTTGCAGGAAGAAGAGAATAAACACGTGTTCGAGGAAGTGATCACAAACCGAATGGCATTCTTAGAGAAAGAATACGGCCAACAAGTGGAGCCCGAACAGGAATGGCAAAAATTATGGCAACAAATGCAAAAGAATTTTTATACTCCTACACCAGATAAAAGAAAAATCAACCGAAGAGTATGGTATTCCATGGCAGCAGGAGTATGCGTGCTGATGACCCTAGCCGGAGGAATATTACTACAACAAGGGAAAGAGAAAAAATCAGTTCCTCCTATGGCACAAATTGAACACGTGGGAAAAAGAAGCGCTCAACTAATCGTTTCCACGGGAGAAGTTCTTGATTTGTCGCAAAAAGAGATTTACCAGAAAGCCGTGGACGGGACGTTGATCACAAACGACACGTTAAAACTGCTTTCTTATCAAAGCGAGACAAGGAAAACAAACACGACCGAAACCAATGCCCCGGAAAAGGTAAACAAAGAAACCGTGTATCATACATTACGTGTCCCCGCTGGGGCTGACTACCAAGTAACATTGGCTGACGGCACAAAAGTGTGGTTAAATTGTGAATCAACTTTACGGTATCCCGTGGAGTTCGGAAATGAAAAACGGGAAGTATACCTAGATGGCGAAGGATATTTTGAAGTAAACAAAGCCACGGAGTGGCCCTTTATCGTTAACGCAGAACAAATGCGAGTAAAAGTCACCGGTACAAAGTTTAACGTGAAATCTTACTCCACCGAACCCATCGCACACACTACCCTCGTCGAAGGTTCCGTATGGGCTTACACCGGTCAGACACAAGTGCAATTAAACCCATCCGAACAATTCCGATATGACAGGGGAACTGGGATGACATCGGTACAAAAGGTTGACACGGAACTCTACACGGGATGGATTGAAGGTATGTTCGTGTTCCGGAATCAACGCTTGGAAGACGTGATGAGCGACCTCGCACGTTGGTATAACATGACTATATTCTATTCCACGGCAGAAACCAAGGAAATCCGCATCTCCACGAACCTAAACAGATACAAAAATATAGACGATCTACTGGAAATTATTAATGAAAGTGGTAAAGTGGTGGCTGCCCGCAAGGACAATACCATAACTATCCACGCCCGATAATAAAAAAAGGATCGGGGCCTGCTCCAACATTTCCCGATCCTCTGTATTAATTAGTTATAATTAAAACATTTCAAAGGTATGAAAAAAAGATGGAAGAGTAATTTTCCGTTAGGGAGAAAATTTCAAAAAATTTTTAGATGTATGAAATTAACCTTTCTACTACTCACGTGTTTTGTCGTTCAGACTTTTGCCAGCCTGAATGCACAAACTGTCACGATCAAAAAACAAAACGCATCACTGGAAGAAGTGATTTGGGAGTTAAAACAGCAGACCCGGTTCACCTTCATGTACAACAACGAAGACATCGCCCAAATAAAAGGGATTGATTTGAATGAAAAAGAAGTGGACGTGGAGAAAATTCTTCAAAAGTGCTTGAAAAACACGAACTTGGAATATGTCGTGTTAAACAATGCCATTGTCATAAAACTCAAAATGAACACGTTGGACGAAAAAAAGTCTGTCACGCTAAAAGGCTGGGTTTACGACAAGAAGAAAGAACCCATTCCGGGAGTAACGGTCAAACTGACCAATATTAATCTAGGGACGGCTACCAACAACAAGGGATGGTTCTCTCTTTCACTCCCATTAACCAAAGGGACACTGGAATTTTCCTTCGTGGGCTTTAAAACCCAGAAAATAAATTTCACGGAAAGAACAGATACATTGCGAATCATTTTAGAAGAAGATGTACAAACGCTGGATGAAACAGTGGTTGTCGCTTATGGAACAACAACTCGTCGGAAAGCTACCGGAGCTGTTTCCGTGGTAAAGGCTGAAGAATTCAAGGGTATTCCTTCTGCCAATATCGCCAATCTTTTACAAGGTCGTGTAGCCGGACTCGACATTACTAATCTTTCCGGGGCTCCCGGTGGTGGTGACGTGGCCATTACTGTAAGAGGATATAACTCATTGGATGTAGAAGCCGGACGGAGATTCTCAAATCCGCTATGGGTAATCGATGGAGTACCTTTAAACACGTTTACTTCCCCAATCACGGGAACCAATTTACTTTCCGACTTGAACCCGGATATGATCGAGTCCATACAAATATTGAAAGATGCCTCTTCAGCTGCCATATACGGTTCAAGAGCAGCTAACGGGGTTATCATCGTTACTACTAAAAAAGGAAGACAAAACCAAGATGCCACCTTTTCCGTGAATTTTTCAGAAACATGGAGTATTCTCCCGGAATATCCAGCCCTGACAACAGGAAGAGCAGAAAGGTTGTTACGCTTGAAAAGTACGGAAAATCAGTTTAGAGCCTACCTGGACAAGAAAACCAACAGTTACAAATATCCTCAAAGTCTGGCAGAACAATACGAAAACACTCGAGGAATGTATCATGGTTTTTGGTTCCCGGATAAAAACAGTATGCCGGAAGGAAACGGGAGTATATATCAAGATAGTCTGAACGCATTCTATAATCACTCCACGAATTATTTTCCCATCTATTTTGAAACGGGCAAGGTCACGAATGCCAACATACAGACATACGGCGGTAGCGAACGAATCACTTACGGTATCGGGCTGGGATACTACAATGAAACAGGTGTTTTTAAAGGTACCGGGTTCAAACGAATCGATTTAAATTCTAACATGAACGTTATTCCTGTCCCCCGACTAAACGTTGACATTCGTTTCAATGCCTCACTGGCACAAAAGAAAAGAGCCACATCCAGTGCCGATGACCACTTGCGCTTTAGTGGGGCTTTGGTCCCTATTGAAACCATTCCCGGAGAACCTTATAAACTATCATCTTTGCTACCCGGAGAAGAATCTGTTGTATGGCAGGAAGTTCTGAAAGCATACAAAGGAACTAAAGAAACCAACCGGGCCATTCGTTTACGCAGTAATTTCCGGTTAGGATATGATATTATCGACGGGTTGAATATCTCCAGCTCACTAGCCACAGACTATGCTATAAGTCGAAGAAATTATTTTTCCCCTTCGTACATCGCTAGTGATAATAACTCCATCTCCATCGGGGAAACAGGCATCAACCTAATGGTACTGAATGAAAACCTGTTAAGTTATAAAAAAACAATTCATGAAGATCACAACATTGAATTTATGGCAGGTTTTTCCTATCAATATGATCAAGAAGAATACAACGGAGGATCAGCCCGAAAATCCCCAAGTGACAAAATTTACTATGCACCTTACGGTATGCCTGATCTAGAAACCGTTGGTTGGGGAGATTACACGGAAATCCGAGCTCTTAAAGATTACCAATCCGACATGCAGGAAAAGACTCTGGTATCCTACTTTGCTCGTTTGGAATACGGTTTCCGGGAAAAATACCTTTTTTCAGCCAGTATCAGGAGAGACGGAAGTTCCACCTTCGGGAAAAACAACCGCTGGGGAACTTTTCCATCCATTGCTGCAGCATGGAGTTTTTCGGAAGAACCTTTCGTGAGAGATAATCTCGGATGGGTATCTTTTGGAAAAATTCGGGCTAGCTGGGGACGTTCCGGAATGCACTTTTCCCAAAATTACTTGGCACTGGGAATTATGAACGTAGGAAGTACATCTTACCTTGGGAATAGTTACATTGAACCACAATGGGGTGACGGGCTTTATAATGACAAATTATCTTGGGAAGAAACGGATCAGTACGATTTCGGGTTAGATTTGGATATGTTTGATCATCGTTTAGGAATCACGATTGATTATTATTATCGCTATACAGATAAATTACTAGATCGGGTCCGCTTACCTAGTGCCGGAATAAACACCGGATACCAACAACAATGGCGCAACGCCGCAGCCGTTTCTAATGAAGGATTAGAAGTTATGGTCAAATACGAGATTTTCAGAAAGTCCGATTTATATTGGAAAATATCTGTGAACGCCGCCCGTAACTGGAACCGGTTTGAGAAATCCTACACCGGAAAAGATTTAGATTTAGTCCGAGTAATCGGAAAATCACTAAACGGGATATACGCCTTGAAAACAGACGGATATGTAGATTATCAAGATGAAGTCCCCGTTTTCTATAATCAAATAGGTATAAAAGCTCCTTTAGCTTCTGAAATGGGAAGTAGCACATTCTATAAACCGGGAGATTATAAATTCATCGACGTGGATGGAAATCGCAAAATCACCGCTTTTGACGATGAAGTATATTGTGGAAGTGCCTTGCCAAAAGTCTCCGGAGGGATCGTGAATGAATTCCAGTGGAAAAACTTTGATGTAAATATCCTATTAAGTTTCCAATTAGGACGACACATGTTAAACATCACTCAAACGAGGTGTTTATCCGATTTTGGAGCGGCAGAATATCCGGCTATTGTCATGAATTTAAATAAAGTATCTTTTTGGGAGAAACCCGGAGATAAATCGGACTTCCCTAAATGGCAATACGACTGGAACACTTATTTGTGGGGCAGACGATATGTTGATCGAAGAGTTGAAAAGGTAAACTGGCTAAAAATAAAAACAGTATCTATTGGTTACACTTTACCCAAAGCATGGATGCAAAAATGCGGGCTGGACGAGTTAAGAATCTTTGCCAGCGGGGAAAATCTATACACGTTCACCAATTATTCCGGTATTGAACCTGAAATCGTGGACATCCGCAACGGTGAAGACGTGGGAAGTTCTTACCCTTTAGCTCGCAAATTAACATTAGGTTTAACATTGAAATTTTAGGCGATGAAAAAACGATATTTATTTTTAACGGTAATCGGGGCATTTATGATGTATGCTTGCGAAGAGTGGGTGGAATTAAAACCGGAAAACTCCGTTACCTTCGAGAATGCCTTCGACACGGAAAAAGACATCGAAGCAGCCTTATTCGGGGCAGAACAAAGCTTACGAGTAAACATGACCTCGGCCCCGTATTCACCTGAGATGCGAGGTGAATTTTCAGATTATCGTCAGATTAATTCTTATGACTTGTTAAGAGAAGAAGATCCCGAAGCATATGTAGCACAATGGAGCTGGAATTATAATGTAATTGCAGCAGCCAATGTTGCTTTACCCTATATTAACAAAGTCGATATGCCACAAGAAAGACGGGACTTTTACAGGGGTGAAATTGCTTTTTTCAAAGCATTCGTTTACCTAGATTTAGTCCGTCGCTGGGGAGATTGCGTGATGATACAGGATGAAGTGGAACTAAAACCTATTGGTAAAACGACCTGGCCCAAGGTGACAGATTATGCCATAACTTTAGCAAAAGAAGCCGTACGTCTTCTGCCGGAATGGAATGAACTGAAAGAATCCAGTGGAACTTCCGTAAGCCATCGGGCCCGCCCGTGCAAGGGTGCTGCCAACGCCGTACTAGCCCATCTATGTGCTTGGAAAGCCGGATGTAAATACATGGCCCAACCACAAGACCGTGACTATGACGAACAACAATTATGGCGAATGGTAGATTCTGCTTGTAGTGCAATTATCAACAGACAGGATATTTATGATTTAGAATCAACACCCGATGAGGTTTGCACCAAAACATTCGTAGATGGTGGTAAGGAATGTATTTTTGAAAGTGTATTTCGAGGATATTGGAATGAATTTGACGCGATGACAGAGAGCAACATGACAAACCTAGGAAGATACTACGAAGCGTACCCGGCTATCCCCGGCAAAAAAATCGGAGATAACAAAAAAACAATGTATCGCATACTAAATTCAACCGTCCGGGAAATGTTTCAGGACTACACCGATGGAAGTACCCCAATCACTGATTTACGTCGGGATGCTTGGTTTTACGAATTTGAAAAAATGGAACAAGAAGACGAAGAAATTACCGGAGGATATGCCTATCCTTACAAATGGCGTTACGCTCGGGTTGCCACTGACGGATACATGGCCGGAGAATTCATCAACTTTGATCAAAACAAAATATGGTGGAGACTGGCAGACATCTATCTATTACGTGCGGAATGTCGGGCCAGACTAAACGACCGGATTGGAGCTATCGCCGATTTGAATAAAATCCGAGACCGGGCAAAAGCCAAACGCTACAGTGAATCCGAGTATGACGGCAATCTACGCTATGCCATATTCAAAGAACGGGAAAAAGAATTATTGATGGAAGGGACCCGCTATTTTGATGTATTACGGAACGGGTACTATAAAACGGAGCTTTACGGAAATTTCCGAAACGTTTCTGATCAAGACGTGGTTGACGGTGTATTTTTCAATGCATTAGAAGACCCTTTGTTTTGGGATAATTCATTGATGAGACAGAATACCTATTGGCTAAAAAGACAATAAAAAGAACACATATAAAAATGAACATATCATGAAAACAGGATTAAATATATGGATATACTTTCTAATTCTCGCAGGACTTTCCGCCTGTGATACAAAGCAAGACTGGTTTGATTCCGGAATCAGCTCACCTTATCACGATTGCAGTATCATGGAATATTTACAGAAAGACACAGCTAACTGGAAATTAACCGTAGAATTAATTGAAAGGGCAGAACTCACCCACATTTTCGAGGGGAAGGATCCGAATTACAAAGAAATCACGTTTTTCGCACCTCCTTCCCTATCCATTCTTCGCTACGTGTGGGACAAAGCATCTGGAAAAGAACAATTTCCCGGAGATCCGGATCGTTGGAGAGCACTCTCGGAAGACGAAAAAAATCATCCGGAACATCTCGTTCAAGCACTTGACAAAGATTGGTGTCGGGAAATGGTATTACGCCACGTTATAAAAGGCAAACATCTGAAAGATGAAATCGCTTTCCGGAACCGGGATTACGAAATTGAAGCGGAAGAACAAACAGGGGGAACAGATTTTACTTGCGAAAGCGGGAACAAATTACGAGCTTACCGGGAAAAAACAAATTATGGTGGAGTCACGGACGCCGGAGCAATTTTCATGTACCTTTACTCGTTTGATGCCATGGAAATGGTTCCATTAGCCTCTCCGGATATTCAACCGTTAAACGGGGTAGTACACGCATTAAACTACAATTATGTACTAGGTAAAATCTAACACGGAACTTAAAATTTAAAATCATGAAGAATCTACTCATATTGGGAATACTCGTTTTTGCAGCCTGTCTGGGATCGAGTTGCCAAGACGTAACGATTGGCTTTTTACAAACAGAAGATGCCGGTTATAATCCCGACACAATGGTCGTTAAGAAAGAACTGGACACCACTCCACCTCAATTAGAAGAAGTGGATAATCCGCTTTACTATGAATTATTAGCAGAAAACCCGGAATATTATACCCCGGAACTCTTGATCAGCTGGGGCATTTTACCCACTCAAATTATAGAAGTCGGTGCCGGAGAAGATTATCAACGGGCTCAATGGGGTACGCCATGGGTAAGTAACCCGATTGAAGGAGTGGACGGGACTACTCAGATATACGTTTCCATAAAAGACATCAAAACGACAACGGGAAATGCCGAGAAGATGTGGGAATATTTGAAAGTATATGGTGATGGGACCTTCGAAGTGCCTTTAAAACATGATATTCCTATCGGACGTTATCTGATTTCTCTGAATTTTAAAAACGAAGGATACTCCAAAGATGTAAACGATTGTTTCACGATAATCGTGAAATAAACGGGCGGTAAAAGAAAATATCAAAACTCGTTTTTAATCGAAAAACTCCTCCGTCAGCTTCGCTGCCTCGTTTATAGAGGGAGTACAGCGAAGTCGGGAGGAAGTTTTCCTCCTTGTCTCGCTATTCTTAAACCCTCCCCTTACAACAAGCTATCTTTCCTTTATCACTGCCTTGAGACACCTACGAAATTCAAATATAACACCTACACATCATATACACACATCAGTATTCATACTATGTACTTGCAGTGTTCATGCTATGTTCATGGTCATAGGGAAAGATAGCCTAACCATAGCTAATCATCGGACAATCCTTCAGTTCACTTCACCTTTCACAACCAGCTGGATCTTGGGTTGACGGGGATCATTACAAAAGAGTGTGATCACTTTACGCTGTTTACCGCTCCGCCCCGCAGAGTGGAAAATGACATTCAAGTCCATTTCCTTGCCGGGAAGAAGAACACGCTGACCGGGGAGTACCGCGGTACAACCGCAAGTGGTTTCTATTTTACGTATGATCAAGTTACGTTCCCCAACATTTCGGATTTTAAAAATCATCTTGGACTCCTCTCCTTCCCGAAGTGTTCCGAAATTACGTTCCGTCGAGTCCACCATGAAATGAGGGGCTCGTGCTTTTTCCTCCTCGCTCCAATGATCAAAATCCTCCCGTACAGGTACATCAATCATAAAACCGTAATTATAATCCACCTCCCCGTTTATCATGAAACGCATCACGTTATAATAATTACCCAACATGGATTCATTCTTTAAACGTAACGTTACGATTAACGTGTCGCAAGTCCCGGGATCCACGGTATATCCTCCTAAATTCCAATCCTGTTCAGAGTGTCCGATTTTCTTGCAAGCAACCTCCGGAATATGGCTAAACCCCTCCAGGCGAATTCCCGTTTTCGTGGGATTATACACCAGCACCGTATCAGCATATTCCCTACCAATATATACCTCATCCCACCCCGCTTTTTCCTTACTGAAAAACAAATCTCCTGCCGGGTAAATACACTTTTTAGAAGGCTTGTCCGCAGAACAAGCTCCTAATAAAAGGGTGATAATGAACCATCCAAATGCTCTCATCTCTATTCAACTTTAGAAACTCAAAATTACTACTTTTATAATGGAAAACGGAAAATACCCTCTTGAAAATGAAAAAACGAAGGAAAGAGGCGGGATATAGATAAAAAAATCCTAATTTCGTGCCAATTTACATGACACAAAAATGCGTAATTACGATTATATCATTGTCGGGAGTGGTTTAGCGGGTCTTTACACGGCCTATCGTGCATCTGCCTACGGGAAAGTTGCACTTTTAACTAAATCAAATATTAGGGAAAGTAATTCTTATTTTGCCCAAGGAGGAATCGCGGCGGTCACCGGAGAAAATGACGCCCCGTTATTTCACTTTCAAGACACGATCACGGCAGGAAGAGGTTTATGTGACTACCCCGCGGTGAACGTACTGGTGAATGAAGGGCCTGCCCGTATACAGGAGTTAATTAATGACGGTATGCACTTCGACACGGAAAACGGAGAACTGGCCCTAGGTCTAGAGGGTGGTCACCACCAAAAACGAATCCTCCATGCCGGTGGAGATGCCACCGGAAGAATGATCACGAATTTCGTGATTGATAAAGTGGAGCATTGTCCTACCGTGGAAATATTCGATAATCATGCCGTCATTGCCTTGTTACAGGACGAACATGGATGTTACGGTGTCAGATGCTGGGATTTTAACGAGAACCGGGAAGAGGTATTCACGGGACACAACGTGTTTCTGACTTCCGGAGGAACCTCGGCGATCTATAAACGAACGACCAATCCTCACACGACCATCGGTGACGGCTTGGCTTTAACCTATAACGCCGGATGTGAAATCGTGGACATGGAATTCATTCAATTTCATCCCTCCGCAATCTACACGCCTACCGGAGAAGCATATCTGGTGAGCGAGGCTGTACGCGGTGAAGGCGCACACCTTTTAAATCAACAAGGTGAACGCTTTATGGTGGGAAAACATGAACTGGCAGAACTTGCCCCGCGGGACATCGTGGCCCAATCCATATTCCAACAAATGAAAGAACACCATGAGGACTACGTTTATTTGTCGTTAAAACACCTTGACCCGGAAAAGATCAAGAAACGTTTCCCCAACATCTTCGAGAAATGTACGGAATTGGGCATCGACATGACAGACCGTATTCCGGTCGCTCCTGCCGCACATTACACCGTGGGCGGGGTGAAAACGGATCTTACGGGACGTACGAATATCCCACACCTGTACGTGTGCGGGGAACTCGCTTCTTCCGGAATTATGGGAGCCAACAGATTGGCATCCAATTCGCTCATCGAATGCTTGGTTTTCGGGAAACGTGCGGTGGAAGACTCCGTGCGTAACCGACGAGAAGTTCCAATTCCGGAAACCACACCTTTATGCACGCTGAACAACCAAAAACAAGATGCCTACCTGTCTTTAAAAAACAAAATAGCCGACATCATGACGCAAGGGGCGGGTATCATTCGCTCGGCAGACGGATTACAGGAAGGACTGGAAAACTTGCTCCACTTGGAACAAACCGAAATATTCGAAGAGAATGAATATTATTCGCTGGTAAGTAAGAATCTACTTACCGTTGCCGAATTAATCATCCGTTCCGCCCTTTTCCGTAAAGAGAGCCGCGGTGGTCATTTCCGTTCCGACTACCCCGCCCCGGATGACAAATACGTGTGTCACATCATTCAGCAGAAGGGTAAAGAAATCAAGACGACACCGGTAATTAGCAAGCTAAAAGATAAAAGTTGAAAGTAGGAAATTAAGAGGTGTCAGCCTTGTGCGGTTGGAATCTAAAATCTAAAATTTAAAATCTAAAATTAATATATGTACGATTCGCTCATAGACAGACTCATCGACCTTGCAATAGAAGAAGACATCGCAACGGGAGATATTACGACCAACGCCATTATCCCGGTACATGCTAAAGCAGTTGCCGAAATGAAAGCAAAAGCTGACGGTGTTATTTCCGGGCTGGAGATCGCAAAACAAGTATTCGAGAGATTTGAAAAAGATATAGTATGGGAACCTCTTGTTACAGACGGAACCGCTGTGAAGAAAGGGGATATTATCCTGCGCATCGAGGCCAGCTACCGCACGTTACTTTGCGGGGAGCGTTTATCACTGAATATCCTGCAACGGATGTCCGGTATCGCAACAGCTACCTCTCACTACATGAAAGAATTAGCAGGAACACATACTCAACTACTGGACACCCGGAAAACAGCTCCCGGCCTGCGAGTACTGGATAAAATGGCCGTACACCATGGAGGTGGTTCCAATCACCGGATGGGACTTTACGATATGATCATGCTGAAAGACAATCATATCAAGATTGCCGGAGGTATTCCCAATGCCGTGAAAGCCGTGAAACAGAACCTTCCGTTAAGTATCAAAGTGGAAGTGGAAACCACAAACTTAGAAGAGGTACAACAAGCCATTGAGGCTGGCGCAGACATTATCATGCTTGATAACATGAGTAATGAAACTATGGCCGAGGCGGTAAAACTCATTGCGGGCAAAGCAAAGACAGAAGCCTCCGGAAACATGAGTATTCCCCGTTTAAAAGGCGTTGCCGCTACCGGAGTCGATTACATCAGTGTTGGTGCCCTCACCCACTCGGTTACGGCGATGGATATTAGCATGAACATTAAAATGAACTAAAAGATAAAAGTTGAGGATTATAAAACTTACTTTCGTAAGTTTCAATCTAAAATCTAAAATTTAAAATCTAAAATTATTATATCTTTGAAGTCTCAAAAAACAAAGTTATGACGCAGACAGAGATTATCGACAGGATACAACAACTCAAGAAAGAGAAAAACGCCATCATTTTAGCGCATTACTATACTCGTCCTGAAGTGCAAGACATTGCCGACTATTTGGGTGACTCCTTGGGACTTTCCCAGATGGCCGGAACCACCGAAGCCGATATTATCGTCTTTTGCGGTGTACATTTCATGGCGGAAACAGCATCCATCATCTCTCCCAACAAGAAAGTATTAATCCCCGCAGAAGGAGCCGGTTGCTCCTTAGCCGAAGGCGTAAGCGGATATGACTTGAGAGAATGGAAAAAAGCAAACCCGGATGGCCTCATTGTCAGCTACGTGAACACCACAGCTGAAGTAAAAGCTTACACGGACTACTGCTGTACTTCTTCCAATGCCTTGAAAATCGTACAAAGCCTGCCGAAAGATAAAAAGATACTTTTCGTTCCCGATAAGAATCTGGGAGCCTACATACAAAAGGTTACCGGACGTGAGATGGAAATTTGGAACGGAGACTGTTGCGTACATAACAAAATTGATACTCAGATGGTACTGAATAAATTGGAAGAATATCCCGATGCCGACGTGCTGATTCATCCTGAATCCAGTTGTTCGCACGACGACCGGATATTAAACCATCCCCGTGCTTTCATGTATTCCACGGCAGGAATTATCAAACATGCCAAGGAATCCCCGAAACAACGATTTATCATTGCCACGGAATTGGAAACCATTCACAAACTCCAGGCAGATAACCCGACCAAAGAGTTTATCCCAATTCATCCGAAAACCATATGCGGCCAGATGAAGAAAGTAACACTGGAAAAAGTACTTGAAACCCTTGAAAAAGAGCAATACGAGGTACGACTCCCGGAAGACTTGAGAGAGAAAGCTTGGTTACCCATTCAACGTATGTTAGACCTTAGCTAAAGGATTCGGAAATTATCGTTTGTTTAAATGTACGGCCCCGTGCGGCCGGAATCTAAAATTTAAAATCTAAAACCTAAAATTAAAATATGAACGTATCACTGAACTGGTTGAAAGACTATCTAAAGATCGACCAAAGCACTGAAGAGATTTGCAAAATTCTGACAAGTATCGGACTGGAAGTTGGCGGGTACGAAGAATTTGAGGCAATAAAAGGGGGATTAAAAGGATTGGTCATCGGTCATGTGTTAACTTGCGAGGCACATCCCGATTCGGACCATCTACACGTGACGACTGTTGATTTGGGAACGGGTGAACCGGAACAAATCGTCTGCGGGGCCCCTAACGTGGCTGCCGGACAGAAAGTAGTCGTTGCCACCGTAGGAACAACCCTTTACAAAGGTGATGAAGAGTTCGTGATCAAGAAATCAAAAATACGAGGTGTAACCTCTAACGGTATGATCTGCGCCGAAGACGAAATCGGTGTCGGAACCGATCATGCCGGAATCATGGTATTACCCGAAAATACCCCGGTTGGAATACCAGCCGCAGACTATTTCAACGTTTACCGGGACACGGTTATCGAAGTCGATATTACCCCGAACCGGATTGACGGAGCCTCACATCTCGGTGTAGCCCGTGATCTAGCCGCTTATTTACAACAGACACAAGATATTCACTATACTCTTCCCTCCGTGGAAACTTTCCAACCGGACAGTACGGATGCTAAAATCACCGTACGAGTAGAACGTCCAGAAGCCTGCCGTCGGTATGCCGGAATATGTATTGAAGGAGTAACCGTAAAACCTTCCCCGGAATGGTTACAAAACCGGATGAAAGCTATCGGATTACACCCGATCAACAATATCGTGGACGTGACCAACTACATTCTTTTCGGCCTGGGACAACCTTTGCACTCTTTCGATAAAGACAAAGTAAAAGGCAACGAGGTTATCGTGAAAAGTGTTGCCCAAGGAACTAAATTCACAACTCTAGACGGAGTGGAAAGAGAGTTACACGAGGATGACCTGATGATCTGTAACACCGAAGCCCCCATGTGTATCGCCGGGGTATTTGGTGGACAGGAAAGCGGTATCTCAGACACGACAACAAACGTGTTCTTGGAAAGTGCTTGTTTCGACCCGGTATTTGTTCGCAAAACAGCTCGCCGTCATGGTTTGAACACGGATGCCTCTTTCCGTTATGAACGGGGAACAGACCCGAACATCGTGATCTACGCACTGAAATTAGCTGCCATGATGATTAAAGAAGTGGCCGGAGGTAAGATTACTTGCGCTCCCATCGACATCTACCCGGAACCCGTGAAAGATTTCGAAGTGTCCATAAAATATGCTCACGTGGATCGATTGATTGGTAAAAAAATTGACCATGAGGTTATCAAAAACATCCTCCGTTCTCTTGAAATGAAAATCGTGGAAGAGTGCGAAGAGGGTCTTTTATTGCATGTTCCCCCCTACCGTGTTGACGTGCAAAGAGAGGCTGACGTGATCGAGGATATTCTTCGCATCTACGGTTTCAACAACGTGGAAGTACCTGCCAGCGTGAGATCCACGTTAAGCTATTCCGAAAAACCGGATGACTTCCAGTTGAAAAACATCATCTCAGACCTATTAGCAGCAAACGGATTCTGTGAAGTAATGAACAATTCGTTGACGAAAGCTAGCTATTACGAAGACTTCAAGTGTTTCGATCCCACGCAGACGGTAATGTTATTCAACCCACTTAGCGCAGATTTGGGTGCCATGCGTCAATCCCTGCTCTTCGGCGGACTGGAAAACATTGCTTACAACATCAACCGGAAAAACAACAACTTGAAATTATTCGAGTTCGGTAAAGGCTACACCTTCAACAAAAAAGAAGGCATTGACAACCCGCAAAAACAATACAAAGAAGACAACTTGCTTTCTCTCTTCATCACGGGGAATAAAAACATGACCACCTGGAATGTCAAAGAGACGAAAACTGACTTCTTCTATTTGAAAGCGTATTGCGAAATGATATTAACCCGTCTAGGACTTCACCCCGATAACTTGAAAATTGATGCCACAGACAAGGACATTTTCCGGGAAGGACTGACGTACAAAGCTGGGGATAAACATATCGTATCCATGGGTATCTTGAGTAAAGCCTCGCTGAAAAAAGCAGATGTCAATCAAGAAGTCTACTACGCTGAATTCTCGTGGGAAAACATTCTGAAAGCCATCAAAAACCTCAAGGTAACCTACACCCCGCTACCGAAGTTTCCTTCTGTAAAACGGGATTTAGCCTTGTTGCTTGATAAGAAAGTCACTTTCAAGGAAATCAAAGAAACAGCGTTCCGTACAGAAAAATCATTACTGAAATCCGTCACGTTATTCGACGTGTACGAGGGAGAAAAACTCGGTACAGACAAGAAGTCCTACGCCGTCAGTTTCACCCTTCTCGACGAAGAGAAGACCCTCACGGACAAACAGATCGACAAAATCATGAACAAGTTGATGGGTACCTACAAACACCTATTCAACGCCGAGATTAGATAGTTAAGTCTACAGGTTACAAGTTAAATATTAACTTGTAACCTGTCTTTTAATTTTCCATTTTCAATTCTCAATTTTCAATTGCATGAAGTCCCTTCTCCCCTCCTTTATCCTTATTCTTCTATACTTTATTGCTGAAGAGTTTTTTGGTCCGAAAATCGGTTTAATAGCCGTGATCGTGTTAGGAGCCGGAGAGTTTTTCTATTCATGGATGAGGGAGAAGCGTATCAACAAGATGACACTCTTCAACACCCTGTTCTTCATTGCCCTTGCGGCAGTCAGCGTGTTGCTCGAAGGAACTTCCTTTGAGAGGATACAACAAACCATCGTGGAAGCTGCCATGTGCGTGCTAATCGGGATATTTGCATTTTCGAAAGCGGACATGACTCAGACATTGCCCGAATCATACCGCAAAACATTACAAATCACCCCGGAACAGCAACAAGCCATGCACCGGATGTTACGCCTGCTATTTTACCTGCTCGTATTACATACCGCCCTAGCTTTCGTTTCTGCTTTTATCTTCGACGAAGAAATACATCAATTCATAGAAGGCCCCCTATTATACATTCTGATTGCCCTATTCTTCCTCACGCTGTTTGTTAAGAACAGACTACTTGCCAAAGCAGCCAGTCAAGACGAATGGTTACCTATCGTGAACGAGAAAGGCGAAGTCGTCGGTAAAGCAACCCGTAGAAGTTGTCATTCCGGTTCCATGCTCCTGCATCCCGTCGTGCATCTCCACCTGATCAACGGACAAGGGGATATTTACCTGCAAAAACGCAGCATGAAAAAGAACTTTCTTCCCGGAATGTGGGATACTGCCGTAGGTGGTCACGTTGCATTGGGAGAGAAAATAGAAGATGCTTTAAAACGGGAAACTTTCGAAGAATTGGGTATCACGAAATTCAAGGCCCGTTTCCTCGGTTCCTACGTGTGGGAGAGTTCCCGCGAACGAGAACTCGTATTCCCCTTTCTTTGTACCTCTCATGACGCCATTCACATCAATAACGATGAAGTGGACGAGGGGCGTTTCTGGTCACGCAAAGAGATCGAACAAAATGCAGATACTAACATCTTCACCCCGAACTTTTTACACGAATACAATCGCATGTTGAAAAAGATCAAATAACCGGCATCTAACTCATAACCACGTAAACCTGCCCAGCCTGGTATTTAACCACCCGTACCACTTTTCCTCTCTCGATAAAAGCACCCGTGTCTGACACGGCATCATACACCTCGTTTCCGATCATGACCTTCCCCGCCGGACGTAAATCTGTGAATGTAGTCCCCACCTTACCGATCTCCTCCTTTGCCGCCATATCCACGCCCACGAAACCATCCTCCACTTTCTGCTCTGCATGAAGGGCAAAATTCAATCGCCGGGAACCAAACAATTTTCGGCTCAACCAAATACTCCCGAACAGCGAGAGTAACGAACAACTCACCACGAAAAACAACGAGCGAATAATAGCACTTGTGAAATCCGGCAAGAAATCAAACGTGAAATCATCAATCCCCGCCAATACCAACGACGCCACCACGCAAACAATTCCCAGTACCCCGGAGACACCGAAACCCGGTATCACGAAGATCTCCAGCAGCAGCAGGATAATCCCCACCACAAACAAGATCATCTCCACGTAATTTGCCATTCCCTCCAGATACAACGGGGCAAAATACAACAAACACGCTGTTATCGCAGCCACCAAGGGAAACCCAATTCCCGGAGTCTGTAACTCGAAATAAATTCCCCCGATAATAATCATGATCAGAATCCCTTGCACGATCGGGCTAATTAAAAATCCGATAAACCGATCCATCGTCGTCGGTTTATACTCGTGTAACTCGTAATTCGTAACACTCTCTTTTTGCAACACTTCTGCCACATTCTCCGCAATCCCGTCACAGAACCCGTATTGCATCGCCTCATGCGGAGTAAACGTTACCACTTTCCCACTATCCGTTACCCCCTCGACCACAACCCGCTCGTCCACCATAGCTTCGGCAATCCTCGGATCCCGTTTCCAACGAATCACACTTTGCCCGTTCTCCATCACAGTATCCTTCCCGTGCGCCTGAGCCGTGGCCCGAATCATCGATCGCATATATGACTGGTACTTGTCGGGCATGGCATCCCCCGTTTGGTTCACAACTGTTGCCGCACCTATATTCGCCCCCTCCCGCATATAAATACGGTCACAGGCAATAGAAATCAGCGCCCCCGCAGAGGCTGCATTGTTATCAATAAACACCCACACCGGTTTCGGGTAATTCAATATCAAGCTACGCAGAGAATCGGCATACACCACCATTCCCCCGTACGTGTTCATGTGTACCAAAATAACATCTGCATTTTCGTCCGTAGCCCGGTCAAAAGACCTTTTCACCAACCGCCATATACTAGGACCGATCTCGTCCTTAATATCCACCTTGTAAACCAGTTTCCGATTCTCTCTAGATTCATCCTTCCCCTCCACGGCAAACGCCGACAGACTTCCCACCAACAAAATCAAAACTACCAGCCACTTTCTCATCATGTAATTCTTTTATTTTTTAATATTTTCCTCGTTTAACTGTTTCTCCACAACCACCGTTCCCGCCACAACCGAAAGCAATGACACGAAACTACAAACCACGATACTTCCCCACGGAATCATCAACGACAAAGCAAACACCGTCCCGATAGCCGTCACGCTTCCCGCATTATGTCGCATATAACGAACACTCTCCTTCACCCGGAAACGCTTCCTCTCCACAGCATAATCCATAAAAGCAAACCCGTAAAAATAAGCCCCTACTCCAAAAGTCAGCACAGGCATAACCAATCCGGCCAAAGGAATAAAAGAACCGAAAAACAACACAATCATCACAAGTAATTGCAGGATCATACAACGTAACGAAATTACAATACCCCGTCCGATTTCCCAAAACAACTGTTTCAAATTAAACGAGTATTCCCGTCCCGACACAATTTCTTCCGTCCGTTCCGAAAGCCACGAGTAAACAGGTGACATCACCACCATTACCACATATCCCCCAAACGAAATAAATAGTATATAATACAGGAAACGGGTTAACAACTTTACTAAGAATCCGGCCACTCCCGACACCCATTCCAACCACGATATACCCTCGATCCACTCCGTCATTTTCGCCTCGATCACACCGGAAAGTCCGTCCCCCAAATACCCCACGGCATAATTACCGGCCACGAACAACACGATGACAATCACCACCGGGAAAAGCATAAAATACCACAACTTACTAGAAAACAATAAACTTATCGCCTTCCCGTATGCTTGTATTCCTCTCGAAAAATCTCGTGCAAAACCCATAAACAGTGCATTAAATTTCCCGTAAACTTAAACATTTTTTCGCAAACATCAAGGCAACGACACTGCTTTAGAGTTCACAAGATCTATAAACTTTCCAGACCTTATGAACTTTACGAACTATTTTGTACTTTCGCGTGAGAAAGTAAATTCCTTGATTTAACAATAACGTGAAAAACAAATAAATATGCAAGCATTAACAGCAATTTCGCCGGTTGACGGCAGATACAGGGACAAAGTAGATAGCCTGGCAAACTACTTTTCCGAGAGTGCCCTGATTCGTTACAGGGTAATGGTAGAGGTTGAATACTTCATCGCTCTCTGCGAGTTACCGTTACCACAATTACGGGGATTCGACCACGCACTGTTTGACAACTTGAAAGAAATATACCTGGACTTTACCGTCGAGGATGCCCAAAAGATCAAAGACATCGAGAAAGTAACCAACCACGACGTGAAAGCTGTGGAATACTTCATTAAGGAACGGTTCGACGCACTGAACCTCCACGAGTACAAAGAATTCATACACTTCGGGTTAACGTCACAAGACATCAACAACACGGCAGTACCCTGTTCTTTCCGCGATGCCATTCACGACGTGTACTACCCCGTGATTGACGAACTGATTGCCAAACTCGAAGAGCTGGCCGAAGAGTGGAAAGACGTACCTATGCTGGCAAAGACCCATGGGCAACCGGCATCTCCGACTCGATTGGGTAAAGAGATCCGTGTATTCGTCTATCGTCTGACCAAACAACTGGAATTACTGAAAAAAGTAGCTTGTTCCGGTAAATTCGGAGGTGCCACCGGGAACTTCAACGCCCACAACGTGGCTTACCCTGAGATCGACTGGACTGCATTTGCCAACAAGTTCCTCACCGAAAAACTGAAAATAGAGCGGGAACAATACACCACCCAAATATCCAACTACGACAACTTTGCCGCCGTGTTCGACAACCTGCGCCGCATCAACAACATCGTGGTGGACTTGGATCGTGACTTCTGGACGTATATCTCCATGACCTACTTCAAACAAAAAATCAAGGCCGGAGAGGTTGGCTCGTCAGCCATGCCCCACAAGGTAAACCCGATCGACTTCGAGAACTCGGAAGGTAACCTAGGAATAGCAAATGCAGTGCTTGATCACCTCAGTAACAAACTGCCGATCTCCCGTCTGCAACGCGACCTCACGGATTCCACCGTCTTACGTAACATCGGGGTACCCTTGGCCCACACGATCATCGCCTTCAAATCCACGCTGAAAGGATTGAACAAACTGATCATCAACAAGGCGGCCATCGAGGCAGACCTAGAGGATAACTGGGCCGTGGTAGCCGAGGCCATCCAGACCATACTTCGCCGCGAAGCTTACCCCAACCCGTACGAGGCGTTAAAAGCCCTTACCCGTACCAACAGCAAGGTAACACAAGCCTCCATCGCTGAGTTTATCGACACGCTTGACGTATCAGCCGAGTTGAAAGAACAACTCAAACAAATCAGCCCGTCAAACTACACGGGAAAACTATAAAACAATTGAAAATTGAAAATGGAGAATTGAAAATGTGTTCTATTCTCATTTTCAATTTTCAACTTTCAATTTTCAATTATTATGCGTGATTTCATACAAATTTTGAAGAGGTTCATCCCTCCTTACAAATCCAGACTCGGAAAAAACATATTCTATAATATTCTTTCCGCCGCTTTCGGCTCTGTTTCGTTCGTGTTACTCGTACCCGTGCTAAACATCCTTTTCAACGTGACGGAAGAAGTAACAGAACTCGTACCATTCGAACTCAACAAGGAGAGCTTGATGACGAACTTCAACTACTACGTCACGCTATCAAAACAACATTTTTCCGCATCAACCACCTTACTATTTGCTGGTGGTTTCTTTGTACTGGCCGCATTATTCAAAACGGGATTCTCCTATCTCGCCTCCTACGAGATCGTGTTCATCCGGAACGGTGTTGTACGCGATATTCGTCGGAAAATATACCAAAAGATATTATCATTGCCTCTTCCCTTCTTCTCCGAAGAACGCAAGGGTGACATCATCGCCCGTACCACAGGTGACGTACAGGAAGTGGAGAACTCCATCATGAACTCGTTGGAAATGTTCTTCCAGAACCCCATCATCATCCTGATCTACCTCTCCGGAATGATCTTCATGAGCTGGCAACTAACCCTGTTCGTGCTAGTACTATTGCCCATCATGGGTACCTTGATCGGTAAAGTGGGAAAGACCTTGAAAAAGCGCTCCAAGGAAGGGCAGGACAAGATGGGCGAAATCCTGTCAAACATCGAGGAAACCCTTTCCGGCCTCCGCGTGATTAAAGCATTCAACGCCGAGGATAAAATGGATAAACTCTTCACCTCGCATAATGAACAGTATCGTCAGATCATGAACCGTTTGATGTGGCGTCGTTCACTCGCTCACCCGATGAGTGAATTCCTCGGAACTATCGTCGTGGTAATCGTCGTGTGGTTCGGTGGTCTTCTCATTCTCGGGCAGACACCTCTCATGGACGCCTCAAGCTTTATCGCCTACATCGCTCTCTTCTACTCGATCATCAACCCGGCAAAACAATTCTCCACGGCACTATACAGCATCCAGAAAGGAGCCGCCGCCATGGACCGTATCGACCAGATACTAAATGCCGAATCAACCATACTGGAACCCGAACAACCGAAACCGTTAAACGGATTCAACAAAGAAATCGAATACCGCAACGTGAGTTTTGCTTACCGTCCGGACCGCACCGTCCTAAAGGACGTGAATGTCAAAATAGGAAAAGGACAGACCGTTGCCCTCGTCGGACAATCCGGCTCCGGGAAGAGTACCTTTGTCGATCTCCTGCCCCGTTTCTACGACGTGATCAAGGGTGAAATCCTGATCGATGGCATCAACATCAAGGATGTGTCATTACATGGTTTACGCGAACTCATGGGGAACGTGAACCAAGACCCGATCCTCTTCAACGATACAATCTTTAATAACATCGCCTTTGGCGTTGAATCGGCCACCCGGGAAGAAGTTGAACGGGCAGCCCGTATTGCCAATGCCCACGAGTTCATCATGCAAACCGAGAAAGGGTATGACACCTGTATCGGGGACCGCGGAGGCAAGTTAAGCGGTGGACAACGCCAACGCTTGAGTATCGCCCGGGCCGTGTTGAAAAACCCACCCATCATGATCCTTGACGAGGCGACCTCTGCGCTGGACACCGAGTCTGAAAAGCTCGTGCAGGAGGCCCTCGATAACCTGATGAAAAACCGCACCTCCATCGTCGTGGCCCATCGTCTCTCAACGATCCGCAACGCTGACATGATCTGCGTCTTCCATGAGGGTAAAATCGTGGAACGGGGACGCCATGAAGAACTGCTGGCACTGGACGGCATCTATACAAAATTATACAATATGCAAAACTTCTGATCATGAGTATTGAATCCAAAGTCCTCGGTCAACAAGTTGCCTACCCGACTGATTATTGCCCGTCAATTCTCGTTCCGGTCCCACGGAACCTAAACCGGGAGATTTACGATATTCATTCCCCGGAAGAATTGTTCCGGGGATTCGACACTTGGCACGCCTATGAAGCAGGATTCTTAACTCGAAATGGATTACCCGTGTGTGGGGTTCTAAAACTGATCTACCCGGCCAACAGCCCGTGTATCGTGGAAAGTAAATCGCTGAAACTATACTTGAACTCCTTAAACATGACCCGCCTCGGGGAAGACATTCCATCGGGCATAGAAACATATCTCCAAACCGTGAAATCGGACCTCGAACAAATACTGCAAACCCGTGTAGAGGCCACGTTTTTCCGTCAGGTTCCCGAAAAAACGTATTTTGATTTTCAAGACTACACGCTGCTGGAAACCACGCCCGGTATCGAACGGGAAACCTTCACCGAGTACAGTGAAAACCCGGCATTACTGGAAAGCCGGACAACCGGAAGAGGGGAAATCAAGGTAGGCAGCCACCTGTTACGGAGTAACTGCAAAATCACGAAACAACCCGATTGGGGCAGCATCTACATCCATATGCAAGCCGACCGCCTGCCGGATCATGCCTCCCTCTTGAAATACATCGTCTCCCTGCGAAACGAGAACCACTTCCACGAAGAGATATGTGAAATGACCTACAAACGCTTGTGGGACCTCTTCCACCCGGAGATTCTTGCGGTATCCTGTATCTACACCCGTCGTGGGGGCATCGACATCTGTCCCTCCCGAGCCAACCAAGCAGAATACCTCCCGGAACATCTCCAAGCCCCGGAAATATTAACCCAGAAATTATTAAGACAATAGCAACCAATTAGTAATCAGCTCTCCCCCTGTGTAAGGGGGAGTTGGAGGGGGTAGTTGGTAAGCAAAAGGACTGCCTAAACGATATTTAGACAGTCCCTGCAACCAGTCCCCACTTTTACGGGTCTGACAACCACTTTACACTATCATTTTTTGATTCGTTAAACGAAGGTTTATAGAGATCGTCCAAAACGACTTTTAGAAGGTTATGCGCAAAGAACAATTACTATCGTTTAACCATTGATTACAAACATATTAAACCTTATGACAACTTTTTTGGTAATTAAAAGAAAATAACTACATTTGTCATATCAAAAAAGGTTCGTTAAATAATACTCGAAATAAGCCCTAGTTTTTACCCAAATTACACCTTCCAAGCCTCAAAATCAATTATATTAATTATTCCCGTCGACTTACAAGAAGCAATACGATATAAAATAAAAAGACCGCACCTGAATATTCAAAGTGCGGTCTTTTCAATAAAACTCATCTATCTCACGTCACGAAACTTACGAGTTTCTATATTTCACGGGTAAACGCCTAAAATTTCCAACCGGCTGATAACTGGAACACCCGGTTCTGGTTATTACCACCGAATTTGTCTTTCTCGATCACGTTCGTCAACCCCAAATTGTAACGGGCAGAAACGACCAAGCCCATGTTGAAATCGTAAGACAAGCCCATGGCAAAACTCAAATCCACCGTGTTCAAATGATCAATATCCGTTTTCACTTCCGTTCCCCCGGATTTTGTTTTACTCTTACCATTCAAGGCAAAACCCAGTTGCGGCCCGAGATCAACGCTAACCCCTTCCCAAACATAGAATTTAGCCAAAACAGGAATATTCAAATAATTCACGCGGGCCCACGTCTTCACACCCCCGGATTTTTCCTTATCTCCCTGACGAGAATAAATCAATTCCGTTTGTAAACCGAAAAGATCATTAAACTTGAACTCGGCGAAAGCTCCCAAATGGAAACTAAACTTACTCTTGTTCAAACCGTCACTAATACTTGCCACGTTAAAACCGAACTTCGGACCAAAATAGAATTCCGTCCCGGTTAAACCTTCCACCTTGTTTTTAAACGACGTTTGGGCCTGCACGCTACCTAACATGACCATGGCAAGCACCACTAATAAAAACTTCTTCATTCCATTAAATTTAAGGTTAATTATGGTAGAACTAAAAAACTCGTTTTTTAGTTCGGTTACAAGTTAACAGGTCACAAGTTACAGGTTAAAAATACCCTGCACACACCAGAACCGTTAACATCAATAAACACTCGCAACAAAAAACGGACCAAAAGGTAGAACCGAAAAAACAAGTTTTTCAGTTCGGTTACAAGTTAACAAGTTACAACTTGCAGTTTTTTCCAACTTTTAGCTTTTAGTTTTTAACTTTTAGCTTATCAAGTAACGTCCCGTTACTTAATAATCCTCCCGTACGTCCCGTCATTCAATGCCTTCACGGCAGCTTTCAGTATCTTGTTCTCCTCGTTAGAGATTCGGTACAACTCGTTCATATTCCAAAGATCACGGGCGATCAGCGACTTTACGAACAACTTGATTTCCGGCACGATCGGGGTGAAAAGGTTCTCGTCCTTCTTCACGCCTTGCTTCTCGCCACTTTTTACGATCTCATCGATCATATCACCTGTCACCTGAAAATTCTTCTGGAACATCTCGAACTTCGGGTATTTCTTTTTAAGCGATTCCCGATTCTTGTCCACGTAATTCAACACGTATTCATTGATCACGCCCTTTGCCAGCAAACGATTAAAGTAGCTATAATTGATCCCTGTGTCAATCGGCACAAACACGTCGGGAATAATACCACCCCCACCGTAAACCAGACGATGATCCTTCTTCGTGTAATACTTCGTGGAATCCGTCAATTCGATACTATCGGCACTGAACATCTCGCCACTATTATACCGTTCGAACACCTCGGCCTGATAATCCTTCCCCTTGTAAGGCTTCTGGATACACCGACCCGACGGCGTGAAGTAATGCGACACCGTCAGACGAACCATAGAACCGTCCGTCAACGGGAATTGCCGTTGCACGAGTCCCTTACCGAAAGAACGACGTCCCACGATCAACCCGCGGTCCCAATCCTGCACCGCTCCCGACACGATCTCGCTGGCAGAGGCCGAGTTCCCGTCAATCAACACGACTACCCGTCCGTCTTGGAACAACCCTGCCGGCGTGGATGACTCGCCCATGCGCCCGAAAGCGGGACTATCCGTGTACACGATCAACTTCTCCCCGTCAAGCAAATGATCAGCCAAACCGATAGCGGCCCCCATGTAACCGCCCCCGTTTCCTTGCAGATCGATAATCAGGTCTTTCATCCCCTGCGCCTTCAACTCCTTCACGGCCTTCTCGAACTCTTCCACCGTCGTCGCGGCAAAACGGGCAATCTTGATATACCCGATATTCTTATCGATCATGTAAGAGGCATCAACACTATAAATCGGAATCATATCACGCGTGATATTGAAATCAATGATCTCACCACCTCTCTTCACTTTCACTTTCACGATAGACCCTTTCTCGCCTTTCAACCGTTTCCGCACGTCCGTGTTACTAATCCCGATCCCGGCAATATTCTCCCCGTCAACGGCAATAATCCGGTCTCCGGCCAACAAGCCCACCTTCTCCGATGGTCCCCCGGCAACCACATCCACGACCAGCAACGTATCGTTAAGCACGTTAAACTGGATCCCAATCCCGAAAAAGCCCCCGTCCAGCGGTTCATTCGCCTCCTCAACCTCCTCTTTGGAAATATACACGGAATGAGGGTCCAGATCAGCCAGTACCTTCACGATAGCATCTTCCGTCAATTTCTTCAAGTTCACGGTATCCACGTAAGCGGCATCAATCATTTGCATTAATCGCTGGTACTTAATCGCTTGTTCCTGCACCTCACGGGGTTTCCGTTGTGCGTCAGCATTTTCCCAGCTCAAACAGGCGATTAGCAATGCTACCGCCGATAGTAATACTCTTTTCATACTTTATTATATACTTTATGTTCTTCCTATTCTACGTGTAAGTTGCACAAATGTAACAAACAGAAAGCATTAAATGTCCTAACAGACTCTTAAATTATTTATTTTTCCAACTCGATCAATTCAAGGTTCTCAATCCGTTCCCCGTTAATCTCGAAACGGGCCGCGGTCCGCACCGTGTGAAACCCGAATTTCCCGGCTGCCCCCGGATTGATATGTAGGCATCCCAATGCCTGATCGTACTTCACTTTCGCGATATGCGAGTGACCGCACACGAAAAGCTGCGGGCGTTCCCGCCGTAACGTTTCCGCAATCTTCCGGTCATAATGCCCCGGGTAACCACCGATATGAGTGATGACCACTTTCACGTTCTCGCAGTAAAACACCTCTTTTTCCGGGAATATCCGGCGTAATATACCCCCGTCAATATTCCCGTACACGGCGTGTAACGTGAACCGTTTCGCCAACGCGTCCGTGATCGCCACGTCCCCGATATCCCCGCAATGCCACACCTCGTTACAATCCTTGAAAAACTCCACGATCTTCGGGTCCAACCACCCGTGAGTATCTGATAACAAACCAACCTTTACCATTTTAGATTTTAAATTTTAGATTTTAGATTCCAACCGCACAAGGCCAACGCTTCTTAATTTCCTACTTTCAACTTTTAGTTTTTATCTTTTAGTTTTTATCTTTTATTACCACGCTTCCCCTCTCCACCGTGTTCTCCACGAACAAACATGCCGGAACCTCCTGCTGCATTTCCTCGACATGAGAGATCAGCCCGACCACCCGGTTCTCGGCCCGCAAGGATTTCAAGGTTTCGAAGACAACACTCAACGACTCCCGGTCCAGCGAACCGAATCCCTCATCCAGAAAGAAAAAATTCTGGCTACTCCCGGTCAAATGACGAATATTATCCGTCAATGCCAGAGCCAGCGACAACGAGGCTTGGAAAACCTGCCCCCCGGAAAGCGTGCGGGCGCTCCTTACCCGTCCCTCGTTCATGAAATCACGTACCACGAAATCATTTTCCTCGCTTAACTCCAGTTTCAAACGCTGGCGGGTCATCCGGTAAAAACGCTCGTTCGCCGCGTTACAAAGATTCTGCAAGTAAATCGACGAAACGAACTTCACGAAATCATTCCCCCGGAACAATCCCTTCAACATCTGCAAATTCATCAACCGAGACTCCAAACCTTCCAACTCCTGCCCGATCTTCTCCCGCACCGCGACACGGGTTTCCATATCCTTGATCTGGCTCCCTAAAGCTCCCTGTTCTGCCAGCATCTCCCGTTCCCGTACCAACGCGGCCTCCACCCGTTGACATAGCGCAACGTGTTCTTCCTCGTTATAAGACACCCCGGCAAGCAACACCTCCAACTCCGCTTTCCGAACCTGCACGGCGTGAACCTGCTCCCGGTAACGGTTAATCTCTCCCCGTACCCCGGGCAAATCCAACTTACCTGCCAACACCTCCCGAACCGCTGCCAGATCGGGATAAGTCGAATGTTTCAACAAACGACTCAGCTCCTGTACTTCCTCTTCCAATTCCTGCTGCAAATGAATCACCTCCTTGCTTTTTTCCTCCACGCTCCCTTCCCACCTCCGGAAGTCCGCCTCGATCACCTGCAACCGTGCGGCATCCCGTTGATAATCCCGCCCAACCTGCTCGAAACGCTGCCTGCATTCATCCAGCTCCTTGCCGATCTCCATGTCGGGTACCCCCTCGTACTCCTTTTCATCAAACCCGGCCTGCTGCTCCCGCAACAACCCGACCTGTGAATCCCGCTGCACGATCTCCCGGCTGATCTCGTCAAGACGGGCGACGTACTTTTCAAGATTCACTCGTTTTTGCTCGATGCTCTTCTCCATGTTCCCTCGTACCGTCTCCCCATCCAGTTTCTCCTTGTTCAAGAGTGCCACCCGGTTCATCTCGTCTGTCAAGCGTTGCATATTATCGGGTGTAAACCCTTCCCACGTGAAACGGGTCAGATGCTCCCGTAACCGTTCCCGCGCAACATCCTGCTGTCGGGTGATTTGCTCTTTCCTTTCCCCTGCCGACCGCAACCGTTCCCCGATCACGGTCAGACGGGACACCATCCGTTCCAACACCTTCCCTTCTTCCTCCAAGCCCGCGACACGGTCGGCCTTCTCCTTCAACTCACCCTCGACTTCCGTGGCGTGCAAGGGTGCGGGATGCGACAAGGCCCCGCAAAGGGGACAAGGTTCTCCCTCCGACAACTCCCTCGCGAAATCTACCAATCGCTGGCGAGTACTTAAATGTAACCACTCCTCCCGTATCTCCTTCACGGTAGCGGCAAGTTGTTCCTGCCTCTCCCGGCAAGCCTCCTGCAACACCTCGTATGTCATGGCCTGTAATGCCCCGAACGCGGGATATTGCTCCTGTACCATCCGCACCTCCCTTTCCTCACGGGCGATTTCCTTATTCACCCCGGCTAACTCTTCCTGCCAACGGGTCAACTCTTCCCTAATGTGCTGTTGTATATTATACCATTCCCGAATGTCCGATAACATTTTCATATCGGGTATCGACTGGTTCAACTGTTCTAACCTCTCTTTTTGCTCTCGTAACTGTTCCTGCAACACCTCGATCTCCCGTCTCGTTGCCACCACGATTTCTTCACCCTTGCGGTGTCGCTCCTTCAATTCATCCCGCTCCTTGCTTATCGCACGTAAATGCAGCAACCGTTCCAATTGTCCGGCACGCTCTTTCAACACATCCCGTCCCTCGTACGCCTGTTTCAATTGAGAGAATTGCCCGGAAAAACGAGTAAGCTCCACCTGTTTAGCGGTCAGTTGCTCCTGGTAACCGGACAACACCCGCGCTGACTCTGCCAATCGCCGCCCTGTCTCGTCGTGGCGGCTCAATGGTTGCTGGAACTGCTGCAAACATCGCTCGTACTCGTCCACGCGAGCCTGCAAACCCGCCATCGCCTCCCGTCGTTCCAACAGCTTTCGTTCCTCTTCCTGTCGTGCCACCCGCTCGTCGGTGAGTTGTTTCACTTTCTTCCCTCTCTCCACTTGCTCCTGTCCCTCGTGAATCTCTTTTTTCACCCCGGCAATCTCTTCCTGCAAGGCCACGTAACGCTGTTTCCGCTCGGCCAACCGCTCTCTGTCCACCTCTCCCAATCCCGTGAGCTGTCCCCGCAAATCAATCACCCGCCGGGTCGTCTCCCCCTCCAGGTAAGCCACCCGCCCACCCAGATCGTAGCGCCGGAGTTCCCCGAAAAGCTCCATCATCATATCCGTCCGCTCCTTGTCCCGCAACATCAGAAACTCCTGAAACTTCCCCTGCGGGATAATCACCACCCGCTTGAAATTGTGTGCCGTCAGCCCAATCGCCCCGACCACTTCTTCCCTCGTACAGGGCAACCACTCGTCGCCCTCCCACACATGGTAAAGGTACTTCGGTGAACTCACGTCAGCAAACCTCTTCTTGCTCCGCCTGCACTCCACCGTCGTCCGGTACAGTCGCCCGTCCTCTCCCGCCCGGAACTCGAAGTCCACGAACAGGCGGTCGGATTGCAGGTTCATCACGTTATATTTCACATCATTATTCAAACGGTCAATCGTACCGTAAACGGCATATATCATCGCCTCCAATATCGTCGATTTACCGCTCCCCACCGGACCGAATATCCCGAACAACCGGGCTTCCGTCAATCGGGTAAAATCTATCGTCTGGCGCTCCCGGTAGGAGTAAATACCTTCAAGGGTTAATTTAACGGGCAACATAGGAAATTGAAAATTAAAAATGATAGAACCTGTAACTTACTGATATCTTTTAACTGTCACTTTTCCTCGAACCGCCATCAATCGACAACGCCTCACGGAAAAGTGACATAATTTCTTCATTCGGTTCCTGTCCCTTGCGCTGGCGGAAGTACTCGGCAAAGAGGGCGTTAACGTCCGAACGCAGGTCGTGGATAGAGGCCACACGATCGTTCACGAGAGAAGCGTCACGCACATCCGGGATGATACAAACTATACCGTCATGCGCGGCATGCAGGGATTTTACTTCTTGCGCCGTGAGGAAAGTATCCGTGGCAACGGTCAGTTCCACCCACGTGTCGGGATGCTCCGCTAGCCATTGCAAGGCAGCCTCCACCCCCTCGAAACGACGACGCACCAAGGGACGCCCGCTCGTCAAACGACGTTTCGTGACACAGGCCGGACCTCCCGGTTCAAGGTTCACGAGCGTCACGTATTTATCCTGCTCGGCCTCGCTGAAACTGTAACTCAATGGACTGCCGCTGTACACCGCGGGACAAGGCTCCATGTCCACCGTTTGCCAACGATGCAGGTGTCCCAGTGCCGCGTACTGCATGGCCGGGGGAATCAACGAAGTATAGACGGCATCGGCACCGCCGATATTGATCGGTCGCTCATCCTCCGGCTCTTCGGGCAACTCACCGCCCTCCCTCGCCATGAAAAGATGAGCCACCAACAGGTTCACCCCCTCCGTATCGCAATACTTGTCGGCCACCCCTGCCCAGTGATCCCGCAGGAAAACCCGCAACCCCTCGTCGGCATCCTCCGCACCCATGTAGCGTTTGGCCCGTTGCCCGTTCGTGTAAGGGGTAAGTAGCACCCGCAACGGGTAATCAAACCCCGGCAAGCGGAACTCGGCAAACCCCTCATCCGACCGGACCAACATTACCCCGCCTTCCGTTCGCGTCTCCCGCGACACGATCATCGGGTTCCCGGCGAAGAAGATCCCGCTCTCCCGTGCCAGCACGTCGGGCGAATCCACCCGGTCCGGAGAATCGTGATTCCCGGCAATAGCTACCACCAGCCGCTGCCCGCCCCGTGCCAACCGATGCAACGTGCGGTAAAGCAACTCGATCGCCTCCACGGGCGGGTTAAACGTGTCGAACAAGTCACCCGCTACGATCACCGCATCCACGGCCTCCTCGTCGGCCACCCGCACGATCTCATCCATCACGGCCACTTGCTCCCCGGCACGCTCCCGGTCATTCAACCGCTTTCCCAAATGCCAGTCTGAAGTATGTAATATTCTCATTCCTCTATTTAATTAGAGCCTCCACGTTCCGGAGTCCCTCGTCAATACTCTCTTTCACGCCGGGCAAATCCCTCGCGTACTCTTCCGCGATCCTGAAATACTCCCTCGCCCGGTTCAACACGGCCCGCGTCTTCCGGTTATAATTCAACAGGAAAACCGCCTCGTTATAGTACGTCACCGCCATTACCTCCTTGTTCCGCGGGTTAAAACGGTTCGCCCGCCGGGCAAAAAGCATCTGCCGTTCATCCCTCGGCAAGCGCCGGAAAACCGTAATACTATCCATGTAATTATAATAATCTCCCCGTTCACCATCTGCCAAATTCCCCTCGATAAACGCGTCCATGGCGTACGGCCTGTCGGTCAACTGCCACGCCGGATCAGCCGGCATGTGAGTAGTCAGAAATTGCTCACCCCGCGTCAACACGTACTCCGGGTTCCAATGCTGCTTGAACATCCATTCTCCCCCGGCATCTCTCCCCAACGCTCCCACGGCCCACATCATATCAACGTGCCACCACTCCCCCGCCACCCGCACGGCGTTCCACACGTGATTCGTCCGGAGACACGTTTCCCCGCGCTCCCGGCCATCCTCCACCACGTATCCTTCCACCCGCTCGTTCTCGACCCCCAACCTGTTGCATAACTCCCCGAACAACCCCGTGAAATCCCCGCAAATTCCCTTCCTCTCCTTCAACACGTCGCGGTAATCCCCGTCCGGGCCTCCCGTGAGGAACTTCCCGACATCAACCGCCATATACTCGCGGAACCACCCCGCCAGCACGATCACTTTCTCCCGTTCCGTCCGTCCCCACCGGGCCACGCTGTCTACAAGTGCCTCCACGCTCACCTCGCCGGGAAGACGCCTTCCCCGTTCAAGAATACCTTCTTCCCCCGGCAAAACTTGCGCCGCGAGGGATACCCCCGAAAGGACGGCCACCGCCGTCAACAACCATTTCACGGACGCACGCACCCCTATCATTTCACGAACCCCTTTAACATCCGTATTTCCTCCGGCCACAACGCCTCGTCCGGCGTTTCCAATATCAATGGAATACCGTCAAACCGTTCATCCTCCATGATCCACTTGAAAGGCTCTATGCCCAACGTTCCTTTTCCCAAACTGTCGTGGCGGTCCACCCGTGAACCCAGTTCTTTTTTGGCATCGTTCAGGTGCATACCCCGCAGGTACTTGAAACCGATCACGTTATCGAAATGCTCGAACGTCTCGGTGAATCCTCCCGCCGAGGCCAAGTCGTAACCCGCGGCGAAAGAATGACAAGTATCAATGCAGACGCCCACCCGGCTCTTGTCCTCTACCCGGTCAATAATATAGGCAATCTGCTCGAACGTGTAGCCGAGATTCGATCCCTGCCCCGCCGTGTTCTCGATCACTGCCGTCACGCCGCGGGTCTTATCCAGCGTCAAATTAATCGACTCCGCGATCAGCGCCAGACATTCCTCGTCGCTGATCTTCTTCAACGTGCTGCCGGGGTGAAAATTCAACCGATCCAGCCCCAACTGCTCGCAACGCTGCATCTCGTCGAGGAAAGCCTCCCGTGACTTCGCCAGCGCGTCCGCATCCGGGTTGCCGAGATTAATCAAATAACTGTCATGCGGCAATATCTGTTTCGGCGTGAACCCGAATTCCTCGCAGCGTTCTTTGAACAACGCGATACTCCCCGCTGTCAGCGGTGCCGCCTTCCACTGCCGCTGGTTTTTCGTGAACAAGGCAAAAGCCGTCGCCCCGATTTCGCGGGCGTTCAACGGTGCGTTCTCCACTCCTCCCGATGCACTCACGTGCGCTCCTATATACTTTTCCATAGCTTATTTTTATATTATATGCAAAGCTACGATAAAGAATTGAAAGTAAAAATTCGCCCCTTTTTAATTTTAGATTTTAGCTTTCCAACTACCCCCTCCGACTCCCCCTTACACAGGGGGAGAGATGATTACCAAGCACACCACCATCCCCCAACGTAGCGTATCCTCCCCCTGTGTAAGGGGGAGAGATGATTACCAAACACGCCACCATCCCCCAACGTAGCGTGTCCTCCCCCTGTGTAAGGGGGAGTTAGAGGGGGTAGTCGAGATCCGAAATTAGCAAGAAGGGTTGTTTTTCGCTATCCAGCAACGAATCACCTCTATAACCGCCTCCGTGTTACTCGTTACTTCCTCGTTTTCAAAACGTAGAACATGAATCCCCGCGATCTCTTTCAAATACTTCTCCCGTTCCCAATCATGCTCCTGCACGATAACATCATCATGCACATTCCCATCCAGCTCTATTCCCAGCCGGAGAGAAAGACAATAAAAATCAAGAATATAGGGTCCGACACCGTGTTGTCTTCGGAATCTATAATTATCTATTTGTTTTTCTTTAATATACTGCCATAGGAGCTTTTCCGCTGGGGTAGCACTTGCACGTAATTCTTGTCGGAGAGTTTTGGTGTTTTTGGGATTCTTTTGGAGAGGAATAGACATGGCTTATTTTATTTTTTAATGTTATAAATGTAATGAATAGTTTGATATTTCCCAACTACCCTCTTTTTAATTTTAGATTTTAGTTTTCCAACTACCCCCTCCGGCTCCCCCTTACACAGGGGGAGAGATGATTGCCAAGCACACCACCATCCCCCAACGCAGCGTGTCCTCCCCCTGTGTAAGGGGGAGTTAGAGGGGGTAGTTTTTTCTCTCTAAATACTAAACTTCTTTCAACTTTAAACTTCTTTTCCTATCTTTGCACCCGCTAAAAAAAACACGTAATCAGCATGGGTTTCAAGGAAGAAATATTAAAACGACGCACGTTCGGTATCATCAGTCACCCCGACGCGGGTAAAACGACCTTAACGGAAAAATTATTGCTTTTCGGTGGCGCCATTCACGTGGCGGGAGCCGTGAAGTCGAACAAGATCAAGAAAACGGCCACCTCCGACTTCATGGAGATCGAGCGCCAGAGAGGCATCTCCGTGGCCACTTCCGTCATGGGTTTCGAGTACAAGGACGTGAAGATCAACATTCTTGACACCCCCGGTCACCAGGACTTCGCCGAGGACACCTTCCGCGTGCTGACGGCCTGCGACAGCGTGATCATCGTCGTTGACTCGGCGAAAGGCGTGGAGACGCAGACCCGCAAGCTGATGCAAGTGTGCCGGATGCGCAAAACCCCGGTTATCGTGTTTATCAACAAGCTCGACCGTCCCGGACAGGACCCGTTCGACCTGCTGGACGAGATAGAGAAAGAGCTGCAAATACAAGTCACCCCGTTAAGCTGGCCCATCGGTAACGGCGACCAGTTCAAGGGCATTTACAACATACACCGCGAGAATCTTTGCCTCTACTCGGCAAGCGTGCAGACCATCCAGGATGGCATCGAGATCAACGACATCAACTCCGGCGAACTCGACGAGCATATCGGCGAGCGCTCGGCCGACAAACTGCGGGAAGACCTCGAACTCGTTCGGGAAGTATACCCCGCCATAGACCGCGCGGCGTACCTCGACGGGCAAGTGGCCCCCGTGTTCTTCGGATCGGCACTGAACAACTTCGGTATCCGCGAGATGCTGGACTGTTTCATCGAGATCGCTCCCAGCCCGCTTCCCCGCGAGACGGACGAGCGCCTCGTGCAACCGGACGAGGAGAAATTCACCGGTTTCGTCTTCAAGATTCACGCCAACATGGACCCCAACCACCGCGACCGCATCGCCTTCGTGAAAGTGTGTTCCGGCGTTTTCCGACGTAACACCAACTACCTGCACGTCGGTCTGGGCAAGAACCTCAAGTTCTCCACCCCCACGGCATTCATGGCGTCCAAGAAATCCATCATCGACGAGGCGTACCCCGGTGACATCGTGGGTCTTCACGACACGGGTAACTTCAAGATCGGTGACACGCTAACGGAAGGCGAGAAACTTCATTTCAAGGGTATTCCCAGTTTCTCACCGGAACTATTCAAATATATCGAGAACGCCGACCCCATGAAATCCAAGCAACTGGCCAAGGGTATCGACCAGCTCATGGACGAGGGCGTGGCCCAGCTGTTCACGAACCAGTTCAACAACCGCAAGATTATCGGAACCGTCGGCGCGCTCCAGTTCGAGGTCATCGAGTACCGTTTGTTGCACGAGTACAGCGCGGCCTGTCGCTGGGAAAATATCAATCTTTACAAGGCTTGCTGGATCGAGGCTCTCGACCCGAAGGAACTGGAAGATTTCCGTCTCCACAAGGCACAGTACATGGCCAAGGACAAATGGGGACGTGACGTTTTCCTCGCCGAATCGCAGTACATGCTGCAAATGGCACAGGTAAACTACAAGAAACTGGTGTTTCATTTCACGTCGGAATTCTAGAATTCGTAAAGTTTATAAACTAAAGAAACCGGCCTAAGCCGGTTTCCCCATCATCCCGCGGGATAAAGGCAAGCAGAGGGAGACGCCTTCCTCTTCGTGCGGGTTCCCGCGAAAACGTAAACGAAAAGATTCTCTTTGTCCCACCATTCGGGTACGGTAAAACTCGTGACGCCATTTTCACTCCGGTCTCTCAGTGTCATGAACTCGGCATCTTCGTTTACCCCGTCAACAATCAACGCGTAAACCTTATCGGTCGGGTTGGCACGGGTTCCCTTACGCGAGTCGGCTTCCTGCGTGAAGGTAAAAACCCCGGTTTCCTTGTCGAATGCCACGGTCACGTTTGCCCGGAGAAGATTCCCGGCGGCCACGATCATCTTTTTGAAATCGTACACTCTTACCAGTTCGCCTTTCTCGTTTTTTTGGGAGGTACACAGCGTTTTGGCGTTGTAGTACATGAATTTTCCCAGTGGTTGTTCCCCCCTCTTTTCCCGGGGAAACCCGATCTTGATCGCGTCATTCACAACCGCGGCGAAATGACCGCTACCCCCATATCCTTTCATGCGCGTGTCGCGATCATCCTTGTCTTTCTCGTCGATGAAAGTCGGTGCTTTCGAGGGCGGGGTTACCACGATCTTGCCCGTGGCGAGCGTACGATACAACTTGTCTCCAACTTTCCCGTGGAGTTCACTTGCTAGATCAGACTTCATTTCAGCCATAATTCTTCTTTTTTTAATTAATTCTATTCCATTTGCCCCACCCCCGAAAAAAGGGGATCGTTAGTAGATATCAAATAATGATAATAATGTCATTATTTACATTTGCAATATTACAACTTTATCATAGTAAAAACAAGGAAAAATGGAAAAATTTTTAAAAATAATTTATCATTATATTACATATATTACAATTATGGAGTATATTTTTAACAATTATAGAGTCGAAAAACAATTAACATATTGTAAAATCAAACATTCCCCATCACATCTCGCCTCACGCCACGCCTGTAATACACTGGAATCATACTTAACCTTTTTGCTCTCCACCACTCCTCCACCACTTCATGACCACTCCTCCACCTGTGATATACAGGTGGAGAGATGGTGTAACAAATGTTAATTAATGAAAATACGAAAGAGGTGAAAACAAGTAATCCAATAATAGAATGCAATGATACAATAATGGAGTATTATTTACAACCATAAATTTGCTATATAGCTATTACATGGAAAAATTAATCTCGAATATTTTGTTAATAATAAAAATAATTTTATATTTGTAAAAATTAAAGAAGCCATGAACCAATCTTTAATCTACTACCTGCTCGCTGGCGGAATGAAAAGCATACGCGTAGATAACTTCATTTTCTTTTTGAGAATGGGAAAAGTTTCTTATCGCAGGATCAACGGTGCCACCTCCGGGAAAAACTGGGAACGCACGGAAAAACGGGTCAAATCGAATGGCGATTTTTCCGGGGCCAGATACATGAGCTCCCACATGAAAGAGGCTTACGATGGGCTTCCCGTGTGGAAACACGCCGCAGAGTACCGGACCGGAAACAGCCAAACCTCCGACAGCTACCGCCACCGCGTGAATCACGGGTGCGTGAACAAGCTGGGCGAGGTGGAAGATTTCAAGCACTTCGTGATCAGTGATGGTTCATTGCTGCTCCCTCCCGACATGACGATGACCCGCCAAGACAACGTTATCACCCTCGCATGGAACGACGAACGGAACGCGACATCGGCACGACCATCGGACATTATTCACGTCATGGTTATCGGCACGACACGCCCCGACGCGCTGATGCTTCTTCACGGCACGTCCGCCACGAGGGCCGAAGGCACGGCTTCCTTTACGGTTCAGGCCAAGGAAAACGAAACGCTGCACGTCTACCCGTTCTTCGGCAACGCGACGAACAAGGCATTCTCCCCGAACGAGTATTTCCTCGCTCCCGCCGAGATCAACGAGCCAGCGCAAGCTGCCGTTACCGATAAATTTCATACCTTTACGGCGGGGAACAAAAAAAAAA